>Ga0316215_1000041_pt1 | contig 21454 bp, 10 predicted proteins | sample NRE5metagenome_FD_207796 | JGI IMG/M metagenome (GOLD analysis project Ga0316215, IMG submission 207796) | Spruce roots microbial communities from Maridalen valley, Oslo, Norway - NRE5 | ecosystem: Host-associated > Plants > Roots > Unclassified | place: Norway: Oslo | collected 2017-09-15
CCGTTCATCATACCCCAAATAGGTGTACCATTTTTCCCTGCACGAAAGACACATATCGATACGGAACAATAGATAAAGTGAAAACAGGATCAACCTATAGTTTGAGAAGAAGACAATAGGTCATTACTTTTGATCCCGCTGTAATAATTCCTTTCCCACAACCAAAGATAGAAATTGACCGGGCCCACGAGAACAGTCCATGAGTGAGTCACAGCCATAGGGTCGTTGCTAATAGCCCGTCAGTGCCAGTGGTCATTGCTTTAAGGTCATTCCCAGTCATAAATAGTAGTACATCAGTCACAGGAGGTACCAATTAAATCTAGCCGAGAGTATAAGGAAATTTTAATGCATACCAGAGTAGCATATACGAGTAACCTTCAACACATGCCACATACACCGATACGGGACGGGAAGAAGTACGGGCCGAGTTGTGAGTGAGGCACCGAGGTTCTCCAATAATAGCTAGTAGCCTTATGGTAGTTTATGCCAGTACTAGATACAAGTATTTATGCTTACTAACTCAATGCTGGTAGGTAATTGGTCCCAAGAGGTTTATGCCTGGTGGAGATGCCAGTACTCCAGGTGTTTATTCATTGATCCCAAGAGTCGATCAAAGAGTATATGCTTATACTATATTATGGTACTCTACTATGATGTTGGTGGTACTAAATGACTGGTACTCAATCCAGGTGTTGATCCACTAGATGCCGGTGCTCCATGAGTATATGCCAGGTTTATATGCCAGGTATACATTATCAATGCCAAGAGTCAATGGATGCTTCTATTTGATGCTGATAACTTGATCCAGGAGTCGTAGTTGCTAGTCGTAGTAAGTAGCCCGTTGGCAGTATGAGCTAGAAAGAAGGTGCACATTTAAGAAGTCTAGTCACATTGACTTGAGTCAGTGCTGCTTGTTACAGTATCATGGCTTGAACCTATACTAAGTTGGCATGAAGCTCTAGTCGGTGGTGCATGAATGAAGCTCTAATGCGTGTAGATTATACGTGCCTACATGTTGGAGATGATCCCCCGCCGTTACCTGTTGTACGTGAACACCTCAATACCCCATGCCCAGGAGGTAGTGGGCTCTATGTGCTTTTTAAATTAACCATGCCCAGGAAGCAGGTGATTCAAGTGGTGTTACCTGTTATCCTTCCCACGTGCCCAGTTAGTTAGTTAAAGAGGGAGCATATAGCCCGTGCCCTGGAATGAGGAGGTGGTGATCCTACGTGAAACCAGCTCGACGTTAACTGGAAGCAGGTTGTATACTAGTTTTAGACCAAGGGAGGTAGAATAAATAACAGTTTAGCGCTTGCTTATACTTCCCAGTAGGGGTGTAATGAGCCCAGTTTGCACGAGAGGAAAAGGATATTGCGTTGGCAAGGTATTAGAATACATTATTGCTAGAAATAAACCCGCCTGACGGAACAACATTTATCAGAGCTCACATTACCTCTACGGGCAATAAAAAGAGATTTTTTCTTGACTGAACTATACCTTTTCAGAATTATCTCTGCCAGGATTCATTGCTTATAGGCAGCAGGTCATAGACAGCCAGTCATTACCCTTTCATCATAAAAATATCTCTATGAATAGCCAGGATGCACGCCCTTATGCCGGCCGGGAGGTGTGATCCAAGAGTCATTTCCAGGTGTTGCTCCAAGTTGTTGGTTCGGAGCAAGCTAGGGTCAACCAGATATTAAAAAAAATAAGAATTTCTAGTTTATTAGATATAAATGCGTTTTTTAGGGGGGAGAGGCGAGCATAAAATAAAGGCACTAAAAGTAGATTTTATTCACATAAGATAGCATTTAAGTAACTTAATAACTATTCTGGGAGGGGAGTAGGAGCAGGATGCCATCATTTGCTTTCGTCCCTTGCTTGCTAGATTATTTTTATTAGTTTGTTTATTGAGAGAGCTTTATTAAACCATACGCCTGCTGCTTATTTTCTATAGTAAACCCGCTGGCCACAAATAAGCTATGGTCTCTTGTCACCCAGTCCAATTGAGTATTCTTTTATCCTTACGGCCAACGTGGAAAGGAAGATTGACACTACCACCAAACGATGAGAGAAGTACCCGCCCGTTCCATACCTCGTTTGTTTTACATCCCCGCTTACCCCCCCCTGCCTTCTCGCTTTCGCGCATCCCATCTCGCCATTCCCAATTTGACTTGGTTGTCCTCCCAAAGTGTCAGTATGGCAGACAAAAAGCCTACGTAGTGTGAGGTGAGGTGGTTAAACAGACGGACGGGCCGACAACAGCCAACGAACGGATAGTGTGAGGTGTATCAAGATATAAATGGTTTTTATTATCTGCTTTTTACGCTGCTGGACGGTTAAACGCTTGCCTCCTTCCAACCTCAAGGTTCGAAGTTTAGTCCAGATTGAATCAGGGTAATTGCTAGGGTAACGCTCTTCATGGTCAGGTTTAAGGGGCATAGGATAATTTTTAAATAAAAAAAGTTTTTCAATCTTCCTCCCCGCTCTGCGCCATGACTGCTCAGCTCTGTGTTCGTCCTCTCGGACTCCTGCGTATGTGAACGCCCCACCCCCATATGCATGTGAGCTTTGGGTATTTATTCCTGAAGGCACGGTGGATGAAAAACAGTTAACGCACACCTCCTTTTGGTTACGGGGGATTGAAAACAGGTAACGTAAACAACACCATCCTGATCACGGGCTATTTTGGAATGCCGCTTTGCTAACTAACTCACAGGGCACGTGGAACTAACAGGTCACGCACGGAAAAACCCCCGGGGCACTACTACTATGACGATATTATTATCAATATAAATTATAATTATATAGTATATATACATATATATATATATATATATATAAACTCATCTAAGTGAAATTGTATATGGCTCATTGTGTACGAGTCCAAAAGGCTAACCAGGGCATAGCAGGTATTCATTTCCAGGTCTATGTCAAGGCCTCTATTGTATGTCCGGTCCGGTCTATGCAAGGGCGTACAAAGATTAAAGGTTATTAGCAAGAGACCAATAGGCCTTAGGGGGAGGGGAAGGTGTACTTTCCACTGGGTGGGATAAATTGGGGCCATTGATAAATTGGGGCATGGATATATTGGGGCATTCGAGTAAGCAACTCCTCATCGAGTAAGCGACCACGAAGTGGATAGATTGAATTGAAAGCCGGCGTAGTGCCACGTAGACGGCTGGGCTAGGGCTTCTTGACTTCTCTTATAGGCTTCTTTCCTTATGAGCTGGGCTTCTTCTTGGCTGGCTTAGCCTTATAAGGGGCAGTGGATAGGTGGTTGGGTAAGGAAGCTTGCCGACGTAGTGCCACACGTAATGCCACCCCTTTCCTTTGCGTTGCTTTTCGACTGTCCCTCCAAAGTAGTAATCATTGACGCAGCGCACCAAATCTGGAACGACTTATGGAACCTCATCCCGAGCCAACCTTTCGATGCAAACACAAACAAACGGAAATAACACAAGCAATTTTATCTATGCACGTGTTAAAAACCAACATATTGCTCGTTCTTCTATACTCCATGAAACAGCTTTGAACATCTCCTTCTTCTATACTCCATGACACAGCTTTGAACATATGGTTATTTCAGGCAGACAATCAATGAATCAACTAGTAGGATCATTCAGTGGCCCTTCAACAAGTTCTCTTTTTACTCCTTATGCCTTACTCCTTTTTATGACTGAAGTCAGATCTTTTCACTGCAGGAGCAAGGGGTGAACCTTGTACCCACCCGTTACCCTACATTTTAGACGTAAAGTAAAAAGGGCCTACCAATCACTAGGAACATGTAGGCTGCACAGAGGAGGATCTTTTATCAATGAATGAGAGCACGGTGTCACACAGAACATCATCTCTTATACCAAGGAACAAATAAAGGTGGAATTACCCAATCAATCTGCCATTTAACCCCTATTGATTTACGGGACACCGGAACTCTCTCTTTAGGCCAGTTTAGAGAGCTATTGAACTAGTTATTTCACTAGGAACAACCGAGCCGGAGTCACTAGGAACAAGTGCCGGGCCAAGGAGACATACCACCGTGTCGAAGCAACTCTCCGCTACCGAGAGCGAAAAACCAACCACCATGAGAACAGCAGCAGCAGGAATTACCTATTGGATCATAGGGACCAAAACCCTATCCACTACGGCAAACACCTACTGCGCCCAGGGACCGAACCAGACCCCTTGATCATCTCGCAGAACAACAGGTCGCAGAACCAAAAGGGGGAAGCCTTTACTATCTCCATGAACAGAGAGGATCATTAGCTTTTTTGTACGAGCACTGCCACCCTAGTTTAGACCTTCGATATGGCCTCCCATTTTCCATCCTCAATTCCTCTACGTGCCAGTTCTTTCTCTCTATGCAATTCGTCATAGTGCCAGTTCTTTCTCTCTATCAAACAGCTTGCAACAGAAGGGAGCGGAACCTATTAGTTGAACCAAGCCAAAGAACCCAAGCCCCGTAGAATTAGACCATTGAAGTAGGAACAGCAGCCGAAGGGGGGACGCTTTCGAAAGTCGTGTGCGTCACATAGAAGATTCTTTCAGAGAGAATTCCCATGACCAAGCACCGTCCCTGTCTGTCCCTCAACAAACCAAATAGGACCATGGTTCAGTCCCTCAACAAACCAAATAGGGCCTTCAGTATTCTGATTCGCTGCTTCTTACTACTCTTCGCTGCTGATACGGACCCTACAAGCTATTACGCTAGAAGAGCTCCAACTGACTATGATAACTAGCTCCTACTTTAAATGATTTATAGGGCACTTACAGTCGATTACTTAGGGACTGACACAATCAATGAACTTAGGAACTTAGATTATGAACTTAGCTGCCTATGATTACTTAGGGACTGCTGCTATCAATGAGGAAAACCAATGTCACTAATTCAATAACTAGTACTCTCAATGAAAACCAATGTCACTAATTAATGTCACTAATTCAATAACGTCATGACGGTTCAACGCGATTCATTGGATTTTGCTAGCTGTTGAGAGATGTTTCGCAAGCTGTTGAAAGATGCAAAGATTAGTGCTTGTTGAAAGATGAGGGTATTTATGTAAACAGTATGGAAAGATGAAAGATGAGAGTCTCTATGTAAAGGGTATACGATTAGTGTTTGTCTCTCCCCTCAGTCTAGGAAGCTCGCTCCTAAACTTTCCTTCCTACAAGTTGAGCCGCTTCGCTCCTCAACCAAACACATACATAGATTCTTTTATGGACTGCAACAACAAACCACCATCTTGTTATGATTGCAGCTTGGCACGTCACCTATTATTATTTATCATTACTTTATCATTACGAATGCCTATACGAATAACACATTAAATTGCAGTGCTAAGTATAATTAAGTTAAGTGCATGGAGATAGAGTAGTGAAGGATTTATATGTTAGGATTTCGTAAACGAGTCGATATATCATTGGTTCGTGGGTGCATCGTATAAAGAGTAGGAACTTATAGAGTCGAAGTAGTAGCATGAGTAGCAAGGTGGAAGTAGTGAGAGGAGTAGATAGAAATAAAAACACCTTGATTAGATGAACAGTATCTAATGACAGCTGGTGGAAATACCTATGATGAAAGCCGGGGGAACCATTGATGAAAGCAGCCGGGGGAACCATACAAATAACGGGTGGAGATACCCATTCATAACGCCGGGTGGAGATACCTAGCCCAGTGATAAATGAAGTCTCCACCCATTCTGGCTCCACCCATTGAGGAGCAACCACTTCTTAGGGCTTTTACAGAGAGCTTAGATCAAGTATGCAAAGCTACAACTACCACCAGCAAAGAGATAGACAGTAGTATGCTTTGGAATTGTAGTTTCCTTTGTATTTCTATCTTAGCAACTCATTCGATTTGCTTTCTTTAAACAAAAAGAACAATCAACGAGAACTAAACCAACTGCCCTTATTATTTTATATACTTGGCATAGACCAACAACCACTGGATCACATGGGTTTTGGGTTCCCTCGTTCGTAGCACGGTACCAATTCTCATATGGGCTCCTCCTGGTCAATCTCATGGATGGAGGCCAGACACCCACCGCCGATTCCCTTCCTTTGCGTCGACAGCGGGATGGATCTGATCCCCTGCAGCTTCGGAACTTATTTAGGGGCCATAAAAGGTAGTCCCTCTACCTGAGATTCACAAGTGGCTCTACCTAGTATTCTGACTCTCCCGGATCTAGACTAGTATTCTGACTCCCCAGGGTCTAGAAAAGACCCACAAGGCACACCTCTGCCCACCAGTCTTATGTACAGTATTAAATAGGGAGGGAGTGCCCAATTCCCATTACAAATTCCCACCCATTATCAGCGAATTTAGCGGCTTCCTTAGAAAACGTGTATCATCTAATTTATCCTCTGAGCTCGGATAGGAATTACAGCGGAAAGATGGTTAAAAATAATGCATGAATTCCGGACCCACAACTTGTTCTCATGGGTTTATACTTTTAATGATTACTAGCTCCTACTTAATATGATTACTAGCTGCTACTAACTCTTATTTCTAAGGGACTGTCCCCTGCCTGGAGGAGGAGGAGGCTCGACCAAGACTCGTTCTTATTGTTCCTAGTTCTTATTGTTCATAGTGGGGCGAGGAATAGGAGACAAAGTAAGGTATGAATTATATTAGTTCACCAAGCCATATGAAGAGTAGGATATATCAATTCTCATGAGCAGGATGTTTCCCCAGCGATTCCAAAACAGAGTGTGTAATTTGCTATTGACGCTCCACCAGCGAGCATGTGAGTAATTCTGTCTATACTACGTGGTCCCCCGTACGGAGAACTAGCTATTTTGTGACGCTTGTGATACCGACGTTTACCCGAGTCAAATATTGGCATAGATTTCGCAAAGAATGCTGAGTATTATTAAGTCGTCGTGGATATTTTGTCTCCACCAGCACCGACAACGACGGAACCGACTCAGATCGAAAGGTCAGCTAGCAAAGCACTGACTGGAGGGATGTCAATCCTTCAACGTTCAGGTTGGAACACACCTTCCCCACACCTGTCCCAATAACCCGATACCTCCCCTAAGGGAGTGGCAAAGGTCAAGTCTTGGGAGACTTCGCCTTTACTTTTTTGCCTGAGGTCTTCCTGCTCCGCCTCACCGTTAGAGATATAACTGTCCAAGAAGCAGATATAGTTCAGTTCCCGGTGGAGCTTCAGATCCAATTCCAGGCAGCCCTGAGCAATAAGTAGTAAAATAGTATCTCTAGATCTTATCTATGTAATTACGCTCCTACCTACAAGCCCTCTAACCTGCCAAGCCATCTAACCTGCCAAGCCAAGCCATCGAACCATCCAATAGCTATTCTCGCAAGCTACCTCACCTAACCTCTACTTATTTATTCTACTGATCGAACCAAGCCATCGAACCAAGCAATCTATCCATCGCTATATGTTAGCAAATCAGTCCTAGAGTCAAAGAGGGATTCGATCTTCCCCTACGGCTACCTTTTTGCGAACGAGAAGAGATGCCCGGAGTCGAACCGGGGCTGAGCGATAAGCGCAGCGAGACCAAATAATCTCTTTTTTTTTGGAAGTGGTTCGTCTGATCCCTTATCTTTATATAAAATCATCCACGACTCGCCCCAAACGAGAATCATGGATGGACTACATCCACTTATAGAAAGCAAATTTCTGTGGTAGTGGGACCAAGGTATATCCCGACCCTTCTCGGGGGGAATAGTGGGACCGAAGGTCTTTCGGGGACCCATCTATCCTTAGGCGGAGAGCAACGAAGTGCTCGGAGCAGCGGAGAGCAACGAAGTGCTCGAAGCCAGCGGAGGCATCTTATGCCGTAGCGGTTCCATCCGTCCTATCACTTTCTATCTTGGATTCCGCGTTCCTTTCACCCGCCCTTACTCTTCCATATCCTCTTTCTATCCATCTAGTTTTCCACCATCGTACCTATTCCTTCAACCAATACTCTCTCTGATACCTTTCTTTTCTTCCTAACACAATCTACTTCCATTTCCCTGTGTATGTTGACCCAATTGGCCCAGTAGCACTATCAGTAGACCCATCAGCAGAGGCTTCAGTAGCAAAGGTAAAGGTTGCAGAGCCTATTATTTCATTTCGAGAACCACAAGAACCTGGGGCAGTTTACCGAGGAGTGAAAGCAGCAGATGATCCCTATTCAATAGAGGCAGAGGTGAGAGCATCGCATCATAGAGAACACCAAGAGCAAGGGCAGGGGAAACATAGGTGGGAACAGGAGCAAGTAGGCCTTTCGAAGAGATGGAAACACTATATTGAACAAGTGGGAACACTCCTCTGTATATCGTATATAGGGTAATATGTCTATTTGTACAGTGAGATCTTAGTAGTGATAGGTGCGTCCGGCGTATTACTAGTCTGATGATGACAAGGCTGCACCCCTTAAAGACTGAAATCCTTAGTGTATTAGCCCCTTCCGGCGCCAGCATGGGGAACAGAACTAGCTCCCCTCACTCGTACAATCGTACGTCTTTCTCGTCTTTCTTTTCTTTCTTCTATTTCTTCCCCTCAAATCGCTAGAGAAGGTTATCCCTTATATAGCTCAGGTAAGGTCAACCCTGTAAGGTCCTGATCAACCCTCTAATTTTGATTTGAATTGAGGATCTAACATTCTCGAACTCAGGCCTCAAGCCCATCAAAAACTTAGAGAGCCCCTTTCCCTATGGTCAAGCAGTTTCACTCCTTTATACTCTATAAGGCTATTCTATGTTATATGAAATTCTTCTTACTTGATTTCTTTTTGAAGGAAGGATGGCTCGTATTGAGGAGTGCTGGATGGCACAGCTGGTCATCTATTGCTTGAGGGGAAGGCATGCATGGCTGGTTAAGGGATTTTTATGGATTGAAGCTAGACAACACAATGGGTAGGGCAATTCTTGCTCGATCGGATCAGGAGAGGGTCAATCGCTTCGAATTAAACATTGGTTGTGGGGACCAGACCCCTATTTATTTGGGTGGGGAGATAGAAAGGAACGAAGTGGGATTAGTGCATTTTAAGCTGGACCAATTGTTAAGGCACTTATTGCTTGATCGGACGAGGGGTGAGGGTATGAACCGCTCGCCCGACAGAAGGAGGGCGAGGGGATACTTCCATTGGGGGACCGAAGGCAAGGCAAGCCATTTGGACGAGGTGCGGAGCGGGGTGAATCGTTTCGAATTAACCATTTGGGTGCGAGTGGGGACCTTACCCATCATATTTATTGATGTGGGTGCGTGCATAGAAAGGCTGCTTTGATTATTGATTCACGAACAGGAAACCAGCCCTACTTCGAGCAAGTTCGCTACGCCCTCATCATCCACACCGAACATCACCACACCACATCGCGTCATCGAATCAAGGTCAAGAGAGAGATACAAGTCCTGCTGCATTTCCCTTCCCGCCATCCGATGCATTCTCCACTCCGTGCCTCTTTGCTGTGTTAAGTAAATTCGGGTTTGCTCCGCTCTTTCTGAATTGGATCAAGGCCTGTATTGGCTGTGGATTGCCCCCTTGGTAAATGGAAGAGCTGCTGCCTCTTTCTTTCAAAGCCAGCAGGGGCTCCGACAGGGTTGCTCCTTTTCTCCTATGTTGTACATATTTATGATTGAATCCTCGGGAAGGAAATTAGAGCAAGAAAGGCTATCACTTATCCTAGCGAGTCAATCCCTAGCCAATAGTTATAAACGTCCTAAAATTCCATTGTTCTTAAAGTAAAACGCCACTTTCTCAGTTAAGTTCAGGGTATCAAAAGATATAAAAATCTTTTTTTCAGAGTGCTCAAATGCCCATATAGAAGGTTTCTATCTAAATTGCCTAGACCTATAACTGCTCTGCCTAACCTTCCTTCTCCCTTTCCTGCTTCTTTAACCTTCCGATTGAGACCTTTCCTGCCTTCCTTCCAGCTTCTCTCTTTTAAGCCTTCCTCCCAGCCAGCTCGCTCACCAGCCAGCGATCTAATTCATCCCAGCTAGGTAAGCCAGCAATCATTCTTCTGCCCACCCACCAGCTGCCCTTTCGCCTCCCCGCTATAATCAATCTAGCCAGCAGCTAGCCTGTCATCCATCTTTCTATCTTGGACCCTCCCGTGTCGTTTCTTCTCTTAGCGCACCTGTGCTCTAGACCATATTTTGCACTATGTTCATTCATTATGTTGCACTATCGATTGCACTATGCTCCTCAAATTGGTAATCAACGTATATAACGCGCAATGTGGTATCTATCTGCATCTTGGTAGTCTGTATCATGTAGGTGTTGGTGGGCCGGTTGGTATAGTTCCGTGGTTTTTGGTGTTCTGTCTCTTGTAGTTAAAAAGGGAGAGGAGGTAGACTCGATTGGTTCTAGATCGAAGCAATCGGTTATCAATCTAGAATCGGATCGGGTGGATCGGTGTGCTCCTTCACGTCTAGCCATTGTCTAGCCGGTTCATCAAGCAGCTAACTTACGGTTCATCAAGCAGCTGACTTCGCCGTTGTTTTAATCTAGCCATTTCCTTGCCTCACCCGCCCCGTCCGGGGGTAAATCATTCCGTTAACCTTGCTCCTTTTCGGGGGGGTTGAAAGTCGTAGGATTAAGCTATTTCCTTGCCTCACGTTATAGCCAACTCTCTCTAGCCAGCCACACGTTCTCGCCTAATTCGACCAGCCACGTGTTAGTTCGTCAAGCCTCGCTTTAGTTCTCCCAGCCTCTCGGGTTCATTGTTCCTCAAGCCAGTGTTTTCCTTCCTGGGTGTTCCCCAGGTCAAGGGGGTCGGGGCCCCCCGTGCTAGCCTCTCTTTCGTCTGTTGGTCACATGGGGTACTTCCCTCGGGTATCCTGTGATGATGAACTCAATTTTGTATGGCGGTAAGTCCTTCTCTCGTCGTCAGTCGGTAAGTCCTTCCCTTCTCTCTTCTGGTGACAACTTGGTAACCTCAGTAACTATCTTGTCTCGTGGCATATGACCTCCTCACTCACTCACTCTCTCTCGTCTGGTGGCAACTTGAACTCAATCGATATCCCGTATGGGTAACACAACTTGGGAACAACATATCTCGCGTCTGGTGGGAACTTGGAATGGGTGTGATGGTGTATCGCTAACCTAGTGGTTGCACATATTCGTTCGTAGCACCTGTTCATTATATCCCCTCCTCCCTGAATGGTTCTAGCCCCTGGTGTAGGTTATTTCTAGCGTGGTGACTTGGTGTCCTCACTTCACTTGGTGTCCTTACTGGGCGGACTTACTTGGCGGGTGCCTTACTTGGCGTACTTCTCTCGTTGTCTGTTGGTAAGGACTTCCCTCTCGGCGGTAAGTACTTCTCTTCTCTCTTGCAGATGATGGCAACTTGGCTCTCTCTCTCTCTTCTGGTGGATTAATAGGTGCTCAATCTTTCCCCACCGCTTACCCCATCTGGGGTGTAAATCATTCCGTAAACCCCGTCCGCTCAAAACTCGGGGTTTAAAGTTTAGAAAACAAGGAATCCATTCCCTTGCCTCACGTCTAGCCACCACAGGTTCTTGGCTCGCGGTTTCAACCAGCCTCGTCGGTTTCGACCAGCCTCGATTTATTCCCGCCTAAGTTTATCCACTACATATAGCATTCACGGGTTCGACCAGCTCTCGGTTTATTTCGACCAGCTTCGGGAGCAGCATCACGGTTTCGACCAGCTTCGTTGGGTTATTGCGTCAAGCCTGGGGTTCTTTCGACCAGCCCGCAAAGCCAGCGAGATAAAGGCGCTCAACCTCAAAGCAAATGCTTCCATCCCGGTATCCATATAGAAATTTTGTGAAATGCAATTATTCATTAATAATAAATCACTTTGAGTACCCCCGATCCGATGATCAATGTTGTCTCCAACCCCCTAAAGACGAGGTTTTCTTAATAAAGAACATAAAATGAGGACCCGGAGGGCGCTCTCCCGAGATACGAGGGGGAGGAGGTTTTGTAAATTCTATCCCAAGCAAACTTATAGACATACCCCGTTCAATATACAGATCCGAGAGAATAAAGAGATCCGAGAGAATAAAGAGTCCATCATACCCCGGGAAGGACTATGTGCAGTGAGTGAACGGCTTCTGTGAATGGCTTCTGTGTGGGAACAGCTTCTATGTGCAGTGAGTGGTGAACGGCTTCTGTGAACGGCTTCGTGCAGTGAATGACACGGGGGGGCTAGGTAGGTGCATGCAGTTAATGGCAACTATGTGCTGTGAATGGATTCTATGTGTGAACGGCTTTCTGTGTGTGAACGGATTCTATGTGCTGTGAATTGCTTCAGTGAGTGGCTTCTATGTATGTGCAAACCCGGCACGTGAGTTTCCCATTTCCCGTCAGAAGAGAGAGAGCCCAGTTGTTCACATACGTGATATTTATTTACCCTAGTTTACGCCAGACGAGAGAAAAGATGTCCCCCCCTTTTCTGCCCTCGCTTCCCTCGTCTCAGCTATGCACCCATCCCCATCCCCATCCGCCCTCTCCTCTCTTCGCTTCCCTCGTCTCAGCTCTGGCCCGAACCCATGTAGCTGTTGGACCGATGCTGGAATTCGTAAAATGAGGTTGTCACGAACTTGATGGTTCGCTCGATTGGGGCTTAAAGGTGTGATCTAAGGTAGGTATATAGGTGTGGAGGGAAGATTTCTAATCGGGCTGCGGTGATTTTATTATAGGTAACATGCATGAAATCGTATTTTCCCATATTAGGGGGAGACGTAGACTTGTCATAACGGAACGGCTCTTGTAAGACTCATCTTGTCGAGCCCATAGTGAGGGAGTTACGCCCATACCGCTACGCTCCTCTCTTGGCGAGCCCGTACCGCTTATCCAGTCATCTTGGTCGAGTCTGCCCAGTCCTTTCCTTGTTCGCTATTCTATTGACGATATAAAATCCCTTCCTTCCTATCGCTCAGGGCGGGGGAACGGGACTCTCAACTCGCCCCCCCCTATAAGTAACTTGGAGAGGCGCCTATCTACTGACTCTGGCTGGTAGGGCGCTAGGGCTACAAGCGTTTTCACAAGCTATCCTTATCGACCTTGGATGGTGTTCTGGCGGTGCCAATAAAGAGGGCAGGAGCGGTACCAGATCTAATGACTCGGAAGTCCAGCTACTAATTGAAATAATGCCAGCTACTAATCAGCGAAGCTACAAGTATACATGCCTGCACAATTATGATCCCCATTGCCTCCCGTCCAGCTACTAATTTGAATCTCGTTTTCTATTCATGCGGGTTCGGGGCGCCGAGACCTTCTAATCAGCTTACAAGATCTGACTGATCGTGGTACTTATCGTGGAGAGGCGGGGGACTAATTGAAATCTCGTTCTCGCAGCTATGAATAAATCTATCTCGCCACCTCTCCTCCCTCTCCAAGCATGGGAGGGGTAGTATCAAACTGTAAGGGTACGTTTCTGGATGGCCTCTCCGTGGGTATGCCTGCCTGTCCTCTCCGAACAACATGGCTGGCTCTCATGTTCGGGTAATTCACTGGGTCAATAGGATCTGGGATAGAAAGGATTGCTATTAACTAACTAAGGAACTTACTTTGGATTTGGATTTACTCCTGTCTTTTTATCTGCATATTGGGTATCGAAAGAATGATGAAAAGACTGATGGGGAGGGATTTTGTCCCTTCCTTTTTTAAAATTCGTTACATAACTTACTGTTAAAAAGCTTGTTTCAGATCCTCGAGAGAATAGAGGCGCACAGACCAATGAATCCTATAAGTTGTATTCTTTCATTTGGAATGGAAAGAGCACTCGCTGGTTCGCGGTTGCCTCGACCTTCAAATGGTAGGTAGAGTTCCGTGCGAATGGAAAAAGGAGATAGCTAGCAATAAGATTTCGAGCATTACTCAGGTAAATACAAATCCGACTAAGTAGGACCAACCTTGGATATTGAGATGCATCTCTGCTTTCCCTAACAATAGAAAATGGATATAAAAAGGTGAATTTATCGAGGGTGGGTGGGATATCAAACCATTTCCGTGTCTTAAAAGAAGAAAGAGCCTTTTATGACTTCTTTATCGACCTTATTACGTATAATAAGGGGAGCTCAGCTTATTGAACCTGTGAACAAGGTGATAAGCTATTAGTCGGGGATACTTCCTAGCCTTGCCTGTGAGGGCCCGGTGGGATAGTAATGAAGGCTTTCACGAGCTCATCTGGTTGTCCTATCATTTCCGGCCTTATAATAGGTATGTTCTCTGGTAAGAGCTATGTCTCCCAGTTCATCAGGTAGTCCTCGAATAGAATAGGTCTGTTCCCCGATAATATATATAGTGGTTTACAGGTAGTTCATAGGTAGTTCATGGGCCGGATGCTAGCGATGTCTTCCATCTCTCGGAGTCTTGATTCTCCTGCTCGCCTCAGAAAGGGAATAGTTAGTCAGCCGGATCTAGAAGAGAGCAAGAAAGTGGGTAAGCTGGATTTAGTTAGACAAGGGGAAGGTAGGTAAGTACGTATGAGTCCCTACGGAAGAAGGCCATTAAACCCGGCACCTTGTTCAAGCGGGAAAAATCAGAATCTAAAGCCAATTCGGGAAGATATACTTGTTGGTGTGGTTGGATTAAATCCACTTAAGAGGGATTTCATAAGTACGTGAGGCGGTCTAAACAAAGAATATAATCCACTTGTTAGCCGGTTAGTCCAGCTTTTTCATTCACTGGTTATTCCCGCGGCTTATGGCTTTAAAGAAAGTTAGTCATGTAGAGGTTAGTCCTTTAGTACAGTAGTTTATTATATCGACAGGCTAAAAAAAAAGAAATCACATGAGGAGCTAATTCTTGGATCGGAGGAGCTAATTCTTGGATCGATGGACTTATTCACCTATTCTTGTATCCAGAAAGAAATGGAGGAATACATTCATTTAGACTTGGATAAACAGAAGAATACCTACATAGCTAAGCCATTAAGTACACGAGCGAACTAAGCCAATCATTCCATCAGTGAACTTTGCTCAATGGACAGACTAACAGGGAAGGCATACTCTTCAATCAACAGAGGGAGCCAGGCCGGCCAAGCGAGCCGACCAAGCCAACCCTTCACCCCCGGTAAACCAACCTACAATCCAGTTACAGCCCACCCCTCCAGAACCTTCTTTTTACACTATTGACCGAGGAATTGAATTCAATTGAATCCTGCCCAGCAAACCCTATTCACACTACTATCCTACGAACCATACTGACTATTAGGGGTCTAGTACCCATTTACCCTACATACCATCTTAATCCAGATACACTGGGCGGAGACCCAACATCAGTCCTGGGGCGCTCTCTTCGCACAGGATCAACCCCACTGCTTTGCTTACGAAACTTAGCTTATGAGGAGTTCACCGGAAGTCATTCTCTCAGTAAAGAATCGTCAGGACCTCTAGATATGTAATTACGCGCGTGCCCCCGCCGTTTATTTCCTCTGATTTCTCTCAGTAAAGACGCTATTGGTGGAGTATTTCGCGTCGCACTTCCCCTTATCTAGCTATCTGGGGTTCTTACTTCTCTATATTCTCATTATCTATGTAATGACGCTCATCAGTTCCGTAATGACATATATAATCGTAATGACTTCTTTTCGTCCGTCGAAAGAAACGGGGGGCCAAGCTCCTTCGATAGCGGTCAACTGAAGCGCTCACCCCAAAACATGTTATAGTAGTCATAATATGATGGGCACTGCACACAATGATATTACGTTATGTAATACTTAGGGTCGGTCACATGAATCTATCTTTTTTATAGTAGTCATAATATGATGGGCACTCTAGCGATTCATATGGGTCTAAAAATAGTCAATGTGGTTTTCTTATACAATACACATGCCGTCTCGTCTCATCGATTCAAATTACGTCATCACATACCTTTCAAGAGAGGCCCATGAACCAGACAGACCCCCGGTCGCCTCATAAAAGAACGGGATCTCATCAAACATATTATTAATGCTCAGGTCGGATCATCCTTGTTACTGGCTCCCCTCATCGAATCGTAGTGGCGAGGGAGATTATAACCCGGTCCTAGGAAAATAAGGTCATCTAGCTTCACAGTGACAAGTCCATTTCGTGCGTTTCACCGGCTTATATAGGGGGCCAACTGCTTATATACGCGGCGAGCTTTGGTAATCCAGTAATAAGAGTGGTGGAAGGGATAAGTAAGCCCTCCAAAATGGAATGTCTTGCGCCATACCGGTTATTTTAAGTAATAATATTACTTATGTAATATAACGTGTCGTGTAAGGGCCTATTTGCTGTAGCTGCGGGTGGTTCCGGGCTAAGCTGAAGAGGGATAATAGCTGTATCTTACTCCGCGGTACGCAACACTACCCATACTGGCTGGGTTCAGAAGGTGTAAGTCTTTAGAGCTAATCTTTACCACTATACTATTACAAGCCCCTAAACACACGAAGGCATCTCTTTAAGGAGTCTTTATAAGGCCTTATATCTTTAAGCGGGGGAAAGGACGTACTAAGGAAAGGAGCGGTAGGGGACCTTACTGCGGGGACAAGCAAAGCGATATTCAGTGGATCCCGCAGAGGCTAAAGCAAAAGTAGTTGATCTTTATTCAGTTGACCAAGAGGTGGGCGCATCAACCACAGGGGCAGAACCCATTGCATATTCAGGTACAGTTGAGATGTAGATAATCATGCATCGTATATGATGAAAGCTAGCTGGGATGGGAGGTAAGCGTGGGCATAGGATTGGCGCGGCAAAGGTCACAGGCAACTGAATTTACTCCATATGGATCAAGATAAAAAGGCTCTTATCCGACCCGAGGCTCAATTTCGATCTGCCGCGGGTGAGACTGCAATGGATTCTGCTATGGGATAAACAATGGGTTACCCCTCTGCGGGTTGTGAATGAAAAGGATCTGTGACTGGCACCACGAGAAGCACGATTTATTACGTGTATAATCTGCTCTTGACTGGAGAGTCTGCTCGTCCAAAATACACCCATAGTCGACCGACCAGGCACGGAGCCCCAATCCCACCTAACGCAAGAGCAAATCGTAAGCATAACGTCATACCATAATGAGATACGTGATAGCCCCACTACCCTGGTGCTATTGGTGAAGCCTCTGCCTCTGCGACTATTGGCACTGGATCGACTGACGAATCAACTATAGCTATTGGTGCTGGAACGAAGCCGAGCACCTATAGGCATAGGACTCTATAGGGGTCTAGCTACACCCGGCATGGGGCATAACTACCTTTTCTATTACACGGGCATAGGATAGCTATGGAGCTACGGCAGAGGAGCGCTACAGCATGGGGGCTACAGCATAGGGCAAAGTGCCTGGGGCCTAAGTAGTACCCTCACTATGTTCGAATGGGGCATGCCATAAATAGTCGCGTAGTCTCTTCTTCGGCCGAGGCATAGGAGCTACCGAGCGGTCTCCTATCCTTTTAGTCCCGCCCTGGTGTCCTCTCTCCTGGAACGGACAGAGCTATGGAGCTACGGCCCTAAAGCTAATCCAAGGTCGGTGAAAGTTGATTGGGATTGGGATGGGAACCCTATTGCACCAAATAAACGGTAGGACTTCACCGGTCGAAAAACGAATAGATATAAAGAAGGGGATAATTGACAATCACAGGGGGGGGGGGTTAGAACGTCAAAACCCAGTTGATCAAGGCGTCGCATCTAGATCTCATGCCCCGCGCATGAAACCACGTTGGGATCCCATATTAATATCCAGTGATGGGAGGAAAAGCCCGCGGCATACCGTCGATAGCCTATTTAGGATCCCCGGATCCTCCAAGTCGAGATTGAGTTTACCCGGCATAAGCAGCAGCTAGCACGGCAGAGGTTATAACAGCATAGTAAGCTAGATAATAAAGGGCAAAGGCAAAGCGAATAACAGTGGTTCGAGATGAAGAACCTTCAAAGGCAGATCCAAGCGCAGTAGATAGGGTCCCAAGTGAAAATCCGCTTTACTCCAGGGAAGTAGCAGTGTTGGGATGGATGAGAAAAGGACAATCAGTTAGGAGCTCATCAAAGTATGTATATAACAAAAAATCTATAAGTAAGCGCATGTTCTTGGTGGCATCATAAGTTTGGGCAAGATCCCGTTGAAGCTACACTATAAGTAGAGGCAATTTACCAAGTCTCAGTAGCAAAGCCATAAACGGATATAGGGGCAAAGGCATTGGAAGCAAAGATAGCATACCCCATTGCAGATCCAAATGTTACATCTGATTCAGAACCAAAGCAAGATGTTGACCGAGTCTCAGAAGCAGTAGCATATCTAGTTCCATAAGCGGATGCAGATCGAGTTACAGATTCACTTTACCCTCTCCCAAAAGTGCAGCCCACCTATGATTTAGTAAAGGAAGACCTTTGTGCATATGGTAACCTTCCTCCTCCTACGTGCGGATAGTAGTTCCTCCATTAATTCTCTCTTACCACGCACTACAGGATCATCGTTCGTGTCCGGAGTCGCAGGTACCACTTTTCGGAGCAACGAATATTCGGCCGGTAGGAAGAGGAGCGAAGAGAAACAGTTAAATCCATCTCTTCATAGTCAACTAGAGTTCATGGTCGCGGTATCAACAACTATAGTTTTCTATTTCGTCACATCAATGCGGGGCATGATATGCGAGAAAAGTGAGTTAGCTTCTGGCGCTATGACCGGGAGTGGTGGGTGTCCACTTAATAATCATCCCGATAAATTGAAACCAAAGATATAAAAAACCATTGAGTTCCAGCTCAATAGCCATCATATTGTCCGGATTAATATCTCATTAGCTCCCCCCAGGATTTGATTGTAGCCAGCCCTACTATCTATAGGGCCATCCAACACGGAAAGCATTTCTACTAATCCTGTTATCTTTTGGAACATTCTGTCCATGCTGGGTAAAGCATAATTGTGCTTAAGAGATGCTCTGCTGAGATTCCTTAAGTCGACGCATAATCAAATGTCTCCGTTCTTTCTCCCTACCGCCACTAAGTTTGCTACCCAGGCAGAATAGAGGGTTACAATAATCTTTCCCTTAAGCCCCTATATAGACAGTAGGGGCTCGCTTACAGAACTATCTGGCTTACAGATATCGGGGCAAGAAATACCCATTCGTACTGTTATCCCATACCATAGAAGCTTATCCATTGAGACTCTGCCCTCCCAACAATGCATAGTTGGAACGCCCCTACTTTCCGGGTAAGTGCTTGGTTATGCCCCAACCGGGCTAAAACCTGGGTTTTCTCCTTGCCAAGATCCGCGCGAGCATACGGCTTAGAAAAGTGATGAGCCCTCACCCAAAGGTAAAGACGCTCCAACCCACCTTGCACCTCAACGGGGCTAGAAAGCTCGAATTTGCTAGGCTCTCGCAGAATCATCTTGGCGGCTAAGTCCAATCTTACTTTTTGGGTGCTGGCTAAGCCCCGGGCAGCTAATTCTTCGAGGCGGATGCCCCAGGGCAATACCTGTGAATGTTCTATTAGTTCGGAACAGAAGGCATTCCATCCTGCCGGGTTACATTTCTTTTTACCTTTTCTCGATTCCCGCCGCGAAAGCAAGATGAAATAAGGGCTTGTAGTTAGTGCGTGACTATCAATTTCCAAAGCTTTAATTGCCAAAATATAAATATAAGGTACTTCAACACCTTTTGGTTGGACTAAGACGATGTTAATATCTGTACCTAATTTGCGTAGCAATTGTATCAATAGGGGTTGTAATTCGATGATTCCTGATACTACAACAATTTGTACGAGCCAGCAGGTGGAATTCTGACTACTAGGTGGAGATGAAGAATTTCGAGTGATTACTGAGTCGAAACGGGTTAAAATGGGCATAATGAGTGTAAACAAATTTGTATCCCCCCCAAACTTCCTTCTCCGCTGAAATGATCGTCGCTGGTTGGAAAATGGGTAGGAAAAAGAAATATAGGAACCGCTCGAAGGCGAATTAAGTGTTCTTGCTGATCAAATAACTACATTACTAATGTAATTTTTCATGTGATTTTCAATCTTATACTTTTATTATTCTTTTATCCCATTCATTTACTGGGGGCGATCCCCCAGACCCCCCAATATACTCTAGCCATGTTCTCCTCGTTAGACCATGTATCGGTAGCCCATGTTTGCCTCGTCTACCCATGTTTTATCGCGTTACCCCATGTATTGTTATACCATGGTTACTCGTCTAGAAATGTATACTCCTATAGTAATCTCGGAGACTCAAACCATGTATACTCCTCGGATTAGCATTTATCATACGCCCAAGGTCATTTCAACTACGATCACACCTGTACAAATACTACTACTCTCAGACTATGATCTTTGTTTCCAAGACTGGATGCACCAAAAACCTAGCACGTAGTGAAAGAATCTACCGAAATATCTATGCGTTCTATTACTTTTGCTCATCATGACGTCCACACCATTTACGTAGGGCAATTCTAGCTTGTAGACCGTTAGCCGTAAATAGCACACCGAACCAATCACGATCACTCACACCATCACAATCACCTAGCTCATTCAATCACATCACGAAACCAGAACAACTCCAGCCATTCCAATCTCGATATGGTCCCCGGCCTGGGCTTTAGCACAACATATGACTGATACCCGGGTCTCGCTTGATCATGATGAAGGTCCGTATCTATCCGGGTCGCTTGCATTCGTCCTATCACGGGCCGTCCAGTGCAGCCTTATGCTCTCCACTCTCTGATAGGTACTTGTTCTTGATTAGCCTAGGGACAGGATGCACTTTGGACAGGCTATTACCGGTCAGTCTACGTAGGCACTTGGTCCTTTATTCCGGCATTGATCCTTTCTAAAACCATACCATAGTGACGACTACTTCTCATCCACTTACTCTTTATATGGGACTGTCACCAAGCAAGGCTAAGCTGGTTACTAACTACCTGGGTCTTAGCATTTAGCCTTCTTTCACAGGTCTATTACAAACTATATATGTCTATAGCTGGTCCTTTACTGGGTCTGGATAAACTAGCTAATTAGTTGTTTAGAAACCGGATATATACTGTTTCATCTATGTATTGATGCAGGCGCGTCATCTGGATATACCACCCTGTCCACGTCATCTTGATATAATACCTTGTTGTCCACGCTGGATATACCTTTTGTTTGCTTGCTGGATATACCTTGTGTTTGCTTGTGGGATAACCGTGGATAACCTCTGTATCTTTAGGTGGTTTTCCATCTGGCTCTGGATCTTTCTCTGTATCCACTAAGTAATCCCGTTGGGACCAACGCTATCCACCATCTGGGGCCAGCTAGTACCTAACATGTACCTAATCAGATGATAACTTAATGATACATATTTCGATCTGGATACAGGCAGGAGCTACATTGTTGGCTTCGACCACCACCTCTCTTCTTTCTCTTGCTTTGAACTCGCCTTGTCTACACCTTTGACCTACCGTTGGAACTCGCTTTGTTTCCTGCCTGTATCAATCAAATATGTGGTGAGTGTGGTCCCCTCGATGCCAACCAATTATATATCATATATAGAACTCGTATCTAGAACACGTGGTCTCATCCAGGTAATGAAATAGCTATAA
>Ga0316215_1000042_pt1 | contig 21244 bp, 24 predicted proteins | sample NRE5metagenome_FD_207796 | JGI IMG/M metagenome (GOLD analysis project Ga0316215, IMG submission 207796) | Spruce roots microbial communities from Maridalen valley, Oslo, Norway - NRE5 | ecosystem: Host-associated > Plants > Roots > Unclassified | place: Norway: Oslo | collected 2017-09-15
AAAACAACGAGTGCGGAATAGTTATAGATCGAGACGTCAACGCGAGTAAAAATATTCGTTTACTTTTACGATGTCGACTCGGCTTAGAAGAAAAACCCGAAAACATTTCTCCCAAAAACGGAGGAAACTCGTGAAATACGAGATTAACTTTATTACTTCAGAACATTCGCGATTTACTGCTCTTGGTCTGGTAAGTAAAGATAAAAAAAGAGGTTAATAAAATGGATAAAGCGTACGTACGTATATTTTATAAAAAAGAAACATCTGGTATTTTAATAGCTACATTCGGCCCTACTGAATATTTAGATGACCCAACGTATAAATTATTATACGAAAAATATTTATTAATGCGGTACTCTAATGACATTGAATTAATTCAATGCGTATTTAACAAATTTTATAATCATATCATATACGATACCGCGTATGATTGTATTAACAATCTCAACGAAATTGACGACCAGATTGATGAAAATATACCGATTTATCAAATAAAATTTTACGCGGAAGATTCTGGTCGCGAAGGAACTGATCTGATTAATAGAGAACCTAATTATCATCATAATGGAACTTGGTATAGAAATAACGTATGCGTTTGTATGGAAAAAGCGATATACGTAGCTTATTACGAGACGTCTCCAAAAAACGGAGGAAACTCGTAAAATGCGAGACTTAAAACATTAAAATTAAAATGACATAAAATGGATGAAGAATACGTACGTATATTTTATAAAAAAGCAATTTTTGAACTTCCTGATATTTTAATCGCTACATTCGGCCCTACTGAATATTTAGACGACCCAACGTATAAATTATTATACGAAAGATATTTATTAAAACGAGCCGATGATGCAAATACGTTTATTTATCTCGTATTTGAAAAATTTAGGACTATGCTTCAATTTAATACCGCGATTGATAATATTATCAATTTAGGTGATTTTGACTATGAAGAAGATGATGATAAAATACCGATTTATCAAATAACGTTTTATCCGAGAAACGCGCTCACGGAAGCAACTCGTTTGATTAACGAAGAACCGAATTATCATCATATCGGAACGTGGTATCGAAATAACGCGTGCGTTTACATGGAAAAAGCGATCTACGTAGCTTATTGTATAAATAATTCTATAATTTAACCTTTCAATTACCAGAACATTTTATATATAACTTTTTAAGGCGTATATAAAATGAAGAAACCTACCCGACGATCCGTAAAAACGACGCTGAATAGTTTTTGTAGAAACGATACGATAAGGATCAATCTTAACTTTGAAAAGAGAATTAAGACGATGGACGTGGACGACTAGTAAAAGATGCTGCGAGTATTGGTCCGAAATGACCAAGATGAAACACGACGTTTCGACGTTGCGAAAACATTTCTCCCAAAAACGGAGGAAACTCGTGAAATACGAGATTAATTTTATTTCTTCACGCTCTATCGCTCTTGTTCTGGTAAGCTACAGTAAGCTATGTAAATCGAAGTTTCCAAACATACGCACACGTTATTTTGATACCATACGGCGGCGTGATGATAATTAGTTTCTGTAGAAACTAATGTATATTTCGAAGCTAATTCATCTTGCTTATCAAATACGATTTGTAAACCGTTTAAATCGTCAGTATCATAATATTTTACGTCACAGTACGGTAAATACGTATATACTATTTCCAAGAAACGATCGACTACATTGTGAATATGAATTTCCGCCAATAAATGTCTTTCGTATAATAATTTAAACGAAGGATCTTCGGCATATGTTGTAGGTCCAAAACTAATTATTATCATACCATTAATGCGAATATTGCCCTTTTTATACGTTTTATAAAATATTCGTACGTCGCGATTTTCAGTCATTTTATATTCGCGAATAAAATTGAATAGTTAATATAAACCGATGTAAAGTATTGAATATGTCTATTAAAGGGCTGACATTACATTATAATTACATTACCAACGAAATCTCTGACAACCTAATTAAAAAAATTTACGATTCCGAGTGGAATACGTCGATGAGTCGTAGAACTCAACATTACGGATACGAATACGGATATACGAATTTTAACGTAACGAAAACTAAACCCATTCCACCCGTATTCTCAGAAGTAGTAAAAACGATAATATCGCCCGATCAATGTATAATTAACGAGTATACACCGGGACAAGGAATTGCGGCGCATATAGACGCTGCCGTATTTGGGCCAATTATATGTTCTCTCAGTCTAAATTCCGATTGCATGATGGATTTCACGCATAACGATTCTAAGATTTCTATAAATTTACCTAAAAATAGTTTGTTAGTCCTAGAAGACGAAGCCAGATATAAATGGACTCACGAAATAGCTCGCAGGAAAAATGACGTGATAGACGGTATTAAACGTCCTAGGAATACCAGAATATCGTTAACGTTTAGAACTATAAAAATTGATTTTTGACTATAATTTCATAGGATATTCTAATACCGAATGGTAAAATAATGTTAAGTCTAATGAGTTTAAGCGGAAGTAAATGTCTTCAATATAAGAACGAAGACGACCTATTTATAAAAATAGGAGTAAGAAAACCCGGATTCGAAAAATACATCGAATATTTAAACCGGTTTAAGAATCGCGATTATACGTTGATTTTCATCGACATTCCTGACGAGTTCGTGACGGAAGAATTATGCCAAGTTGCGGTATCTAAAAATGGGCTGTTGCTTCGACACGTAAAAAAAAGGTTTATAACGGAACAAATATGTAAAATAGCCGTTATCCAATGCGCGGACGCTCTGGAATTCGTTCCTGAAAACTTGAAAACTGAAGAAATATGTATGATAGCCGTATCTCACAGAAATAGAGTAGCTTTGAAATACGTTCCGAATTATTTAAAAACGGAAAAATTGTGTCGGCGCGCGTTACAAAATAATTTTCACGCGTTACAATACGTACCGGAAGAATTGATAACCGAAGAATTCTGTCTAATAGCTGTATCACACTTCGGAGAAGCTCTCCGACACGTTCCGAGACATTTCAGAACTAAAGACGTATGTAAGGCAGCCGTATCAAATTATGGAAAGGCTTTGAGAGATGTTCCAGACGAACTCGTAACTGAAAAAATATGTCGCCTCGCTGTACAAAATAATTGGCAGTCGTTGTACGACGTTCCCGATAAATTTAAAACTGAAGAGCTATGTAAAATCGTTGTAGCACTTCACGGTAAAACGTTATCAGATTTTCCAGACGAAATAAAATCTTACGAAATTTGTTCGATAGCCGTACAAAGAGATGGTAAAGCTTTAGCGCATGTTCCGGAATATTTGAAAACCCCCGAATTGTGTTTACTCGCCGCGTATCAAAACGGCAAGTCTTTAGCGTACGCCCCATTACATCGCGTAACAAAAAAATTATGTAAAATAGCCGTTTCCAGCAACGGTAAAGCGTTAGAATTTGTTCCGAGAAAATTTAAAACTCCAAGAATATGTAGAGTTGCCGTTGCGAGAACTTCCGATGCGATGCAATACGTTCCGGATCACCTACGAGCAGAAATTACGACTTTTGGAGAAACATTCGCAAAGGATATGAAATATCCGTGTCATAATATCCCAAAACTTGTTTAATACCTAGTTTCGCGTAGCAAAATTTAAAAATGATTTTATATGGGAATTCCCATATAAAATTTTATTATAATGTTAAGTTTACTAAGTTTAACTGGAAGCAAATGTATGCAATTTAAAAAAGAAGATGATTTAATGAAAAGAATAGAAATAATAAAACCAGGCTTTACGGAATACGTAAAGTATTTAAACGCGGTTTTAAACGGCGCGATGTTATCAGAAATTCCGGACGAATTTTTAACGGAAGAAATATGTAAAATAGCCGTATCTAAATACGGAACCGCTTTACAATTCGTTCCATTTCCGTTAAAAACTGAAGAAATTTGTCGAATTGCCGTATTAAACCACGGATGCGCTTTATTATACGTACCCCTTAATTTACCAACTGAAGACTTATTACGTAGAATTGCCGTATCTAACTGCGGGTACGCTTTAAGATACGTACCCATCGCTTCTAGAACGGAAGAATTATGTAAAATTGCCGTTTCTCAAAATGGTGCGGCTTTACGATACGTTCCCGAAGAATGTAAGACGGAAGAAATATGCAAAATTGCGGTAAGTACAACTGAAGACGTATTATTTTATGTTCCATCTATATTGATAACCTCTGAAATGTGTAGAATCGCGGTAACAAAATGCTATCGCTCCTTAACACATGTACCTAATGAACTTTTAACGGAGGAAATATTTTCTATCGCGATACGGCAATATACCCACGCGTTACTATTCATTCCAAGAGAATCGAAAACGAAAGAAATTTGCCTAATAGCCGTAATTAATGATTGGAACGCGTTGGCAGACGTCCCAGATGAATTAAAAACTGAGCAAATGTGTAAAACAGCGGTTGCTCAAAATGGAAAAAGTTTGTGGAGTGTTCCGGATCGATTTATGACCGAAGACCTGTGCGCTATAGCCGTACGTCAAAATGGAAAAAATTTGTGGAGTGTTCCGGATCGTTTTGTAACCGAAGACCTGTGTAAAATAGCTATTTCTCAAAACGGTGAAGTTTTATGGAATGTGCCGTATGATTTAAGAACTAAAAACGTATGTAAGATAGCGGTTTCTCAATACGGACAAGCTTTATTATCCGTCCCACTGCGTCAAATAACGAAAAAATTATGTTTAACTGCGGTACAAAATGATGCAAAAGCGTTAGTACACGTTCCGGAAGAATTTAAAACTATAAAAATATGTAGAATCGCCGTGAGGAAAGATAATTCCGTAATAGAATTCGTTCCGAATCATTTAAAATCTCGCGTGCGAACGCGATCGCGTTTCATTATGCAAAAATGTTGGTAAATTTAAAAATGATTTCGTATGATAATTATCATACGAAATATAAAAAGTACTCAAACTCTTAAATTTCTCGGTACAAATACGATAGCGTCTTTATTGTCTAATACGGCTAAAGCGCATACTTCGTACGTGCGTAAATGTTCGGGTACGAATTGTAACGCTAATCCATCAACTGCCACTGCTAATGTACATAAGACTTTAGACTTATCTCGTTCTGGAATGATTTCGAGTAACATACCGTCATACGAAAGAACTATTTTCCATATTTCTTCGCTTTTAAATTCGTCTGGAACAAAATCTATGGCGTCGGCGTCTTTCAATACGGCTTCTTTACATAATTGATACGTTTTCATTTCGTCTGGTACAAATTCTAACGTAATGGGTTGCATAGTAACAGCCGTCATACACATGTCATAAGTTAATACTCGCCTAGGTACAAATCTAATCGCGCCAGGATACGACGAAATCGCGATTTCGCATATTTCTTTAGTTCTCATTTCTTCTCTAATAAATTGTAACGCCGTTCCATCTTGTGCGACCGCGATTCGACAAATTTCGTGGGTTATGAACTTGTCAGGAACGTATTGTATAGCTCGCCCGTAATTTAACACCCCAGCCTTACATAAATCATACGTTAATACTTCTTCGGGAACCCGTCGTAAATAAGAACCATTTTTTGACACGACGAAATAACACATTTCGTACGATTTAAATTTATCCGGAACGTGTATGAATTCTAATTCGGAATCATCGTTATAAACTTCGTTTAAATATCTAATATATTCTTGAAAATCTTGTTTTTCCCTAAATTTATACACAGCTGGTAAATTTTCGTTTACTTTTTTTAGATATTTTTCCGTAACTGAATACTTTCCTTGTTGTACGTTGTGAGTTTTAATCGCCGCCAAACTTAACAGGTTCATTTTATAAAATTGAAATGATTATATTATTTTTAAAGTAAAATAATATAGAAATGAAGTCAGAAATAATCATGTCAAATTTAAAACAATTAGGAGATAATATGTTATTAGCGATCATCGATTTATCGAGAGACATTCTTATTTTCGAGTCCGGTCAAGCGGGTTATCACAAAAGGAATATCGCGTTAATAATAACTAGATATGATTCTAAATTAGAGAAATATAGAAACATGTTTAATTTAACTCACAATAGTTCGTTATTGTTAAAAGTATTAAATCAAAGTCTAGATAATTTAATAACGATTACGCGAAATTGCGATTTAAATAACGACGAATCATTAGTGGATAGTTCGTTCGAAATTTATAAAATAGTAGAAAAAATTAGACGCGCGCTTAAAATAATAAAATTACCGCCTCTTAAAATTAAAATGACTCAATAATAAATTTGAAATATTAAAATTTTTGAGAATAAGAAAATACTTATGGATATCATTATTCTGGAATTAAAAAACGTAGCGGATGATCTAATTAAAGAAATTAAAAATTTAGCGAGCAACGTTTTGAATAACGGTTTTTTCAACGAAGGTTATGATAAAGTAGTCATCGGTATAATTTTAAATAGATATACCGGTAAGATTAACGAGTACTCAAAACGTAATAATTTATCTGGAGACGAAAAAAAGTTGTTGGATCAATTAGAAAAAAGTTTCGTTAGACTTTTAGATATTAAAAATAATACGAATAAATATTCCACAATACGAGACGATTCGGAAGAAATCGATAGAGTCGCGACGGATCTAATTAACGTAACGAACGAATTATTTTATAGCGGTAAATCCGTCACGCACGAATTAAGAATTATAGCGAATAGATTCTTGAGCGATTGTCTTAATTTAGCTACGAATTTATCAGACGATGGCTCGTGTAATGGTAATTGGCATTTATCCTCAATTCCTTATCGTATATTGCCTAAATACGCGGACGATATAAAACGATTGAGAAAAATGGATGATTTATCCAAGGACGAAAAGCGATTACTTAAAACTCTCGTTATTAATATGTCAAAATTAAGAACGTTAGGTGAGACTGACGATGTAGAAAGTGATATACACGTTAGATTTGATATAACGAGCCATATCGACGATATATACGATGGAATAGACAATGAGTTAAAAAGAACAGTTACTTAGACTAATTCGTGTACGTGAACAACGTTAACCCTTTAATTACCAACGCATTTTATATAAGGCGTATATAAAATGAAGAAGCCTCCCAACGACGCTGAATAGAGACGATACGATCAAAGATAAGATTCGAAATCACGTCGACTCGTTTTCGAGGTTTATAGCGTTCTCCGTTACGAAAACAACGAGTGTGGAATAGTTATAGATCGAGACGTCAACGCGATTAAAAATATTCGTCTACTTTTACGATGTCGACTCGGCTTAGAAGAAAAACCCGAAAACATTTCTCCCAAAAACGGAGAAAACTCGTGAAATACGAGATTAACTTTATTACTTCAGAACATTCGCGATTTACTGCTCTTGATTTGGTAAGTAAAGGGTTAAAAATACGTAATCGAAGATCCCTGTCCGATATGGTTTTTCTACATCATACTGATAATTCTATCAATGCGCGGGGTGTACTTACTATATAATGTATCATTGGATATCCACATACACGAAATGGGGTAATAATTGAATATTATTACGATATATCGTAATAATATTCGACAAATGGCAATTGTACACGAATTAAGAATCACGGCAAATCGATTAATTATCGATATTAGACAATTAGCGGATAGTATTTTATTTGGTGGATCATGCAACGGATATTATCACGTACAAAGTATTAACGAAATTTTAGATAAATATAGAAATGACGTAAAACGTTACTTCGAACTAGATAAATTAACAGAGGACGAAAGACAATTATCAGATCAATTAGAAACCAGTCTGGTAAAATTATGGGAAATAAAAACGCGTAATGATTTAGACACTTATTCACAGTTAGAAAATAATTTCCAGGAAATTGATAGAATCGCGACTGATATCGTACGCGTGATGAACGAACTATTTTATCGAGAAAAATCTATTATGAACGAATTAAAAATTTTAGCTAATAGATTCGTATGCGATTGTATTAATTTATCCGCGGATTTGTCCGATGAGGAATTATGGCATTGTTATGGTCATTGCCTTCTATGTCAAATTTCGTGTAAAATATTGCCTAAATACGCAGGTGATATAAAACGATATAGAAAAATAGATTATTTAAGTAAAGAAGAGAAGAAATTACTTAAAATTCTCGTTCTTAATGCGTCAAAATTAAAAACATTAAATCGTAAAGTTGACATACCCACTTTACAAATAAGGTTTGACGCGATACAACGTATTACTAAAATACATACTGACATAGAAAATACATTAAAACAAGTATAAATTTATTAAACTAGGTTAAAAGGATAGAGTGATTTATAAATTCCAATATTTTTTAAAATGAGAGTCCGTTTCCGTATTAAATAATTTCGGAATGGATATTTTCTCAATTTTAATGGTAGGATACGGTTGAAATGTATTGAATGCGTCTAGCTCAGTAGGAATAATTTGAGCTTGCGATTGAATAATTTCCTTCACGTATTGATTTACTAAATTAAAAGATGAAAGCCATTGAATCGAATTTAATAAATTAACGAATATTTCGGATTTCAACCAAAATCCCGAAATGTAATTATTCGTTTCGAAATAAGATTTATAAAAAGTATTAAATAATTTACAACAATATTCCGCGCATTTAATAGATAATTCCTGAGAAAAAGTAATTAAATTGTAATCCATTACCCAAAGTCTAATTTTACCGGATATTTTATTTAAAACGTAGAACGATTTTACGTTGGTTAACCAACCGATAGAATTATTCATGTAAGGACCTATGATCTGACTTTGAATTATATTTTTAATAGGAATGAATAACGTAGACACGACGCAACAATGAGAAACTATTTCTTCAAAATTAAAAACTCGTAACGATGGATCTTTCGTATATTTTCTAATTAACAATTCGGTATATAACAATTTTTTATCTTCATCGGAATATTTTACATTTCGTTTAAAATTAGAAGCTAACGTAAAAACGGATTCTATCGGCGTTAAATGCGATAAAATTTTTTTATTCGATTTTTTAAACGCCGTTAAAATTTTTATGTGATCGTTTATCATCAATTTATAATCGCATACGTGTATTACCGGTAATAAGCTCATTCTTAAAACTGATAATTGTTCCCATAGTTCAACGTCATCTTCCGTTTCTAGACATTGTAACACGATATTAATGTTTTCTTTTATTACGTTAACGTACGATTCCACCGAATAATTTTCGAAAGATAAATAAATATATTGACATAAGACGTCTATTCGTTGCGTAATTAAATTTTTAATTAATTCGTTATAAGTATCGCACGCTGTCCGTACGTATTGAGCGTGATAATTATATTTATTTTGTTCGGTAGTACGGATCGGGGCGAATGCGTAATGAGAAGGTATTTTCTCATATTCAGCTGATAAATCTTCTTTTTCATCTTCTTCATCGTTACCTAAAAATATATCTAATAAGGAATTTTTTTCCGCCTTTTCTCTACCTTCAAAAACGTCTAAATTATTAATTATACCTAAAACCATTCCAATTTTAATTACGTCTAAATCTACTATATCCGTAGGAATGCCAGTTTTTTTAGACGTTTCTATTTTCCATTGTTTATTTTCTATTTCTCTGACGGATTTTTGTTTCATTTCTATATCCAGTTTTCTTAATTTTTCTTTTTGCTCTGATGTCAGTTCCATTTTACAATATCTAAACATTATTATATAAAATTGAAAAATATGTATTAAATTTTAATACATATTAATAAATGTCTTTAGCGTTTATATTTTGTTACGGACCTATGGAAAATCCGGCACGTTGTTCGTGGAGGGGAGATGCGACTTATATTTACGAGTTATTAGGAGTTACACCCGAAGTATATAATAAAGGTAGGCCGTGCTATTTAAACGCTGCGTTCGTGGCAGTTAGAAATATTACTCCCGAAATGAAACAAAAATTAAAAGACGAAGATTTTCTTTTTTATGATGAAACGCAACCAAAATTAAATTTTGGTACGTTAGAATATGACGTAAGATCGGTAATTTGCCAAAGTCGCGTAGTATGCAAAATGTTTGAGCAAAGTTGTGGTAGTGGTATGGACTATACGGATAGATACGAGGAAAATATGTATAAAGTACTTTTTACGGAATATTTAATATTTACAAACGGTTATATTAAATTATTAGATAAGATAATAAATAATACGGAAATCAACGATTTATTATTGATCGAATCTCTTCAGGATATAGTAATTGATCATTTAAATATCGAAGATTTATTAGAGTGTTTAAGTTAAACCACGTATTTTATCCCATTTTATATATAAAGCTTTATAAGGCGTATATAAAATGAAGAAACCTCCCGACGACTTCCTTTGAAATTACTTCCTTACTACTAGTTGTAATTTAATTACATTTCCCAAATGGGAAATGTAATTATTCATTAATGAGACGACTTCTTCTAGCTTCAAATTCTTCTCTTGTCATTCTTCGAACTGGCATACTTTTTGGTTGACGAGATCTTACATTTCTCGAAATTTGTTCAATAGAAAGTGGTTCAACAACTACTGGTTGAATAGGTGCTTGTTCGATAGAAAGCAGTCCAGGTGCTCGTTCAACAACTACTGGTTGAATAGGTGCTTGTTCGATAGAAAGCAGTCCAGGTGCTCGTTCAACAACTACTGGTTGAATAGGTGCTTGTTCAACAACTACTGGTTGAACAGGTGCTTGTTCGATAGAAAGCAGTCCAGGTGCTCGTTCAACAACTACTGGTTGAATAGGTGTTCGTTCAATTACCGACGATTCTTCTCTTATCGGTAACATTCTATTAGATAATAATTCTAATCTGTCGCGTTCCCATTCGAGCACTTCTCGTTCAGATCTAATATTAAGATCATAAATATCGGCAGGTCTTACATCCTCAATCTCTACGGGTTGTTCTTGCGGTGGTGCGCATTCGAAATTTAAATTAGGTTTTGAAGTAATATAATCGAGATACAAAGCTTTAAATTCATCATAGTAATAATCTGACCAATATTTAACGCGCCATGGTTTAATAAAAGCAATGCTTAGATCCTGACTTTCCGTTAGTATAATTCTAATAAATTCTTCTACCGACACCTTTTCATTAATTAAATTACCGCCTCCGGTATAATATTTTACGCGTTCCGGCGCGTCGACGTAATTTACTCCTCGTATTAAATTTGATTGTGGTGAAAGTCCCGTGTGTTTACCAGTTAACATTTTAACTGGTCTAGATCTAGGAATTCTTTTAAATACACCCGGAGCTGTTTCTACTAATACTACGTTAGGTTCGCGTTTTATTATTTTAAACCTTACGGTTACTAAATTATAAATTACTCGCAAATGATTTATAGCCCTATCGTAGTCATCGTTTTTTAATCCTATGAAAGGATGGAACGAAAGGACAATCCTTTCGATTAATGATTCGACGGTGGAGAAATTAGTCCAATATTCTAGTTCCGCGTTCAATAACGGATGACATATTTTAATTTGTTCTTCCGTAAATTCTAAACGTTTAAATATTAATAAAATAGGACTCGTAATAATTATATTTGTCTTGAGATTGTAAAATCCGTAAACTATTCCTAACATTTCAGCCGTAGGATTAAATAACAACGTTAACGTATTTTTATAGTCCAAAAGTCTACTTTGTATTAAATTCTCTATGAGTATATTATCAATACTCGGTTCTCTTATTATATTTTTATTATCTCTTAGATCTAACAAATATCTACCTGCAATATTGTTTTCACCGCCTAATATCGCGTCAGAAGGATCATCCCATATAATACCGTAAGGTTTCGTGGCGTTTAATAAACGCGCTAAGCTATAATTTAAAAATTTAATATTCGTAATGAATACGTAATTACTTACGATGCGATCTTTTAACCATTTAGTTAAATGTCCGACGTTTAAATCTTTTAATTCTTTCAGTTGTATATCGTTATTGAAAAATGTTTTATAAAACACGTTGTACGCGTACAACATTGGATATTGATAAGTTACGTTATCAATCGTAATTGGATCCGGATGCCAAACTAAAAATATACTTTCTTTGGTCAATATATATTTCTTATTAGATTCGGATATTCGCGTAAATAAATCTTCATTAGGAAGGGGAGATGGTAAAGGTTCAAATTTTAAACGATTTAAAATTTCCGTTGGTAATACGTTTTGTTCGTATAAATCGTATAAATTTTCTAAATAAATATTTATATTTTTTTGTTTGTTAATTTGTTGGTCTTTAGCTAATTTATATTTAAGTTGTATTTTATACGATTTTAAATCCTCCACGTATTGAGAATAAGGCGTAATTAATTCCCTCACGTCATTTCGTTGTTCTCTCGTAAGGGAACTCATTAATATTTCGAGTAAAATTTTCTTTTCATTATCTTCGAGATATTGAAGTAAAATATAATTTAAATCTTTACGTTGATCTACTAACGAGATATCAAATGATTCGATTACGATTGGATTATCAGTAATAGGCGATCTATCAATTACGTTAGTCGTTAGCCCATTTAATACCGATAAGATTACATCGACGTTATATCGATAATACGATTCGTCTTTCCAGTTAGACTTAACCTCATGATTAAGTCTAGCATAGTTAGCTCGTTGCAATTTTAATAATAATTCATCACTTTTTTTCTCGGGTTTATCTATACGGTAATTTTTCAACGATTCTTCGGGTAATGATACCAATAAAATAGAAATTATTTTCGTTATTTGGACGAGAGTTAATAAATCCCACACACTTTTTGAGTTTAAGATAGCGTATAATTTGTCCGTTGGAATCGTAATAATTAACGTATCGTACATTAGTTGATGAAAATCGGAATTTATTTTCATCAACATTATATTTATATTGAGAATATAATCCGCGTATTTATCTTCGGGAACTACGTTTAACATGACTTCTGAAATGACGTTATTTTTTATCGACGGGTAATACGTGTCCAAAATATAATCGAGACACGTATCTAATAAATGTTTTTTAAACGCGAAAATTTGTTCGATTTGTAATCGCGGCCATAAAAATGTTCTTAACTCATCTACCATATTATCTAAAGACTTTACGATTTGAATTAAATCTACTCGTAAATTTTTATTTAAAAAAATTACGCTGGAAGAATCTATTTCGGCAAACGCCGTGTTAGGATAATACGGGTCACGTTTTAAATTATCTTCGATATAAATACACGCGGCATTTACTCTATTCATTTCAACTGGTCCGTAAATTGAATCGTAAAATATATTAGGATCGGCTCTTATTTTATTTAAAGTTGATATCATTACTCTATTAATATAATGATCGTTATTCTCGGTAAAAATGAAATCAAGACCACGCGTTTTAATTAATTCGGTTTTCCTATTAGGATGTTGTTTATATTTAGCTACGAGTGCTAGCTCTACATACTGAGTAAAAAATTGTCTAGTTAGATCTGTCAGCAATTCTACGCAATAATCGTAAGGATTTTTATTTAACCTAAGTTTCATTTTCCTACGAAGATTTACATCCGTAAATATACTACAATATACGTATTCCGTAACGGAATAATATTTTATACCTCGAACGCTAAAATTATATCTCGCGTTATTACTCAATAATCCGAAAGGTTGCTCATTGGGATTATATATTTTCAATTCCATTTTATAAAACGATACTCATAAAAATTGATTTTTAATATAAATTTATATATAACCAATTGAAAAGCGATGAATTCCGTTGTCGAAATGATTAATAGAATAATAAAAGATCAGTTTATTCCTCATTTAGTAGGAAGACTTTCCCTCGCTGAAAATATAACTGTAAATGACGCGCAACGTATTTTTGACGAATGGTCCAATTCGTCATCGCCAAAAATTAAAATAGCGGAAAAAATAAACGAAAAAGTTACGTCTCACGAATTGGACGCGAATAGTTTATCGAATTTAAAAATTCCGCAACTAAAACAAATGTGTGAAGCGAGAAAGTTGGCGCAGACGGGAACTAAATCCACGCTAATAGATAGATTATGCGGAGCGCAAGGCGCAGTTCCTACTAACGGTGGAGCGCTCCCAATTTTAACGAAGCAGCCGGTCAAAAAAAATACTACTAAAAAAGTAATAAAACAAGTCCTCGAAAACGTAGATGAAATTACTTTGGACAAGTATACCGATAATAATTATATACATAAAGAAACGGGATTCATATTTGATGACACGAAACAAGTTATCGGTTTTGAAGACGAACACGGTCATCCGAGACAGTTAAATCCCGCGAAACTAGACGAATGTAAATTTCGAAATTTACCGTATAAACTTCCGGAGACGATATTGGATCAAGAAGATTAATTTCGTTAAAAATTTATAATTTGTCTTATGAAAGTAAGACAAATTATAAATTAATTATATCCGCCATTTAAAAATGGAAAAGTCAATGATCTATACAATTATAGCCGTCGTCGTTATCATTATAATTATATCGATACTATTTACCATGAACGAACCGTATTGTAATTGTACTGGCATGGGAACGTCTGTTGGACGGCCTCCCTACACATTTTGGAGAGGAGCCGAAACCACTTGTCCGGATGGATCGAGAACCACTGGTTGGCAATCGGATCCGGGTAGACCATTTTTAGTTAAAAATGGTGGAACTAATGGATATCAAATGGGCTGTAACGAAATGATGGATTTATACAGAGATCAAATGGACGGGTTAAATTATACGGTCAATAACGGATCGCAATACAATAAATGTTCGTCAAATCAAAAAGCTGGTGCTATTAGAACTATACAAAACACAGCTAGTCCAGTAGGACCATGCGGCAGTTGCGGTGGGAATGACAATTCTCAGTACGTATCTCTTCAGTCAATTGGCGCTTCTCCACCCGTATCATCCGTTACTACATTATTACCTACCGTACAACCTAATATGATGTACGGTGGTGGCGCAGCGCCACCCGGTCCTTGTCGTCTTGGTGGTTATCAACAATGCGGTGGTAACCCGACGATGAATGATTTAGCGATAGGAGTGTTGTAATTATAACCACGATACAATTTCGTTCAAGTAGTAATATTTGTCAGAATTTCTATACTCTTCAATACGATTCAATAATCGCGAAGGTAACCCTTTAATTCCCAGCGCATTTTATCCGAGATTAACTTTATTACTTCAGTCAGAACATTCGCGATTTACTGCTCTTGGTCTGGTAAGTAAAGGGTTAAATATGTTACGAGAGTTTTGAAATTAAAAATAAAATTTAAGTATTATAAAATAACTATGACTGATCCTGTTGAAATTCCGATAAAAATCGCGGCGTTATTGATGGTAAAAAATGAAGAACATTGTATCGCGCGTACTATTCAATCGGTAAATAAATTAGACGCGATTGTAGTGTTCGATACGGGATCTACCGATGATACCGTAAATGTCATAAGAGAAACCGCTACCGTTCCGTTATTCGTAAAAGAAGGATTATTCGTTAATTTCGCCGATTCTCGAAACGAATTGTTAGATTTTGGAAACGAGTTGGCTAAACAACACGCGTGGGATTATTTCTTGTTAATCGACGCGAACGATTGTCTGATAGGTAATATTCCACCTATTTTACCATCAGATATTGACGGATTTTATATACAACACGAATTTAAATACGGAACTAACGTCGTAAATTTTTTGAATATTAAATTAATAAAAACGTTACAATCGTTTAAGTATACGCAGCCTACTCACGAATTTCTTAATGGATGCGATAAAAAAGAAAAATTAATAGGATGTAAATTATATCAAGATAGAACTAATGATGATAAAACTAACGCGTGGGCGTGGGATAAAAAAATATTAGAACGAGAATACGAAAATAACCCCGATGACGAACGAGTTGTATTTTACTTGGCTCAAACGTATTCTTGTTTGAATGAGTACGATAAAGCCATCGACATGTATAAAATTCGTCTCAGTATGGGAGGATTTAAAGAAGAGTTGTACGAATCTAATATGAGAATTGCGACTATGTTGAATAACGACGAATCGTTATTATATTATCATAGAGCTTATTATTTATGCGATCGCGTAGAACCTTTAGTTAAAATTGCGGAATATTTTCGTCTTAAAGACAAACCATTACTAGCTTACATGTATTCAAAATTAGCGTGTTCTTTGCCATATCCTACTGATTGTTATTTATTCGTGAACAAGACGATGTACGAATATAATAGATGGTATGAATTAAGTATTGCGGCTTATTACGCTAAAGATATGGCAACCGGAATTATAGCCACTAATAAATGTATCGATTTCGGCTTAAACGTCGAATTACATTTAAAGAATTTAAAATTTTATCAATAAAATTTGAATATATAAATAATTTATATTTATATATTATTACGATGCATCATTTTAATACGAAATATAAATCTGACGATACCATTAATTTATTATCAATCCCCGATGATCGTAAATCGCGAGAAATGTGCGACGCGGCCATCGAACAAAATGTATGGAATATACGGTTCGTTCCCGACTATCTTAAGACGAAAGAAATGTGCGAAACCGCAACGGAATGCGATGGTTACTTATTTATGTACGTACTCGATAAATTTAAAACTCCGAATATGTGTTTACAAGCGGTTACGAGTCGAGGCATCATGTTACAACGCGTTCCAGAAAAATTTAAATCGTACGATTTATGTTTTCAAGCTGTTCAACAAGATCCGTACGCCTTAAATTACGTACCTCACGACGTTATTGACGAAAAAATGTGTAAGACTGCGGTAAAAAAATTTGGGAACGTAATCCAATTCGTTCCGGAAAAATTTAAAACTGAAGAAATATGTAATTTAGCTAATTTAAACTGTAGGAAATTTAGCGTTATTCTTAAATACATACCCTATCACGTTAAAACTGAAGAATTTTGCAAAAGCGCGGTTATTAGATACGGATTAGAATTAGAATTCGTTCCGCAATGTTTAAAAACGGAAGAAATGTGTACTTTAGCCGTTACTAGTTGCGGTTACGCTTTAAAATACGTTCCGGACGAGTTGAAAACTAAAGAATTATGCGAAATCTCCGTGTTAAAAGATGATAGACCATTGCAATTTGTTAACTAAATTTGAAATTTTAAACGGAGCTCCGTTTAAAATTATTATTATATGGATTTATTAAATATGACGTATACTATATGTTTAGATAAATATCCGGATCATTATTTGGTTAAACGAATTGAACGGATAAAACCGATAAATTTTAAACGTCACGCTTTAGTTTTGCGTGACGTTTTCGAAAAAATTATAGATTTACGCGATATTCCCGAGGAGATTAAAACTTACGAAATATGTAAATTAGCGATAATACAATTTGACGGATGGCAATTACGATACGTTCCAGAATTTTTAAAAGATTACGAAATATGTAAATTAGCCGTAACTTCGTACGGAAATTCGTTTAGATGCGTACCGAAACGATTAATAAATTACGAATTATGCGCATTAGCGGTATCTGAAAATGGACGCGTTTTTGGTGGAATTCCCGTGGAATTAATTACTCCGGAACTATGTCGAATTGCCGTTAGTACGAGTGGGTACGCTTTGAAATATATTCCCGATGAATACGTAACTCAGGAATTATGCGACGTAGCGATAAAAAAATTTCATTACGCCGATGAATTCGTGCCAGCTAAATTTAAAATTTATCACAATTAAAATGTTGTTATACGTAGCGGGTGGTGTTGAAATAATTTCGTCTAGGAATTATGCGCAGTTTATTTTTACTTTCGATATCGATTCAATAGATCCTAGAACTAAGATATTAGTAGAATACGATATTCCTGAGGATCCTGACGCGGTTAATACGATATTACGATTAATAAAACGAGGTGTTAGGTTCGGAATGCAGATAATACACTCCAAGACCTTAAATCTTAGTACTAATATTACGGTGTTGACACCGAAATTAGTTGAACGTAAATCTCTCGAAGAATTTTACGATGCGTACATACGATTCATTTTAAAATTGATAGTCGAATATTATCCTCCTCAACCGCGTACGTTGAGTAATTTAGCTATGAGGAGGATAAATACCTTTCCAAGAGATGAGAGTGTGACAACGTGGATTAACGATAATTTACCGCCATCCGAAGCGCGAATGATCGAACGACGTCGTTCGATGTTTCCGGAAGAATCTTATTATTATGATTAAAATAATTAATTTGAAATATTTTATATTTCAGAATACGAATAAAAATGGATTTGGAAGATTTATGTTCCGAAAATGAGTTAGTTTTGAAGAGAAAATTAATATTATGTAAAATCGCGAGATCGCATAGAAAAAATATATTAAAATTATCTCGAGATATTTTAAATTTTAACGTTAGAAATGAAAAATCTAATGTTATACTCAGTATTTGCGTATCATTATATAAAGCCGAAATAGATCATTACGAATATCATTATATTATTAATTATTCCGCTACGTGTCATCCAGTAGAAATAATAGGTGATGATAACTTACTTAATCTGATAGATAAATTTGTAGATTAATTTATATTCGTAAAATAAAATGTTGTATATTTTCGGATCGTACGATGAAGACGTTAATTATAACAGAACTATGTACACGATTACGTTTGATAAAAATTACGGAAATTATTCGGGTTACGAATATCTAGATCAATTTCACATGTTCCCCGTGGACGAATTTCCTTATTATAGGTTTTATCGACGTTTAACCAATAGATTAAAAGAATTATTACCATTAGACGCGTACGTATACCCTAGACATAATGGCGTTGACATTTCTATTTCGTTAACGTATCGACATTCAACTAACAAATCTTTATATTTTGGATATTTATTACCTTATATATATCAAGCCATTAAAAATATATGATTTTTACTCGCGATCAAAATAGGACGTATTTCGTAATCTTACGATTACGAAATAAAATTTATAATAAAAACCATTCCGCGATTAAATCCGCAATTTCTACCGAATCCGTATCCTCATTAATTTCTATTAGCCAAGATGGTACATTAAATGATTGAGAAATTTCTATTAAATAATTCGTAACTCCGGGATAAATAGCAGTTGGTACTTTACGATTATTTAAATACGACGATAAATTTTTAACTTTTGAAATTACTTTAGGATTTTGTACTAACAATACTACGTCATAATTTCTCCAATTTTCATCCGATGTTGGAAACGAATGAATATCTAAATGTAAACTCGTGCGTTTTATTTCGGATTTAACGCGCGATACGAATTCGGTATTTTCGCATATAACGCGATTAAGATCGCACGTATACCTTGGAATATTTCCCACTAGTAATTTAGTTTCAATATTATTTAACTCGAACGATTCTTCAAGATTTAACGCGAATTCATGAGCCAAACTATCGCATTGATGATTTTCATCGGTAAATTGATTACATACGGCGTGAGGAACCGTAATTAATATTCTTTTCACCATTTTGATGAAAAGAATCTAATATTTTGGCTTAATCATTAATGAGTGCATGGTTAACAAAATAATTTTTTTTAATCTTTCGTTATATATCTTAAATCTTAGGTCGAAAATTCCTGGAGTAGAAATATCAACTCCATGATGTCTAGCAAAAACGTTTATAAAATTTGGCGGTACGAATCGTCTTACCGCCACATTAAATCTTCTATAAAAAGTATGATAAGGTGGAATTCCTAACGGTGTGTAGTCTAAAGAATCTATTAAGTAAAAATTTTCATACGTATCAAACGTATTACTAAACGAAATTGTAAACATTATGCGATGGTGCAAATCAAACTCCGCGTTTTTTTCGACATAAATGTACAACATTTTATATTACGATCTATATTTTATTTCAAATCTAATATTAGATTTGAAATAATAAACGCGTGTCAATACGTTATCTTTCCATTATACATTAACCAAAATTTATTAGGATACGAATCTAAATGTTTTTTACATTTCGAAAAGAATTCTTCGGAATCCAATTGTCGCGTATATTCTTCCAATTTACCGTGGGCATCGTTATATTTCGTTTCGTATTTCTTTTTAGCTTTAGCAGATTCCGTACTCGCGTATCTGCTTTTCCATTTATCTACGTTTTCGTATAAAGAACGTAGTTTCGTAACGCGTGAGCGGAACCACGCGTTAATTTCCATTTCGTGATCAATTTTCTTGGATCGTTGTAAAGGAAAAAAATCATCATCTTCTACGTAATCACCGCGATACTCTTTCGGAACTTGATTTAAAAATTGTTTCAATTGATAATTTTCTTCTTTTAATTCTTCAATTGTTTCTTCCATCTCTTTTATTAATCTGTCGTGTTCTTCGCATTCGTCAATTTTATCTACATCTATACTCTGTTCCAAATCATCGAGTTCTAGGTGTTTTTCTTCGAGTAGCTCATCTTTTTGTTCTATCTGTTCCGTCATTTCTTCTATTTCTTCGTCTTTTTCTATGATTACTCGATTTTTCTCCTCAATACGTTTTTTGTATTGAAAAATAATTTCCGCGTGCGATTTTTCCGTTAAAGCTAATTTAGTTTGATACTCTAACGTTTCTGATTTTGCTCGTTGTTGGTGTTGCTGCGTTATGTAGTCAATCGCAATTTTATAAGCGGAATCTATGTATTCCATTACCATATCTTGAAATAATTTAGCATTATCGAGTCTACATTTAAACGCTATCTGTATTACACCATTTTTCTCGATGTATTTCGTATTGTGCTTATCCGATTTATCAAATCTTATTTTTTCAAACGTGGTAATATATTTTTCTGATACGAATTTGTTAATTGGTTCTCGTTTTGAAGATTTATAACCTAACGCGGTTACGATATCATTACATCTAAAATATAAAATATTATTAAACGTAATTGTCGTTATATTTATTCCATTGAATACGAAATTGCGCATGATTGAAATGGTGTATTTTAATAAACTAAAAATTCAACTTTTCTGTTTTTTATTTTGGCGTCGTGGAATGCGACGGTAAGTTTTATTTCTTTTCAAATGAGAGAATGGTAGATTTTATTTTTGACGTCGTTGAATACGACGTCAAGTTTTATTTCTTTTCAAATGAGAGAATGGTAGATTTTGTTTTGACGTCGTTGAATACGACGGTAAGTTTTATTTTATTTTTGACGTCGTTGAATACGACGGTAAGTTTTATTTCTTTTCAAATGAGAGAATGGTAGATTTTGTTTTGACGTCGTATTCCACGACGCCAAGATTTTCAAATAAAAAGGTAATATCCCTTTACTTACCAGACCAAGA
>Ga0316215_1000043_pt1 | contig 21041 bp, 14 predicted proteins | sample NRE5metagenome_FD_207796 | JGI IMG/M metagenome (GOLD analysis project Ga0316215, IMG submission 207796) | Spruce roots microbial communities from Maridalen valley, Oslo, Norway - NRE5 | ecosystem: Host-associated > Plants > Roots > Unclassified | place: Norway: Oslo | collected 2017-09-15
TTACTCTTTTTAGACCCATAAGAAGCTCTCCTGGTCGAAAGTCGGGAACTAGAGCCAAAAACTGGAGGGAGGGGCAGCATCATGCTCCACCGCTACATCTTCCTTTTGCAGAATTACCGTGACCTGCCGCCCTGCCCTTCCTTGGTCATTCAATCCCCCGCTCTATAAGCGAAGCGAATAAAAAATGGAGTAGAGCCCGAAATATGTAACCGACTGGCTGAGCAAACAACGCCTGGAGAATGAAGTTCAGAATCAATAATTTATCCCACCGGTGCCCCACTATCGAACGAAGTTATGTTCTTTCATCTCAACACTCCCATCTCCTCCTCTTAACCCCACCCAAAAGCGCATAATCGACCTTCCTTAAGGAAGGGCAGTTGAGGGAGACTTATGCCCTTTAAGTAAGCATATCGGGTTCCATCTTCTTTTGTCTGGTTCCATTCCCTACTCATCTTTATCGAAAGCCTTTAAGTAAGTAAAAATCATGAATGCAACTGCTCCGTGCACGCTCGGGCCTCTATGCTACCAAGTCTAGCTGAACCTATGAATTTAGTCGCCGGGGCAACAGCAGGTCCAGCTTGCTCCAAAGGTGCGGTAAGGACGGAGGTTCGCAGGGCTATAAATATAATAAACTCTTAAACCTGCCCGAATGGTGAAGGTGCAGGTTTAAGAGTTTATTATATTTTCGGTCCTCTGTCACACGCAAGCTTCCCATTTGAAAATGAAGTCTGGATAGTTTTCAGTAGCATGTCCAGTGGCCCAACAATGATTACACAATGGTCACCGAGGAAGTGGACAATCACGGGCAAAATGTAGGGAAGAGGAATGCTTGATTAAGGGAGAGCCTTAAGGTAGATATAGATATAGATATGGATATATATATGAGATTTTATATATCTCTTTGTATATTATGTTCTGGTACGAGCGATTATGAAAGCATCCCATACGATGCTAAAGCGTAATTACATATATAAATAATGACCAGCAGCACCCATATTTTATTCCCTCAATGCTTCAGATTGAGTTGTACATTTTAGGGTAAAAGTGAGAAATACAGGAAGTGAATAAGGATCTATTTTGACAGGAGTAAGGATCTAAATGGGTCTTAGATCTATCATGATGAATCTCAAAGTATAAGTCCTGTTCATGCTGTTTGATACATAGGAGCTATTCCTAAACTTATATAACAACAAAATGGTCTACATTTATTCTTCTTCTTCCTATAGCAGCTAGATATTATAAGAAGCTAAACCAAGAGATTCCTACTCTTTCTAAAATACCAACTTCTAATACTTAATAAATATAATACCTACTAAATAAATAGAAGACCTCATTCCTAATATTCATCTTATTCCTACATAAGAAATATTCTCATAATTCCAAGCTATCTTAATACCTTTCTAGTCTCTAGTTATAATACCCAAAAGAGTCTAAGGAGTTCCTTAAAGCCTATAACCAAGCTCTTCATAGTGTCGAGTATTGTTGGGCTTCCGTTAGAGCTTACCTGACTTCCTAAAGAGGTAGTGGAGTCCTTCCTGAGTTCTCTTCTATTCCAAGACTTCTTCTTATTCCTAGTATATAGAAACTAAAAATACATATATCAACTTATCAGACTTCCTATATCCTATTCCTATATCTCCAAGATAAATCCTTTCTTATTCTATCTTATCACACTTTATAACTTATAATCTAATACACAAACAAGATCAAAAGTCTTATTCTTATTCCTCTCTACTTCTTATACTTTCTCAGAATACTTAACTCCTCACCAAGAGTCAAAAAGAAGAGTAAATTGATGGCGGTGGTTCAAAGTGTTGGTTGGGTTGTTGCTCGTATTTGTGTGTTGATCGGTATTAAAGGAGCTTGGGTGTTTCTATATATAAAAGGTGATATAAGGCCGGTAGAATCGGGGTCTTGGGTCAGGGGCTCCTCGTTTCGTGTAATTATTAAGATAGAACTATATCACTTTTACTCTTTCTAAATTCTATATACAAAATAGACTCTATTATCGAGATCCTTATAAACTCTATAGATATCCTCTTTGGTTCCTCTTCCAATTCTAAAGACCAATACAAAATCCTAATCCTATTCTTCTTTTTGTTAAAAGCTAAACATACCTAACATACAAAAGGATTCCTCGACCACGACCAATAAAAACAAAAATAGAAAACCAACTCTACTTACTTGCTCAACTCGACTTCCTGTACATCCAAGCTAGATGCCAAATGTATGACTTCCTCTTGGCTTGCTAGATGAAAGATGTATGACTTGTTCCTCTTCCTCTTGGTCTCATAGGGTAGTAATAAGAGTCTAGTAAGGATCATAGTAGTATTTGTCATAGTCTGTAAGCGTAGGAAAGGTCTGTAAGCATAGGTGGTGATGAGTTCATGAGGTAATATGAGTTCCATGAGTAATCTATAATAGTGAGATGAGTATATGTATGGTTTCCACCCGGCTCAAAGAGTGAGATGAGTATACGTTCCCACCCGGCTCATGAGGGTACCAACTAGCATGAAGACTTCCAACTATCCCGCTGCAACGACTTCCTACTCTCTCTAAATTGATTGCACCTTCCCTTAACAGGCAAGCGGCCTTACGGCACCTTATTGCAGAGAACAATAAAGTACAAGTATTATATAGATAATCCAAGTACAGGTATTTAGTAATCATCATATCTAGTTGGGAATAGTCCTAGCCTGCTTCGTATATATAACATAGCGAGACCAGACCCAGAAGAGATAATGAGATTACTGATGACTCGTCCCATTCCATCTTTTTCACGAGATAAATGAATAGCGATCTTATTAACAATGCACCCTTGTCATTGCTAGTTGATCCATCTCTCAATGTGAATATGTAATCTTGTTGGTTTGTTTGTGATAGCTTCATGTGTTGGTTTGTATCCGTATCCATGCAAAGAAAGAATCCATGTCTGTATGGCATGCAAAGTAATTCATACCAAGCTGCTCCTCTTAATATCATAATGGATCTTCATACCAAGCTGCAAAGAAATAATATAAACCAAGCTGCTGTGCAAAGAATCTAATATCTGTGAGTTAGTTGTAATATCAAAGAATCTAATATCTGTGAGTTGTAATATCTTTGAGTTTTGTTTTGATGTTCCACCCTAGAAGGAGGAAGAGCCCACGAGGGTGTAAGTCATAGTGCTCTCCAATATCTAATGGGTGAAACTGAACTTGCACTTTGTAACCGGTGGTCCTTCCTTTCACTGAACTTGAAATACGTAACCTGGTCCAACTTCCCTGCTTAACCAAACTATACAAACCCATCTTGTTGCCGAGTAACTAAACTATACTGAACATGTGTCCTAGTTCTCCACTAGTTGATTAAGACCACAAGGAAGAATCTAAGTTTACATTAACACTCCTCGATCTAGGACTGACTTGATCCTTTCTCTCTTGCAAGTCACTCTCAAGAATAAAGAGCTGACCTCGTTTCGTTGTTCCAGTGAATTAATAATAAGACTAGTTTCGGTTGGGTATGTAGTGACCAGTGAGAATAATACTAGTTCGCTCGTACTGCATGGCATAGAATCTTTCCTGCTCCAATGAGTCAAAGTGGTGGTTAGCCAGTGAGTAAAATGAGGATCATAGTTCAGTAAGTGAAATGAAAAGCATAACCAAGATCTTCGGTAGAGTAAACATTGACCACTTTACCTCGTATTTGTCACCTCCTTTTGTCTGATAGCATAAGATAGAATTCCTGTGATTCACCCTTTTAATTCCTAGAGCACCATAGCATAAGCAGCAGCATAGCAGACCATAAGCCCAATGTAAAGGATCTAAGAAGCCTAAATCATGGGAACATGGTAATTTGTGACATGTAATGGACTCGTGGGCCAATGAACAACCTTCCTATGTGTTGGCAGGTACTTGTTGTTTCTGGGTCGGGTAACTACTAACTAATGGGTGGTGTTCATAAAGGAGTGAGTGGTCCTCCTGTTCAGTCCCATAACCCTGCAGCTGTCTGTCCTATAATAAGTCCCATTATCTTAAATAAGAATATTAAGGAGAAAAGATATAGGAACGTACTTTGAAGTCTAAACTAACTAACCACCTTATCTTTACTCAAGTTCATAAAGACAAGCTTTCCTCAACAAGATATAACATACAATATATATATATTCTATACCAAGGTTCTAAAGTATTCATAAGCGATCCTTTCCTTGATAGCTGCTGGTAAAAGAACAAGACTAAGAAGTGGGTAGTAGGTAAGCTGTAGGAGTAATAAATAGGTTTGATAGCTGCTGGTCTAAGGAGTTGTAAGTTGAAATAGATATTTTTATGGTCAAAGTATGATTGAGTCCAAGTGGTGAGGAGCGGAGGTGGTGGAAGTTCTATCTGTGATTGCTAATCCCTTTGATATCTGTATTGACTTCCAAAGCTACTTCCTACAAGTTCCTCAAGAGTATAGAATCTACTTGCTATAATTTCCTTAAAGGTATATGACAAAAATAAGGATAGTTCCTAGTGTATCTAAACCAATTAATACCAAAGTTACTAGTTCCAATTGATACCAACCAAGGAGCTTTAGTTCTAAGATAGCGAATAGGTAAGAGATCTAATAAACCAAGACGAACAAAAGGAGCTCTCAAAGCAAAGATACGTTTTAGGGAGTAAGTATAAGTTAGTAAGAGCTGACCAATAAGTTATAGGCTACCAAGCGAAGAAGAAGTTATAGGTTCCTTGTGTTGCTGTTATGTGTTCTTGTATTTGAAAGTAAGAGATTTCAAGTATTATTAGTCTTCTCCTGTATAAACTCTACAATATGATCCCCTCAAAAGGAAAAGGTCAACGTATATATGCGATCGTATATTGACAATGATCAGCTATCATAGATAAACTTGTTGAACTACTTACTAGTAGGACTAGTGAGTTATAGTCAGGTTTTGCGGTAGCAGCAAAATAGTCATAGTGTGAGCTCAGGCTGAACTACAAACAAAAATAACTAAAATTATTGAACTACTCTTGTATATGCTAGTTAAGTAACCAACTTACTTAAGAGACAAGCTATAGTCAAATTGACATGGAGCTTTACGGGGAGCTATGGCTTTCTATAGGCCTTAACTCTAGGGCTTGTGTCCTAGCCACACACTCAGTGCATATAATAATAGAAGTGTCTAAAGGCTCATTGACATGGACTAAGGAAAGGAGGCAAGTGACTAAGAAGGCTAAAGCTTACAATATCTCTTAGGAACATCATGAATATGCAAAGAAAAGGGACTCCTCTCGCATGGACTGTTTGGAAGGAGCTAGGGTGTGGGTGCACCTCAACAAACTGGACGCCTGAAGGCTTTTACTTGCTTCCTCTGTTGGAGGAGCTGGGGCCCCAATGTAGGCAGGTGCGGATGTTATCAATGCCATCCCATACCGAATTAGCTGTAGTAAATTGCTCTTGGTGTTGCCATATACCTTCAGCTTGAACTCTAAGGAACTCTATGGAACTTCTTTACTAAGGCTAAAGCTAGTGTTTGTTGTCTGTTTTATTTCTAATAAGAATGGAACGAAGTCGCTCATCCATTCCTTGCAAGGCACTACCTTGAACCCCCAGCGCTACACAAAAAGGATGACAATTTAGGGAGCTGAAAGGTCAGCTAAGGTATTAATAAAAGCTTTGGCGCCAATGAACTACCCTACTCACATCTCAAGAGGCACTCCATAGAGCTAAAGCTCATACTCACATGACCTATAGGGATGAGCGTTCCGGCCCCATGACTACAAGAACAGAATACCCGGATTGGCGCCTAGCCTTACGCTGAGAGCCTCTTAACCAAGCTAAGCACCAACCCTAGCTCCATGCCTCCTAAAGAGGCGTACTCGGTGTCTCAGCATCCTCTGACTTGATATGCTAGCAAGTGTGGAGGGCCCGCGAGATGCCCACACCGGATTACCTTTGTCTGGTGAGCACCTCTAAGTGGAGGGTAAAAGGATCCGTGGAGGTAGGCCTGGTAAAGGGCTTCGGGATTTGGGGCTAGCCTGGCGCTGATAGCATCTTTGCTTGACTAGGCACTAACGCAACCTAGCGCATTGCTTTGATTGGAGTTAAGCGCGTCTGAAACCCCACATTGAGAGACATGTACAGCCAGGTGTTGTAAAAATAAAATGACTAGAATTTACTCTAGCTCAGATCGGCTAAAGTAATCCAGTGCATTCCTGAAGCTATAGTACAGTCTGCAGGCAAGGCGGGTGCATCAGACACCAGCCTTCATAAACTCTTACTGACGCCAGGATGATAATCATAGTGCGCAGATGGAGTCTTCGACCAAGCTTGGTGTCTGTCTGACCGAAATAAGTCAAGTAACGTCATAAACTTATATGAAGGCGGGTTGCTACTTACATGAAAGGGAAAGCTCAAAACTCAAGGGTGTTAACGCTCACTCATCATATGGGTGAGGGAAAGCGAGAAGGGAAAGCGGAAGGGGACTAGAGCTGAAGGCGACTGGAGGCGATGCGACTTGAGCCGAAGGCGACATGAGGCGATGCAAAGGCGACTTTAGGCAATGCGAAGGTCTCATGAGGCTATGCGAAGGCTACTTGAGCGGAAGGCAACTTGATCCGTGAGAGGCCGAAGTCGACTTGATCCGTTAGAAGGATTCTTGACCCGTTAGAGGCTACTTTAGGCAATTTGCAGTTTCTTTTCTTATTTTCTTGATGGGCTAAACTCCCTTGCATAAGAAAAGAGGGATTCGATCCAGCAAAAGGCGGGGACCCTTCTGCTACCTTTTTGTTTTACGACTTTTCACCATCTATTTTTCGTTGGGCGACCCTTTATATACGTAATTAGGAAAACGCGAACCACTAAGACCACCCTTCAGCCCAAACAAATTGAGAGATTATTTGGGCCGAACTACGCATCCCCCTAACCTACTACCGGGAAATAAGTGATCTAACTTCTTTTTCCTCTCCTGAAACCCCTTAAGGAGTTTCTTTAATATTAGATCAATTTTTCTATCACTCAAAAAAGGTACTTTCGCCCTTTCCAATCTCGAGCCATATTTTCGTTTTATAGAGGTTATGGTCGTCCGATTTATAAGCTTATCTTAACGGCTTGCCTACTGCTTTTCCTTCTGGCCATTAGGATGAGGAACGAATGCTCGACCGTTAGGGAGAGGACGAAGCTACGCCAAATAGATTTTGCTTTCCCGCATCGGGGAGAATAAAACATAGGAAGCATGTCGCTAATTGCCCTACTTCCTTCTTATCGTAGTTAAGACGCACATTTGCTTTGCTTAGACGTCTTCATTTCAATAAAAGCCCAAGTGAAGAAAAGAGTTAACAGGCCGGTAAGATGGGGGTGTCCGGTAAAATAAAAATATCAAAAACTGAGGAGCGGAGCCTTCGTTCTGTTGCGTGTTGCCGGGGTTTCATGATCTATTTCTAATCCGGGGTCCATAACTCGATTTGTTCTTTAGGGAACTCAACTCCGTTCCTAAATTTGTCCTTAGTGAGGTTATGCGCATAAAAGGCTCGTCTTCCTGTGCGGATCTGTCTGGCCTGAACCTTCCTTCCAAGATCGTCTGGCTGTAGTTCCTCACTGAGGGCTTTAGCTTGAGTGTGGGTAACAGTCCAACAGACAGTCTTTCAAGTAGGCATATAAAGGGATTTCTCGTCCAGTTGAAAGTGCCTACCAAACCAGCCAAAGCAGACCTCCTTACCTACTTTATAGATAGCTCAGGTCTGGTATAACCCGAATTAGAAGGGAGGGAAGTACGTAGTTCAGGTCGGGTTATTCCTCGTAGCGAAGGGTTATCCCTTCCCTTATTTTGGCTATTTATGCCCCCGTGTTATCTTTAGGTAAACTTGGTTGTAGGGTTATTTCCCGTAGCGATAAGGTTATTGGTAAGGTCTTCACGCACGTGAGGGTGAGAGAGCTAGATTCGGGAGGGAGAAAGATACATTTCAGCGGGGATCCACGAATTCCGTTCGTGACCTCCTCTTACTACTTCTCTTTCCCCGATGCATACATAATTACATATATAAATAATAGCCGGTGGCTACTATTATCTGACTTATTCTCCCTGCGGCTCGTCTCCTCTCCCTTTGGTCACTTTGTTCCTAACCTAACGCACCTGTATTAAAAACAATGTCCTACCCACTCGCTTGCGATATAGAAATGGGCTGACGAACCCTATTTATTCTTAATGGCCCAACGGGTCCTAGGCTAAAGAAGATTATTTACCAGCGACTCAAAAGGGAAGATTCCTCTATTTCGGATCAGCTACCTAAACTAGTTGCTTCAATAGCTGCTAACTCAACGTGCTTCGATGCCGACTACCAAAACTTGGGCAAAGGCTACCCTGCGTCTACTCCCTGCACTTGCCAACACGTACTTACTGCTCTTTCCCTTCTGCCCATACTTATAAGGTTCAGAGACCCGAATCCCTCGAACCACTTCTTGAAAGCTAGTTCGACATGGTTATCGCATTACTGGGCTTGAGCACCTACTAAATGTAGGGGGCCTAATGAAGTAAGTTGCTTACTTAGATCTGTAAAGCCTGAGACTGGTCTACTGGCTTAACTGGAGAACCTGCCAAGCCTGGGGTTGGGATAAGACCAAAATAGATTTTCCTCTGCTCGTTATGTCAAGATGCTCTACCTGCCTGCCACCTCCTATGTGTTAGATAGCCTATTTGGGTTACTGATCCACTGGATCTGCTACTTTATATAAAATGGTTCAATTGCTAATGGAGAATAAGTAATTTACGAGATCCTCACCATTTTGTTAGGGACCCCTCCTGCTTTATTCGATCAAAATAGAAAAAAAAGCCAATTTTTTATTCATTTAGACTTGAAAACCCTAATTATTTATTAGTATGTGTCGGTGGTAGGTAACTCCGTGATATAACTTAGTTTAATTCTTAGTTAATTAATGGAACGAATAAACGTCTAATTTCGCCATGAGAAACGTCTGCCAGCCATATGCTCATATATAATGAATCCTACTTTTTCAAAATGAATGCAATGTGACAGGAGTGGAAATGGCAAATTACATCTTCTATGTTATTATTGCTCGAAATTCTTGCTACCATTATAGCCTATTTTGTTCCGTGATTGGGCCCGGGCTCTGCTCCAACCAAACATTGAAGTGACGGCTCCGCTCCTGCTGTCGTCTCTGCTGACGAAGCATTTATCTCTGTCTCTGCTATCCCCGTACCTGCGGATCAAATCGGATCGACTGAAACAGGATATGCTATCGGTGGAGCAAAACAAAAAACAACAGGATCTGCAATTGGATCTTCAACAGCCTCTGCTTCAATTTGTTTGTGATTAAACTGCGGTCGACTAGTTCTGGATCTAGAGACTCTGACTCTTCAACCGGTGCCCAGATGCTACTTACCTACCTAGCTTACCCCGCTTCTGATGAGACTATTTTGCCTCTGTTTTACCCAGCTAAGAAAAAGGATATAAATCGGCTGCACTTATATGATCTATTCCCACCCAACCGAGCTACGAGAGCCCCAAAATAGAGGAAGAAAGGGCTTGTCCGCATCGGGCGAGGACCCGCTGTCATTTCAGAGCCAACAAAAGGAGCTGTATCTGCCTTTGCAGCGGGATCAAACTAGAATCGAAGCTAAGCTATAGGTCATGGCGGGGAGGAGAAGCCACCACTGAAGCGGGATAAGTATCACTAGCAATAGTCGAATCAAACCTAGCTGAATCGAATCTTGGATCGGCTCTTGGGGCATCGAGTGCATTGACACCAGACATTTACTACCAGCGAGTACCGGCCTCGCAACCTGGGATCGCCTCTTGTATCGACTCGTCGGCTGACAGTGACCGGAATGAGGTTATCTCGGCATCCATCCTGTCAAGCCTCCCAGTGGCAACCGATTGGAAATGACCGGTGGGGTCTGATGGGCTATTGGCTGGCGATGATGGGCTATCGATACAATGACCTGACTATGAGCACTGGCTATGATTGGTTGGCTATGACCACCAGGCAATGACCTCCTAATGACCGACCTCCCGGCAATGAAAACTGGCTTCTATCGGTGACCACCCTATCTCTGGCAATGACCCTTTGGCAAAGATCCTAAGGCAATGACTGTAAAGGATCAGCTATTGGATACCCTAAGGCTGTGGCTCACTCGGCCCCCGTACTATGTTGGGTGTCTGTGACATGTGGTGAAGGTGATTCCGGTATGTGGGAACTTGGGGGACATCTCTTTTCTGTCGGGTATGGCTAGAACGCGGGGTCTGTATAACGGGGGACTTTTCTCTCTTCCGGTGAGAAAATGGGTCACGTGCCATAACATCAAAAATAGAGTCCATTAACGCCATCGGTTGACAAACTGACCAGAAGGCATCCATCGGTTGACAAACAGGCCAGAAGGCATTCCAGCACACATAGAAGCGATGTCAAAGAAGCCATCCGTTTCACTGCTTGCACAGAAGCTATAAATTAACTGCATGCACGAAGCCGTTCACAGCACACAGAAAGTTGTAAACATAAAAGCCCACATAATCCATTAACACGGAGAGGTTTCACATAAGCCATTCACCCATATAAGATTCAACCAAGCTGTTTGTTCAAAGCGCATAGAAGCCATTCAAAGAAAGAAACCAAGCGTTTATTCCCTGCGCATAGCCGTCGTTGACTGCACATAGAAGCAAGCTATTAACTGAAGCCGTTGTTAACAGAATCCATTCACTCACTGCACAAAGCCATCCATTCACTGCATGCCCCTAGCCCCGTGTCATTCACTGCACGAAGCCGTTCGAAGCCATTCACTTAAGCCGCCGTTCACCCGCCGCGCATAGAAGCCGTTCACTGCATGCGCATAGTCCCTTTTCGGGGTATGGGGAACTCTTTTCTCTTGTCTGGTGGTAAGTTATTCCCTCTCCTCTGGTGCCACCCTGCCTGGCTAACTCGATATCACGTATGACAATAACTTGTCTCAATCTCTTCTGGTGGGAACTTGGAATGGATGGAGGAAGGAGTTAGGGTAATGGGTGCTATCACCTGGCTGACTGGCACTACCTAGCCCCTCCTCTCCCTGAGGTTTAGTTCTAGGCTTTTTGTGAACGAATCGTATAGCCGCTGTTGCATATGATCCTCAAATATGGAATCAACGTATGTAACGCATCGTCATTCCTTCAATCCATTCGAGGTAGGAACGATTGTTCCGTATCGGAAAGTGTCGTGAGGGGTATGGGGAACTCACTCTCTTGGGTCTCCCATGCATGATGGGTACTTTTGTCTCTTCTCGGGTATGGGTGTGATATTGAACGGGGTCTGGATTGAACGTGTACTTATCTCACGGATAGAGAACTGAATGCTGCTGTTTCCCGAAGGTGGTTTCTTGCCTTCTAATCTTGCTGCTATCCCTTGAGGCCCGGATAAACTGCCCACCCAAGAAATAGGGACAACGTTCAATTCAAGTCCACAGTGAAAACCCTATCTGCTGATTGATCGAACTCGCTGCTTGCCAGGTATATTGCTTTAGTCATATTTTCATCACCATAAAATAGCAAATAATATGCTCGTATATAGAGACGTGAACGAACGCGAATCGAATTTATTATATAAACAAACGATCGATCGTTACGGCCCGGTACCAAGATCTGGTCATAGACGATAACAGCGGGGACTGTGACCATGAAAGAGGCTCCTTCCGTAGTGAGATTGATTATATGAACAAATGCCCGAACCAGAATATATATATATATATATATATATATATTATGTAGTGGGGGAGCATGTACTATTACAGGTTTGGAGGAATGTACTCTGTCTTCAAATAGCTACGCCTTGCCTTACCTTATAGTACCGTTCGCGGAGAAGTTCATTCCCATTTCTATTTGCTTCCCACCTGAACCGGAATCGGAAGGAAGAGGCTATTTTGGTCCTGATCTTACCTGAGCAGGCAGAGCTCTTACCTGAGCAAGCAGGGCCTGGGCTGGGGAGAATAACCGGAGCTTATCTAAGGGGCTTACGGCCAAGGTGGGTTTCCGGTCTTTCTATCAATGAGCTTAGGGTATGATGATGTATTTCTGCATACTCGCTCGAGTAAGGGTGGGCTTGGTGTTACTGCTATGGCGCAGAGATGGATTATTGAATCCCCGCTGTTCATAAAGAATACCCACCCCTGCCTGCCTTCCCTTAGGGAGGCTCCCCGGCCCATATATTGACCAGGAATAGGGAGAAAATGGCATTCGTTCTCCGCTTCCCGTCCCCCCATTCCAGATATATGGGGCATACACGAAGTAGGGATACCTGTAGTTCGAGGTCTCTAAAGAATGGGCCAACGACTTCTTCCTTCTTATTAACCCGCGCCATGCTGTTAGGTATTTCTTGACCCCCAAACAAATAGTATTTTCTTGATTCCACGGCTTAAATACACCTTATGGATGGGCAAGACCTTTCGGGCGGGGCCATTAAAAGACTTCCCCGGGGCAAGATCTATGGAGTTATGTTTTATCTTTATGCACTACTTGTATCCTTGGCCTTGGCTAGTTACCGAAATGAGAAAAGTAAATACGTTAAAGAAACACTTCGTAAATGTATCTATAGAGTTATGACTTACTTATTTCCTTGGCTGGCTCTCTAATTACCGAAATGACAAACTTTGTGACGTTAAAGAAACACTTCGTAAAGTATGGGCCATTAAAAGACTTCCCTGGGCTATTGAAAGACCTCCCTGGTCCATCCTGGTTGATATTAGATAAGGGTTTCTAAAATAAGGTTAACCCCTTTTAAGACCTTATATTCGAAGAATTCACCTTTCTGCTAGGACCTATAAAGACCTTATATTCGAAGGATTCACCTTAAAAGGCTAACTCTTCATTATATAAGGGTTCATGAGGATCATTATCTGTTAAATAAAGGTCAATCAGGATCAAATCCGGGTTTTAAGGCCCTTACCTTTTCGTTCGGATAAGGGTTTCTCTTTACTTTCAAGACCAACCCTTTAAAGACAAGGGATTTACCTTTCAGGACCAACCTTTCTCGATCGAAGGATTGACCTTTCCTCACTGGTTGAAACTAGCACCCCAATTCAATTCCAGACTGGTGGGTCCATGTAGTAGCCAGGGCCATCCTTCTCATCTCCAAGGTTTCATATCCAGTCCCAGAACCAACCGTATCACATAAGCTATTCGATTAAGCAAGTGAGTATGTTGTTTCAGTCGTTTCTATTGCCACAGCACTAGTAGCAGAAGTCGATACAGCACCAACAGTTTCTCCAGCACCTATTCCAGCAGCAGAGTAAGCATATCCAGTCGCAGGTGATTCTGTTGATCTAGCCATGGAAGAGCTAGAAGCACCCTGTCCAGGTGGTCGGGATCGAGACCCAAAAGCAGCAATAGCAAAGACAGGAGCAGGAGCATAGGCTAGGGCAAAGGCAAAGCCTGTTTCTTACCGGGCATCAGCCTACAAGGCAGCATCCGGGCCAGTTCCAGCTTCTCCACCACCTTGTCCAATTCCAGTTGTTGACTTCGAATAAGTTTATATGGTTTTTTAAGTTCCAGTCGTTGACCCAGAACCATCAACTATACCTTACCCAGCAGCAGTAGCACCAGCAACAAATAGGGAAGCCGGCCGGGAGGAACGAGGACTGGGAAGCCCTAGCGTCTACTCTACTTTCCCTGTAACTACTTCTTACTTTTACTCGCACCCAGTATTTCCACCCAGTCGACTACACTTATATCCGTAAACAGGTAACCTGCGCCTGCCTTACCTACTACTGATGAAGCTTCGGGGTCTACTACGGGCCTATTCTACTCAAATGCACATGAATTGCCCAACTATATTAATAACAAAGAGCTTACTACACTCTTGACTAGGAACATTATGCCTATATGTAATAACACTGACAAGGACGCTGGAACAATCCTTCGAACTAGAAGGGATGCCGCTGAAACAGGTGCTCGTGGTTCGGGATCAACTAGATCAAATGCTACTGGTGCATCTAGATCTACTGAATAAAGGTCATCTAGAACCGGCTCTGTATTGGCTTGCTCTGCTCCAACACGTGCCTCTGTCTTGGCCTCGGGGTGTCCTGCTACGCCCGGAACCGTAAAGCGAAAGTCAAGGGGGGGAAGGGGAAAGTATTCCGATGGCGTAGGAGGGGAAATATAGAGTGACGTAGACAGAAACTTCCGGTACTGGGTAAAGTTACTTAATTGATGGAGCGGGACCGGGACCGGGACAAGGAACCAAATTCAATGACTATTGATTGATATCAGCCAGCTTAGTAACCACCAACCCTTATATACACAATTGTATGCTATGACCGAATTATTGATCTGAATACCTTGAATCGTAGCTTGTTACAACCCAACGCGTATCAATTATAGCATTTCCAATAGCCGGCGGAGTTTGTTTTCCATCCTGCTAAAGGAGAAGTTGTCCTCTATCGGCACGTTATAGGCAATTACCCTTGAGAACGCGTATTCTATTTCATCGATTGAGGGGGCCTTACTCTGCTGCGGGATCAGAACTATAGTTGATCAATCGGAAATAAAAGGCGAAGTTGCATTGACCGGCCCTAACAACTGATACTTATCGATTTTAGGAAGATCCGGAGAAAGTAGTTTAAAAACCTTGACCAGCAGAACTATAGTTGGGTTTACTTAGAATTGAGGAGGCAAGTCCTGATTCAGAAGCGAGATTACCAAGAGCAGCATGAGAATGGTTAGAAAGGTAAAACCCTATTGGCTACTCGATCACCATCCAGCCGTGTCTCATCAGTTCAGTAGTTAATTCATAGGGCAATTCGGACGATCCATTCAACGAAGGGTAGCTTTTTGAACTTCCAGTTCAAAAGTAGGCATATAAGGGTAAAGACAAATGGTCATGTGGTCGTGCCAATCCGAGCAAGCCCGTCCAATCAATCTCAGGGGGGTATAGCTGTATAGACTAAATAAAACAGGGCAGTTACCACGTATGATCCCACACCACAAGCTGTCCAACAGGAATAAATGCAAATAGTAGGCTGCTGATCAAGAAAAGTGATGCTTACTTTTTGCTTAGCCAATTCATTTCTTGCATTTGACCGAGCAAAAGCGGAAGAATAGGCAGTTCGAAAGCAAGATCGTACCTCGTACCAATGAATGAGCCAAAGGTGGGAGCTAGAGCATAGGTGGTATTATAGACAGAGACAAAGATTGAAGTTTCACTCACCATTGAAGACCTAGAAGCTCAGATAGCAGCAGTAAAGGCAACAGGGGGCTAACGGTATTGTCCACCGGTCTTTACGCCCGCTACTCTCTAAGCGACTCGGTAAGGAGCTCCTATCTATATACGCTAAGGGGTTTAGCCGCTCTATGAAGGAAGTGGAGCAAGGACCGGTCTTATACCATACTATTATGTCCTTCAATACAAAGACCCTGTTGGAGTCCTTGCATCCGTCCCTTCGAGGAGTAGTAGCAGAGCCCACTTCATTTCGAGAACCACCAACGGCAATGCTAGCTGCATCTGAGTCAGTTCGAGCAGATCGAGTGGGAGAACCCGTGAATGTGCCGGTTGATGATGCTAATGACCCAGTTTTCCCAGAAGCAATTGAAGTAGCACCCGTTGAAACGCCCATTGAAGTTTACCTAACAGTTGCATCCGTTGAACCGGTTGTTGGCCCAGAATCCGTTGATCCAGTTGCTTAGTCACCAGTCCCAGTTCGAGTGAGAGAGCCAGTCCCAGTAGTTGGAGATATAGATCCCGTGCCAATATACTGAATTAAAGTTGATCCCGCAAAGGCAGGTGCAGAGAAAGCAAGGGCATGGCCCGTTCCAGATTCTTTCCTAGCATCCGAGCTCGCAGAAGCAAAGATAGCTGGAGGAGAGAAGGAAGCACCTTAGACAGTCCCGCCATCATCAGTTGAAGCACCAATTTACGCAGCAGTTCCTGTTGATCGAGACCGAGATGCTGTTCCAAGTCCAGTACCAGAGTCGGTATATAGGTAGGTCCTTAAAACAGCAGGTGATTTCGGAACAAAGCTCCTTGGAACAAAAGCATACGCCTCCAAGGGTAGGTTTGCCGGGAAAGAAACTGGTACCAGTAAGGATGCTGCTGAGTAAACGACTGGATTTACCACTCGATCTCCAACGGACTATGGCTATAGAAATGGAAGCGATGCTTTCTTTCGAACAAGCTTTTAAGGAAGGAATGCTTGGGCCTCTCGAATAGGCAAGGATGCTGCCCCTCTAGTTGCTGGGTATCGATATCGATCGTTAACCGGGTGGCATGCTAGGAAAGAAGCTTAGACAAAAAGAAGGGATGTTGGGCGAGATGACGCTGGATCAATTGGTTCTAGTCCAATTGGCTCTCGAACTGGCTTTCGAACTGCTGCTTTCACTCGGTTTGAAACTGGATTTGCTGGGGCATAAACTAATGGTTTACGCGTTGCAGATTCTTCGGTTCCATGTCCAATCCCATATTCAATTTACTAAAAACCAGTCAATGATGCTGTAGATGCAAGGGCGTAAGGAACATAGGTAGATTTAGATCCAATGCCAGTAGTCGCATATCGAGATGCAGTGCTTATTCCGGATCCATATGCAGTTGGTTGAGTGAAAGCACCACCAATAGCACCAGGAACATGAGAGACAGAGACAAAGACAGGAGATTCTGTAGCAGATTCTGCAGTAGCAATAGGGGATCTTCGCCGGGTATTTTTCCCATTGTTTCTCCAGCAGCCGTAGCTCGAGATTAAGTTCCATTCGAAGAATTTGTTCCATCTCCAGTTGCTTATCCGGTCCCAGAGCCATTTCGAGATCGAGATACAGTGTCCATTATTGGAGAGCCATAACCCCCATTAGTTCCATACCCAGGTGACCCATAAGCATCAAAGCAAACAGCATAAGTAAGTAAGGGTTACAGCGGCTAATGATTCAGTTGATCTACCAGTTTCTCCTGAACCAGTGAATGTTCCTGCTTTCCTGCCATCACTTTGCCTAGCACCCCTTCCGGTTCGAGAAGCAAATCCAAATCCATAACTTGAGCATAAGTACCCATTGAAGTTTCTCCTTTTGACCACCCTTTGTATCGGAACTACCTACAGAAGCAAGGGGGGTAGCAGCACTCGCGGTTTCATCTATTGAACCATTGCTAGTGGCATCCCTTTCTGTCCCAGCTTCCTAGCCACCACCTCGTCCATTCCTTCCATTTCGAGAGTAAGCATCCCAGTTGGAGATAGAGCAGATCTAAATGCAGATCGAGATGCAGTTGAAGTTGCCCTCGTGCCTCTCGCCTCCTATAGGGACGTCCGGAGCCCTACTAATGTTATCCTCGCTATGGATAAGTAAGATAAATATTCCATGCCGGGTGCAGATATCGTCAATGTCCACATGGAAGGGATGAGGTCAATTGAATCTGGGACTGGCAAAGATGCTACTAGCACTGGATATGGATCTGAACGAAGGGAAGCTGGATATGAATCTGCAATTGGTGGTGCCTCTAGAACTGCTCTTCTGACTCTGCCTTTGGTTTTGCTTTCGGTTTTGTTCCCATCGCTACCTATGTCCCTGCTACCTCCTCTCCTCCTACTACTTATAAAGAAACCTCATACCTCCGCTGCAGGTGGTTCCGGATCAATGGATTCAACCAGGTCAAATGCACCCGCCTTTGTAACCTCATACCTCCGCTACTAGGTAGTAAACGGGTTCTGGTTAAACCTTGTTGGCTATGCGCCAGTCGGGGAAGAGGGCACAGCCTGCGTGGAGGGAGAGGTGGGGGAGTTTAAGCGTGACAAAACCATTGGATCAAAGGAGAACCCGTACCATTTTATAGTACCGAATATTGAGTAGACAAGCAACCTAGATATGTTTCTTGTTCTCGAATCTACAGACCGACCTATATATGCAAATCGGGGAACCCACCGAACTCACTACCAAGGGGGAGGAACTAGGCAAAGGGGTGGGATCTACCTATACTAACCGGGTGGATGGAAGGAGTAGTTCGAGAGGAAACAAAATAGGGTGGGAATGAAATAAGGCGGGCCGTTCCACTCACTATGAAAAAGCTTTGTTTTTGTGTACTCATCCAGACGCGCGCAACACCCACACTTTTCCTATTCCGCATCCGGCCGCATACTCGAGGAGACATCTAGGGATTACTTTACGAACCGGGCCACTCACTTGATTGATGAGCCAGCGAATGGAGAGGGAGTGGGCGGAAAGTCAGGCCAGCTCGGGGTTATTGGGAACGGTGAACGACCTAATAATAGTGAATTAGAATAGTTTCTCTAATGGAAAAGGTGGAGAGTAAACTACAAGCTTCACTCGGCTATAGCTATCGATCGACGAGGTCCGAACATTTATTTCTATAGAAAGGCTTCCGAAACTGGTCTCTCTCTAGTTCTAACTAAAGAAATATGCGTTCAATCGCGAGCGGCTCCCCTCTCTCTATCTTCCACCCGGCCGGGAAGAGGAGAGGAGGGGAAGAGGCGCCTCAGCAACTAATGAAACGACAGGGCAGGTGAATGGAATAGACAAAGCAACTGGGCTCATGCAGAGCAGGCATGTATTCCTGGAATAACGGGTCGGTGGAAGGAGTAGCTCCTGAGGAAGAAGATCCGGGTGAGTAGGAGCTATGTGACACGTTAGCAGACATATCCCTCTCCCTTCGGGACCTTCCCCTCTACTTCCAACCTGGAGACCCTCATAATCAACTTTGGATCATCCTCTCCACATTGATAACTCTACTTAGTCTCTTCGGCTTGTGGTATAAATAGGGAGAGCTTCTAGTTGACTGCAGAAGAGATATCCTTTTATCTTTATCCCACCATGGATGGTTTATTACCTAGTTCCCAACAGAAATGACACAGACAAGAAGAAGCGGCCTATTTTCGATCCCCACCCACCATCTAACATATTGATTCCCACCCTCCCCCGTAGCCAAGGGCAAGAGGAAGTGACTCCCTCCTTCTTCGTGGATCAAACCCTTGGACTCAAAGACAAAAAATTGATAATATTTTATAACCGGAATCGAGCGCTTCACCGACTACCCCAATTCTTATCGCGGCCGACTACCCCTACTACCCCATATACGGGTATACGCACAGGTCCTACCATTCAGACTGTTCTCACAGGGATACCGGAAGGCAGGAGCCCTATTGCTAGCATGTAGACCATTGGGACCCACGGGGACTACACTTAGGCAGGGCCTAGCTGCGGCCTAGCATTTGGGAACGATCACTGCTATTCCCAGCATTCGGACCAGAGCGATACCCGAACTAGACCCTGGAACTAGAACGATACGCGCACGCAGGGAGGGAAGGGACCGGCGGAACTACATCTCCTATCGATACGGCCGGGGAAGCACCGGCGACGCACAGGGGCAGCATCGCAACAAGGGAGAGACAAAAGGGGGAAGGACCAGCGTCACAGATATTGGTTAGAACTACGCGCATCTCCCTTCCATAACTGCATCTGCTGGCATTGAGGCCCATCAATCACAGTCATTGAGACCCATCACTACATCAAGATCCAGAACTCCATCTCCTATCATTCCAGGCACTGCATTTCCTATCATTCAGACCGCACTATTTCTGCCCCTGCATCTTTTCTCATTGCTGCAGACACTGCACCTCCTATCAATGCATATGATAAATGCACATGAGACCATGAGCGGGGAGGGACCATCCTACCGCCATCTGCTATCTATTATACGAATATACCTAGACATATATACTTACCTTGAACTGCTTCCTATCCTCTATCACTTAGACCGATATCCACACCACTGCATGCATACACTTCGGATGCTCCCACTCAGATAGCATTAGACAGATAGACACACCTATTATTGGACGGATAAGCTATGCACGAGCTATCGCTACATCGAGCACTATTATAAACTATACGGATATGCACTGTACATCCACTCTTTCTATCTCCTACACCCCAGCACCTACCACTTTCTCCTCCTACCATGAGGCCCATCCCATTGCCCAGGGGGCTCTTCCTAGCATTCATTTGGACCATACCCACTGGGGCCAGCCTCACTCCTATAACTATTAGATAGACCCCGCCATGCACCCCACGAATAAACCCGCCATGCACCCCACGGAACTATTGACATCACCTCCCCTGCGGCCTAGTTCTATATTCAAGGTGGGGCCCGGCCCTCCTATTCCTGGCATTTCGACAGACCCAGTCGTGCTATTCCTATCATTCATTTATACCTGCATAGCTCTCCTTCATGTCTCGCTTCTTCAATCTGCCCTACCTATTTAGCACAGAGAATATACCGCCTATGTATTTTGTGCATAGAGACAATTATTATTATTATTGCGTGCGTTTCAAGCGCTTTTATCTCTCCGGTCCGTTTACACCGATTACGGGAGCTGTTTCGATGCATGTCCGAGCGAGCTATGTCTCCGGAATCGAATCAAACTTCTCTCAAGCACAAGCAGCATCCGGCTCATAACAAAGCGGCTCGTTCGAGAGGGAAATGACAATGGAATGGATGGAGACTATAATAGAATGATCCATCCGGCAGGCCAGAAGCGTGATCCATGGATCTCCGATCGGGCTTACTTCCTTTTCTGATCTGATCTTATAATTGAACAACAATTTGGAAAGCTATTCATGAGAATATCCCCAGCCCCGACGCATTGTCAGAAGGAACAATAGTTGACGGCAACGGTCTCTGATCCTTCTGTTTGCTTCCCACGCTACCCCACCTGATAAGCATGTAGATAGTCCCTATTTAGGTCAGAGGGAAGAGGGAAAGAGGGAGCTAGCTAATTGAGAGGCTTGTATTTTTGTTCGTTCAATTCGAAGGACAGGCGGATACATGAAGTGAGGGAATTCTGTTCGAATTGGAGAGAAGCAGGCTTATGGAATTCACTTCCCATCATTCATTTCCTCCTTGTGGTCTGCAAGGTGAGTGAATTCGGTTGGTATTTACATCAATCAACGCTGTTTTCTGGTCCTTACCCTCTTACTTTACGAAGGCCCACGGAAGTCCAGGAAAGGACTTAAATGCCTCTTACTTGACGAATGCCTTTATCAAATGGAAGAAAAGAGGCTGAAATGCCAGTCTTTGCCTCTGACTTTACGAAGTCTCACTTTCACTCAGAA
>Ga0316215_1000044_pt1 | contig 20979 bp, 8 predicted proteins | sample NRE5metagenome_FD_207796 | JGI IMG/M metagenome (GOLD analysis project Ga0316215, IMG submission 207796) | Spruce roots microbial communities from Maridalen valley, Oslo, Norway - NRE5 | ecosystem: Host-associated > Plants > Roots > Unclassified | place: Norway: Oslo | collected 2017-09-15
GCCGCAACCCCAGGCTGCCGGAAAGACCAGCCGAACCCACTGCTGCGCCTATTGACTCTTCCACCGAGCACCCCAAGTCTGTCTGCTCACTGTCCTGTCCGGCTTATACCATTATAGAGCTGACGGGTGTTATTAATAAGCATGCAGCGCCTGTAGGATTTATTGTAGGCATGGACCAGACTCCCGTTTGCTCCCCATGGTCCTTCGCACCTCACCGATTCCTGGTTTCGAAAGCACACCTGCGATCGCCCACACACGAAATTCCAATCTATCTGCCTTAAAAAAAGCAAAATCCCGGAACCCGAAAGCGATTCCCATTCCTCCCATCTCTCAGAGGCGGAGGCACAAAAATCTCCGTAACATGCGATTCCACTCCCCCTCACAAAAGAAAACATGCTCCCTTCTTAGGATAGGGAGGGAGAAGCCGAATGCCGAGTCCTTAAAACAGAGTGCCTATTTGTAAATAAATCCCTTGACCCGTTTCCCAATGAATCCAAAAACCTTGCCAAACGCGCTTTTGATAAAGAAAAGACGGGGTTTTCCGGGTTCATAGGCATATGATTCAGATGGGTTGCATAAGTCACATTTGTAAGTAGGCAACTTTATTTATTCGTAATGTTCCCTCCTGCTTGGGCGTGTACGCCTGAATCCAAAAGAAAGGTTTAGTCAATAAGATATCCCTAAAGGGAGAGGGTCTGGTACAAAACTGGGTAAGGGTAAGAAAAGGTAAGTGTAAGGTCTGTCTGCAACCATCCTTGTATAAACATGTCCATTCTGCAATAATCCATCCCAGCGCAGCCTTTCCATGCACCCACGCACGATCCACTGACAGACAGGTGGTTCCTTCCATTCACTTTCTGTCTAACAGTAGGCTTCAAAAAGGTAAATACAAATGGTCTAAGTATCGTACCAAGTAAGATTCTTCTTTCAGCAAGTGGTTGTTGGTTGGGAAGCCCGTGAATCATCACAGTAAGTTCATATAAGTGAGCCTATGCAAGATAGTCCGGGTGGTGGAGTAGCAAGAGACTAACATAATAAGGGGCATCTAAAGGTCCTAGGAAAGCGGTAATAATTCATCATAAAGAGTATCCCGGGTGAAGGCCCGACCCGAACAAGAGTAATAGTGTCTAGCAACTAAGATTCCTGCCTAAAGCAAGGCACGGTGTGGACATCACAAAGGTTGTGGAGTAAGTATATAGAGGCACGGAGTGGAATGAAGAAGATCCATAAGAAGGTGTCTTCAGACAAGTCCTAGATTCCGGGTCTCTCAGATCTAATCCTAAGGGTGGGGTATAAATCCTATATCTTAATAAGTGTCTTCTTCAGACAAGTCCCTTTGCATATTCCACAGAAGGCACGGAGTGAAAGGTGATTCATAAATCAGAGAAAAAGGCTTCGCTCCTCGCCCTTTGGGACGAGACGCTTAACGCTCCTCCCCCGAACTAAACCTCTTATGCTGCCACCTGCCTTATTTGAAGGAAGGAATCACCTGCAATGCAGGATCGCAGATAATTGACTATAAAGAAATGCGGGTTAGCCACCCCAGTGTTGGAATCATACTCGTACCCTATAAACATGAGGACCCGGAGGGACTCACCTGAGGTACGAGGGCCGCCATCGTTTGCCTTAAAAAAATGGCATTTCATCAGGTTTTTTTCATTGACCGGACCAGCATGGCTCCGCGCCTTGTTTCAGGGGATTTCCTGGCAAGCAAGGAAGATAAGGTCAGCAAAGGCAAGGCAAGACATTCTTACTATTTACCTTTACCCCTTCGGCCCTTTACTTACGTGTTTCCCACAACCCTGTTATACCCAACCCACCCATACTAGTTACCTACCTCACTTACCCAACTTCTTTATGGAGATGCCATTTAATGCCTTGCTTCAAACAGGAATCTGGGGTACAGCCAGCATTGCTAGGAGGGAGGACCTTTAGAGATAGATGCCTTACTTGCCTGAACTTATGTTTACTTACTCTATCAACTGGGCACCCACCCTCACCAACCTATAGTTACTCACTTAGGAATGCCCCAAACTAGTGCTTCAGCCAAGAATGCTCAGTAGATACGGCAGGCACTAGTCTATGAACTCTTTACTTACGAGTATGCTATCCACCTGTTCTATCCTTTACTTACTACTGCCTTTCACCCAACAACCTTTGTTTATGGATGATGGAGTGCCCTTACTCACCACTTGCTTCAGCCAGGAAGGAACACTCAGTAGGATAGGCACTATAATATTTATCCTTTACCCTATTACTCCTTATTAATTCTTATGGGTGGTATCACTCCGTGCCTTCTGGTTACCACATCTTATATTCTGGTCCGGCCGAGCCTTGATGATACGATTCAGAAATTAGAATCCACTGCATTCTATGAATAAACCTACCTGCTTTTCATTTCATGCCTGCCACCTTTACTCACCTGATGAAGAAGACCTAGACCTGTTCGAATTAGACCACTTGGATTCATGAATCTTATGAGGTACTGCTATTAACTTATCCGGGATTGGATTGGATGACACTACCTTTACTTCTTCAGTTCAAACCACCTACCCACCTGAATAACTAGACCTTTTAGCCATATACCACGAACTGAATGAAGCGCTTAGTAAGTGAGTCGGGACTGCTAGAGACTTATACGGGCAGGATCAACCTTACCTTTCCTTCTGCCTTTATCCTAGTATATCTTTGAGTGCTGCCTGCCCTAGAGGATAGGAGGGAATCACCTGAAATGCCTTAAATCATTGATTTGAATAAAGAAAACAAAAAGTTTGAGACCTCAGTGGAAAAGATTCCCTATTGAACCCCCGACAAACTCCGGTTTCTCTTTATAAAATACGCGTTTAGCGAAGGCTTTTTGGATCGACCGGAACTCCGTGCCTTGAGCCACCCAACCTGATTTATATTTCAGATGGGGGAATTGGGAATCTTCCTGATAACTTCAACTGTTTATATTGGGCCGTTATATACGTCATTTAGACATAACACCTTTTTTATTTAGATATGTCAATTTTTTTCGGGCTTTAGAGAAATCCCTTTTTAGTTTCACTATAGCTGATTGGGCTGGGCTTCGCTGTTTCAGTTTCGGTAGGTAGGAGAAAGAGTCAAAGAAGCAGCTAGGAAGCTTCGTTGCAGCAGTTGAAACGTAAAATAAATTCCACTATGTGCCTAACTAAATCAAACGTCACTTTCCGTTGATGTTGGCACTTCGCTACGCGCCTTACTCTCCTCTACCTTGGCTAGCGGTCTTGAGAGCCTCTTACACTCCTCCCCTCCTTTTCTTGCTCGGATGAAAACGGGAGATCTATGGTCCTTCAAGATCTTACCTGAGCTAGCTAGAAAGAAAGGTGGGTCGTCAAATAAGGGAAAGTGGGTGCCCGATCAAATATAGGCAGGTGGTTCATAGGTAGCTAAGGTGGTGGGTCTCAAGTTCAATAAGTTTGGTTGGTTGCGTGGTTGGGCTGGTCTTTAAAACCAAGTCTACATTTGATGTCATTTCGGATCTAGAGAGTTTCTTTTCCCGCTGACTTCTCCCGATAGGTCTGAGAAGTCCCTTTTTTCCTAGATTTTAAGGGATAACCTGATCGCTACGGGAAAAAAGTATAACCCTTCTTCGCTTTTTGAGGGAGGGCAGAAATATGAGGCACGGAGTAGGAACGAAGTGTTGATAGGCGGAGCATATTGAAAGTTAGGCGTAACATGAGGATAGTGAAAGCCCGGTATTCGCTTTTCAGAACTTGCCTGGACCTGACTTGCCTGGAGCTTACCTGGACGTGTCCATAACTTCATAGAACCAAATGAATGGCAAAATGACCTTCTTAATCTATCTTCCTTCTTTATATCGAAGATAAGGTGTTAATTCCATGATGAAATGACCTTAACACCAGAGGGGGGCCTGCCTATAGACCAGCGAGGAATCCATTAGGCCAAAGAAGAAAGAGTCCTGAGTCGACTCCCCCACCAACCTGCCTGCCTGAAAAGAACAACCCAACACCAGAGATTCACAACCCACTATTCAGATCCCAGCCTTATCTTATGTATTCATTCCCGATTTCATGCATGCTTGATCCTTTCCCTATTTCTTTCCCACCCAGTATTGACGTGTTCCAACTGCTAAGTCAACTTGCTTTATTGATTCTACTGCTGTTCTGTTTCCAACTATCTCTTTCTTTCTGTCCGAGTGGTCTATTTGGTCCTGTTTCATTGTCTAAGTGTTGGCCGCTGTGGAATCCGGTTCTTAAGGTACGGAGTCTGTTAATCCTCGTGAAAAGGGGCCGTATCGAAAAAGGCTAAGCATCGGGTGCCTCGTGGAGTCTGTTTCATTATAGTCTCCCGTTAGGTTTTCAGTATTTCGGTATTTCGAGTTCGAGTTGGAATGCTTCGGGTAGTAAGCGTATTGTATGTACTTCATTTCCCTATTATTCATCTTCTGAGTCGAAAGATGCCATCATCCATCAGAAGAGAGAGAGTTAGCTATGGCATGCATTGCCCAAAAAGAATGTGGAGAGGACCGGTAGATCAAATGGAAGGTCGATTGAGAGGGCTGCCTGAATCGGGTCAAGGCCGACCTCTCTCCATGGCACCCTCCCTACTACAGGCTTATTTGGCCGGGCGGTAAGGGGAGCAGGGGCCGGAGGTATAGAACGACCATTCAATGAGCCACCCCCCATTATTGATTGAAGGATTGAGAAGTAGAGTTAGTTCGCTCCTTAATGGATTGTAAGGTAAGAGACATGAGTGAGGTGCCGAAGCCTGGATAAGGGGAGACAGTTATTCTAGGCCACGCGGACAAGCATGGAGGGGAAGGAAAATGTCTTGAAACACACACTTGACCAACGGTACGCCAAGATCTTGATTCCATTTTATTTCCCTGCCCGCCAACAGCTGGATTCTGCCGATCTGGTGGGAAAGGAAGGGCCTCTGATCTGAATTATTACCCCGGTCGAGAAAGAGAGACGTCTATAATCTCAAGAGAGAGTGATAACCAGGAACCCGACCGTCGATTGGGCCAAGTAACAGATGCTTGTCGCAGCACCTTTCCCGAACGGGGAAGGACGGCCGGCCAGGGATGGTGATGAATTACGAGACGACTTGGGACGCTTTCTCCGGTTATACCTTTCCCGTACGTAGGCAGGCAGAGAGGGGAAGGCCAAAGAGACTCATATTATTTCGGTAACTAGCCAGGGATAGAGTGGTGCATAAAGAGGGTTACACTCGACAAATAGGGAGGGAGAGGAGACACAACGGAAATAAATGAGGGGAAGAAGGGTCAGGATCTGAAACAAGCTTGTATTTAAGCTCTATCTATATTATAAGGAAGGGCCTTAACAAATTTGTTACGCCCCTAGAGAAAACAATAGACTCTTACAGTCTTTCTCTCCAAACTGTTAACTACTGCCTGGAGGTGATTTAAGGAAGGTAGGCATGTCTGCTTAGTATCAGAGGGTATAAGTATAGGCGTATTTGATACAGTCAAAGTGTCCTGGAAAGCCCTATAATAGATATACGTAATGATCTATGGGAAGGAAATCACGTCTATAACGGTGCTTAATCACTCACGTAAATAGAATAAGGAAGGGGAGGACCTCGTAACGATGGATGGATGAAAGCTCTAATGGTAACTCCTCGGGTGAAAGAAGGCCAAATAGCAGGGGCTTAGAGCCGCCACCTTCCTTATTCTGATTTTCCGGTTGGGCTTCGTACAGGCAGGCAGGGATTGGTCCTTCAAGGTCCTGTGCCGGCCGGTCTTACCGGGGTCCTGTCTTACCCAACCTTACGAGCATGAAAGCAGAGCTAGCTCTTTATTCTTTCTGGCACTTTCAGGACGCTACTAGGCTTTTTATTTGATAAGCCCTTTCTTTGGGAAGGGTTGGGAAGCCCTGGTGTGGGTGGGTGCTTCTCTCCTTATAATAAGCTACGCTACCTACTTGAAAGACCCCCGTCCCTCCTATGTATGGAGGAGATCCTCAGGTTTCTGGTGCTTAAATGATGCCTTTATTGTCAGGCCAGCCAGTTGGAAAGGGCGATTGGGTGGGTTGGTTGGAAGGGTTGAAACGATCGGGGTTTAGAGGGAACTTGACAAGGCCTCTCATTCATTAATCCGTTCAAGTCCCCAGCTACATCGAATGGGTACTTCTAATCGCATTAGGACTGATGTACCAGTGTCTTAGATTAGAAAGGCCCTTTAGCAAGTCATACAGATGCCAAACAATCTGCCGGGCTCAGAGGCTGTGAGAATGCGCCTCCCTCCTCTCACTCTCATTGGAGGCCCTCCCTCCAGCCAGGTCCGCTTCCACGAACACAGCGTCGTGAACTGGAAGAGAGTGTTCTTCGAGTCTTTCTTCGAGTCTTTCTTCGACGAGGGTGATCCGCTATCCGGCAATTGAGGATATCAACACATCACAGCCGAGAGACCACCCGCCTTCTGTCCAACCGACCCTTAGCATTGATCGTCGCGCCTATAGCTTCCTGAAACGCATAGGACTTGATAGGTGTATGAGCCCTTTAGCAAGGCGGACATACTGACTCCAGGGCGTACAGAGGGGCAGTGAGAATGCGAAAGGAAAGAAACCAAATAGCACACCTCTAATGTGGGTATAAAATATGTCAAGAATTGAGGGAATAAAAATGATAGAAATAAATAGACATAAGGAAATAAATAGACATAAATAAAAGTCTCTCAATTGTGCCGCCGCCCATAAGTAATATTAGTAGTATTGGGGAAGTTATTTACTGAATAAGAATAGAGAGAGCCTACTGGCAAGCTTTCTTGAAAGTGCCCTCCCGTAGTTCAGTAACTGCTTTCCGGTGGGTCGCGCCGAATTCTCTCACTTATGTGGTTGGTGAAATAGCAGGTTGTCGCGCATAAACCGCCGGCCCCACCCCACCAACCATAGCAGCAAATCTCTCTCGTAAGGGGGAGAGGGACCGGTGAAAACGTCGTGTGCCCGGGATGAATGAGAGTAATGGGGATGAATGAGAGTGTTGAGTGTTTTGTTAGCTAAATGACTCGTGTAACCTTTATCTGGTTGACTACATTAGCAATTTCCTCCCCTCCCGTGACATTGACTAGATCTAAAGTGATCTGCTTGACACTACAAAACTCTAGTAAGCACTTTTCCCCTGAAATTGACTAGAAGGGTTAAAACTCTAAGTTGGGCCCTTGCCTTCCCCGAGACCGGCCCCTTCTGATCCCCTTTTCCCCCTGGCTACTGGTTTGTTGTCGAGTTTTATCAATATACTCGTTCATGGGAAAACCGAGACTAAATGGCATGAGGTCCGCCGGGGCTCGCGTCCCCGCCGCCGGTAGTTTTGTTGTCGAGTTATAGAGAAAGCGACTATTTGTTGATTGGGACCATGTCAGATTACGTATATACATCAGCATAGATAAGGTTACGTGCCCGGCCCCCGCAGGTCAGTTATTTACTTTTGGCTAGACACATGTAATATTACGTCTATAGGAGGCACGAATGCACGGGACACATGCCCGGTTCATGGTCGTGTCGTTCGGTCCTTGCCCCCCCCCCCTCATGATCTAGATTTGGACAAGGGAATAACGTGGCTGCGGTCGGTTTTGTATTGTCACAGACAGATTGATCGAACAATATTGATCAGCGGTTTGGAAAAATATCGTAAGTGAGCGATTTCTCTTCGGGCTTCCGCTTGGCCAATCCACAGCATTTTCAGTTGATCTAGGATGCCTGGTGCTAATGCTGGTGGACGACTCGGGCTCCGAGTGAACCGTCCTCGCCTTTACAGACGTCGGTGTCATAACTAGTTAGACTACTCTAGCCGACCATATCCGTCGAAAGGTGCGGGCCCGCCCCTGTGCTTATTGGGGAAGGGCCTTGAGCCCTTTATACGTTAAGTCTTCGCGGCCCCCGGACCAGGTTTCAGCCGATCGACCTCATCGTGAGATTGATGGTCGGAAGGGCATCCCACTATCTTCTTCCTGGGTGGGCTTGCCTAGAAGTCTTTCGGAAGGGGTTACCAAAATGACGGAAAATACCGAACCCTTCCTCGGGGACCGGGCCATATACCCCCTACCTTCTTGTGACGTTACACTCCATCGCGTACTTGACTCGATCTTTATTTGATATCCCCCGTACTTTTATTTACCCTTCCTTTGATGACCAGGTTAACCCGAAAAAACGATTTACCCTTACACGCCTCTCGGACATGTCCTTCATAAAAGTACAGCCCCTACTCCAACAAGTCCAGGGGTCCAGGACTTCATGCATGCCTCACGAGCCGGTCGAAGTCCTATCTACCCCCTATTTCTTTATTAAGTAAGTCCCTTGATCGATGTTGCTCCACAAGTGATCGATGTTGCTCCACAAGGGTCTAGTCTAGCCGCAATTGGTCAACAAAAGGAGATGGAGATGCAAATAGTCGAAAGGAGATGCAGTCGCAACCCCTCCCCCCTATAATATAAACGGCCACTTCTATTCGTATTAAGCAAATAGTCGAAAGGAGATGCAGTCGCAACCCCTCCCCCCTATAATATAAACGGCCACTTCTATTCGTATTCAGAAAGGAAGCAAACTGAACAGGCTTATTCTATTCGTGCCGTGAGATGCCCTTAGTTCGAGGATCCCCCATTTCCTCATAACTGCTATCAATCTATTTTCATTCAAGTGGCCAGCTTAACAATATCATAACTTCTAGAAATAGATTCGGTCGCCTTCCGTAGCGAAGCGGTGCCGTGAAAGCGAAGATGCTTGAATGGGATAGCTTACCGATCAAAAGTGAAGCCTGAAGCGTGAAGCGGATGCGGTTCACGATCCTCAGGTCAATATTGAGAGGCTGGTCTAGGGTCGAGCAAGAAGAAAAGCCCCTCAAGCCCATGAAACATCACTCATCGGGTCGGGTAGCCGGTAGCGCAGCCGGGAAGAAGAACAAGCTTTTCTTTTATTATATCTCTTATTTCCTTGCCCTCGGAAGGGCAAGACCTAACGGACCTTATTTGGAATGAAATCAAAGATAAAAGATAGGATACTATATCCCTTAGGGTTCTATATCTCTTATTTTATTATTTCCTTGCCCTCGGAAGGGCAAGACCTAACGGACCTTATTAAAATATAAAATATAGGAGATACAAAGATAAGAGAATATATCCGGCTTTATCTCTCTATCTCTTCGCAAATAGGAAAATATGAGATATACTCCTTTGGCTCCTATCTTTTCTCCTTTTTGTTAAATGGAAGATATAGTCAATATTGAGATATCCCTTCGGGTATCTTTAAAATCTCTTTTATCTTTCAATAAAGATAGGGAAATAAAGATATCAGAGGTAACCCTTCGGGTTTTATCCCTTTTCTGAACCCCTATAATATAATAGAAGGGAAGGCGGAAAAGGGCAGCTAACTCCTTTAAGTTTACGTGAGGAGTGAAGTGAGTGAGTGAGGGTAACCCCCAAGGGCCGAAGGAGGGCACGTAGGCGATTAAGAGAGTTTTCCCAATAATTGAGTTCCTGCTTTCCCTTCCTAATTGAGTTCCTGCTTTCCCTTCCTTGAATGGTATAACTTAATAAGAATAGACATACTTGCAGTGAACATATTCCCTAGGGCCTAATACGATTCGCCGCTAATCCTGATTCTCTATTCGTTTAGTAATAGGAATGCGTTGTGGAGGCTCCAGATAAATTCGTTCCGCTCCAGTAATCAAGCCGATCGACTTGACAGTTTCTCCCGTCTTTCTCAGTTCTCGTTTCTCCACCGGCTCAATCAAGCTTTCCCTATACCACCACACCACTGCCCCGCCGGTTGGCTGGATGTTTGATGCCTTATTCGCGGTGCCCGGCCGGTGTGATTAGATCTCTGTGGCGAGGGAGATTAGATTCTATACGTAATATGGACTTAACCTCTGAACTCTAATCGATCTTCACTCTTCAGCTTGAAGGAAGCCCGGGCACACGAGAGATAGCGTGAAACCGTAGTACTGGGGTTGTTTTCTTGTTCTAGACAAGGATGGATACTCATTCCACCGCCGTATGATGAATGTCACGTACGGTTAGAGTGCCATGATGCCGCCACTTGTAAGGTCCAGTATAGGGAAACAACTAGTTCGTTGTCGCTCACTGCACAGAGTTACAACAACAGAGGAGCTTCAATGAACAAACAACCCCTCTTCATTATATTTCTTATCTTTAGGAATCTTTAGGATAGGATTTATCCTTGAAATCACTTCATTAGAATTATGATGTTTAGGATTTATCCTTTCTTTAATATATGGTGTTAAGTCTCTTATAAAGATTAATACATCCTCTATATACTTGTTCTAAATACATCCTCTATATAATCTACTTTTTAAAATCAGAAGATATATTCATGCTCTATTATCTCTTTATGCTTTATGCTCTATTATAGTAGAAGCTCATTATGATATGAGATTAGGAAGTATGTTACACTCTCTTTATTGATTAGTAGGTCTTGGTTACAAATAAGAAATCCTCATGTAGGTCTTGTTCGATAACAATGGTTTTGTTGTTCAAGTCAAGTAGGAATAGATAGTAGGAAGAACTAGAGGCTAACTATATCTAGTCTTTCATACTTTAGAATCCCTAATCTATAATTCCTATGATTGTTGTGCCTGGTCTTATGCCTTTGATAGTAATTACTATTGGAACCTATAACTATACCTCAACACTGAACCTCATACTATACAAGGGATCTATAACAACTTTTCACTGAGGAATCAAAGGCCTTACTAACTTACTTACTTACTAATAGAACTTACTTACTTACTAATATTACTAGCCTCATAGAGCTAGCAGCAAGGAATCACCTGAGAAATAATAGCTACTCTTGAACCAACCACCACATTCATGTGGCTTAAGGAAATATCCATGTGGCTCTATTCCATGTACGAGTGCCTCATGTACGATCAGTGGACGAGTGGGAACGACGAGTTACTCATGTACGATCAGTGGGAACATGTACGATCAGTGGGAACTAGTGGTTATTTGGGAGCTTACCTAATTGGCTCACATTGGCTTGGGGGCAGGGACATGAAATTACCACAATCCGGAATCTCCACTCCTCACATCTTCTCTTTGTTACTTAGCATTATGAAACGGAATCACGTGCCATCAATATCCACATGATGTTCACTATGCAAGCAAAGTACGAACGATGCATCATAATCATTCCCTACCCGTCATATCACTTCTTTCCCTCCCCGGACTAATTACCTACCCGTAAGACTCACTTCTTTCCCTCCCCGTCATACTAATGACCCTACGTTATAAGATAGGAATAATGCTGGAGGAAATCATGGTGATCAATCATTTACGGACCCACTACTTTATTTGGAAGTCACTTAAGGGTGTTACGCATCTCATAGGTTAGTCCTTGTCTACGCTTCTAATGGCTTCGACCGGACCCTATGATCTGCTAACACCCACCCTAGAAGCAAGGAGTTATGGAAACATGCATGATCCCTTACACCTGGCCTACCCCTAGGATTCATTAAGCTAATCATAAGGGTAGAGCAGCCCGGATTCATAATAAGGGTATCAGTTAGACAAAGTGGCCTAACCTATATTAGATAGAGTTGTCCTGAGAGGGAGGGAGACTAAGTCTTCAGATTCAGAGGGCTAGTAGAGGAAGGGATAGGAAGTATCAATATGAAAAGATAGGGCTTGTAGAGGAAGAAGGGATAGGAAGTATCAATATGAAAAGATAGGGCTTGTAGAGGAAGAAGGGATAGGAAGTATGAAGATTCATAGGGCTAGTCATTAGCAGCTAGTCACTATTTAGATTAAGTAAGATGAAGAGCGCTAGGAAGTATTATAGCTAGTCAGTATCAGATTGACAAAGATAGCTAGTCAGTATTAGATTGAAAGAGATCTTTACCCTTAGCAAGCAAGCGAGGTAGATAGGATACTAGAAAGAGAGGCAAGCAGGGAATAAAAGCAAGCTATCTGACTGGAAGCGACTTCATTAAAGCGCCTGCAAGCAATTTATTGCACTCACCTGATATAGAGTATTATAGAATCAGAGTTGCGGGCAGGTAATGGATATTGAATGCGTCTAGTTCTTTGTATTCCATCCAGCAGAAGCTTCAGAGTAGTCTTGATCCACTTTCATATTTGAATTATAATAAACACACAGCCAGAAGAAAGGAAGCCTAGGCTCATGGCGTCTACAGAATGAGCCCCCATTGGCAATAAAGACAAAAGGAAGAGGAAGGCGAGAAGGCAAGCTCTAAGCAAGAATGAGAGTAGTAAGTCAGAGGCTAACTAAAGCTAACGCTTACCTGGTATGCTATTTAGAAACTAAATACTATGCTTTTTCAGAAAGACAGCCCTAAGTAAGCTAGAAAAGCCAGGGAGACTAGTCAGCTAATTCAGAAGCTAATGAAAGCAAGTGCAATAAATTGCCGTAAGGCAATAAAGAAGGCAAGCCAGCACTTAAAGCTAGTGATTTTATCCGGTATTTTGTTTATAAAGTATAAAGTATGCATTTATAGAAAGACAACCCTAACCCTCAGAGGGAAGCCTATCTTTGCTAGCAAGTATGCTCATTAAAGCTAGTAGTTATTAAATAGTATGAATGTGTATAAAGAAAATCCCCTATGAAAGGGAGTCCGTCCTTCTACTGAATTAAGAAGAAAGACTGCCCTCTTACACAAGCCATGGAGAAGACCGCGCCCCTACCTTACCCATAAGAGAGGGAGATCGGGAACCAAGCCATAGAGTCAGGCAAGCAAGCTGCAAAGGAAGACTGTAAGCACGGGAGTTCCTCTGATTCAATACTATGTTCATATATATAAACACAATAGCCTCAGAAAGCTAGGGAGTCCACTGCGAACAACAATCGAGACTACTTGATGAAGGGGCAAGCATGCACTGGAAGCAAGGAAGACAAGCATACCTCAAGTATTCAATATGAGAAAGACAGCCCTCAGCAAGCGAGCAAGGACGAGGCTCTTTCATGCTAGTACTGATTCTAAAGTAAGCTAATGAAAGAAAGGGAGTTCAGAAAAAAAGTCTATAAAAAAAAGAACCATGAACTTACATTCCCCTCGCGGAATGAGCCTCCAGTTCTAGCGTGTATTCAATAGCTTAGGGAGAGGAAGCGATAGCGAAAGCTTAAGCTAGCTCGACCTGAAGGGATAGGAAGTTTCAGAATTGCTCTGTTCAGATAGATTGACCTCCTTTCCTTCTTCAACCCGGTGGTAGGGAGCCTTCATTCGACGATTCAACTACCTTCCTTTTTGGGACAGACACAACCTGGCATTAATCATCCGACTTCTGCTAGAATGATGATTAGGTTTGATGCTTTATTTTCTTGTTTAGAATGAATGAAGGACAAACAAAAGAGAGAGAAGAAAGAAAAGCGTAATTACGTATATAATAGCAGCATTGTCCGCTCAGCATCGTCATAAGATAGCCGTAGGTTCACCTGCGGCTGGATTGAATCCCTCTTTCCAAGGGGGAGGGAGGGCATATACCTAAGGAAAGAGGAACCCAAAGTGACCTTCTGCCTCCGCGAGGGTTCGCACACCTTCTAACGGATTCGGATACTAGCCACCCTCTCCATCCGATCCTCTCACGTAGTTCGCTATGCTCTTTCGCTTCGCTACGCGTAGCTCCGATCGCTTCCCTACCGCTGTATATCGGCGTTGAGCTGTCCTTTTCCCTTGGAACCAGGGACGCCTTTAGATTCGGACAGCCTTCCGGAGCAATGCCGCGTGGAGGTTTCACCATTGGACTGGCATTAGACGAGAGAGAAAAACTTATATTAATCGTAGTGCGGAGGCTAAGCAACTTTGATTGAATCGCCAACCAGGAGTTTCGTCGTTATCCCGCCTTGAGCCGTGCAATTACCGATGATCAACCACCCTACCAACTGAGTTGCTTCAGCTGAGGCCAGGCGAATGTAGCCTGACGGAACGAGCCCCTGCAGGCGAGTGGAAGACATTGAGAAGCGCATCCCTTGCTGGGGTTTGAGGTTTTTGAAACTTGGTTGCGTGGTGGAAAAAAGAACGCCTTGAGGCTGAGGATTGTACCTGGGAATGGAAGCTATGTCCCCCTCATCCCGTCTTTCAGGATTTATTGAAGTACTGGGCCTTAGATCTGAATATTTCCAGGCAAAGACGTCCTTCAATTCCTTAAATAGCTTGGCATATTTTGCCTTCTCAGCCGAACACAGCGTCTTCGACAGCTTGACATACTGTGGCTGTTCTTCTGTGCCCAAGTTGTAATCTTCTACCTCGGATAATTCGGGCTTCATAGAAGGGGCACATCATTTAGGTAAAACAGTGTCTCCAGGGGGACTCAACCTCGGGGGATGTAGTTGGTCTTCAACTGAATCACTTTCTGACCCCTGATCATGTCATGTACTACATTTTTGGATGGCTGACCTGTGTCCAATTCTCCTTCTTCATCCTCCCTATCTGAGTAAATGTTCATATTATTGTACTCATCTACCATGGTTAGGAATCTTTTTATTTGCTCATCGTCTTAAAACACCTGCCATTGTTTAATGTTATTTGGAATGGCGGGCTTGCGCATTACTTTAACTGAATAAGATAGATGATCCAGATCTGGGGACTTAAACTCAGCAGCAAATTTGGCAAGATTGTAAGCCCTGTGGTTTTATTCCCTAGGGACATAAATTATATTAATGACATAAAAATGATTGTAAAATAAACGCCATACCTCATGTCTATACTGCATCAATCTTGGATGCTTGGTTTTACAGGCCCTCCTTACTTGATTTACCACTAGTTCAGAATCCCTGAAGATTCGGAGGAGCTTAATCTCCATCTTATTTACCTCTTTCAACCCCAAGATAAAGGCTGAATACTCAGCCACATTGTTGGTGCATTCAAAATCGAGCTTGAAACCATGAGAGAATTCCTTCCCCTGTGGTTAAAATAGCAAAACACCTGCTCCATTTCTCTCTCTATTGCATGCCCCATAAAAATGCAGAGTCCATAGGTTTATACGCATCTACGCTTCTATCACAGAGCTGATGGAAAAACTGCTGAAGAAGTAATAAGCCTTTCAATGGACTGTAGAGTGTGAAACTTCTTTCATGATACCAAAGGAGAAGCTTGCTTTAGTTTCCCAATTTTGATTTTCCCCAGTCGGTCCCTATACTTTAATGTACATGTGGATGCCTTGAACATTGCTCTAGGTGTTATCTTAGCATAAACGGGAGAAGGGGATATGGATCACCCAATATACTTTGCTAGTCACAAGCTATCACAAGTAGAGCACAACTACACCACGACGGAAGTTGAAGGGTTAGCTATGTGTATGCATTGCAAAAGTTTCGTCATTACTTATTGGGTGGGCATTTCAAGTTTTCCATAGATCACTCCACACTGAAGTATCTGGTTAATAATCCTGCATTGGAAGGTCGAATTTGTAGATGGTTACCATTGTTTCAACAATTGACTTGAACTAGTACGGGCTTTGGATCTGCCTTTACCTGGAACTATATCTGCTTCATGTTATGCCCTTGGTGGTGGTGCTACTTCTACTGCTGCTGGGTCGACTACTGTTCCTGCGTCTTTATATCGATCAGGGACTGGAACTAGTAGCGTATAAGCTAACCCACTATCTGGACTAGGTTGGGAATCTAAAAACTAGGTACCTCCCATCCCATATGCCATGTTCGTGCAGGAGAAATCCATAAAATATAATACGGCTAGGTTTGAAGAGCAGCTTTTCCCATTCATACGCTAGGTTCATGCAGTATAATCTCCCAGCCCATACACCTTCACATAGGAGAATATCCCATTTCTATACGCCATGGTAAAAAGTAGAATTGACCAGATACCTACGATAGTATCTACGCCGGGTTAACATCGAAAGCCTCATACGACAGCTTCACTGAATTGAATAGCTTTTGCCCGCCAGTTATAAGAGTAAGCTTTCCCCTCCCCTACGCCTTTGTAGAGGGGATAATTGTCAGATACATACGCCAGCTTCACGCAGGAGAATTTACCAGATCATTTTCTAATAGCTAGAGATTTTCCACATATCATACGCCAGCTTAATAGATACAGATTTACCAGAGCCATGTTCACTGAGCAGCAGCTTTGACCATTTTATACGCCATGCCAATAGAGACAGCTTTCCCACCTCCTTTGCCAGCCTCCTCTCTATCACTTTAATGTAATCTTTAGTTCTTTATCATCCATTCATAGTTCTGTACCAATAATCATCAAACTACCATGCTTTCGCTAGTCACATATTAGTACATGCACTGATATGGCACAAGATGATTAGTTCTCTCATTCATTATAGGATTATAAATATAAATCAATTTCATTAGTAACCTAACATCATTATAGGCAAATCCACTAACTAACTAATATGATTATCATTCGGATTTAGTAACCTCAGTCCATAATTACAGGACCTCAATCCAATCAGTTCCATCGTGCATGATAAACAGGAAGCTCAGCTAATTAGACAGGGTTCGTTCCGTTCCATCATTACAGGCAAAGGATAATATATATCATCTATGATATAGCAGAGATAAGGTTTAGTGGGGCTCAGTTTGTTAGTTCCATTTAGTCTTTGATATAAGTTAGTTCCGTTTAGTCCATCTCTATCCTCCTTTCTGCATTCACATTTCTATCTTTTGCCCGCCCATTTCTAAACACAGATTCAATTTACCTTTTTTAAGTAACATAGGCATAGGCACATTCACCCGTTTCATTATTTTATCCAGCAGCATACGCAACATAATAAGTCAAGGTGGTGGCACCTCGCTCAATTCCATACCTTACGGCATCTCTTCATGTTTGAGAACCAGTACCTCGCCCAGATGAAGCAGATTGAGTTCCAGTTTTAGTTTATGACCCTAAACCCTCCATAAGCATCAAGGAAAGAAGCAAAGACATTAGCCGGGAGCATCCCAACCTGCTCATCTAGATCAAGATTCACCAGGGCAAGGGCAATTCTCTTATTATAGAGCCTTTAGCCTTTCCTCCCAATGGATGATCTCTCATATAGCCATGCATCCCCAATCTGATTATTATCCTTAAGAAGCGTGTAATAGATCTCTCGTAAAGTAAAAAGTAAGTATTTAGCGCTAATTTTTGTCCTTATGCTGGAGCCTAGATCCGGAGAACAAGGCGAGATACCGGAAGCAGAATCAGGATCGCCTTGGGCGCTCCACCATCATGATATGCCTAGCGAGATCCGGGACTACTCCATATAAGGAAAGCACCTCGATAACCGAAGAGACTTCCCATAGCAGACCCGACAGAGGCATCAGGCAAATCACCAAATAAACCACACTTCACAGTTCACTAAGCAAACAACACTAAGCAGTACTACTCATGAATAGATACCATTAGATAACCGCATACCTATTAGCATGGGATCAGAAGGAGGGTAAAGCAACTCCATGAGCGGGAGACTGGAAAGAGGCTTGGAGGACTACACTCTTTGGAATGATTAATATGGTTAGTTAGATCATTGGGATCCCACTAGGATTATAAGGATAGCACTATTAGGGTAGGGCAGAGCCAGTTAATGTTGTTTCTTCTGTTGAGTAAGTCGATTAAGCGAGTGATCCAGTTGAACCAGTAGCAGCTTCACTTTGCCTAGTTTCATATCCTCCAGATCGATAGCCAGTAGTGTCCCCGATTCCGCTGATTCAAATGTTCACCTTGACCTTGATTCTGTTGATCCAGCAAAAGGAGCACCACCAGGCAGGAGCAGAAGAGCCATAAGCACTAGCAGCACCATCTGTTGAATCAGTTTCTTTGGAACTGGATAAGCTGCTTCACGAAGCATAACCTCTCACTGACGCTAGAATTGGTAAGCCTGCTATTGGTAAGCCTGCAGTAGCATTTGAACCAGTTGATCGAGTTACAAAGTCAAAGCCAGAAGCTAGGGCAGAGCCAGCAGAGGCTAGGGCGAGTTACCTTGACCCAGTAGCAGAGCCAGAGGGAGTGCACTACCGCTTAGTAATAACTGTAAACACCTGGGCTTATTACTGATCGTACCAAGAGATAGAATGGGGTTATGACCGTACCCCAGGGATAACCTTCTACTATAAGCCCAAGCGCTAAGGAATGACCTACCCAGGCAGCGGGCTCGGACCGTACTAAAAGAAGTGGGGTGATGATTAAAGGCAGTGCCCTACGGGGGTAAAGCTAGGACCGGGCCGACACCTTACAGAGACGAAACAAGGCAGCATGGCTTATTTCCACCAGCCCCTTACCAACAGCACCGGTAGGGGTGGGGTTAGGACTGACCGCACAGAGGCAGCTTACCGAACGATCACAATCATGGGAGACTCGTATAGGAGATGACCACGCTAGTGCATTGTAATCAAAGGAAGGATAATATCACAAAATTGGTACCTCGTTCGTATCGTACTTCTATTTATAGGTGGGCTTATATCCCCAAGCGCTTGCTTATCTGGGCTGATTTCAACCGGACCTCGTCCTGCTATTGCGCTGGTCAGGCATCCCGCGGCTAAGATAAGAATAAGAGGTTAGCATCCCTACCCGACCTATTGACTTATTTCGATTGCTGGGCTGATAAGCAGACCATGAGCAATCCTTCACTATCGTAATAGCAAGAGTTCATTAGCCGTTGCCGGGCAGATATAACTCCTCGTAGGGAGGGGTAGGTCGCCCACCATGCAGAGACCAACTTTACGAATCCATACATCATGCTAACTATGCCAGGTCGGTCGGCTAGTTAGCGATTTCCGATTCGATGTCGAAGTAAAAACGGCAGGCAACACGTCAATAGGAGGGAATTCGACTTGACAAAAGTAATCATTCCGCGAGGCCGTGTTACGCATATAATAACTCAGAACGAATCGGCTTCACACAACGCTTATTAAGGAGGTGATACCTTGGACTATAGTACTCAAGGGCCTATAATAAAGAAAAGGGGAAGGAGAAGGCGTAAGACGATATAAACCATATAAAGATCGATTACTACACATCGTTGAACTCATATCAGGTGATCTCATCAATTTGTTGAACTTTGAGAAGGACCGAAACCTATATCCGTTTTGCCAGCCCGGTGGTTCCTTGTACGAGTGGAACCAGGACGAGCGGAAGCAGGATTGATTAATACAGTCCAAACGTGTTTGACGGTTTAGAACGGACTGATAGTGGTTCAACGAAGGTAAGTCAAGCGATATGAGTTATACTCAACGTTGTTCCCCTTGATCGAGTGTTTCGAGTGGTAATACTTAGATGGAGATGTGAGAAATCCAGCGTGGGCCCCAAGGTGACACCGGACGGAGGTATACCTCCTTTCGTGCGTGCTTCACCTCCTCCATGGTTTGGATCCGGAATGGGGATGATCCACCGGATTCATAGCAACACCCCATTAGTGGGCGTCTGCCGTGACTGAGACTCGTTCCATTCTTCAGTCCAAAGTAAAAAAAATCCCTTATATTATATTCTAGGCGACTTCTTTCTATACTCTAGTAGCCGCCATGCAAGTAGCAATTCTATCTTCTCGACCCAATCGACATTGATCCCTTTCTATTTATTTAAAAATAGAAGATCAGTGTTGCAATATAAGGCTAGCTCCGCTAGCGCAAAGAGATTTGCTCTATGTACACTTAACGCTTTAAATGATTGGGCTGGAGATGGGGGACACCCATTTGCTAACAGAAAAGATAGATGTATCCGCTCAATCCAGAACCCTTCAAGACAGACCCGAGAGAGAAAGAACCATACCCCCGGACGGGAATGCTTTGAACCATGCATGGTGGCTATGCGCATGCAGTTTATGGATGGTTTCACGCAGTCAGCGGTGAACGCTTTCAGTGAATGGCGTCGAACGGCTTCGTGCAGGCAGTTATTGAATAGCGGCTTCAGTGAATGGTTTCTGTGAACGGCTTCAGTGAATGGCTTCTATGTGCAGCGGGTGAACGGCTTCGTGCAGTGAGTGGCACTACGGGAGTTACCATGTGAACACCAGAAGGGATTAAGACAAGTTGTTCACATACGTGATATCGATTTAGCCAAGTGCCCTATCATATGCAAGAGAGACCCCATGCAACATAAAGCAGAGGATAACAAGGCCCGCATCACCGCTGGCCGAGAGGAGAAGGAAGTCCACCATTACACCATACTCCGTGCAACATCACAATCATTCGTCGACCCACCAAATGATAGAGTCGAGTTGTCGCCATACGGAGCACATCCACCCAACACGGGGACGGTACAATACGGAGCAGGGCAGGGTGAACGGAATTCTTTATTTATTGACTCAGGTTCAGCGCCTTTATCCTTGCTGGGAGAGGAATAACCAAGGGCTGGGAGAAGCAATGAAATGGATTTTATTCTGACTGAAACATGCGGGACTGACTACCAACCGATAGACGGGAACTAACCAAGAGACAGAGCAGGACTACCAGTTACCGGGATGGACGACATCGGAGGGATAGGCGTAAAATCGGACGTATCAACTAGATCAACGGAATCATTATTACCATAATCCACTACTTGCTGCTGGAGAAGAGTGAGCGTTTACCTTGACTGATTGTGACCCAGATTAGATAGAAACCTCTGAAATAGCCATTTTAGAGCACTCTATTTACACTTTTTTACTTTATATGATATCTACCCCCAACAGCAATTGAAAGTGACGTTTCCTTCAAGGCACGGAGTGGAATTTGACACAGAGGCGAAGGTAGCTTACCTAGCCAGATTCATGCATATAAATATCCCATCTGGATATGTCTGATAGGTCTTGACCACGCCACCTTCCCACTCCTTAATTTCCCACTTGGATCGGGCGGCCACGCCACCTTCCCACTCCTAAAATTACCATTCCCACTTGGACAACACCTAGCACCTCACTCCTCTTATAACCCCTCACCTCAGAACCAGAACCGGAGACCCACTCTCCTGGACCCCTAACGCACGCACCCCACCGCTCACTCACCCATCCACCCCCGAAGGAACACAACAAAGACAGACCAGAAAGGAAGGAAGACAAGCCAGAAGGAAAGGGGACCGCCGAGAGAA
>Ga0316215_1000045_pt1 | contig 20795 bp, 43 predicted proteins | sample NRE5metagenome_FD_207796 | JGI IMG/M metagenome (GOLD analysis project Ga0316215, IMG submission 207796) | Spruce roots microbial communities from Maridalen valley, Oslo, Norway - NRE5 | ecosystem: Host-associated > Plants > Roots > Unclassified | place: Norway: Oslo | collected 2017-09-15
ACTCTCGTCTATGCAACGCTCCGTCACCTAACCCTCTAGTGGAGGTTGAGGGTTAGGTGAACGAACCGTTAATGCGGCCAGACTCCCGGGCAACGGTACTTGTCCTCGCCGGCCGACCAGTCGTGATCGGTGTGCAGCCACTTCATAGAGCAGGATTTCGACGTGCGTGTTTTCCTGGCCGGTGCCTGCCCCCCGCTGCCTCCTCCCTGAGTCGGGCAGCCGTTCGCGTGCCCTCTCGCCTGCCCGCACTCGGAGCAGGACATCAGGCCACGCCCAGGAGGACGGGCCACGTCTGCGGACCCACGATCCCGTCTGCCGTGACCTTGGCGATTGCCTGAAGCCGCGCGACCGCCGAGAACGTCTGCTGACCGAACACGCCGTCGACGGCCAGGCCGGTAACCCCCCGTGCCACGCACAGACCCTGAACGGTTCTCACCGCGCCGCCCGTCGATCCCTGCTGGACGGTTCCGAGCTGCTGCACGAGCATCTCCGTTTCGCTGACCGGGCCGAAGAAGTCGTCAGCCAGCATCGACATATCGATATTCGCTCCCGTACCGGTCGCAAACGCGTTCGTCCACTGCGTGCCGTCCAGCTCGTAACTGGTCATGCGGCAGGAGAGCGGCCCGCAGACATGCGGTCCTTCGCCGTAGTGAGCCGACAGCAGCCGCACCAGTTCGGTGTCGACCCCCGCCACATCGAGGTACCGGATCACGTCGCCCATGCCGTAGCCCGGCTGCCCCAGGATGCTCGCGTACAGCACCGGCCGCGACCCCGGATCGGCCGCCAGCTTCGACACCGCCCACCGGGCACCGCCGGCCGCGTCCAGGTTGCCGGGCTCGATGTCGCACCCGTCGCAGTCCGTCGTATTGCCGGTGACGGTGAGGAGCACGAGCTTCGCCGCGGGGAACAGGCCGCGGAGCACGGTCGCCGTCTGGTACTCGCCGTCGACGTAGCCGAGGTAAGCGGGATAGCCGGCGGGCAGCAGGTTCACGTTGATGTCGTCGGGCATCGCGATCGTCATGATGCGAGGTCCTGTTCGCCCTGGGCCAGCTGGGCGATGAACGCGTCCGTCCGCTCGACCAGCGCGGCGCGGAACGCCCCGGTGCTGGTGTCGCGCGGGGCCGGCTGCTCTGTCCGAAGTTGCCCGGAAACGTCCTGGAGTGTCCGCGCCGGTCCGAGCACGCGCAGCTCGCCGGTATCGGCCAGGCGCTCGTCCTCGTCCTCACGGAGACTGGCAAGCCACCGCTCTACTTCCTCGTCGGCGTCGTCATGGTCGAAATCAGGGCCGAGGAGGCTGCTGCGGTTCATCGCGATCTTCCGCTCGTTGCGGCGGTTCCGCTCGTGCCGCCGCCCGTCCTCCCACCCGTCACCGTAAGCAACCTTCCACGCGATACCGCACACGACCGCGCACACGAACACTACGAAAACGACAAGGGCGAACGCCCAGTCCCCGAAAGTCACAGTGCCACCTCCTCGATAACTTCCCCGGGCGCATACCCGGCTTCCACGAGCACGCGCATCAGCACGTGCAACGGCACGATCGTCAGCGTGTTGCCTGTATTAGCGGCGCCGACGTCGGGGGGAAAGTACACCACCACGGGCACGTCCCCCGCGCGGGCGTGCCCGGCGGCCTGGGCGACCCAGGCCGCCGGGCGGAAATCCCGCTTGAAGTCCATCGCGGTCTTGCATTCCCACACCACGCCCGGCGTGCCGAGCACATCGGTGCCGTTGCGGCCTGCCCCGGCGCTTTCCGCATGCGGCCACCAGCGGGCCAGGTAAACGGCAAGAGCATTTTGCAAGCGGTTGCCCCGCGCCCGGCTCACTTCGCCTCCGCCGTGGCCAGCCCGGCCGTAGTCTCCCAGTAGGTGACCAGGTACTCGACTGCCTCCGACAGGGTGACCTGACGCTGGCGCTCCGATTCCATGGCCCGTTTCACGGCGGTCACCCGGTCGTAGGTCGCGATGCTGACCTTCAGCGGCCGCTGCTCGAATGCCATCAGCCGTTCTCCTTCCTTTCCGCTGCCGCCTCGATCTGATCCGAGTGCCACGGGCAGCCGAGCACCGGCCCGATGATCACATAGCGGCGCTCGTGCACGTCGAACTGCCACACGCAGATGCACGTGCGGGGAACGTCCCGCGCGTACTCTTCCTCGTGGCCTTCGGCTGCCGCGTGCTCGGCAGCGGTGTACGGTTCCTGGCGTTCGCCGGCCAGCAGCCGCGATTTGTCTATCCTGGGCATCCGGCCCCCCTCTCTGCGGTCGTGCCCGTGCCGCCGCCCGGGGAAGGGAGCGGCGGCACGGGCAGAACCGGGCTAGTCCTCGACGTAGCGGATCTCGTCAGCGAGCTCGCGCTTCTGCCGGATCTCGTACCGCCCCGGGCCGATGCCGTTGGCACCGTGCTCGTCGGTGTGCACGAGCATCGCCGTCTGGTCCTTCGGCACCGTGACGACGCCGAGCACCAGGCCGTCGTTCCCGGCGCGGTGCCAGGACACGCCCGGAGAGTTGAACCCGGCGTGCAGCCAGTGCGTGTTGCCGGTCGCCTCCCCGTGCACGACCTGCACCCCGCCCATGGGGACGATCTTGCCCACGGGCCAGTCCTGCACTTCGCGCGCCTGGTCCAGGGGAACGATGATCAGGTCTCCCTGCGCCTGCGGACCGGTCAGCACCGGTACTTCGGCCTCTGCCTCGAGGTGCTCCGGGATGCTGATGGCGGACAGGGCGAGGGCCTCACCGTAAGTCATCATGCGGTTGATTGCCTTTCTCTCGACAGCGTTTCTCAGGTGCGCCGCTGGAGTGCGGCGTACGTTTCGACCGGGACGTCGTAGGCCCATGCCTGCGCCGCCAGCGGATCGTCTATACCGGCCGGCACGGTCTCTCCGTACCGGCGCTCGGCCCCTGACCTGTCGGGGCTGCCGTTGGTCATGAGCACCAGGCGGACGCGCTCTTCATAAAGCCCTTCCGGCACGTCGTACAGGGCGAGCCGCCGCCCCGGGTTGCCAGGGTCAGGACTGACGGCCACCGGTGCCCCGAGCTGGGATTCGAGCTTCTCCCAGCCGGTCCTTTCGATCGCACAGCGGCGGATCTCGCTGTTGCGCTCCTTCAGGATCTGCTCGAGGGACGGTTCCCCCGTGCAGAGCTCGGCGGGCATGCGGGTACCGTGCCAGGCGTAGATGCCCCACCCGTCGGGATAGCGGACCGCCATCCCGTCACCGGAGTGCAGCCGCCCCTGAGCATCGCGGTGCAGCTCGGCAGGCCGGTCGGTGATCACCGCGAAATCCCGGTAGCACCACCACCAGCCGGCCGACAGGGCAACGAGCATCTGCCCTGCCAGCTTCCGGCACTCGTCGACGCCGATCTGGCCGAGCGCGTAGTAATAGGAGTAGTACCCGGCCCAGTGCTGACCGAGCAGCCGCCCCTGGTACCAGTTGCGGACCTGGGCGTCGACCTGGGCGTCGACCTGGTCGTAGACCTGGGCGTCGACCTGGGCGCCGACCTGGGCGCCGACCTGGTCGTAGACCTGGTCGTAGACCTGGTCGTAGACCTGGGCGCCGACCTGGTCGTAGACCTGGTCGTAGACCTGGGCGTCGACCTGGGCGTAGACCTGGGCGCGGACCTGGTCGTAGACCTGGTCGTAGACCTGGTCGTAGACCTGGGCGTCGACCTGGGCGCCGACCTGGGCGCCGACCTGGGCGTAGACCTGGTCGTAGACCTGGGCGCGGACCTGGGCGCCGACCTGGGCGCCGACCTGGTCGCCGACCTGGGCGCCGACCTGGTCGCCGACCTGGTCGCGGACCTGGGCGCCGACCTGGGCGCCGACCTGGGCGCCGACCTGGTCGCGGACCTGGGCGCCGACCTGGGCGCGGACCTGGGCGCCGACCTGGGCGCCGACCTGGGCGCCGACCTGGGCGCCGACCTGGGCGCGGACCTGGTCGCGGACCTGGGCGCCGACCTGGGCGCCGACCTGGGCGCCGACCTGGTCGTAGACCTGGTTGCGGACCTGGGCGTCGACCTGGGCGCCGACCTGGTCGCGGACCTGGGCGCCGACCTGGGCGCCGACCTGGGCGCCGACCTGGGCGCCGACCTGGGCGCCGACCTGGGCGCCGACCTGGTCGTAACGGGCGATGATCTCCGGTGCGACCGCCTGCGCGAGGACGCCGGCCCAGGGAGAAGCGGCGCGGATGAAGAACCGCGGCGGCCTCAGTCCGGCGGCCAGGTAAGCGGCGCGGACGCCGAGAGCGGCGTCGTGCCAGTTGGCCGGGCGGGCAGCCAGGCCGGCATCAAGCCACTCATCCCGGATCTGCGGAAGCAGCCTCTCCTGGTCATCGGTCAGCTTGGTGATCTTCTTCGGCATTTTCGTCCTCTTCGATGATCAGGCCGGTGCCGTTGAAGATCGAGCAGAACACGGCGTCGGCTGGTTCGGCATGGGCCCACCGGCCCTCGATGCGGACGGCGGGGAAGCCGCACAGGTTGCAGACGGCTTCCCCGCCGTGGTCCTGCTCAGCCACGGCGCTCGGTCTTCATGGGATCGTCGGCCTGGTCGGCGGTCTCGATCGCGGCAGCCGCGTCCATCTCGGTGAAGCTGCACGCCTGCGCGAGGTTCTCGGCAATGCGGATGCGGAGTTCGGCTTCGGCCCGGCGCGCCCGGGTCTCGTCGGTGATCTCGGAGAACAGCTGGTTCTGCTCGCGGCCGGCGGCCATGAGGACCGCGGCGCGGCGCTGCATCTGGTCGTACTCGGGAACCCAGGTCTGGGTCTGGCTCATCTGGCCGAAGATGGCGGTAGCCGCGTCGAACAGGCGGGTAACACCGTGGTAGACGCTGGTGCTCAGGTTGTAAAGCTCGGTGTCGTCCAGCTTGGCGAAGATCGCGGTGTTCATTCCCATGGTTCCCCTTAGTGTTCCCGTTCCCTTGTGGTACCCACATTATACCCTTACGCAGGCACTTTCAAGGTAACCGGGAAATTGGCTAGGGAAGTCGCGGGCATTCTCCCGGGAGGGGCAGGCCGCCGGGGAAGTCGGCGGGGTGCGGGGCGCTGAATGTGGCCCGGGTCCTGGGCTCGCCGCGTACTTCCCACATGGGGTCGCCTGCCGCCGGCTGTGCGGGATCGTGCAGCGCCAGTTCGCGGGCCGCCTCGATCGCCTGCCCGGCTGCGATCGAGGCACGGGCGCGGCGCATGTCGCGGGACATCTGCATCGACATCGCCCAGGTCTGGTTCCGCAGCGGGAAGTCCTCGCCCGCGCGGTCTGTGGTTTCCCTGTGAGAGTTGCTGTCGGTCACTGGTGATCGTCCTGTACCGGTTGTCTCGAAAAGTACTGAAGTCCCGGGGTTGGACTTCGGTACTTGCCGGAGTCCAGAGGGGACCTCTGGTAGGGGGTTCAAGGGGGGCGATGCCCCCCTCTTGTTGAGAAGCAAGGCGCGGTTCGCGGCGATTACCGGGCGTTAATTTATTTTGGGCATGATTAACGGAACTTTCGCCGGATTAATTGTCGCGAAAGCCGGTTGTTCTCCGGTAGACTGATTCACGCGTGAAGGTGATCCCCTTTCTACCGTGACCGGGGGAGCTAGCGCAAGCTGGTCGATGAGGTCCGGTAACAAATAAATGGTTCCCCCCGCTCGTGACCCCCCGTTCACGGGCACCGCGCAGGCCCCGCCGTCCTCTCTCGGCTGGGGCCTGCTGCATTAGTAGTCCCGGTCAGCGGGGGTCGACTGCCTGCTGGTGACCCTCCCGTTGACGATCCACCGCTGAGAGTTCCTGATCTTCTCCCGTGCGGCCCTCGAGGCGGCCGCGCCTGTCGGGTGGATCCTGATCCGGATCGCCCACCGCCGTTGCGGCCACCCGGCTTTCTGGATGCGGGCGCCGGTCTGCCACTCCAGCGACCGCGCCGGCCATGCGCTGGTGCGGAACCGCCCGTAGTCCATCCCGGTCACGGTGCCGTGCTTCTTCAGCTGGTAGTACACCGCCCGTTTGTAAGCCCGTACCCAGCGGACCTCGCGCCACCGGTCCCGTCCGTACGGGTTCACCCCGAGCAGTGCCAGCCGCGCCAGTGCCCGCGGGGACGGCGGCGCGAGGTACTGGCCCGTCCACTCGCCCTGGTTCTTGTAGGCGCGCTCGAGCAGCTGGCGGGCCGCGTCGTCGAACCAGATGCTCACGGGATCACGCTGGGCAGGCATGCACTGATTTTGGCGGAACCTGCGTTAAGATGCGCACATGCCGAACCGCCGGACGTTCTTGCTGATCGTGATCACGGGCACGCTCCTGTTCCCGGCGCGCGCTACCGTCCGCGCGTGGGGCAAGCGCCAGCTGCTGAGCAGGCAGCCGGGAACCGTACTCCATGGAGCAGGCGAGGTAGTGGTGACGATCCTGTGAGCCAGGCAACAGTTGCACCGGGCGGCACCGTAGCGGGCAGGCCGCAGCCGCAGACCACCGCCGAAGCGGCAGGCGGCCCGTTCATTCGCCACGCCCCCGACGGGCGGCGCGCGCAGTACGTCGCCACCGTCGGCGCCTCCGGCCTCCTGAGCCAGCCGACCGTGAGCATGCCCGGGTACGCCAAGGGCTACCGGGTCAACTGGCAGATCACCGGCACCAACGGCGGCGGCGGCGCCGCCACGATGGCCGCCGACTTCCCCGACGCGATCATGCAGCTCGTGCAGATGAAAGACGCGTTCGGCACCCAGCTGCTGACCGGCCCCGGGTACGTGATCGGCAAGGAAGTCAACCTCTACAGCGGGCAGTTCGGCCTGGACCTCACGCGGGACCCGACCAACAGCCCGCAGCAGACCACCTACAACACGTCGGCATCGGCCGCGAACACCGCGTTCACGTTCTCCCGGTACCTGTCGTTCGAATTCGCCAAGGCATACGGCGTCATCAGCGGGGCCAATGCCGCCCTGCTGCCGGTTCTGCAGGTCAACACCGGGCCGATCAGCTCGATCATCACGGCCAACGCGCCGGCGTCGATCACCATGCAGCAGACCGTCGACAGCGATTTCTACTGGCTCCCGTCGGCCCCCACCGACCCACCCGGACTCGGCACTACGTGCCAGTGGATCTACCAGCCGTCGAACCCCACCATCCCGTCCGCCGCGTCGCAGCTGGTGCAGCTGCCCCGCCTCGGCGGGTACCTGACGATGCTGATCCTGGAAATGCGCGACTCCACCGGAGCCCGCCTGGACGCCTGGCCGGTCCGGCCGAAGATCCTCGTCGACGGCGTGCCGCTGATCGACACCCTGTTCACCACCTGGCAGGAAGACATCGCGATCAGCACCGGCATCGGCGCCGGCGCGGCCACCTCGCTGAGTGCGGCGTCCGGCACCAACGCCGGCACCATCCCGGTACCGCGGCCGGTCGGCACGATCGGGATCAACCGCAAGACCTCCCTGTCACAGCGCGACTTCGGTCTGCTGGACACGGGCGAGATCTTCCTGAGTACCAACCCGGGCACCCAGATGGAAATCGGCGGCTGGCCCTGGGGAACCGGCGGCACCGCTCCGTACACCCTCAACGCCACCGTCGGTCAGGTCGTGCCCTCGGGCACCCTCGTACAGGGCCTCCCGGAGATCTGATGGGCATCGACTGGAAGCTGGCACTGTCGATCGCGGCCGGGCTCGTGATCGGCGGCCTGGTCGCCGGGCTCGTCTCCGGCGTGATGGGCGGGCGGGGCTGACATGGCCGGCCTGTACCTGAACACCGGCCTCGGTGCCAGCGTCTTCGACCAGGGATATCCCAGCGCGGCCACCCCGGCGGCGGCCGGCGCCAGCCCGCAGGGACCGTCCACGATCGGACAGAAGGCGTTCGGGATACAGACCGGAGGCGGCAGCGGAATGTACTCCTGCGCACACGTCGGCCTGATCAGCGCTGGCACGTTCAGCCTGGTCGCGCTGCTGTTCCTGTACTACTCACTGCCCCGGTAAAGGAGGGACGGCATGCGGTTCAACCTGTTCAGCTTCGCCCTGGGCGTCGGAGCGTACTGGGCATTCCAGCACTTCACCGGCAAGGGCAACACCGGCAAGGCGGCAGCCTGATGAAGGGCGCCACCTGGGCCGGCATCGCCCTGACCGTCGTGCTGTGCGTCGCCCTGGCCGACCTCGTGGCCAACCCGACGGGCACCGCCACGCTCACGAACGCGGGCACCACCGTGGAAAAGCAGGCACTCAACGCAGAACTCGGCAAGACCAGCTGACCCTAGGAGGCGCGGGTGAAGCGGTACACCGTACCCGGCTGGCCCGCCAACGTTCAGGGCCACACCGCGGTAACCCCGAACCTGACCCGCATGGCAGGCGGCGGGGCACAGCAGTACAAGGACGGCCTCACCGGGCAGCCGGGCACCCAGGCCATCCCCGTGCACACCGTAGTAGTCACCCCGGGCCGCAACGACATAGCCCAGATGGGCCGCTCCCGCTCCGGAGACGCACCGAACGCGATCTACCCCAACCTCTACTGGGCGCGGCCGCAGCGCGGCTACTGGCCCGGCGCCGGCATGCCCGTGTCCGTGCGGTCGGATAACCTCATGCCGGTCCCGGCGGCAGATCCGCGCGGCATCCCGGCACGCCTGTCGATGCCGATCGTGCAGCGCGGCCAGTCCCAGATCAGGCAGCCCCAGGCCATGCCGAGGTGGTCATGAGCGAGACCGCCCCCGAGCCGGCCCCCGGCAGCGGCGGAAAGAAAATCTTCGGGGTTCCCCGCACCACGTTCTACCTTCTGCTCGGCGGCGCCGTCGTCGTCGGCCTGGCGTTCTACTGGTGGCGCAACTACCAGGCCGCCCAGCAGTCCGCCTCCACCGCGAGCACCACCGGGACTACCGGAACCGGAGTGGACTACTCCGGTGAGCTGTCGACCATCCAGACCGAACTCGAGGCGCTCCTGCAGCAGGAAGGCGTCAGCGCCCCCGCGGCTGCCGGAGGCGGCGGCGGCTGGTCCGGCGGCTGGGGAAGCGGCAGCGGCGGCGGCTCGGGTTCCGGCGGGAGCTGGTCCGGCGGTGACAGCGGTTCAGGATCGGGCAGTTCCTCGAGCGGATCATCGGGTTCGGGCAGCAGCGGCAGCAGCTCGGGCAGCGGGATCAACGGCAACGGGTCCGCGCCGGTCACCACGACCTCGGGCAGCGGCACGAGCACCAGCACCTCGAGCGGCAGCAGCACGGCCACCACGGCGGCACCCAAGACCAGCCCGCCGAACATCGCCGCGAAAGTCAGCGGATCCTCCGTCGTCATCACCTGGGGCACCGTCGGCGGCGCCACCGGCTACCAGATCCAGGTCGCCGAACCAGGCGGAACCCTGGTCCTCAACAAGAACCTCACCGCCACCAGCGCGACGATCGACGTGCTGCCGATGCGCGGCACCTACGACTACAAGATCCGCGCCCTCAACCAGAACACCCCCGGTCCCTGGTCAGCGGTCAAGCAGTTCACGGTGGTCACGTGATCCCCCTCACGCGCCCTGTGGCCGGCGGCCACCTGGGCTACGCCTACCCGCACCTGTACGGGCGCAACTACGCCCCCGCCGGCCGGCCGGGCTCCGGCGGCGCACCCCGGGTCACCGGCCCGCTGCCCGTCGCCATCCCCGGTTCCGACATGCCGTTCGCCGGCATGGACCCGTCTAACCCCGCCACCTACGTCCGCCCGTGGAACCCGCAGCCCGGCATGATCGGCCGCCTCAACTACGACGGCGCCCAGGCCCAGGCCGTCCAGCCGTCCGGCGGACTGCAGCGCGGCCGCCACCAGCGCAGGCGAGGATACAAGTGAGCAGGATCAAGCGCCGCGTCGCCTCCGGTCAGAACGCCACCCCCGGGCAGGCCGCCGGGTACAAGCCCCTCGCAGGCGGCAGCGCCTCGCCGCCCGCCGTCATGGTGATGCCCGTCGCCCGCGTCCTCGTCGGCCCCACTACCTCCCCCTACGTAACCGTAGGGATGGAAGACCTCACCCCGATCTGGACCGCCGACGGCGCTCCCATTCCCGCGTCGGCGCCGGGACGCTGGGGTCAGCTCCGCGCGGCCGGGAGGCCCTGATGGACGAATACGACTACTGGGCGTTCACCCTGGCGCTGCTGTGCTTCAGCGGCTGCCTGTGGCTGCACCGGAAGATGATCTCCGACCTGCAAGCCGATGTAGCCTTCCTACGGGATGTTTCACGTGTAACCGACGCGGCGAGGAACGATGTTTGAACATGAGGTCCTCGCCCGGCTCGAGCAGAAAGTAGACCAGCTGATGGCTGCGCAAGACGACATCAACAACGCGGTCAGCGCGCTGACCGGTTTCCTCTCCGACCTGTCCGCCCAGGTCCAGGCCATCGCGGCGGCCCTGGCCGCCGGCGGCGGCACCCCGGTCAGCACGAGCGCCCTCAACAGCGTCATCTCGCAGCTGCCCGCCGCCCAGGCAGCGGTCGACGCGCTCGCCGGGCAGGCCCCGGCCCCGCCGGTCACCGCGCGGCCCGTCGTCCCGTCCTCGTTCCGCGGCTAGGAGACCGTCATGACCACTCCCGCCTTCGGACACGCCGGGTACGACCCCGAGCAGCTCGCCGCACGGCAGGCCGCGGCCCCCGCCGGCATCACCGACGTCGACGCGAACAAGCTGCTGGCCGCGATGCAGCGGATGCAGGCGCAGATCGACCAGCTGCAAGCGGAAAAGGCCGCCGGCCTGGGCGTCCCCGTGATCACCAACGCCGAGCTCATGCGTGCCCTGCTCAAGACGCACGCGGCGCACTACCTGGGCACCGACCACACCGACGTCCTGCGCCTGGCCGACGACACGGTCGACGCGGCGAAGAACGCGGCCGAGTCCGGAGACGGCAGCATCCTGACCCAGCTCGCCGGGAAGATGGAACGGGCGCTGAAGAAGGTGAACCCCGGTCCCGGTGACTTCACCTACTTCCAGCAGGCCCGCGACTTCGCCACCGATCACATCCCGGAGGCGGCAGCGCAGCTCGTACCGGTCCCGCAGACCTCGGCTGCCCTCGCGTCGTCGGGTGCGGCCACGCCGGTTATCCAGGGCTCAGTAACCGGCTGATGCCGATCGCCAGCGCGGCCGAGACCGACGCGGGCGGCGGCGTCGCGTTCCTCGTCAGCGCGGGGATCGTCTACGAAATCATCGCCGCGGCCTGCAGCTCACCGCAGACAACCCAGATCAACGCGAAGACCCGCGCGCCGACGCTGATGAAGTGGGTGCACATCGGCCTGGTCCAGGCCGCCCTGTTCGTCGGTGCCGCCGCCTACTTCGACCGCCGTCACCGCACGGAGATCCTCGCCGGGGGCATCGCGGCGGGTGTGCTGATGTACGGGCAGTACCTGCACGCCAAGCAGGCCGGCCTGTCGGAGAACGCGCCCGGCACGGAGACCACCAGCGCCAGCGCGTCCACGATGGCGTCATGGGGGAACCCGACGTGACCGGCATCGGGATGGGCCTGCTCTTCGGCGCCTACACCCTGGGCCTGTGGGGGTACTGCCTGGTCCGCGGCTACAACGTGCCGTTCACCAGTATGTTCGGGCAGACGTGGCCCGGCGCCCAGGTCAACTCAACCGCCCCCGCCGCCGGCCACAGCCTCGGCACGATCAACAACAGTACGCAGGTCACCAGCCCCGGTCAGCTCAGCGCGGAGCAAGGCCAGTGATCGGCCTGTTCTTCGCCTGGGCCACCGGCGAAGCGATCATCTTCTACCGCTGGGGCAAGCTCGGCGCACCCCCAACCCCCGGTGTACTCGCCCTGTCCTCCGGGTTGTACGTCGGCCTGGCCGTGATCGGCGAGTACCGGCCGGCGCGTCCCGTGGTGACCGCGTTCGCGTGGGCCGTCAACGCGGCGATCCTCATGCAGGTCCTCGGCAAGGCACCGACGGGCACGACCGGATGGCCGCCCGCGCTGATCGACGATCCCTCGGTGATCATGCCGCCCGGCGCCGCGGCCGCGGCCGCCTCGAGCGCCGCCTCGAGCGCCGCCGCGGGCAGCGGGGCGCCGGTCGTCAACCCGGGCACGCAGCTGGCGGGATAATGCCGTCATGGCCAACTACACGTACGCCCAGCTAGAGGGCCTGTGGATTCAGGCCGGCGGACCGGCCGCGACAGCCCCGCTGGCCGCGGCGATCGCCGAAGCCGAAAGCAGCGGAAGCGCCACCGTCACGAGCTCCAACCCCGACGGCGGCACCAACGTAGGACTGTGGCAGCTGGACACCCTGGGCGTCGGCAGCGGCTACAGCGTCGCCCAGCTGTCTGACCCCGCCACCAACGCAGCCGTGGCGGTCAAGGGCAGCAGCAGCGGCGCCGACTGGTCAGCGTGGGAGACCTACATCAACGGGGCGTACAAGGCGTTCCTGTCGTCGTCGACCACCCCGGACACCGGCAGCATCCCCGCATCGGCCACCACCGCGGCGACGCTCACCAGCGCCACCAGCTCGGGCACCAGCTGCGCCCTGAGCGTGCCGCTGGCAGGATGCATCCTGCCGAAGTCCGCGCTGCGCGGGATCATCGGCGGCCTGTGCATCGGCGCCGCCGGCATCGTCGGCCTGGCCGCCGCCGTCATCCTCGCCGCATCCGCGTTCGAGCACAGCGGCGCCGCTACCGCGGTCGCCCAGGCCGTCCCCCCGGTCCGCACCGTCGTTCAGACAGCCCAGAAGGCAGGCAGCGGGCTGCAGCGCCGCCGCGGCCAGGGAGCGTGACGGGCGCGTCGGCCGTCTTCGCGATCCTGGCCAGCGCGGTCATCGTGCTGGGCGGCCTCGTCGGCGTGGTGCGGGCCATCTGGAAGATAGCGCAGACCCTGCGCGACAACACCACCGCCACCCGCAACCTGTCGGAGAGCTTCAAGACACTGTCCGAGTCGATGAACGGCCGGTTCGATCACCTGGTCGAACGGGTCACCCGCCTTGAGCAGGGCCGTGCCCCTGGCCGCCGTGCGCGGCCGGATCGGACTGATGGCGGAACTGGGCGGCCAGGGCAGTAACCGCGCCGATCACCCCGGCGATGCCGGTGCACAGCGCGGCGATGTTCTCAGGTGTCCACATCCGTCCGTCTCCGTTCAGCTTCGTTTCGGTGCGCTGGTCACGATCAGCGGCATCCGGATCTGCTTCGGGATCACCAGCACGTGGTACGGGGGCAGCTCGTCGACCGCCGCCGCGATCGTGCGCCAGTCACGTCCCATCGACTCGGACACGGTCTTGATCATCTGGCGTTCCCTGGTCGGCCACAAAGAGACAAAGCTGGCCTGGCGGGTCGCATGCTTGCTGACCCAGGCGGCAGCCTGAAACGAGGTCACCACGCTGGTTCCCGCACGCCGGGCAGTGATCAGCATCCGCTCGATGTCCGGTCCCAGCCGGAACATCCGCTGACTGCTCAGCAGTTCGAACTCGTCGACATAGAGCGTCCACCCGCGTGTCCTGCGGCACCACACGACCGCGTCGCGCATCAGCTGGTGCAGCGCCGCGTCCTCTTCGTCGGTGAGGGCCTCGAACCCGGCGATCAGCCCGACCGGCTGCCCCGCGTCGACGCGCTCCCAGATCCACCGGTCCGTCCCCGGCTTCGGCCTGCCGAGCGGTGACCCCTTGGGCGGCGGCATCGACGTGACCCGCTGGTATCCCGACGATTCCAGGGTCTCGTCCTCGCCCTTGGGATCGAGCGACAGGACCCACTTGCGTCCCTCGAGCAGACCGACCGCGAACGTGCTCTTGCCTTCGCCGGTCGGGCCGATCAGCGCCCAGTGCTGACCGGGCTTCCAGGGCGGCGGCAACGGCAGCCGCATGCCGTCGACCGCCGCTGACCGTTTCTTACCCTGAACCCAGGGGATGAACTCGCGGTCCCAGTCGAGCAGGACCGCCCGGTGCCCGTAGTCGTCGGCGCGCGGTTCGATCGAGGCAGCGGTCATGCGTCAAGCATCCACCACGATGCCCTGTGCCCGGCGGATCGCCTCTTCCTCCATCTCTGCCTCTTCCTGGCTGGCAGCGGGCGGGCTGAGCAGGAACGCGATCAGCTCGTCGACGGACTGCCCGTACTTCTCCTCGAACTCCTTCTCCCGCCGGATCGCGACCTCGAACTTCGGCCCGGCTACCTCCATCCACGTCATCAGCGAGGACCGCAGCGCCTCGGTGCCGACGGACACGAACAGCGGGTTAGGGTCCTGGGGCGGCTGCATCTGCGCGCGCTGCTGCACGTGCACCATCAGCGCGGTGACGATCAGCGGCGGCCCGACCAGAGCCGAGACCACCTTGCCCTGCCCCGCGATCCGCGCGAGCGGCTGCAAGATGGTGTCGGCGGCGGTGTCGCGGACCGCGTCCTCGAGGAGAAGCCCGGCAACCGGCGCCTGAATCCGCAGTGTCCGCTGCAAAGGGGGAAGCGGCGCCGCGAGCTTGGCCGCGCCGCGCCACAGCGAGCCGAGCAGGTCCTCAGTCGATATGCGGGGCTTCTTCTTCGCCCTGGCCCCGGACTGCTGCTTGCCACGCCTGAAGAATGACCCGGGCCTGAACGAGCTGCCAGTGTTCCCCTTGGAGGAGCTGCCGGCACGCGGCGATTTTGGGCGGCGCGGCTTGGCCTCCGTCATCACCGACTCGTCGAACACCTCGTCCTCGGCGCCGTCTTCGGGAGGTTCGACGAACAGGGTCTCGAACTCGTCGTCGGGATAGTCGGGACCGCTGGTACCGGTGCCGTTGGGTGCGGGGTGGGCGGTGTCGTAGGCGGTGCGGACGTCGTTCGGGATGTTGCCGCGGCCGGGAACGTCGTACCCGTTGTCACGGGCCCAGGTGCGGATGTCACTTGCCGTCGGCATGTTCAGCTCACCGGTATCAGCTCGAGGGGACAGTTGTGGATGATGCCCTGCGCGCGGGCGAGGTCCATGAGCTTGCCGGCGTCGTCGACCTTGATCCGGATCTCCTGGGCGAGCGGGGTACGCCACCGGCCGGCGTAGTACAGGCGGGACAGGTCGGCCTGCCACGCCTGGACCTCTTTCATCAGGTCGCCGTACGGGGGGGGGAACAGGCAGGCGGGGCACGATCCGGCCTGCCGCTTCTGGATTTCCTCGAAATGCCCGTGCTGGCGGACCTTCCGCGAGACCTGGCGCAGGACCCCGGCGACCATCTCACCGCCGTAGACCGTGTCGTCATGCCAGGAGCACAGATCCATCACCTGCCCGCGGTGCTGGCAGCGGCACACCATGCGGCAGCGGACATCGGCGCGGCGCTCGCACGGCCACTCGCCCTGGGCCACGCTCTCGGGCAGGTGCATGTCGTCGGTCCGCGCGGAGGCAGGTCCGTAGAGGCCGCCCAGGATCCGCTTCGGCCCTCCCGACTCGGCGCCGTAGGGATTGCACCGGCCCAGGATGACACCCGGTGCCGCAACCGCCGCCCTCACTCGGCCCACCCCATGACCCTGCTCACCTTGCGTACCGGTGCGACCGGCGGCTTCTCCGCTGTCTCGGCGGGCTTCGCCGCGGCGGGCTCGGCCGGCCTGGCTGCCGCCTTCTTGTCACGCTCGGCCAGCTGCCTGCGGATCTCGTCCGCGATGTTCACCTCGGGCCGCTCGGCCTCGGCGGGCTCAGCTGGCTTGTCCGGGGTGGAGCTCAGGAAGCCGAGCACCTGGTCGAGTTTGCCCTCGATCGCGCTGACGCGCTGGTTCAGGCCAGCCTCGGCGGGCGGCGGCGCCTGGGGTTCGGGCGGTGTCGTCATCAGTGCTTCGCTCCTTTCCCGGTGATGAGCTTCCGGAGCCCGGCACCGGGGTCCATGAGGGAAAGCCCGCGGGCAAGTGCCGGCTTGTGCTCACTGATGAACTCCAGGATCTCGCTTACCTGCTGCTGGGTGCGGTGCGCGATCTCGTCGAGGTGGTCGAGCCGCCTGATCAGCTCAGTGTCACTGAGAGTTTCCGACGCATCCGGTTGATTACTCTCCGATTTAATTGCGGGCATTCCACAATAATGCCACAGCGACCGTGATTAAACTGTGAACGCGTTCTCTGCGGAGGGGACCAGCCGGGAGCCCTGAACCCGCATGTCACGGGCTCCCGGTATCCCCGCACCTGGGGCCTATGATGTGCTCATGCTCGATGAAACCGCGGACGGCTACCCGATCTCGATGCGCTTCATCGCGCTGGCCGGCCTGTTCGTCGTCGGCGCGATCGCGTTCATCCTGATCGACATCGCCATGGACGGGAAGCTCACCGGCTGCAAGGACTGCGACGAGGACAAGGCGGCAGCGGATGCCTGAGATCGAACTCGACCTCGGCGCCCAGCTCATCGCCAGCATCGAGACGCTGAACACCGCACTGTCCCGGCAGGAGCAGCAGCGGCAGCGCGCCGCCCAGTGCATCCGGCAGATCCCCCTCGTCTCCCCGCAGATGAACCTGAGCGCGGGCGGCGCCGGGGTCATCGACATACCGGACCTCCTGGCCGCCAAGACCGGCTACTACTGGGGAGTGCGCAGGCTGACCCTGTCCGGGTTCACCGCCGGCACCGCCGTCGTCTACCTCAACGGCACGAGCGGCGAACCGGTCGCCCCCTACGCGGAGGCGGCCACGTTCACGTTCGGCCGCGGCGAGGTCCTCATGCATCCCGGGGACCGCCTGGTCGTCGTCGCGTCCGGGGTGATCAACAGCGGCGACTACGTGCAGCTGAACGGTGCCGCCGACTGTTTCGAGCAGTGGTACCTTCCCAACTACATCGGCTAGGCGGTCATGGGCAACTTCCCGTTCGGTCCGGCGAACCAGGTACCGCTGACCTCAGTCGGGTACCAGCAGCTGGGCGGCGCGCACTCGCAGCACTCGCAGCGGTGGCAGGCGTACATGGCCAACCGACAGTACTTCGGGCAGCTCATCGCAGCGATCGGCGACAGCTTCACGTCCGGTTTCAATCCGGGCCTGACCAGCTGGGAACAGACCTGGCCGAACGTATTCGGGCAGGTATTCAGCGGCCGCTACCCCACCATCGGCCTGACCACCCACGGCCGGGGGTTCTTGCCGCCGCTGGTACCGAACGCGGGCCTCACCCTCGATTTCGTCGCCGTTACCGGTGCCCCGCTGCCGGTCAAGGGCTTCGGGCTGAACCTTTACACCTACGACATCAGTCCAGGAGGAGGCTGCACCCTCACCTACTCCCTGGTCGGAGACACCTTCCTGATCTGCTACGTCCTGCAGCCCGGCGGGGGCACTTTCACCTGGACCCTGGACGGCGGCGCACCCAACGTCGTCTCCACCGCTAACGCCGTCATCTCTGACACGGGAGTCGTGTTCAGCCCGACCGGCGGCGCCGCCGGGTCAGACCATACCGTGGTGATCGCCTACACCCCGGCTACCGGCCCCTGCTGGATCGACGGGGTGGTGGAGTTCAACGGGGACCTGGCCGCCGGCGTCCAGGTCTACAACATGGGCGCATCGGATTCGACCACCGGGGACTGGGCCAACCAGGATTTCTCCATGCTCGCCGCCCTCGTGCCGTCCCTTGTCGTCATCGAGCTGGGCGCCGCCGACTGGCAGGACGGCTTCACTCCCGCTGACGTACAGGGCGCGCTGGAGTTCATCATCGCCGCTATCCGTGCCGTCGTAACGCAGCCGGTCGCCTTCCAGCTGCTGGCCCCTCCGGCTCCGACGGGGGTCAGCTCGCCGTACACCTGGCAGCAGTACGTGAACGTCATGTATACGATCAGTTCCGCTGACCCGGATATCGATGTCCTCGACATGACTCTCCGGATGCCTGTCTCCAACGGCGCCGGCGGTCCGTTCGGCCTCTACAACGCCAACGGAGAACTCACCAACATCGCTCATTCCCTGGTCGCCGACACCGAATGCTCCTACCTCGGCCCAGCCTGATGCCCCGCATTCCCCGGGCGTGGCTGCCCTACTTCCACGCGCAGGCGGTACGGCGCGGCAGCCCGATGAACTACCGGCCCGGGTACCAGGGCAGCGGGCAGCAGCCCATCGTGCCCGTACGCATCCAGAACTACACGCAGAAGGCCACCGGGGTCCCTTTGACCGGCGGGCAGAACCAGGCGGTCATCCCGGGCCTGGCCGGCGTCACCGGATCGGCGACATCCCCCGCCGGGTTCAGCGAGATCACCGGCAGCATAACCGTCCCGTCGACCGGCATCTACACCGTCAACTGGACGGTGACGCTGGCCGGTACCACCAGCTCAGCGGACGTGAACAACTTCGCCCTGGTCCGCAACGACGCTGTCGTCATCGCGGTCTCGGTCAACGGCAGCACCCCGGGCAGCTACCCGCAGTCGGCCACGGTCAGCCTCACCGCGGGCGACACGCTGCTGGTCGGCACCAACACCAACAACGCGACCAGCGGCGCTGTGTACTCCGCGGCGATCCTCGCGCAGGGCGGCACCCTCACCCTGACGGCGGGACCGCAGGGACTCGGCACCATCTGGTATCCCGCCCAGGTCACCCTGTCGACCACCACGGGCGCCCTGGATACCAGCACGGCGCTGGTGTACCTCGGCAGCCAGGGCGTGCCCATCGCCCTGGTCGGCACCGTGTTCACCGGCAACGGCACTGTAGCCCTGGCCATCCCCGACATGAGCCCCGGGCAGGTCCTGATCGTCACCTGGACGAACGGGCACCCCGGCGACACCGCGGCATTCAACATCGTCGGCACCATGGACGCCCTGACCACCGGCAGGTGAACCTTGACCACTCCTTCTGTCCCGGGCAGCACGCAGGGCGACGGGCTCATCCGCCCTTTGAACGCGCCGAAGGGGCAGCAGGTACTGCCGGGCGTGCAGCCCGGCGTGTCCGGTGCCGTCGTCACGGCGCAGTTCGTGATCATCTTCGGGACCAGCGGGCAGCAGGCCGGCGGCCTGTTCATCTACGCGGGGTCACCGGGACCGGGGAACGCGCCGATCTACTCCATGTCCAACGCGACGGAGGATCCCTACGGCAACCCGATCAGCGCGGGTATCTGGGCGGGGCAGTTCGGGTCGATCCAGGCGGGCCTTGAGTTCAACGGGACGCTGGGGCAGCTGGTGTTTCCCACTCCGCTGAACGTGACGGAGTTCGGGGGCCTGTCCGGTCAGACGCTGGGGCAGAGCTCGGTTACGCAGCTGTTCAGTGCGATCGCTGCGGCCCCGTACAACGACCGGACCGTGCTGCAGATGGACAGCAACCCGCAGACCGCGGGGGCCTCGTCGGCGTTCTTCCTCTTCTACCAGGACGCCAACGGGAACGCCAACACGCACATCGAGGGCGACTACGCCGGGACGGCCCTGTTCGTGGTGAAGACACTGGACGCGGTGCTGCCCGGCACCGGCACGAGCCCGACGAACCCGGCGCAGATCGAGCCGTGGCACCTGATCACGCTGGACTCGGGGTGGGCGGTCACGGCGGGGCGGGCGCAGCCTCAGTACCGGCTGATGGCCGACGGGAACGTGCAGTTCGCAGGCAGCGCAACCCACGCGGCCTCCGGGACGAACATCGCGCTGAACTCCGGTGTCCCGCTGGGCACGGCATACCGTCCGGCCAACCCGAAGCTCTACAGGTCGAACGGCACCACCGAAGACACCCTCGCCGAAGCCGAGTACGGGACCAACGGCGTGATCACCGCCCGGGTATCGGGTACGGCAGTGCCGGAACTGGCGCTTGACGGGATCGTCAGCCTGCTGTGAGGTGGCGCCCCTTCGGGCGCGTGCCCTATCCCGGTTCGAGGTCGTGCCCCAGGCGGTGGGGACGGTGCGCGGGCAACCACCTGAGGGACGGAAGCAGCGGGCGTCACGAGTGCATCGGGGACCGGGGCCATGCCGCCGGGCACCGCTGCGGGTTCTGCACCGCTGTTAGCCTCTGGTTATGCGGGACGCGCTGATCGCCGGGATGATGCTCGGGTTCGTGCCGGGCGGCGGCCTGGGCATCGCGCTGGGGATCTGGTCGGAGCGCCTCGAGGCGGGCCGCCGCCGGGCCGCCGCTGAACGGGCGCGCGTGCAGCGGATGCGGGTGGTGGCCGATGTCCGGCCGTCTCTGCCGACGGTTCCTATCGACTATAAGTCTTATAGACGTTATAATAGTTAGCGTGAGTGCGACTACCGTGGTCAGCATCTACCCCGATGATCTTGCGTGGCTGAAGCGGAAGCAGCTGGAGATGTCGGCTACCCAGGGCAAGATCCTGCCCATGTGCGATGTGCTGCGGGCACTGATCGAGGCTGTACAGCATGCGGCGGAAGGAGCCTGATATGGCGTGGGAAAACGGCCAGGACGGCACCGGGAAGGAGCAGGTTTACGTCAGGTTCGGCGCACTGCCGACGCAAGAAATGCCCCGGGAATGGGCTGAGAAGATGCTGACTCTGTGGCGGGAAAGGTCCCCGAACCAGTTCGGGAAGATGCTTGCCGAGGTCGTCACGGGGAGCAGGTTATGTGGCAGATCGGCGGGGATAACGCCGATGATATCGCGGATATGATCGAGCACATGGCACGGTTCCTGGCAACCGCGGGGCTGCCAGGATTCGTGGCCTGGGTCGAGCATGAATACCAGATCACGGCGAATCCGGATGCTATCCGCTTGAATATGGAGCAGGTCAGCGCGAAAATCCAGGGCACCTGATGGTAGAACGGTGCGGGCTTTGCGGCGGGGAGCTGGACGACCACCAGGTCCGCGTGACGGTCACGTTCGCGGCCGGACTGCGGAACGGCAACCAGTTCCTCACCGTGCCGTTCACGCTTAAGGACTGGGCGCTGTGCTGGGCGTGCTTCACCGCGGAGAAGTGCGGGGTGCTGCGGGCGGCCCTGGCCGATGAGTACATCGAGGCCGTGGTTATGCAGCCCATGCTGACCTGTCACACGGTCTGCGCGGACGGGCGGATCAGGGCCAGGCGGGGCCTGCGCAGGGTGTTCAGCATGCGGCAGGGCAGCAGGGGAAA
>Ga0316215_1000046_pt1 | contig 20582 bp, 43 predicted proteins | sample NRE5metagenome_FD_207796 | JGI IMG/M metagenome (GOLD analysis project Ga0316215, IMG submission 207796) | Spruce roots microbial communities from Maridalen valley, Oslo, Norway - NRE5 | ecosystem: Host-associated > Plants > Roots > Unclassified | place: Norway: Oslo | collected 2017-09-15
GCTTACCGAACAGCTGGGCCTGTACGAGGCGGGACCGGACTGCGGCTAGCGGTTCTGCGCGCGGTAGGCCGCGTTCCTCGCCTGGCGGAGCTGCTCGGCGGGACTGAGGGGAACCTCGGGCTCCGGATCGGACTCTGCGGCCGGCTCGGCCTCGAGGGCGCGGCGCGCGGGCGGCGCGGGGACTTCGGTACCCTCCGCCGCGGCGAGAGCCTTTTTCCTCGCCCAGTTAATCCAGGCTTCAGCACCGCCGCCGACGTTCAATAGCCAGTACCTCAGTGCGTCCATGAGGTGATCGGGAGCGCTCGAGTCCGCGTCTTCCGGGTCGCCCCGCTTGGCGTGCGGCAGGTTGGAGAGCTCCCACCACGTCTTCGGCAGGGTCCGGAAGAAGTGGATCATCGGGCAGGTTTCCCAGCCCATCGCCCGGTGGATCAGGCAGGCAGGCCCCTCGGAAAGGTAGGTGTGAACGCGCTGCCAGCCGGAAACCCTCGAGCCGGGGCCCTTGCCCGCGGGCGACAGGTGGACGCCGTTCTCCGAGTAGACCTGCGAGATCGGCTTGGCATCGCCGCGCGTGGCCCACATCGCGTCATCGGCCAGGCGCCCGGCGATGTGCTCGCCCTCGGCCTCTGCGGCAAGGATGCGCTTAGCCTGCTCGGCCTCGCCGACCTGGGTTTCGTAAATCTCCCGGTAAGCCCAGCAGCGGCCGTCCTCGTCGACCGCGCCCCACAGCACCGCCCACGGCGCCGTGTAGCCCCAGTCGACCGAGCAGTACCGCCGCCACGAGTCGGGCAGCGTGAACGGGTCGACGGAGTGCCGGTCCCAGCGGAGCTCGGGGAACATCTGCCCGGCGAACTGGCCCCAGTCGCCGTCGCGCATCGCAGCGCGGCGCGCCGGGTCGGGGATGGCGTCGAGGCGACGGAAGTACGCCTCGTCCAAGTGCGGGTTGTCGGTGGCCTTCGCGGGGATGAACCGCACCGTGAGGCCGTAGTCGTCGGTGACGACCTTCCGGCCGTGGTCGGTCGGGTCGATGTACCGGGCGCGGACCTCACCGTGACCGGGGCCGCCGGGGTTGCTCGTCGACCGGATCCCGATCACGGGCACGCCGTGCGCTGACCGCAGGCGCTCGAGCGCGATCACGTCCACGATGCCCGGGGCGAGCAGCGTGCGCTCGTCGACGAACACCAGCTGATAGGCGCCGCCCTGCCGGCGGGACGCGTCGTCGAGCGTCTCCATGTAGCGGAGCCGGATCAGTGACCCGTTCGGGAAGGTGACTTCCTTCTCCGTCTTGTTCAGCCGGCCGCCGAGCGCCTCGCCCCAGCCGAACCGCTGGAACTCCGGGTAGATCGACTCCGCGAGCTCGTCATAGGAGCGGCGCAGGATCAGGACGCGGATGCCGGGGTACTTCGCGCAGGCCCGGAGGGCCTCGGCGACGATGGCCGCGGTCTTGCCGCCGCCCGCGGATCCGCCGTACAGGACGTCGTCCTCGGTCGCCGCGTGGAACAGTTCCTGCGGGCACTGGCCGCACGGCTCCGGGATGACCTCGTCGTCCCGCTTGCGGGCCGCTTCCCGCGGCAGGCAGATCGGCTCGTACCCCAGCAGCTTGAACGCGTCGACGTTGCGGAGGCGTTCCTCGTCGGCGAGGCGCTTGCGCTCGCGGAGCTCGGCCAGGCGGCGGAGTCGGTCAGGCGACGCCAGGACGAGCGGCACGGTCGTCGCCCTCTTCGAGCTCGCGGGTCAGCCGGGCGATCTCGGCGTTCACCATGTCGTCGGTGATGACCTCGATGCGCGACTGAGTCGGCGCGTCGTAGCCGATCATCTTCGCCCGGCGCTCGAGCAGGGCGCGTATCTCGCGGATCGCCGCGGTGGCGGGGCCGTCGTCAAGGACGTCCTCGAACACCGGGATCGGCGCGCCCTCGCCGTCGAACATGATCTCGCCGCGGTCGTCGCGCTCCCAGCCGGTCCGCTTGCCGACCACGTGCCCCTGGGAGACGGTGACGTGCGGGCGGAGCATGATGTCCCACGCCTGCTCGATGAGGCGGTCGATCCGCTCGAGGTCGAGGGCCTTGGCGTGCTTGACGTCCTCGCCGGGGATGTCGGCGTAGGAGCGCATGACCGCGTCGTGGGCCTTGCCCTTGGAGGCGAAGCCGAGCTCGTCGGCGATGCGCTGGAAACTGTAGCCGCGGGCGCGGAGGGACGCGGCCTCGGCGTCGCGCTTGACGCTGCCCGCGGTGCGGGTGAAGCGGCCGTTGCCGCCCCGGGTTCCCGTGGTCATGGGTTCCCCCCGTGAGGCCGTTCAAGATCGTTTACGGGAAGCTCCAAGATCGTTTACGGTCGCCACCGTCGCCTGGCCGCTATCCTCCGGCAGGTGAGCGATTCACAGTCAGCCAGGTCCCGTAAGTCCGAGATCGACACGGCCCGCTGGGCGGCGGTCCGCGAGGAATGGCTGCCGCCGGCCCGCGCGCAGTTCGCCGCCGCCGTGGAAGCATGCGAGGGCAGGCTCGTGCGGCCGGAGTTCGCCGCCGGGATCGCGGACGGGTTCGCCTTGTGGGGCGGCTCGAAGCGGTGGGCGTGGAACCATGCCACGGATGAGCTGCGCTACTTCTGGTTCGTCAACGGGCGGCTGACCGTGAGCGAGTTCCGTGAGCGGCAGCGTGCGGTGAGGCGCGAGGCGCGGAGCTGACCAAGATCGTTTACGCCTCGGCCGGGATCATCTTCCGTGCGATCGCCCGCGTCAGCCGCCAGGCGTGCCGTGCTGCCTCAACCGGGTCCGCGTGCCCGGGAGCACAGCAGGGCAGCTCGCGGTCCTCGAACGGGACAGCGGCACGGTGACGGCCGTCTTCCTCGGCTACGTCGACGGTCAAGCGGCGATCGCCGTCTCGGCCTGCGTCGCCGCGGGCTCCCGGTTGCGTCCGCGGAGCTGCCTCGGGTTCATCCCGGACTCGGCCAGGCCGTGCTCGCAGACGAGCCTCTCGGTCGCGCGGAGCGCCTCGGCCGTGTGGAGGGGGAAGCCGCGCTCGTCGAGGCCCTGCGGCCTGAGCCACCCGCGCGAGCGCCACTTGCGGATCAGCCAGGGCTTGACACCGAGGAAGGCCGCGGACTCGGGAGTGGTCAGGAAGCCGTCGCCGCGGGAGGAGACCAAGTCGGTCACCTGCCCCCGGAAGCGCAAAAGCCCGGGGGCGCCGCGCGCTCCCGGGACAGATTTACCCACGCACAGTGTGTGACACGTCATCGGCCGGTGTCAAATACAAGCGCTCCGGGGCGGGCGTGTCGCGTGTGGCGTCACCTGGCCCGGTGGCCCGCCGCCGCGCAGCCGCAGGAAGGCCACGTGCACTCCGGGCAGCGGCCAAGGTCGCACTTGCGGCAGGTCAGCACGCCCGCGCCCCTGACCCATCCCGCGTACTGCGCGGTCCACGAGTCGAGCTCTTTCCTCGTCATCTCATCGCGGCACTCAAGGCACCGGCACCAGGGCGGGGCGACCTTCTCCGGCTCAGGCGGGGGCTGCTCGAGGACGGCGAGCGAGCTCATGGCCTCGCAGTTGCGGCACGGGATGCCGTCGAGGACGTCCGGGGGGGCGGGGGTCTCGCCGAGGAGCTTCACGGCGTGCCGGTGGAGGTCGAGGACGTCATGGCCGGCCTGCGTGCCGCCGAGGCTCGTCATGGCGCGGACCCAGCCGTCGCCGGCGTGGATGATCTCCAGGGCGCCGATTTCCTCCTCGAGGTCGGGGGGCATCGGGTCGCCTGCCCGCCACGTCCAGGTGCGGGCCATGGGACCGTCGGGGAGGGCGAGGAGGGGGACGGTGTTGCGGGCGAGGACCCCGCAGTCGGCCTCGACCGCCCCGGGGGTGCCGTTGCGGTGAGCGTGGCGGGACAGGCTCAGTCCGGGGACGGCGCGGGTGCGGGCGGCCCACGCCCCGGTGATGGCGGCGATGAGGCGGAGGAGGGCGTCGTGCTCGGCGTCGACCAGGACCCGGGAGCCGGGGGGGCGGCGGACGGCGCGGCCGGAGCGGACGGGGTCGCCGATGCGCTCGGCGAGGCGCACGTAGGCGGCGGGAAGGGCCTCGGCGCGGGCGCTGATGACCTGCTCGTCGACCCCGCAGAACGCCTGGTAGGTGCGGGCGGGGTGCCAGGTGCCCTCGTCGTCGCGGGTCTGGGCGGAGCACCAGGTCCCGCGGGCGCACAGGCGCTGCTCGTCGGTGGTGACGGATGGTGCGTCGTAGTGCTTCCTGGCCGCCATGGGCTCATGATCACACAACGGGCGTAGTGGTATTGACGTGGCGCGCAGGCCGGGTGGTCAGGGAAGATTCGGAGTCGTGGATACGGAGTAGTCGACCACGTTCGACTACTCCGGTGTCGCGCGACCAAGATCATCTTCGGGGCGGGGCCGGTCAAGATCGTTTACGGCCGCCTCCTTGGAGGCGTACCGCCGGCGTGCCGTCTCGTGGGAGATCCCGAGCCGGGCCCCGATCTCGCGCCACGACAGCGTGCGCTGCTGCGTCACGGGCTGCTCGCGCATCCGGGTCACCTCGTCCGGGCCCGCGTCCGCCCGGGGCGCGCCGGGCCCTCTCCCGCTGCTGCCGAGCCACCGGGCGACCTGCCGGTGGTCGACGCCGAGCGCCGCGGCGACGGCGCGGTCGGGCTTGCCTGCCGCCCGCAGTTCCGCGGCGCGGGCCACGAGCGCCGGGTCGGGCCCCGGCCGGCCTCGCCGCCGTGCTCCCGGCGGGGATTCCTCCCGGCTGCCGGTCACGGCCACTGCCCTCGTCTGCGCATGCCTTAATTATGCCCCAATACCGGACGGCTTGTCAATCGGGGACGGCGGGCGAGCAAGATCGTTTACGGGCCGCCGGGGGTCGCGGGCGGCGCGCGGGCCACCCCCCTTGCGGGAGGCAGCCCGGCCGGGCCCTAGCGCAGGCTGACCAGGTGCTTGGCCTCGCCACCGCACTGCAGGGCGGCGGCCCGCTGATCGGCGGTCAGTGCCTGCTGGTTGCTCTGCGGGAAGAGGTTGACCTCCTGGCGGGCGAACATCCCGATGAGGACCGCGTCCTGGGCGGTGAAGTCGAGGCCCTTGGCGCAGAGGGCGTACCGGAGGTCGATCAGCTTCACGAACGAGCCTGTCCGCCCCGCTGCGACCTGGGCGTATGCCTGGCGGACCTTGTCCTCCGGGGTGATCTTCCTGGCGGCCATCTTTGTTCTCCCTCACTCGTTCCCTGCTGACTCTTTTATTATGCCCCATCATGGCTCGCGTGTCAAATAATGGGGCAGAAATCTCTCCCCGGTACTCGCCCAAGTTTTTTCGCCTCATTATTTGACAGTGTACCTTGCAATGGGGCACAATAGAGATGTCAGCGAGGGACGGAACAAGGGGCGGGACATGGCGAGCACCGAGAACACCCAGCAGGTCACCGAAGCCCGGTGCCTGCGCTGCGGCCGCAAGCTCGCCGCCCCCGAGAGCGTTGCCCGCCGCCTCGGAAGCGGGTGCGCCGCCAAGGTCGCCGCCGCCGCCAAGGCCGCGGACCTCAGCGCCTGGACCGCCTCGCAGGCCGAGGACGCCCGCCAGGCCATCGAGGACGGGGCGGTCGTCCCCAGCAACCGCGAGGGCGTCTTCCATGTGGTCAGCACCGACGGCAGCGAGGTTCACCTGGTCCACCCCCACGGGTGCAACTGCACGAGCGGGCTCAAGACCAGCCAGCCGCGGCCCTGCTGGCACCGCTGCGCGGTCGCGATCGTCCTCGCCTCGCACGCCCGGGTTGCCCTCGCCGGCGCCCGGCTCGGCCTGGCCGCCTGAACCCCCAAGCCCCGAACGGAAGGAAGTCCTGATGGCCACCGTCTACCCGAACGGCACCCCCGACGTGATCGCCCACATCCGCAACGCGGCCGACGCCATGGTCCGCCGGGTCAACCCGGGGCGCGACTGCAGCGGCCCGTGGTTCGCGCCGAAGGTCGCCGAGGTGGCGGAGGCGATGACCCGCAAGCTCTGCCTCGACCTAGTCGACCAGGGCCGCGGCGACCTGGCCCGTTTGATCCGCGTCGCGTGGGAGAGGAGCGAGGCGGCGTGAGCGCCGCGCGGCCCCTCAAGACCGGCGACCTCGTTACCGTCCCCGGCCGGACCGTCGTCGTCGCGCTCGTGTCGCTGGACGGCCTGCGGTTCACCGACACGTTCGGCGGCCGTCACGACACCGGGGGCGCCGAGCTAGTGCCGCTCGCGGTCCGCGCCGAGCTTGCCCGGACCCCTTGACTTTGTGGTGCGGAATACGCCATAATAGAGATGTCGGCAAGGGAGCAACGAAAGGGCTGGACATGAACGCCACCGCAGGCCAGGCACTCACCGCGACGCTCCGCCGGTACTTCTCGGTCGGGACCAGGACCCGCCGGTACCGCAAGGGCGCCGACCTGCACGCCGAGATGACAGAGGCGATCATGTTCGCCGCCCAGCTCCCGGGCTACCACACCGAGCAGACCCAGGCGGCCCTCGCGGCGGGCTTCGGCGCGGCCCTGGCCTACGACAAGCACGTTCGCGGCTACCGGGTCCGCGGGGAACTGTCGGCGAAGATCAACGCCATGACGCCCTGGCAGTTCGCGGCCCTGCTCGGCGAGATGGCTGACGCGAAGGTCACGAACACGGGCGAGGGCGAGCGGTTCTTCGCCGGGATGGCCGCCTGATGGCGAGGCCGGGGCCCGACCCGCGCAAGGTCGAGGCGGCCCGGACGCTCGCGGCCGCGGGGACGTCCAGTGCGGACATCGCCGCAGCCCTGGGCGTGTCGGAGCGGACGCTGTCACGGTGGCTGGGGCGCGAGCCGGGACGGCCGGCGAACGGGACGTCGCGGTGGGCGGGGCAGCGCAGGAAGAAGCGGGAGGAACGGGGAGACTCCTTGACATTACGGTGCGGAACACGCCATAATTAGAAGTGTCAGCAGGGAACGCCGCTAAGGAGCCAGGATGAACGCCAGCACCAAGACCGCCCGCCGGATCGCCAGGCTGATCGCCGCGGCCGCACTGCTCGGGGCCCTGGCCGTGAGCCTGTCCGCCTGCCAGACCCTGAACAACTGCCCTGCGGGACAGGTGAAGGTGGGCTCGGTCGGCGGGGCGGCGGAGTGCGCGCAGCAGTGACGCGCCGGCAAACGATCTTGAACAGCAGCGGCCCGGTCCCTGAGGTTTCAGGGGCCGGGCCGTTCTTTTGGCGCCGATTCAGTCGTGCGCGGTCGACTACTCTGGTGCGCGCCTAGCCGAGGAACTCCGTCAGCATCGGGACGTGAGCGGCGAACACGTGCCCGCCGAGCATGCCGATCGCGGCGGTGAGGCAGGTGTAGCTGCCAGCCGGTATCCACTCGGCACGGCGGGCGTCGCCGGCACCGGCTACCCAGGGCCAGCGGGGGCAGTACCCGCAGTCGGTGACGTGCGGAACGGTGACCGCCCACGCCTCGTCGCTCGCCCGCGGATCGGGCACGTACCGGGCGGGCAGTACCCGGAAATCACCCGGAAGCGCAACCAGGGCGGTTTCCTCCTGCAGTTCACGGGACGCGGCGACAGCCCCTGTCTCGCCGTCCTCGACGTGCCCGCCGGGAACAGCCCAGCCGTGCCCGTCATCGCGTTCGACCATCAGCAGGCGCCGGGCACCGCCAACGGTGACGGTAACCAGGGCGTCAGCCATCAGCGCCTCCCCCCAGTGGCCGAACTCGTTGCGGCCGTAGCGGATGCCGGTCGGGGCGAACGGGTTCAGCGGGCGGCCGTTCACGAGCTTGAACGGGATCGCGGCACGGGCCTGCCGTTCGGTCCAGTCGATCTCCGCCGGGTCCATCACCGGGTCAGCCCACTCCGCGCCGTCGGCTATGCCCTCAAGGACGCTGGGGTGGGTGAAGGCGCGGGCGTTCACGGGCAGATCCTTCCGCGCGGGGCGGTCTCCGCGCGCCAGCGGCGCACGAGGTCCCTCGGCGGGATGGTCAGGCTCTCGAAGTACAGCAGGCTCACCGAGCCAGCGATGAGCACGGCGACGATTGCGCCTCCTATGACGGCGAACAGCATCAGGCGGTCCGCCCCCGAAGTTGATCCTGGCCGTCGCCGACGGGAACCGCGGCCAGCTCTGCCGGCAGGAGTCCCCGTTCGATTGCCGCCAGGCGGGCGAACCCGTCCGCAACGCGCAGGTGCAGCTCTGCCTTCACGGCGTCACTGTTAATCCTCGGCGAGGAAGCTGTCGCCGCGAAGCCGCGGGCGGCACGCAGTGCCTCCGCCGACTCCTTCAGGTAATCGGACATCGAACTTTCCCTCTCTAAAACGATCTTGGTCTTGGACGTAAACGATCTTGCTCGGCGCCGCTGAATGATCTTGAAGAAGCGCGCTCTGGTTTCGCGCACGGCACCGCTCTGCGCGAATCGGCGCGAGCACCGGAAAGCGAGCAGGCGCGCCGCGCAAGACCGCGCGCGGCGCGCCTGCTCGTTACTGCTCCTGATTCTCGGCGTCACCCGCGAGTGGTGCCGCCATCGCCGCGTACTCCGGCTTAAGCCGGCCGTCCTTGACCATCCGCACGTGGAGCCTGCGGCCAGTTGACGGGTGAACGCCCAGCTTGTCGGCCAGCCTGCCGCCCTGGCGCGTGCCGAGAAGCGTCGGGTCGTCGGCGAACTCCATCAGCGCGCGCAACTCGTTCGCCATGTCGTCCTGCGCGCTTGCGGCAGGGCGCGTGCGCGATTCGGCGGTGCGCGCGCGCGGTTTCCTTGCCTCCGCGCGCGCGGCCTTCACCGCGCGCTCCAGGGCGCGCGCCGCCTCCGCCTGGTCGTCCTCGCGCGCGGCCCGTTCCGACTTGAGATCCGCGCGCACCGCCTCGAGCGCATCGCGCAGCCCGGCGCTCTCCCCGGCTCCCGTGCGAAGCGTCACGGCCTCCTGCTCGGCGTTGGCGCGCGCGGCCTCGGCGATCTTGAGTGCCTCGTCGCGCTTGCCGATCTCAGTCCCGGCGCGCGCCTTCAGGTCACCCTGCCCGGCCCGGAATTCCGCCTCCGCCCGCTCGAGCGCGGACCGTCCCGCGGCAACCTGCTCGAGCAGTTCCCGCTCCCTCGCCGCGACCTTCGCGATCGCCTGCGCGGCGGTCGGCCCGTTCAGGAGGAAGTACATCGCGGACAGCGCGGCAGTGTCCCCGATAAGGCCGAACGCCCACCCGTAGTGCACCACGGCGTTGATGGCGATCGCCGACCAGGCCATCGCCCCGCCCGTGACCAGCCACGCGGCCACCTGCAGCGCCTTGTTCTCCCGCCACGCGCCGGAGAACTCCAGCACCCCGATCGCGACAACCAGCGGCGCGACGCCCTCCGGGGCGCCCGTGTACCAGGGCATGTGGTCGCCGACGAGGGCGTGGTAGCAGTTGTAGAGCACGCTAGTGCCCGCCGTCAGCCAGAAAACCCCCCACGCCCAGGCGCGGGCACGACGGGCCGGGGAGCCCGCGGCGTAGTGCTCTGAGTGCTTTGACACGTCTGACATCCTCGCGCTCCTCAAAGATCACTTCAGGGGAATCGGGGCGGCCGCCCGGCAGCGGGATCTCCGGGCGGCCGCGCTCAGGGGGTCAGGCGCTGACGGGACCGGGGCCGAACTCCTGCTCGAGGGCCGCGCGCTGCTTCGGGCCGAGGCCGCCGACGCGGCGCTTCTCCGCGATCCCCAGCCGCTCCATGACCTGCCTGGCGCGGACCTTGCCCACTCCGGGCAGCGCCTCGAGCAGGGCGGAGACCTTGATCTTGGCGATGATGCCGCTGGACTCCGCGCTCCTGATGACCTCAGGCAGGGTCAGGCCCCCGTTCTTGAGGCTGGTCTTGACGTCAGCGCGGGCCTTGCGGGCTATCGCCGCCTTCTGCAAGCCGTCGGCGCGCTGCTCGGCCGTCATGGGTGGAAGTGCGTTTGCCATGCTGCTCTCCTTTTCGGTTCTGCCTCGCCTGCCGGTAAGCCCCGCAGGACAGGGCTAGCTGTCGTCCTCGCCCGTGACGGCGATACCCTCAGCGTCCTGGCCGGGGCCGCCGTTCACGACGGCGTTGTCGCCGATCGCGAAGGTGCTGCCGGCGATGCTGCCGACCTGCACGCTCATGCTGCTCACTTGCGGTTTCCTCTCCTTTCGCGGCGCGCCCTGGTTGAGCGCGCCTTCAGGTACTGCGGGGACGGGAGGCTAGTCGCCGCCGCCGTCCTGGACCAGGTCTCCGCCGGTCACGTTCCCGATCGCGACCTGCTGGCCACGGCCGTTCTGGACCAGGTTCCCGCCCGTGACGTTCCCGAGGGCTACCTGCGCGTTCGGGTCGTCGTCGTCGATGGTGATGCTGTTGATGATCATGGTGATTCCTTCCTGTCATTTGTCACTGTGAGTAATCAGGTTTGGTTTGGTTATGGACTTATGGTTTTGGCTCGTTTGGACTTGCCGGCTATATTTCGGAGCGCCTACGCGCGGGCGCACGCGCGCGCGGGCGCGCGAGGCTCCGGCCATAAGAGGGGTTACGGGGCGTCACTGCCCCCCCGGGGGAGTGGCCAGCCGTCGCGTCCTCGCGCCGCGGCGCTCGCCCTCCATGTAGGCGACGCCCCCCTGTCGCAGCGCCAGCAGCCAGACCTTGGCCTTCGACTTCGTTATGCCGAACTCCTCGGCGACCGCGCCGCTCGTCGTCCCGTCGCCCCCCGTCATCTCCAGCAGCCTCTGCTGGCTGCCCTCGGGGACTACCTGGCGCCAGCGCTCGGCGGCGTACGCGGCCCGCGTTTCCGGGCTGACCGGCTCGGGCCGGGGCATTGCCGCGGTCTCCGCCAGGCTCCGGCCGGCGTCCGCGAGCTGCTGGTGGATGGCGGCGTTGCGCGCCGCGGTGCTCTCGTCCATGGGGGTCTCCCACATCTCCTCGAGGTCATGATCGGCGACCGCGGCCACCGTGGCCGCGGCTACGGCCGGGAGGGCCGTGGCCGCGTCGCCGGGCCGTGCCGCGGGCGGGCCGTCCTGCGCGTCGTCGCCGCCGGGCGCGTAGTCGCCGGGGTCGCGTCCCTGCGCCCACCGGGGGAACACCTCCGACGCCAGCAGCGCCGCGTACCTGCCGCCGAGGTACTCCCGGCACTCGGCGGGGAGTTCCGGCTGGCCGAACGCGCGCTCCGCGGCGATCCGCTCGACGACCGCGCCGTGAGCGGCCTTGGTCGCGGCGAACACCCACGTGCGGCCGGTGGCCGTGCCGCCGCCGAGCACGCTGACGGACCACACGCCGACCCGCAGCGCCGGGGGGAAGCCGCCGGCGTGCCGGGCCTCGTTGGCGTTGGCCAGCATCCCGGTGCAGTGCACGTCGTCCTGGGAGCGCTGCTTCGCGCTGTGGTAGTCGTTGGTGTTCCGCTGCCCGGCGTGGATGTAGACGCCGCCGTACTCGCGCGCCTTGGTCGCGAAGTCGTCCAGTGCCCTCTTGAGCTCAGGGACCGCGGCGGCCGCGTCCGACTCGTCGACAATCAGGACGAGCGCCGGGTCGGACGGCGACGGGCTGTAGGCACCCTGCCGGCAGGTGCGGGCCCGCCACTCGATGACCTGGTTGAGGGCCTGCACCGCGGCGACCGCGCGGGACCGCTGGTCCGGGCCGAACGCGGTGAGGTGGCACGCGGGCCCCCATGCCGCGGCCTCGGCGTAGCCCTTGATCGACACGTTGACGCGCACCATGACCGCGTCGTCGCAGGCGGTCACGTGCTCGCTGATGTCGTCGAGCAGGACGCCCTTGCCGGCCCCCTTGATGCCGGTAACGTCGATGTTCTTCCCGCCGGTCTCGGCGTCGTACAGCCGGAGGGGGAGCAGGCTGCCGGCTTCCGGGTGCTGGCCGACCGGCACCAGGTCAGTGATGCTGCGCCGCGCCGGCAGTTCGACATCCGGGTTCTCACCGGTCAGCGGGTGCAGGATCGGCTCCGCCCACGGGTCCCTGCGGCGGACCGAGATGATGATCCGGCCGGCGACCTCGTGCGGCAGGATCTGGACGCGGTCAAGCGGCAGGCTCTCCTGCTCGGCGATGACCTCCTCGGCGGAGCGGCTGCCGATGTACCGGGACGCGCCCCGCGCCGACACGGTCCAGAGCTCGCCGACGCGGGTTTCCCGGTACTCGAGCAGGTGGCTGGCGCCCAGGCCCCAGTTGCCGCGGACGGCGAGCCAGCGGGCGCGGGCCTCGCGCCACTGGCGGGCGCCGGCGACGGCCGGGTGCCGGTGCGCCGCCCGGTGCGCGGCCCAGGCGATGACGATCCACGCCGCGGTCAGCACGGGGGCGGGCAGCCAGGCGAGGGGGCCGAGGTACCAGGCGGCGGCGGTCCACCCGCCGGCCAGCGCCACCCAGGCGGGCACCGCTGGCGGGATCCACCCGCGGGACGCCGCCCCCCAGGCGAGCGAGGCCGCGACGACGGTCGCGATCCCCAGGTCGGCGGCGCCCTGCACGCCGGCCCAGTGCATGATCTCCGTCGCCGTCCACACCGCGCCGGACGCCCACCGCACCGACGCGGCGGCCGTCTCCGCGGGGACGCGGGCCAGCCGCGCGGCCCCGGTGCCCTCCTCCTCGCTGCCGGGGATCATGCCGGCTGGTCCCCGCCGGGGCGCGGGTCGCCGGCGTCCATGTACCGCCGGCCGTCGTGCGGGATGACCCCGCCCTGGTCGCGGTAGTCGCGCAGGTCCCCCATGACGAGGTGGTCGCGGCGGACGAGGAGCGCGTAGCGGGTGGCCAGCTCGGCGAACCCCTCAGCAATGTCGTAGTGGGCCTCGATGATCGCCGGGTCCAGGCCGACCGCGAGCGCGAGGTGCTCCGCCCGGTTCTCGACCGCCGCGGCGACGGTGAGGACCCCGGCGGCCTCCCCGGCGATGTGGCCTTGCGTGTCGTCGTCGTCTTCGGGGTCGAAGTCGCTGATGACCTGCGCGGTCCGGTCCCAGTGCGGGGGCACGGGAACCTGGTCCAGCTCAAGGCTGGCGGCGACGTCGGCGGGATAGGGGTGCGCGCCGAGGTACGGGTCTTCCGTCAGCGGCGGGACGTGCCGGGCGCGGCTGCCGACGGCCCACCCCGGCGGGCCGCCGGCCGGGGCAGGGCGCGGGGACCGCGGCGCCGCGGCGGCGGGCGGGACGGCGGCGGCATCCCCGGACGGGGTCGTCCGGCGCAGCCTCCCTCCGAGGTCACGGAGGTCCTCGCGGGCGTTCCACAGGGCGTCGCGGATCAGGGCGAAGAACGCGCCCAGCACCTCGGCGGTCGCGGTCCCGGCGTCCTTCAGCTTCGCGATCTCCGCCCACGCCAGGGCCGCCGACGCCGCGATCAGGGCCAGGGGGGCGAGGGCAAGGATCAGCCAGGGGATGAGCGCGAGGGTGCCGAACACCACCAGGAACATGACCGCCGCCGAGGTGAATGCCAGCGGCGCGGTCCAGGCGGTACCCTCCCGCCAGCCGCCTTTCCTCCTGGCCATCTGCGCGTAACCGGAAATGGCGGTGACGGTGCAGGACAGGCAGCCAGCCCACTCGCCCGCCGTCGCGAACAGTTCCATCTAGCAGACCTCCTGGTATGCGTTGCCGCTCCATGCGCTGAACTCGCCCGCGAAGCCGTTGCCGCAGGTGCCGTCGCCGGAGCGGAGCGCGGCAGTAACCTGCGGGTAGCCGTTCTCGAGGGTCAGGGCCGTTGCCCGTGCTCCCTCGGCGGCAGTCGGGTAACTCTGGACGTGCAGGCCGTCCCCGAACGTGTTGTAATTCCACGAGCCCGCCATTTTGAGTGTCGTGTCGAGCGGGTCGTCTTGCGCCGCCGGGGGCCATGACGGGTACTCGTGCAGGTACCAGGCCTCAAGCGACCGCATGTTCGCCGCCGTGGCGGGCGCGCCGAGCCCGGCCAGGACGGCGGTGAAGAACCCCGTCTCGCCGCTGGCTGCCACCGGGGCCGCGGGCGCGGGGTCGGGGTCGGTGAACCCGACGACGGCCGACAGGCCGGTACCGGGCGAGGCCTTGGCCCCGTAGCGGTCGTAGCGGGCGTAAGTCCCGGTCCCGTACTCGTCGATCATCTCGTCAGCCTTCGGGCTGACGACGATCCCGACGTGGCCCGGCGCGGTCATGGTGCCGTCGGACCCGGCGAAGAACACGAGGTCCCCGGCGGTGACCTCGCTCGCGGGAACGTGCTTCTCGCTCGCCCACTGCTCCTGCGAGGTGCGCTCGATCGGGACGCGCGCCGCCGCGTAGGCCTCCATCGACAGGCCCGAGCAGTCCATGCCCGCCTCCGTCGTGCCGCCCCACGCGTACGGGACCTTGCCGACCTGGGCCTTCGCGAAGGCGACCACGGCGGCTGACGCGGCGTTCCCCGTCTTCGCGGGAGCGGCCGGGTGCGCGTGGTGGCTCGTGACCGCCTTCACGCCCGCTCCCGTCCCGGCCCCGGCGAGCAGGACCGCGCCGACGATCGCCGCGACGGGAAACGCGCCGCTGTTCTGCCTGCGGGCGCGGTACCGGAACTTGTACGTGCGGCGGGGGCGGCGGTAAGGGCGCGCGGGACGGTACACCGCAACCCGGTAGCCTGCAACCCGGTAGGCGGCCATCAGCGGCGTCCGCGCTTGCACTGGCGGAAGCTGCGGTTCGTGCCGTAGATGTCCGTGTAGGACGTGTAGGCGACACGGTCGGATAGTGACACGACGTGGAGGACGTCGCCGCACCGGGCGCAGGTGCCTTCCCAGCCGGGCGCGTTCAGCCAGTTGCCGCCGCCTTGCAGGGTGCCCTTGCGCCAGCGGTTCCACCGCATGCGGTGCCCCTTGGCCGACAAGGAGGCGTCGTCGGTGTCGCGCATGCGACGCGACCGGCCAGCCGGGGTGTCGGGGTACGACCGGGCCATCAGTGCCGCCTTCCTGCGGGGACCGGGACGGCCTCCACTCTCTCGTCGTCGTCAAGGTCAAGCAGAGCCGCTTCCCGCAGCGCCCTGCGCCGGGCCCGGAGCCCGGAGGCCAGCAGGCAGGCGGCGTAGGCCACCGCGACGGCACCGAACAGCGCCCACGGGCTGCTCCCAGTAGCCGACGCGGCGAGCTGCGCGTAGTCGCCGGGCAGGTTCCCGGTCAGTCGCGGGTCCGCGGGCGTGCTGATCGTCAGCATGGCCGTGAACGACCACGCCGCGGTCGCGGCCAGCGACGCGATAGTGCCCGCGGTCAGGGCGGCCCGGATGGTCATTCGCTACCAGCCCTTGCGGTTCAGGGAGGCCGCGCGGAACCTGGCCCGCAACCTGGCGAACGGGCCAACCCAGCCAGCCACCATGGAAGGGCCGTTGCCGGCCGGCTCGCGGAACACGCACCAGGCAGTGCGTTCGCCGTCGTACGCGTGCAGGGACCGCACCCGGTACCGGCGGCGGTTCACCGCCGGGCCTCCCGTCGCGGCCAGAGCGCGTACGCGTCCTTCTCCCACTGGCGCGCCTCGGCCGGGTACTTGTACTTGCGCCAGCGCAGGGACCGGCGAATCAGGTACGCCCCGCGCCAGGCGAGGGCCAGCAGCGCCTCGTAAGCGACGGCCGCGCCGTACGTGGCAGGCTCGCCCCAGTGGCGGAAGATGATCCAGAACAGGCCGCCCAGGGCCGCCGTGATGACCGCGACCGCCGTGAGGGTGAGCCGCGCCTCGCGGAGGCGCTCCCCGCGGCGGCTGGTCAGGTCGTCTGCCAGCATCAGCAGCACGAGGCCGCTCCCGATGGCACCGAGGCCAGCCCAGTTCCGCGTGTGCACGAAGTGGTCGCCGAGCCCGAGGACCGCGGCGAAGATCACGGCGGCGACCGGGATGCCGATCAGGGCGGCTGCCGCGTTCGGCCGGCGCTCGGCGAGGCGGCCGTAGCGCCCCTGCCGCCGGGTGCCCTTCACCACGACCCCCGGCACATGCCGGTATTGCCGAGCGTCTCAGCAGCGTGCGCCAGGGCCGGGGCAGACCATGAGCAGACGCAGTCACGGCAGGACGCGTACCGCTGCCCGTCGACGCCCCAGTACCAGCGGGGACGGTGGCCGAGGCGCCTGGCGCCCTTGGCGAAGCGTCGCCGCGCCAGCCAGTTCACCGCCGCCCCCCGTACTGGCCGAAGGGGACGACGGGACGCGGGGCGGTTGCGGCCGGCGCCGTACTGCGCCCGCGCAGCCAGTACCCGAGGAGGATGAGCAGGGTCGGCAGCGCGAACACCAAGCCGATGAGGACAAGCTGCGCGGGGTGCGCAGGCGGCACGGCATGGTGGCCGGCGGTGGCCGCGTGCCCCGCGATGAGGCCCTTCTCGACGTAGGCGACGACCGCCACGTCAGCGACGATGATGATTGAGGTGAGTTTCAAGGTCTTCCTCCGGTGACGGGCAGGCACGGTCGGGTGACCGGCCCTGCTGGTGCGGCCCGCGGGGGTCGTCGCGGGCACCCTGCGAGGCTGCTGCGGGCGCTGGACTTGGAGCCTCGCGCGCTCGGCGGCGATCTCGCCTAGTGCCTTCAGGCACCCGGCGCGGGAGTAGTGCGCGACGTAGCCGCCGGGTCGCTCGGCGCCGCTGGGGTACTCAAGAGCCAGCCGGATCCCTTCCTCGCGCTTCGCCAGGCTTGCCAGCTCGTGCTCGCGGCTCACGCGGCCAGTCCCTTAGCCAGGCGGCGGCCCTCGCCGCTCTTGAATGCCGCCTCACGGCAGGCCGCGCACTTCCCGTTCGGGAGCACGTTCTCCCCGGCGAGGACATGGCGGCCGGAGTCGCAGCGGACGGCACCGGACTCACGCTCACGGTCGGCGAGGATGGCGCGGCGCTGCCGCTCGGTCTTGCCGCCGAAGATGCCGAACGGCTCCCGGTGCTCAAGCGCGTACTCAAGGCACTCGGTGCGGACCGGGCAGGCGGCGCAGACCTTCTTGGCCGGCGTGGAGGAACCGCCTTTATCCAGGAAGAAAAGCTCCGGGTCCGTCTGCGCGCAGAGCGACTGGTCTTGCCATGACACCTCGCCGGGGTCAGGCAGGTCCCAGCCGGGGATCTCCGAGTGCCAGCCGAGGACCTCGATGACGCGGGGGTTCACGGTCGGCCTCCTTCGCACTCGGGTCCGCCCTGCGGAACCTGAGCGAGGTACGGCGTCGGGATGACGCGCGTTCCCGCGGGGCAGAACTGGGCCGGGACCGTGGACTGCGAAGCGGGGACGCTGCCCACCGGGACGAGCGAGCACAGCCCGGCACCGAGCCCGTAGGCGGCGAGCACGAGCGCAGCGCCCCCGGTGACAGTGGCGGCGTACCGCACGGCGCGGTTCACGACCGCCTCCCGCTCGCGGTGGCGCGGATCACGGCGCGGGCCGTTTCCCGCGTGCACCCTTCGGCTTCCAGATCCGCCATCTCGGCGGCGAGGAGCGCGTCAGCGGCGGCCATCTCGGCGGCGAGGTCGTCACCCGGGAACAGCAGGGACGGCAGGAGGTGCCCGAGTTCGCCGCCGACGAGATCCCGCATGCCCCCGGGGGTGCGGTAGGCGTCGTAGGCGGACGGGTCGGCGGCACGGGCGGCCAACGCGGAGGCGGTCATGCCGCCGGCGATCGCGATGAGGGCGTCGCGGGAGTCCGTCGCGGTGCTCATGACCGCCCCCTGCGGGCGTTGACGGCGTCGACAGCGGCCTGCCCGGCACGCTGGGTCGCCTTGCTGGCGTGCCTCGTGCCGGACTCGGCCTCGCTCATCGAGTCGACGCTGTCGAGCGTGGCGTCAAGCAGGCCGAGCTCGGCGCCCAAGGAGGCGAAGGGGCCGCTCTTCGGGGCGACGACGATGTCGCGGCGGCGGCTCATGCCGCAGCCTCCGTCTCCGGGTCCGGCTGCTCGTCCTCAGGGGCGAACACGGTGACGGGATGCCGCGGGTCGAACTCGATCACGGAGCGGGCGTCAGTTGAGTTGCTCATGTCTTCGGCCTCGGGTGGTAGGGGCAGCCGGGACCGGTAGTGCCGCTGCACAGGATGCAGTTCGCCGGGTCCGGACCGTCGATGCGGTTCATGAGGTCGCCTGCCTTGCGTCCCCGGCACCACGGGGAGCAGGGACCGTCTCCGCCGCCTGACGGAGGAACTTCTCCACCGACTCGGGGGTCTCGCCCTTGGTCCGCAGGAGGGTGACGGCGTCGCTGACGATCCCGTGCTTGCCCGTGCCGCTGCTGTCGCGGACCTCGCCGCTTGAGTGCCTGGGCCTGCTCATGACGCACCGCCGTCCTGCTCGGTCCAGCCGTCAGCCTCAAGCTCACGCGCGATCCGCACGGCGGCCCGGTCCGGGAACAGGGCCCGCTGCACCTGCGTGCTAGAGCCGCGCAGCCGCGAGTTGCTCGCGGACGTGGTGACGGAGAACCGGCCGGGGGTCACGGTGAAGGTGCTCTTGCTCGGCCCGCGGTTCCCGCCGGGGAAGGTCTTGGTGTAGGTCTTCTCGCTCATGACGCTGCCGCCTCGGCGAGGACCCGCGCGGTGAACTCCGGCGACCAGCCGAGCAGGTCCCGGCAGTCTCCGGCGGCGATGCCGACGGCGGCGATGACGTCCATGGCGTCAGCGATCGCGAGCAGGAAGCCCTCCGCCTCAGCCTGGGTCATGCCGCACAGGTCGGCGAGGCGGGCGGCCTCAGCGGGGGCGGCGGAGCGCATGCCCCCGGCGGTACGGCCCTGGGCGAGGTACCTCACCGCAGCCCCGCGGAAGTCCGGAACGTACGCGGGCGGCCGCACCGGGGGCCGCGGGCGAGTCGGCGGGCGGTCGAGCACCGGGTGCTCCTCCGCTGTTACTGTGGCGTTCAAGCTCTTGTCCTTTGTGATCGGGGGACTTGGGTTGAGGCCCGTCGCAGTGGTACCTGCGGCGGGCCGGCTTGCGTCTGGGGGTCAGGCCTGGGAACGGCCGGCGAGGTCGTCCAGGTACGCGCGCAGGCTGTCCTGTTCAGCGATCTCCTCGGGCGAGACTTCAGCGGGATCGTTCGGCGGCTGGTTGTCGGGCATTGAGGTCTCCTTGGTGGTGCGGGGTCAGTTCTCCGGTTCCGGGTTCAGGCCCGTCGCGGTGCCGGAGTCGCCTGCGGCAGGCCGGCTTGCGTCCGGGGTCAGTTCCTGCCGTGCGCGCGGCGCAGGGCCGCGTTGTGCTCGGCGAGCATGCCGGCGGCCATGGCGCGGCCGACGCCCTGCCCCTGCAGGGAGCTAATCTCCGCCGCCACGGGCTCGCCGTGAACCTGCGCGCTCTCGGCCTCCCTGCCGTACTTGATCGCGAGGAGGGCGTTGAGGCGGGTCTTGCGGGGATCGGGGGGCTCCGGGGTACCGGAGTGCGCCAGCTTGAGCATCAGGTCTTCCTTTGGTTCGGTTGAGTCGTGCGGGGGTACGGGGCCCGCTGAGGCGCTTCGGACACTTCGGCGGCCTGCTTTGCGTCCGAGGGTCAGCGGCACGGCCGCCGGTTCTCGGCGATCTGGTCCGCCGGGAATCCCCTGGCGGCAAGCCGGGCGGCCTCGGCGTCGCGCTCGTGCCGCACGGCGTGGCCGGCGCGCACCGCTTCGGACGGCGGTCGTCCGCCTGCCTGGCGCGCAGCGGCGGCCTCGGTGACCTGCCGCTGCCCGATGTCGGACAGCTCGCGGAGACGGCCGAACGGGCCCTCGTAGCGGTCACTGGTTGTGCGGGCAGGTCGGCTCATGCTGGTACTTCCGTTTCTCGGTGGTCAGGTCCGGGGGCCGGGGCAGTTGTGCCCGGCGAAGATCAGGTAGGGCCTCCCGCAGGTCTGCCAGACCTCGGTCTGGTCGAGGCGGTTCATGCTGCGGCCTTCAGTTCGGCAAGCAGGGCCTGAACGTCGGACTCGCGGTAGCGGCGGTGACGGCCGGCGGTGCGCTGCGCGTCGAGCTTCTCGGCGCGGACCCAGTTGATGAGGGTCCGCGTCGTGACGCCGAACATCCCGGCGACCTGCGCGGGCGTCAGCCACGCGTCTCGCATTTCCGTTGCGTCCAAGGTTTCCGTCCTTGCAGGGCTTGCCTTGCTTGCGGCTTGTTCTGGGCTTTCCACTTGGGCTACAGTGTCGTGCAATGTGGACTAAGTGTCAAGTCCGCAACTAGGAGGCCAGGGTGCGATGCTGTACCGTTTCCGCTAGGCGTACATGGCGGGACTATGCACCAAGGGAGAGCCTGAGTGACCGGAGAGGCGGGGCCGGAGTACCAGCGCCTCATGCGTCAGATCCGGGCCAGGATCATCTCCGGCGAGTACCCGCTCGGCAGCCCGATCCCGTCCACGACGGAACTGGTGGAAGAGAGCGGGATGTCCCGGCCGGTGGTACGGCGGGCGATCGACCAGCTCAAGGCAGAAGGAATCCTCGAAGGGCACCAGGGCAAGGGCGTGTTCGTCGCGGCCATGCCGGTGGACGCCGACCACAGGCGGGCGGACACCGAGGCGCTCGGCGAGCAGTTCGCCGAGCTGCGGCAGGAGTTCCGCGAGCTGGCGAAGCACGTCGACTCAGACGACCTGCGGGCGAGGGTTGGCCGGATCGAAGCCATCCTCATCAACCTCCACGCAAGGCTCGCCTACCCGAATCCCTACGGGGGCGAGCGTGACACCACGCAGAAGGCGGCCAGACATGGCCGGGCCGGGCGGTAACGCAGAAGTCGTCAGCATCGCGACGCGCGCAGCGGGCCGCGTCGGATACAGGCGCCTAGCCTCGGCACAGGTCGCGGGAGCACGGAAGCGGCTCG
>Ga0316215_1000048_pt1 | contig 20489 bp, 18 predicted proteins | sample NRE5metagenome_FD_207796 | JGI IMG/M metagenome (GOLD analysis project Ga0316215, IMG submission 207796) | Spruce roots microbial communities from Maridalen valley, Oslo, Norway - NRE5 | ecosystem: Host-associated > Plants > Roots > Unclassified | place: Norway: Oslo | collected 2017-09-15
GGTCTTATCGGGTTGTTTCTCTCCTTCTTCCAACTTTAAGGGGAGGGAAGGGGAAGGGCAAGGATAGGAACTCCTTAAAGCCTAAAGGAGCTGGGGAGGCACTATCCTTTCCACATCCCTTTCCACATCCTTATCGCCGAATGGCCCATACTTTACTCTTTCAGTTGACCTGAGTTGTCGGTGTGGGGGGCGGGGAGAGGAATATTAAGAAAAGAAAACACGGTTGCACGAAATTGGCATAAGATCCCCCCTCACGTTTTCACCGATTTCCTCAGGTTAGCCAGGAATAAAGCCGGGCAAGGAGATAACAACTGCTCAAAAAACAACCCAAGAAGATAAGTATGCGTAAAAAACCCAACTGTATGGATAGGTGCTTGAATGGCGAGGAGACGACGCTTGATGGTCGCAAGCGTGTGGAAAAGTGCTTCTCCTGCCCTTATCAATCAAAATATCCACAACTGTACCCAACCCTTTCTCCACAACTATATGGAGGAAAGAGCCCTACTGTATGGGTAGCGATATACCTAACTGTAGAGAAGTAGGCGAAACCACCTTCTTTTGGTAAGCAAATTGGATTTTGATAGGCGTAAAGGAAGAGAAGTAGGCGAACTCACAATCGATTTATACCGATTTCCTCAATTCCTGCCGGACTTCTTGCTTGGTCTTAAAGGTTCTTTTCCAGATGTATTTGTATTTAATTCTAACTTGTATATTGAAAGCAAATAATCTATGCCAGGAAATGGATACCTATTCTTAAACATAATCTTGTTCAAGGCACAGTAGTCAATGCACATTCTTTGGGTTCCATCCTTCTTAGGTACCAACACAATAGGTGACCCTGCTGGAGATGCACAAGGTCTGATTAAGCCTTAATCCAACAATTATTGCACTTGTTTCTTCACCCCATCAAACTCCATAACAAATTATCTATACACTTGTTTGGAATAAGTGAATCCAGTAGTAATTGGATCTCATACTCCACTTCTTTTTTTGTGTTTTTTGCTCTGTCAAAAAGAGGATTCCCATTAATTCGAGGGCAAGACGGGATAAGAAATATTATGACTCGTAACAAAACCAAGGAGTTAAGACCAGCTCAGGCAGGATAGTTCGGCAGGGAACTACTAATGGATACGTCACCTCACCCATCGGATGGATGAGCGACTTCGTACCTTTGCTGACTGAAATTCCCAGTTTTTCTCAGGTGAACAAAGGATAACTCGATAGGCTACCATCCGGAGACGACACCTTCTCTTTCTTCAATTCCCATCTGAATGGACCAGGTTCACGCAGGAAGGATAACTCAATCGGTCAGGTTCACACATAGTAGAACTCGATACGTCATCCTTTGACTAGTCAATTTCCCAGTCGTTTGCTCAGAAGGTACTAAGCGCTTTCCTGAGGTAGGAAGGTATTGCACTTTACTTGAGGTAACGCCACCCTATCACTCGTGAATTTCCCATCTCTCTGACCGAGCCCTCAGCGGACAAGCAAGAAATCCCTTCCAATAAAAAAATAACATTAGTAGTACGTAGGGCCACGTCCTCCTTACTATTGCGACTAGTCTAAATGACTATTCCTTTGGGGTACGCACTTATTGCTTCTGTGCGTGGTGAAACTTACTATTGCAAGCGAGTCTCCAAGTATCAACGACTATTGCTCATGGTTGTACGCACCTATTGCTCTAGAACCAGTAGCAAGTCATGAGGCGTGGGCGGATCTAAGAGCCTCTCCTCAAATAAAAAAAGAAATGAGTAAAGGGGCGTAGGCGGATATACTAGCTCTCCTCACTATTTGATAAGCCATTAAGCCATCCAGAAGCCAAGTCCAAAGCCTTTAACCTATAGCAGCCCACCAGGTTCAACAGAAGCCTTTAGACGTCGTAAACCAGTCAATATAAAGAAAGCATGCTGCCGTTACTTACATTGATTCATCATTTGGGGAGCATAGGACAATCAATTAATTTTGAGGAGCTGGATGCATGAGTCTTATGCCGAGAGATCAGGCTAAGTGCATAGACTAAAATAGTGTATCTATGGCTAACGGACATATATATGGACTACGCGGAAAAGGCTAGCACTCGGCTTTCACTACAGCTTAGAGCACTTACACTATAGGACTAAGGCAAGTAGTCTAAACTATTAGTTTTCTGAAACTCACTACAGCTTAAGACAATAGCTTTGGGCTTTCTTTCTCTTTTTCAAAGAATGGAGACTGAAAGAAAGGTATCTTTTTCTGGGTACAACCATTTCTATTTATTCTTTTTAAAATAAATGACCAAACTCAATTTCGAAGAAGTTTCGGAGACTGCGTACCAAAGCAAATCCTAAGTTGCATAGTGATGAGACCAGGATAAAGAGCTTTCAGTAAGTTTTGCATAATATTGTATACAAAGATATATATAATTTCTATCTTACTGATAAGGGGAAAAACCAAACCCCTTAGCTATTCTTATGATTGGATCGTAGCTAACCGAAACACTAATTTCTTCCCGTTCCCTTGAAGTAACGAAGAATCATCCTGATTCCACTTCCCACCCACTCGACCCACAACCCTAATCCCCCTCCTCTTCTCTTCTTATGATCCTAGCATGTGCACCTTACCCCTTCATCCAAGCAGGCTTTTATCCACCTAATGCTCATAGATGTATATTTATTGTTCCACCATACATTCTTCGTCTCCATCGCTAGTCCTTATCGTCCTTGACAGGCAGGCGCTGCTGTTATCTCCCCTCATACCTCCCCCCTTTATTATATTATTGCCCAGGACTTTGTTTCTCTGTATTCCCTTATTCTCTATCCTGCACTCTGGCTTCCTCCTCCCTATACTTACTTATTATTTGCTCTATCCGTCTATTTTATTTATTCTTTTTATTTCTTGTTTCTTCTTCCTGACCAGTGAGCGGGGGCATACCGGGTGACTCTTTTCACTCCTTGCCTTGACCTTTTTGTATTTCGGACGGACCGTGCTTCCGGACCTTGCTTCCTTGCTTGCTTCCTTTAATTAGACTTGATCCGAGCATCCATCCCAGGGGTTGGGTGTGTATTGTTCGTTCGCTGTGTGGAGGTCTGATTCTGATGATTCTTATGGTTCCTTTTCTTCTTGTTGGGTTGATCGTCATGTGGGATCCGCTCGTTCGGGAGAATAGACTGGGAAATGAAGTATGGGGGTTGGGTGGGCCGTATCAAAATCTATAAAAGGACCTTATCCAATTTGGATTGAAAAAGGACCGTTTAAGTAATTCGATCACTGAGGTACGTTAAGTGAAGAACCCTAACTTTACGTTCGTGAAACACAACACTTCGTTTCCAGAATTGATTCTATTTCGAGAAACAGATATGATCAGCGTCCTGCCAATAAGTTACGATAGGGAAAGCACGTACGCTCTTTGCCCTTGTCCACGGTGCCTTCCCACCCCTTTGGGGGGCCTGAGAGGCCACTTTGCTGCCCTGGGACAGGTCGTTATGAGTCCAATTTTCACTTATGGATTTGCTAGGTGGATCCTTTCAGACTTACCTGTTGGGAGGTTATCGGGAAGTATACCGGATTGTTTCTATGAAAAACCGGTATCTCATAGAACCTCTTACACTATCTCATGGTGTTTCTTCCATTCGATGCGCGTTCGCGTAAGATTCGTTACATACGTAATTATGAAATACGCTTTCCATGACGCAATTGGACGTCTTCATATAATTGTCTCAATGCTTTTGGGACTTTTTGAGTGACTCAATTAAGATGGAAAATTGGGCCTTCTACCCACACATTTCTACATATCAAATTATTAGGTAGGTTCCGGGCTCAAAGGAAACAGGTCAGTCAGGTCAGTCAAGTCAGGCGGGTAAGGCAGGTCAGTCAAGTCAGGCAGGGCAGGTCGGACAGGGCACAGACAGGGCAGATAAGGCAGGGCAGGATTTGCAAGTGACAATGGCAGGATTGGCAGATGACAATGGCAGGATTGGCCGGTGACAATGGCAGGACTGGCCGGTGACAATGGCAGGGTTGGCAGGCAGCGTGGTAGGCAGTTAAGTCAAGTCAGTCAGGTGTGATATTACGGGCTCACAGGAAACAATCAGGGACGACTTCAACTAAAAGGAAACAACTAGGAACAGCTTCGACTTGGTGTGACGCCCTTAATCCAAGTGGGTAGGGGGTTTGGGGGTTCAAAAGATCCAGTTAGCCGGACAGCCAGACAATCGCTGTCAGCCAGCCAACTAGACCATCCACCGTTGCCAGCCAGCAGCTATACATTCCTCATCAGCCAGACAGCGAGGCAATCCACCTTTGTAAACCAGCCAGCCATACATTATTAATCAACCAGGCAGCCCCAGGCAACCACCCATTATCAGCCAGCGGCCAGTCAGACATTTGTCATTACTCATTTAACCATGCATTGTCCATGGCGCACTTCAACATTTTATAATCGGCCAATAGGAAAAATATAGTACTGATTAGCCATCCGCAACTGAATAGGAGAATACAAGAACTTCGGACTACCCAAAGCTTCCCAAGACTTATTAGGAAAGATGTTAACATCAGATCCCAGATCCAACATCTAATCTTTGATCTAAAAACCATCTACCAAGGCATCAAGTCTAAATTATATCCCAGTCCTTCTCTTTATTCTCTTGTTATTCTCTTGACTCGGTCTGTCCTCCTTTCAGGCAAATTCACAACTACCTCCTCATTTGAATCTCCACTAGCTCCCATAAGTAACTTAAGGGTATTCCGCAACTTCCCAGTAAGTTGCTCATCCTCTAGAATCTCAGAAAACAATTGTAACCACAAAGCAACTACTCTCTTAGACTTACCTGAGGCACTTGTCTCCGTCGGGTTTCCGCAACTAGGAGCGTGTTTTCCTTGATATGGTCCCCGATTCTGAGTAGGTTCCGCAACTCCTGGAGTCGTAGGTACTGATAGATTCTGAAACATTTCCACAACATCCTTGAAGAATGCTTTCTGTTTCACTGGGTCAAACTTTGGGGCTCCTGGCCCAGCCCTCTGGATCTTGACTGAGTTATGACCTTCCATATCTGCTCCTGTCCTTGTTCCTCCCCTTGTCATAATGTTGATAGTTGAGCTAAGGCTTTCATCCCGTGGCCTAGGCTCTTAATTGATCAGATTTGCTCCTCTCTGACGTGTACGTTCCTCCCATTTGGCTATCCATTCTGGACAATCTTCAATTGCGTGAGTGTTGGTTCTACAATATGGGCACCAAGGTTTCCTAGGGAGAGGACAGTCTCTTGAGAGATGTCCCACTTCATCACAGTTATAGCATTGAACCTGTCCCCTTCCGCCAGTTCGTCCACCTCGGTATCCACCTCCACCTCTTCCTCGTCCTGCTCCAAACCCTTGAGACCCTTCATTGACCCAGAATGCAGAGCGATCCAACCTGTCCGCAAGTGCATCCAAAGCTCGGCATCGGTCTGTACTATGAGTGGAGGACCCACAAAATGAACAATATAAAGTATTTGGTGCAGAAGAATATTTCTGTAAGATAGGGCAAAGTCTAGGAGGATGCCCATGAGTTTGACAGATCTCACAGTATTCATTATTCTGCACTGGTTGATTAGGAGGAAAAGCATGATAAGGCCCATGAAATGGAGCTGCGCCTACTGCTTGCGCAACTCCTCCCGCCGGCCTGATTGGGGGAGTGTCTACAGTAGGGTGAGAAGGTCATGCCCCCCTGTACCTGGGGCACTCTGACACATGGTGACCCTCCGTATGACATCCTGTGCACCACACCTGAGGTCGTCCAACCTTAGGGAGCGTCAACTCTTGGATTTTCTCTGTAAGAATGGCGATCTGGTTTTGGACCTGAGACAGATCCGGTGCTCCTGTGGGTACCGCAACTCTGTGGGTCCCTGGATATCCTACCATAGCTTCAATCTTCATAGCTTGCTTTAATGCATCTGTCAAAAAGTAAATCTTCTGTTGCGTTAAGGGGATGCGGGTTAAGGGCAATAACTCTTGAATAAACCATTCCTTCTGATGTGCGGCATGGATTGGGTTTGTCAATCCATCACAAGTTGTGGGGAAATTGGTTGTCCCTAATAACATAGGAATGAGGGCTTTCCCTCCGTTGTCAGGGGATATAACCCAATAAAATAGGAATATTAATAGGTTAACGCTCACTCATCATATGGGTGAGGAAGATCTCTCATTACTATTATATATGAGATTCTAAGTTGAGGGAAATTTGATTGAATATTGGGGTAAATATAGGTATTGGTTCTACCCTCTTTGCTAAAACGTAATTACGTATAATAAATAAAAGGATAATTACCAACTATCTCTCCGTTCAGCGTCACAGCGTCACAGCGTCACCCTCCCTCCTTGAGTGTGTCAGCATCACAGTGTCACAGCGTCACCTTCACTTTATCCTTTACCTTTTTCACGTACCTCTCCGACTGGCAGGTGAAAGTGACTGGGTCAATTGAAAAGTGATAGGCAACATCGAGATCTCTTTTAGTAATTGATAGGACCGATAAGCTGAGAAGGTAGGACCAGACAGATTCTCTTCAATGTGAGGAAGGAGGGCTCACCCTATATAAGTGGGGTGAGGAAGAGGCTTGGGCTCTAATAGCTTAGGACCGGGACTACCCGAAGAAAGGGACTACCCGAAGAAAGGAAGGGAAGATGAAGAGCATGCAACTATAGATATCCTTCCCTCACCCCGGCCCATAGACTATCTTCTTTCGGATGGGAGGACAAGCCGAGCATGCTTTCATTTTCGAATGGCCGGGTACAATATCATGGCCGGGTACAATATCATCATGGCCGGGAGAAAAAGAGAATGGCCACTTTCTAGAGGGCAAGGATAACTTCACCCTCGGTTGGCCTGGGCTGCTAGCTATTATTTCCAGTTCATGGCTGAGGAGTATAGCCCCCCCGGTGGAAGGAGTAGAGTTGCTATCCCCCCGGTGGAAGGAGTAGACCCGGTTGGTTCCTGCATTAATGAAGGAAGGGTTGGACCCCACTGACCTGCCTAACTAAGATTCCCGGGGGCCCTAGCGATTGCTCGCTTTCATTTTCTCTGGTCCAGGACAGTTGTTCTAAGTGGGGGTCAACTTCACTTCGGGCCACTTCACTCAATTGAACTTCCTTCCTTCCGGTTAGTGATGTTTGGCCTCTCTATCCATCCATCCAACTATCAGCGATTTCGAGCATGCTTTCATTTGGATGTCTTGCTCCGGGGCTGCATAGAGGTTGAGTCGGTTTAAGCTGAGAGAGTGTTGGAATATTCATGGGGCATTCTGTACTCAGATGTGAAATGATGTTTTCATGCAAATCTCAGTGGAATTGGTTCAATTCTCCTAAGTTTTAGATCTGTGAATGTATGCTCTGTTTTATTTATCTCTGTTATCTTTCATGTTCTCATTGTGTAGGTCTCTCTAGAACATGTGGTTGTAATATGATTCTTCTGGTTATTCACTTAGATCAATATGTTCAAATGAAGTGTGGGTATAATGTGGGTATAATTGAATGATTTTCCTTCTCATCTCTTCTGGCTATTCATTTAAATCCTGCCAACAACATTGATTTATCTGCCAACCATTCCCGTCTGCCGGGGCGATCTCCTTCCCGTATCGATGTCGGCCCGCTTGAAAAGGTAAGGTAAGCGTTCTTTTTTCTTTCTTTCTCCCTTTCTTTCTCTCAATCGGTGAGGTGAGCACCTTAAAGTTGTCAATCTAATTTATAGAACTTTTCAAGTGTGAACAAGTCGATCTCCAAACCCTTTATATGAGATCGATTCACATTACAGATGTAATAATGAGATAATGATGCGAGGCTCGACCGCTGTTCCTACCATTCAGAATTCATTTTGGGTCGATCTCTGTCGTTAATACGTAGATAAGAGAGAGACCAGCTCTTTTGAAGGTCTAGCCTATTATTCATGAAAAGGTCGATCTCCTCCCCAACCTCCAACTCTCTCTCTGTTCGATCAGAGTGCGTTGACCCGGGCCAACAGCAGCGCTGTCGACAGTGAAAACAGCTCGATTCTTCAAACCTCTACGGATCTGATACTCAATTTTCCCATTTGTTTTGGCCATTGTTCCTCCAGTAAGTCATTCATTCGATGGCTTAGCTGGTCTTTAGCTCATTATCCCCCTGATTCTTTTCATCTATTACTAATCTATCATTATCGAAGACGATCAACGACCTCGACTTCATCTATCCAGATCCAGTCATGCCGCTCACTAATCAACTGGGACTTTCTTAGCAACCCCTCGCCTGCTTCCTTATAGTAACCGATTTCTTTCTATCGAGATCTTTCGTCCCGAAAAAGCGAATTCTTTTCAGTAAGTTCCACTGCCTTACCAAAAGGTTTACACATGCAAGCTTATCATCATCGTTCCTATTCCCCGATGCTATCCTTGTCTACGTTGACCCGAGCGAAATCGACCTCTATAGAGAGCCATGCCGCTAATTATCCCGGACTTCCTGTTTATAGTTCTATCGCAATCTTGACACGGATCCACATCTCATCTAGATCCATCTCTAGTCATTCCTTTTGTGCGAGCAAACTGATCGCTAGCCTATAATCTTAAGAGGTTCCCGATTTGTCCACTTCGATATCGACCTACCTTTCCAGTTGATTCGCCTATGGCCCGGCTGACATCGGGGCATCTCCCTCGGCCGAGGATGGACGTTGATCACCTTGTATTTGTCGACTTCTCCCTCATTCTGCCTATGTAAGCACTATCTTAAATAGCTACAGACCCTTCGATTTGGATATACTCTATCAATGACAATGCTTGCTTTTAGTGAGACCTAAAAAAACCCACTAAGTTCCTATGCCTTTTCCGTTCCTCCGTATACCGATTTGCTTGTAGACCATGTTCATCCAGTTGATTTGATCGATCGATACTGATCTTATTGATGCTGCCCCAGTCTATCGCTTGACTGATTGATGTCGACTATTCGCGTTTCCTCCCGCTTCTGTCTAGTGCCATTGATCAACCTTGGTATGACCTCGATTTAGTCTATTGCCTGTGATCCTATTCCCACTTGCCAGTATCATCCCAGTATTCATGGATCTAGCTGTGTTACCGCCTATCATTGGTGCTGCCTTACCAGTATATTCCGTGACTTGGGTCTCCATCACCCCCACCAATGCCCGTGATCCGATCCGGTCCGTTCCGATCCGACCTGATCTGATCCTCCGCCGCGACTCCTTAAAGTTTTCAATGGGCATAGCTATGTTTCCAGTTTCCACATATCCGCTCACATCTCCCTATCGCCCTGTCTTCCATAGTTCATGTTTACCCTATTGATGGATTCGAGTACCCAGAGATGGGGAAAGTGGAGGAGTTGAGCAACGCCCTCTCCCGGTCGCTCTCTATCCGGCCAACCTCCCTCTTTCAAACTTTAAGCGAGTCATCATCATTATTTGGTAATCTAAAGAGCTCTAAAGATCCCAATCTCCATCGTTTTTTCCCAATCTTCAACATGAGGAAAGACATTATGAATAGTTTCCACTTAAGGTAGATTAGATCCACGAGTATTCTCATCATGGGGAACATCATCTCTGTCATCATCTCCATAAAGAGTCGTTTACCTACTATCATAATGAGGGTATGCATTTCCCGAGTCGTTTACCTACTATCATCAATCACGAGGAAATACATTCTCATGTTTCCCAATCCTCATCATTCCCATAAAGAAAGTCTGCCCAGCTGCGTTGAGCGGTTGTTTCTCCCTCTTATTAAAAGCTGGAAGTTATTTTAATAGATCCATCTTCTCGGCAAGTTCATTTAATATAAATCATATAAATAAAGTAGTGTTTAATTTGAAGCTTTTCATTTTCATCGAGTGTCCAACTTTCTCGCGATAGACTATGGCAAAGTCACACTACGCAAGATCAAATAGCGGGAGATCAAGGCGAAGCCTTTTAGAATTAGAAGCATTTCAAATTGGAAGGTGAAACCTCAATCGAATCAGTCGAAATCCATCGGGAAAAAGAATGGACTACTAAGGAGCAATAGGGAAAAGGAAATGCAAAGAGAAGTTGCATGGTCATCGCTCATGGGGGTTTTTAGGTAACCACGGCGCTACTAACAAAGAATAGTATCCGAAGCTCTTTTCATTTTAAGCTTGCCGCGAGGTACTGGCACTCAAAAGGAAATGATTGCTCTCTTATATGAGGATACAACACCCTCGGAGAACAATCAATGAAAATCCCCTCAGGCTGGAACACACAAACAAGTGGTATATATCAATCGGATCAATAAGCGCACGTGCAAAGAGCGAATGAACGAGGACGAAGTGACAGAGCAACCAATGAAATAGTGAATTGTGTGGATAGGAAACGTCGTGTACTAAGGTGGGTGGGAATATTGGTTGATTCATTAGGGGTTCCTAATTTCTTTCCCACCCCTCCTTCTATGCTTATATTCATTCCTCCCAAGCCTTAGTTCTGTTTTATACCCGGTATAGGCGCTTGATTCCCCCTTACTATATATGGTGGGTGGGCGAACGACGGGCAGGGCAATGCCCGCTTGCCGGCACAAATGAAACTAACCCGGTCTCGAGTAGAGATGCCCACCAACCCCATCTTCCTCTTCGGGTGGGTGAAAATCATAGCGGAGGTTTCGGGTGTACATCCACAGGGCGGGTGGGATGGAAGTGTATTCCTCTAATCCAACCCTTAGGAACTAGACTCCCTCTCCTCTCATTCCAAAATAGAATTCTAAGGAGGGCGTAGCCCCCCTTCCTTATCGTTCTATTCCTTGCTCTTCCAAATAAAGTAATACAAGACAGATGGTCAAACGCGGGCGTGTTATAAATCGCATGTAGTAGCTCGAACCTTATGCGGGATCATCTATAGTATGAGCAGCGGCTAAAACAGGATGTGGAATAGTGCTATCATCCTTCTATTTCCATCCGTGTTCGACGGACAGAGGACGGTCGGAAGGAAGCCCAGCCCAACCAGATTTCAGGGGGTACAATAGAGCCAAAATCCGGCCGATTGGTTCTCTGTATAACCCATCTATTTCTATCATACCGGAAAGAGGACTCCTTCTCGTCCCCTTCGGATCCACAAGGATTCGTTTGATTCGTCTCGCCACGGAGCTACAATGATTCGTGGATCGGAGCCTTGTTGGTTGGCTATTTATTTCCACCTTCCTATCCCGTTTCAATCCGTTTAGACTACTGTTCCCGGTGATTCCTATTCCCACCACTCTCTCGAATTCCTATATACCGCTAAGTGAGATGCTCCTGCTAAGTGAGATGCTCCTGCTAAGTGAGATGCTGTAAAATAAATAGATGCTTAGAAGGATAAAAGGATGTGAAAACCAGATCACTGGCACCGAACTAACTATTGATAGCTTAAGGAATTGGAAATATTAGAGAAAATGAGACCCGGAAAAAAGCTGATTCAGCAGTACCTGCCACCTCCCATCTTAGTTTCAATGCAACCTTTTGATGAGCCGCCATCCAGTTGCTAAGCCATGCCAGAGTAAGCCATGCCCTTGCTAATGGCTAAGCCTAAATAGAATATATAATATATTGGAAGAGACCGGGAAATATGATCTGACCGGTAAAGCCTTCCTGACCGGGAAAGAGAGATAAGCACGGGAAAGAGAACCTTACCTTCAGCCATTTTACTTTTGCCATTTTACTTTTGCCCGCAATAATTTGACTATGGCACGCACAGGCTCGCAAAAAGTGATTCTTTACTATTCCTAGGCCGTACGCGCGAGAACGAAGCTGAAGACCTCCTCGTGTTAGCGCTTCTCACACGAATGCACGAACGGATTGAGGAGCGGGACCGGAACGTAGTTATGTCAATTCAGATAGATGGGCGTCAGATGGAGAGGCGGGTGGACCTATAGTTAGACTGTATGATGGATAAAAAAGTATAAGCCCAGATGAATCGAATGCGGTTGGACCCGGAATAACACGAAATAAGTGTATCCTGCTCCTCCTGCAGGGCATGGGAAGGCATTTAGGTGGGATTATTGCTCGTCCGCACCGCAGTTCCATTCGGAGGAAGAGATAAAACATGTGAGTTCCTACGCCGGAGGGGGTATTGGGCTAGACGAGACTATAATGGAATCAGGTATAGGTCACTGAGGGAGAGAGCTTGAAAGGTATCAATCGAACGCCTCGCCAACTCACTTGTCTCATATTTGGGATCTCTCTCTTTCGCCGCTGGACTTATTCCTCTGTTGTGTTCCTATCTCTCCGTTGGACCCATTCCCCTGCCTGCCGCGCCGGTTGCTAACCCATCTATATAATGCCTTCCTTATTACCGCCTATCCATCTTTTCCGGTGAATAAAAGCTATCGCCAAAAGGGATTATTTCTGTTCCCCCATCCAACCGACCCGACGAAGCGACCGAACCAGGTGGGTGGGAATATAAAGAGGGCAACTACCAGAGTGACGCATATTGAATGGTCCTTTCTTTTCGTTCGATCAGATCGGTTTACCTGAATGAATTCCCTTGTCCGAAGAATCCCATTGATAGGAACCAAATGACTTTAGTAGTGCACTGTGTGGGCCCCGGGAGAAGGGTGGCCGGGTGGCAATTCCAGTAGAACTGATCCAATAAGGTACTTTTATTGTAGAACCGATCCGATAAGGCTTGGTGATATTAAGATCTCCATAACCGAAATACGGTTTTGCACTCGTTTTATTCCATCTCCATATAACGAACGAGCTTCCATTTCTTCTGTTTTTTCCGTGAAAGGTTGACGATAGTGAGATACGATAGTGAAATATTGATTGGATCGAAATGACAGATACGATAGTTGGGTGCCAATCGGAGGAGGGTACCCTGGTAAGGCAAGCAAAAGCAAAGTGAGTTATATACAGGTTTAGTTCGGAGGCAAAATGGGCATGAATTCCTTTCAGTTCATAAGACTAAGGGAAATATTCCTCCCTTTCACTTCTTGGCGGCAATGAGCATGAATTATCCCTTTCACTTATCAGTGGAAAGTCAAATGAATTCTTCCTTTCACTCCTCTGGCTAATTCTGGGTCCTCCCCTTCTGCAAAGATTGTTCCTCCCCTAGAAAATGACGTGCACATAAGTCTTTGCTTCCCTGGAGCTACCAGTAAAGGTGGTCGTCTTGATGAGGATGGCCGAGACAGCGGCAGACATACCTTCCCGCACATGCCAGTGGATATAAATTGAATGGTAATTGGTGCAACCCTGGCACATATCGAATCCGAGTCCTAGTCACTTTGACTTCACTGGTAAACTGTCTTTTTGGTTTTTTGGTTTTTTTATGGTTAGTCTGGTCTATGCTCCCCCCTTCCAACTAATAAGGGGAAGTGCAACACGGCACCGAAGAGTTTGTCTTCCTTGTCCCGCTCAATCAGTAGGGTTTGCGTCTCTGGCTTGCTGGCGCAATACGCGAGATGGATGATGCTGGGACTATCTACCGTGGGGATTCGGCGACAGAAAGCATGAACGAACTACGGGGACTTGCCCGGCCGGGCAGTAAGAAATGGTGGGATCTATCCGATGGACGTGGTATAATGGGTGGGAATAAAAATAGTGAGCTCCAACTTACTTTATGCGGTGGGTGAGATAGAGAAGGAATATGGAAGAAATGTTTCAAAACCCTACTCGGATTACTGATTTACCTAACCACTAGGGTCTTGAAAGGTAACAATCTTTTTTAGCTTTGAAAACTACCCCCTAGTTATTCCTCCTTCCCGCCTGGGGAAAATAAATAGGTTGACTCGACGCTTTAGCAACAGGATTGTCCCACTCTATCATTTCAGGGCTACTCTGGCCCTATTTTTGATTGAGCCAATACTCAACCCAATATGTTCGACTTCTATTTGAAACACCGAAACACTACGATTGGCCGCCTCAGAATGAACGGGGGAGCCAAGCCCGATCCAAACATTGATAAGAAAATAATGAATATTAGTTCCGGTGTAGATAAGATCAGATCGATTGGGAAAGGGGACGATATGCGCTCGCCGGTGCTTCATTTCTCCCATCCATCCTTTCTTTTGGTTTGGGTTGTTTGCCCGTGTCAGTACCACTCTAAACTGTAACGCCTCGCCTTCGCTCAACATCTATCTATATGAAATGACTCATATATAATAGTAGTTACGTGGCTCTCCTCTAGTTCCCTCAGTAAGATAAGGTATTTGGAGGAAGAATCCCCCTATATCTTTATATATTGTAAAGCCAGATAGTCAAGCTAGATCGTAAAGCCAGATAGTAATGCCTAGCCAGGCGGTACCTCACGAATAAGAGATGTTAGGGTGCGTCTGCCTATTCATGTTCGCCAAGCTGGTTTGCGAGCCGGGAAGAAGGGATCACCATTTCGATCGCCACTGATGGAAGGAAACGGAGCGGGAATTTAGAAGGTTTTTTTAGAACATAATTACTCTGAAACAGATTCTTCTGAAACAAAGCCAGGAAAGTAGCGATACAGCGCATGAAAATGGCCATACGGTTTTATGCTTTTGCTAGTGAGCTAAGGGAGAACGCTAGTGAGCAGGATAAGAGAACGCTCCTTCGAAAGACTTCGTTCCAAGGCTTACCTTCCAATGAAAGACATAACTCCACTATCTGACGGAAGGAAAATCCGTATGACCAACTGATAATTCATACTTAAAATGAGAAAATGCCAAATGGAAGTCAGTCCCGCGTATCAAAGTAAATACCTACCTAAAGGTCAACTCAGAAAAGTGCTTACAATGCCCCAGACTTTTGTTTTCATGGCCCCTATTTTTATTTTTTTTTTTTTTCTTTTACGAAGTGTTTCTATACCGTAAACTAGTATCTAATTTCGGTAACTAACGAAATTAGACAAGACGTGAAAGAATGAGTTAGCGTGGTCACCATCCATATAGCTCCTGGCAAGTCTTTCCCAAGCCCTAGTCTTGACAATACAATGCCTGAAGGTGCCAGCCAGTATTCAATCCTGTCTCAGGCATGCTCGTAAGTAATAGGCTGACTTGGCTACGGTCTATCAGAGATACATAATCTGGTACGCCACTGGCTAGCAGAGCACTGGCCTATCCCTTCTGTGGTCAAGATGAGCTCTAAAGGCTTGCACCTTCTGTGGTAAATACCTATATATATGGGGAGAGCGCTTGGCTGTCCTCGCTACTCTATCTTGGGACGGGTAAGGATAACCTGACCTTTCACCTGCACGGGTGGTAACTATTATTTCTTATTTCCCCAAAGCCCACAGAATATCTCAGGGCAAGCATAGCTAGAATCTCTTGGGGATAACCCGGACTCGAGCTCCGGTTTGCTTGAGGGGATAACCCAGATGTTACGGTTTTTTTTACGCAATTGTGGTGATGGATCAATGACGTGATTTGCAGCAACCGGGGCACTCACTCGAGCTAGCTTGCCTGTCACTTACTCGAGCTAGCCGGAGCTAGCTATAGACTTTGAACTCTGCTTCTCTTTAATAAAGGTAGGACCTGTCACTCACTCGGGCTAGGAAGAGCTATAGTTAACTCTTTACTATGCTATGCTATATTTTTGATTAGCTCCCTCAACCCATCCAATTCAAGCAGTAAGCCCCGGCAGTCAAACGCTTTATGGCCAACCTGCATCTATACAGACTAAGTGGTAAACATATAAGTCGCTATGGTCCCATCAGAATTGTAAGCAGGCTGAAACCTAGTCGAGAAAGACTCCACTTAAGATAATAAGAGAGGAAAGGTATTAACTATTTCCCATATAATATATTAGGCCGAACATTCATTTAAGCGGATCTTCAACGTAAAGATCTGGCTCCCTGTATAAATAAAGTGAGACAGTTCGGTCAACGGCACCATCAGAACCAACACTATTGTAAACATCGGATCTATCGTAAACTCAGTGTCTATAGTCAACATCTTGGGCCAACCCCGGCTCGAGAGTTCGCCATTCCAGTTCCTTTATTAAGGAGGGTTAGGTCTACCGATTGCTCGCCCTCAGGGACTCAGCGCTGGGTTAACATACTATTTATTCGCTTACTACCCCATGGGCACTTCTTCACTGCCTTCTACGATTGGATTGGGGAGATCCTCTTTTGACCTTGCCCTATCAAATGTGCATCCATCTCCCTAGACCCGATCTCCCGAGTGAGAAATAGCTCAGGACAAACCCCTTATAACGACGACCTTCAGGACCTATCTATTCTATAGAGTCTAAGGGCCCGCACTCGACCGGGCCCCCCTTCCTTAACTTCATGATCGATCCGGAGGGTTATCTATGTATGTGATATACGTCATAGGCCTTACGGTAACAAAGTGATAACGACTGCCCCACTTATAACCCTTCGAGCGTCACCCCTCTAGCCTTACGGACTCCTCGTAGGCTAACCTTGTGTAGGATTGGTTCTAGGGTATGGTTACTATACAATCTTCCCTCAACTTTATCTCTGTTAGGGTTAGGGTATGTTCATCTTGTTATGGTTTGGTTGCTTGTGCTATCCTCTTCCTTTATAACCCCGATATCACCTCTTTGGGAGAACCTACATTGGGATAACTTTAGGTGAACATCTTATCTTCCCTCAACTTCTTTCTGGGCTAACATAGCTTAACATAGCCTGCATAATTGATTATATCCTTGGTCAAAATAAAAGGCTGGCTGGCTCCTCACGGTAGTTTAAGTACTGAGCCTGCCTCACTTTGGCAGGATGATCCAGTTATCCGGTTGTCATCGCTCGATCACTTCTCCACGTGAGGGATAACCTTTGTTTGCATTCTTTCCGATACAAATGAAATTCTTTTATTTGCGAGAGTGGAATCGAACCACTTTTATCACCACGCCAGAGATTTAAGGCATCTAGTCTCGCATCGAAGTTCTCAGTCAGATTGAATCAATCAGTTTCTCTCTATTATGAGTTGCATATCGGGTACAATAGAGAACTATATCTCTATATTATTTATATATGTAATTACAAAGGCTAAAGCGAGCGTCATTACATTTGGCTGATGCGTTTTTCTATTTTGTTGGTAAAGGTGCCGTAAGGCCGCTTGCCTGTTAAGGGAAGGAAGTTCGTCATTTTGGTAAAGTAAAAACAGGTCGTGGTTCAACCTGTTGGCTTATAAGATGTAATTTGTGTTCCAGGAGAATGGATTTGAAACCCCTTAATGGTCTAATTTCTGAGGAAGATGGGTACAAAAGATGATATAAAGGTGATATGGGTGGAACGAAATGAAGTAGAAGGATTGTATGTAGTGGGTATCCAAGAATAGATTGGGCTTAATATTGAAAAACTAAATGGCTTTATGTTATCATGCATCAAGGGCGGTAAGCGGGGAGACGTAAGGATCATGATAGACCGTCGTAGGAGTTTGAACAACGCTCTATGTGGGGAACTAATGGAACATTCGAAGTGATTATGTTGGGGGCTAAGCCCTGAATAATTAGCTGCCCGGGGCTTAGCTTGCATGAATAAAATCAGATTGGACTTGTCGGAAAAATGGGTTCTGCACGAGCCTAGCTCCTGTTAGGTTACTAGCTCCTGTCCTGTGAGGTGAATATAGAACAAAAGCAAACCCCGGAAAAGCTGGGGTCCGGGAAGAAAGTAAGGCCTCGAGCGCCAGCTGCAAAAAAGCGGCAGGTAATTCCGGGAAGAAGCATTGAAAAACCAAGCAGGAGAACTCGGAGGCTAATGCTCCGTAAGGGGCCTTTGCTAGGGTCTAGGCGCGGTACAACGACCCCGAATTATGTAGAGGAAAGATTGTAGAGGAAAGAGTATGGATCGAACCATGCCTGTTTGAAGTGAATCCGATCTGCAGTTATATTTGTTCGTGGCGAGATACGAAAGCTGGCTTGCCTTGCTTTCTTAGTTTCGTTTCGAATCCGGGTGTCTCTGTTCTTATGTGTAATCGCCCTTTTCCTTTTGATAGTTGTAATTAAAGGGCGAAGTCCGAGAGGTAAGTGGGGCATTTTTCACAGTCTAATTCAGTTTGCAAGTCCGAGAGTAAAGTGGGTTCTAATTAATAGTATAAGTAGTGGTTTAAGTCCGAGCTTTAAGTCCGAGAGGGAGGTGGTGGTAAAGTCCGATAGGTCGTTGAGTTCAAAAGTAAGAGAGGTTCTCTTCTCTTATTATTTTATGTTATTCCTGGGTTTGAAGTGCTAGATGATATTTGTTCTATATAATTTTTTATCATAGCAATTGGTCCAAGCCTACTCCATTCATCTCAGTGCTGGGTTTCTTGGAGGTCTTCCTCCCGCGCCACATGCCCTCTTGCTTTGGGTTCCTTGAGGTTCGTCCTCCACCCCAACAACTCTTTCATTCAGCTGGTTCTCTTGGCCATTGGATCCACCTAGCAAACTTCTCTTCAACATGAAACTCCATCGATTTGGTTCACTAGGCTCATCGCCTACACGGATCTACCTACCCTGCATTGAGTTTTTTTGAGGCTACCCTAACACCCCATATGCCTCACTAGTGTGGTGACTTCTTCCAGCTTTCCTCTACGTTGTGTCCTCTCTTTCCAGCAGTCCGTTTGGTAGTCAATCTCTTTGGCATTTACCCTAGCCATATATTAAGCCTAGGGTTTACTTTTTCAATCTCCACAATAGTACAGTGTGGTCCCAACTTTTCTCTTCCATCATGCCTCCTCATAGAGATCACTCTTCAGATGAATAAGACTCCACCTCTCTACTATAGTTTAGGAATTGGCTAGCTCCCTTATCGAACTTATCAAAGCTCTGCGACATCAACCTAGGGTTTTCACTCCTACCTTCTAGCTAGATACCAGAATCTCCTTGCCCAAATATGGTGGACAAATGCATGGAGACATTTGGGGTTCTTGGATCTGCAACCTAACTACTTTTTTCAAACTTGCCCAGATATGACTGAAGATCAACGCTTACTGCTTGTGGGAAATCACTTAGAAGGACTTTCCCAAGCTTGGTAGCAATGATCCACAATGATCCCACACTACTTCAGAGACCTAAATCAAACTCAACGAGGAACAATCAACCAATGACACATCAGGACACATCACTACATGGGGCGCATTGTGTCAGGCCTTGATAATACACTTTTTCCCTATAATCCCGAGCAAGTTCTTATTCATGGACTCTGCAACACCATTCCCCCTGGGATAATAGTTAGACGAGTAACGCAAATGAATTTCCTTGTCTAATGAAAAGTCGACGATATCCATAGATCTGGAGTACAACCCACTGTAAAATTTGAAAATAGAAGGTACACCAAACCTGGTAATGATTTGTTGTTCTATTAAATGAATCATCATTGTATTGTTCACAATAGCTAAAGGGATGGATTCAGACCACCAAGTAAAGCAATCAGTAGTTGTCAGCATGTACCTGTGTTGGAGGAATGTGGGTGGATTTATCCTATCACATTGAGGCCCCTTTGCTTTAAGGGTTTTGAAATAGTCATAGGTTGCAAAGGCACTACATCCTTCTTTGCTTTCCCTGCACATATTTGGCAAATGCGACACTTCCGAACATGTGCATGCACATCCTTAAACAGTGTTGGCCAATAATACACAACCCTTGGTACTTTATGTGTGGTAGTGTCTCCTAAGAAATGTCCACATGTTTACCCGTCATGTAAATCATTCAAGCCTTTCTTGGCATCTTATTTATCCAAACATCTAAGTAGCACACCATCGTAGTTCTTCCTGAAGAGAATCCCATTGATAAGACTGTACTGAGTGGATTTTAGCCTTAATGCTCTGTTGCTTTTGGCATCTAAATGATTAGGACTAGATCCATGTTGCAAATAGTACTGAAACTAATAATACCATGAATCTGCATTTGCAGGTACAAAAAGAATGTCAGTTGCGTACAAGGGAGCTTCGTTCTCCCCACCTACTTTGTCAGCTTGATATTGTCCTTCAACTGCTAACTTTCATAATCCCCGTTCTCTTACTATAGTAGCGGGTTTTATATTCAATTTAGACTCTTGGATAGCGCTCATCCAACAGGCAAGCTTTTCACTAAGTTCTTTCTGGATGAATAATGATCTTACATTTGAATGCAGAACAATGACTTTCGTGTGAATTTTAAAAATGCAGGGCCTAAACTGTTTCACGGATTTAACCACAGCATATGCTTGCTTTTCGATAGCCAAGTAATTCAGCTCAACCCCTTACCTGAGCTAGCGATTTTAGGGGATTTCCCACGCTGAATGGGCACGAATTGATCCTAAGTTACTTGAAGTGAGGGGTTGGTCTTCGAGTTCCTCCATTTTTTGGCCCCTACCCCTTCATAGAGCGGCTCCTCACCATATGAATGGTTTCGTCTTAAAACCCTTCCTTTTTCGGGGCCCCTCCCCCTAACACGTACTTTAGCATATTGAAAACAATTCTAGGATAATTGCTAGGACCGAACCTACCTCACTCGTTTTCAGACAGTTGGTAAAGCGTTTCTCGAATGGGCTTTGCTCTGATTGAAACTCAAACCCTCCTTCTACTGGGTGGGTTGACACCGGCTTGCCTGACCCTAGGTTCATTCGTGGTGGTGAATGCTCGCTCCACTAAGCTATTGCCCGTTGACACAACCCACCCCGTCTTTCTACAGTGGCTTTA
>Ga0316215_1000049_pt1 | contig 19910 bp, 15 predicted proteins | sample NRE5metagenome_FD_207796 | JGI IMG/M metagenome (GOLD analysis project Ga0316215, IMG submission 207796) | Spruce roots microbial communities from Maridalen valley, Oslo, Norway - NRE5 | ecosystem: Host-associated > Plants > Roots > Unclassified | place: Norway: Oslo | collected 2017-09-15
GAAACAGAATAATAAAGTGTTTTCTTTGTTCAGGAATTAGCTATTCCTCCCCCTCATTCTTCTCCTGGTGCGAGACTTCCGATTTCTTACTTTTAGGTTTGGTTCAATCAATAGCAGCCTATTTAAAAGTGATGTATGAGGCATAGTTTTGTCTATCCCCAAGGAGGAAATATTCATTATTAGGTTCCAAAGGAAGACTGAAAGTCAGGTCCCAACCAAGTAGGAGTATATTGCATTATCTATGTAATATCTGCCCAATGAGCTCAACAATTCTAGCGTGCTTTTTCCTCTCTCTTCCATACGTTAGAGTGGGATCAACCCGCCCTCCTTCCTATCAGAATAATATTTGTATTGAAAGCAACTCTATTCGATGACTTATTCAAGCAAGCATCCCGCCCGGGAGCCTCCCTAGTAGCCAAGCCAAGTAGGTGAGCAGGAGCCCAGCTGATTTAATAGGCCGGTTTACGGGGCCCGGTGAGCCAAGCCAAGTGGTTTACAGGTGGGTAGTTCGCTTGGAGTGCTTGGTGGGCAGGTGGAAAACAAAGGGCTTCCTTCCTTTATAGGAACATAAATAAGTGAACACCCTCCTCCATGAGTTGGTAACATAGCCTAATCTATCTCGTCTGGTGTAACCCATTTTCTTTCCCCGCCCCCCCTGGTTCATTGACCAACCAGAAATCGATGGCAGTGTGACTGCGGCCTATCATCAGTTATAATCTGCCTAGGTCTGTTTAGCATAAACTTGTCTGCTGCCAATGGTGATGCTGAAGTAGCAACGTATCCACTTTAAATATGGCCCTTTATTCTAGGTGCGGTAACTTGCCTTATATATGAGATTATTCAAAATGTTACATAGATCAAGTGCATGTAACCCTGGATGGAGTAGCGGTATCGAGTGTCTCGAAACCTGGGTCGCAACTTAAGTATGTTGGCGGACCCGCGTAAGCCCCAACTTTATAAATAAAAATGTGTGAAATAGCCTTTTGGTTTTTGAACCATATGGGAAAGGCAAAGGTTCAAGTTGAAGGGCTAAAGTTAATAGGCTAGAGTTGATAGGTGAAAGGCTTATGATTAAAGGCTTCTGTTGTCCTTGTTTAGGCTTATGGCTTCTGGTTATCCCTTCCCGGAAGACTGGCTCGGGTATCTTGATTCATCCTCCTCCTTCCAACTCCTCCATCGAGTGGGATCCATCAATCAAAATAATCAGATCAATAAATAAATCCTCCCTAGGTTAGGCTTGGTGGGCTTAGGCTGAAGACGAAAGGCAAAGGCAAAAGGCTTTGATTCTGGCTTCTGTTTAAAGGGAAAAGTCTTCTGTTGAGAGGGTAAAGGCTTTTTCTGTTGGACTTGTTGGACTTGGCCAAAGGTAAGGCTAAAGTTCCAAGGTTCAAGGTGAGAGGCCTCTGGTTCATGTCTAATATAGTCCCTGGTAGACAGGTGTGTGTGTGTGTGTGACCGATCTAGCGATCAAGACACAAAAGCAACAACTAGAATTTATTCAAGTAAGTAAGCATCAATCAGAAACATGAAGCTCGGGGTGTAACGTATATAACATCGCTGTAGTAAATTGTAAATGGATGGTATCGCCTGGGTATCACCTCTTCGTTCACTGGACCTAATCGTGGCACCACCTCATTGTTAATTGAACATATCCCCGCCCCATGACCTCTTCGTAGCACATCTTCGTTGCGCATAGTCATAATTAACTGCACATAGCCCTGTCCCGTGGTTGCACATATTCATTTCACTGCGTTGTGTTATTCATGTGCCTTGCCTCAAATCGTGATAGCAAACTCTCTTCTAACGTTTGGCGTGTGTCCTAACTTGTTGGACTTGGTGACTTGACTGTGCAATGTTTGAGTTAGTGGAATGGGTGCACCTCATAACGCTGGGCACTACATCACCTGCCTGAATGAAACTGAAACTCTCTGACTAGCGTGACTGGTTCAACCTCCCTGACCTGAATGTCTCTCTGTGTATGGCGTCTAAAGAGAGAGAGTTTCGGGGCCACACTCTAATTGAGTTCTTATTACTCAAGATTTGCATTTCATGAACTTTCTCTATGAATCGACGGAACCGCAGAATTCCTCGAACCTCGAACTCACTCACTGCTACGGAACCGTTAGGTTCCCACCTGGGAGACTCCGCTTGGCTTGGATACCGGGCTACTCCGATGGGCCTGGCTATTTGACTGGACTAATCAACTGGGATACTCAGATGAGCTACTCAGCTTGGGAGATACTTGGCCTTGCTCATGGGCTTGGCTCCCCGGCTACTCAGCTTTGATTTACGGTTCGGAACAATGGAATAAATGAAGAGGCATTACTTACAATGCACCTGAGGACCATCAACAGACACAAGGTGGCATTCATGCTAGGAAGGAAATGCCAGTAAAGGAGGCGGGCGGGTGCGGATAGTGATTGATTGATTGATTGATCGATTATGAATGGCTTCTGAGAGGAGGGCATTGGACAGACGGCTGGCGTGGTGGAGGAGAGGTCTTCTGCGTGAGTGCGTGTAGGATACGTCTTCCGGGAGAGGCATTGATTGATTGAACTTGATTAACTATTTTGATTTAGATAAACCAGGTTTTTATTAGGTCGGAGGAAGGGTACACCCACTTCGGGTACTAAAAATCTTTTTTTATCACCGAGGATCGCCATTTATGATATTTCTCTATTATGTGAAATCCATCTATAATAAATATATACACATCTCCATACAAGAAGATCTATTTCTCTATACCAATCTCTATATCTCTAGAAAGAATATAGACATCTCTAGAAATCCATATATATATATATAGGTGCACATCACACAATAAACGTTCAATCCATATCCCGTGAAATCTATAAACGAGAGAGAAAAAACATATTGGAGATCAGGAAAAACTTCTCAGTTGCTGGTTTTGTCTAATAAAATCTAATATTTAGGGGGTCCGACACAGCCGCCGCCATTTGGGTGCTAAAATGGATCTTATTATGACTGAACTATACCCTTTTGGAACGTTTCCATGTGATAGCTGGGATGGAAGCACTTTGCTTTTAGGTTCAGCGCTTTTATTCCTGCTGGCTTTACGAATCACCCGCCAAATGAACGGACGGTGCGAACCAGTTGAATGAAGCCTTTTGCCCAGCCCGACAGAAAGAAGCAGCCTTCAGCCTAGAACAACACCAAGCCTTTCTTTCACCTTCCTTTTGCCTTTCACCGTTAACCCTTAGCCTATATCCTACCGTTAACCCTTAGCCTGTATCCTCTTTAGCCTTCATCAGCAGAACAAACAATTGATTTACAGGAATGGAATAGGAATAATAATAGTAATCCCTTCTAGCTTATTCGCTTTCCGCTCAGGGGGAACTTAACTTAAGGATGGAGACCTTACCTTCTAGCTTATTCTCTTTCTTTTGATTTGAATGGAGACTGTATAGAAAGGTATATTTATTTTTAAATGGGTACAGATGCTTCGCTAACGCTCAGGAAGGGAACTAGCTTATTTAAAGTAGGGGACTTCTGAAAAGAATGGGGTACTTGCGCAATTACTTTTTATCTTATTAGTGAAATATGGAATGTAATAATATCATATATAATGCTCTCTATCTTTCTATCTCTTATTAGTGGAAAAAGGGAAATGGGAAGAATCTCAATGGAAAAGTACTACTATCTACACCAGATTTGATCAGTACCAGGCTGTGGTAAACTGTTGAATATGCAATATGAAGAAAGGATCACAACAGGATGGATATGTCTCATTCGTTTCTTGCTCGTTGAGATAGAGGATTAAGAATCACCTCAACTGGGTCCACAAGTGGCAATATAAGGCATTTGGTCTTAATAACTAGGCCTTTTTCTATAATTACATATATATAGCCGCATTGTAGCCCGGCCAACTCTTCATTTATCACAACCCTGCTAGCTGTTTTTCCTTGCTCTCTCTTTGGTCGAGCAAGCGGTTCGTCCCCTCTCCCATACGGTCGAGCCAACTTCACGTTCCCTCACCCATATGATGAGTGAGCGTTAACACCCTCACCCTTGCCCCGCGAAGGGAGGTCAGGTTATCCCACCCAAGGGAAGGGTATCCCTTACGCTATGCTCAGGTAAGCAACGTAGATATATAGTGCATTCTGGGATCACCTCCATTCTGTCACTATAGATCATAGTTGCCGTAACAAATTCACAAATCTGCTCTGCACCCGGGATAACAGAAATAATTTGTGTAGGCTAGATCTAGAGTGACAGAATTTTCATTCTGGCCTCCACAAATTAAATTCGGTCAAGTAATTCCCGGGATATAAATCCTTAACCCCCTCATCAGATTGGGGAACACACGAAACAAGGATATGAACTGGGTAAATGGAAATGGAAGAGAGATGTTTCCAATTCCGATTCGTTTTCCAAATCAGACGCTTTTTCTACATCCATATGATCTACTAAAGTATATTGGTATTGCCCGTATGATGGAATAATATTTCGGCTCATGGAGTCCCGAGAAGGTATAAACTCCGACCATATATTGCCCGGTGCTTTCTCGGTCAAATACAATATACAAGTGGGACCTGCACTATGAGCAAGCTGCGCGGAGAACCAACCTTGCTTCTCCTTTCTATCCATTAGTTCGCCGTCGTCGGTTCTGCAACTTGGTCGAAATGGGGTTCTACCGGGAAACCATGGATTTTTGGGTTTTCGCCATTGGTTACTGGTCGAGCCACTGGAATGGAATGAGATAATAATCTCTGGAGATCTCTTCCCGATGTCCTGGGTTTTCCTCTGTAGAATACTTCTCCCGAATGGCATAATTGTCCAATTTTTCCTTCCCCCGATCTCCTTTTTGGGCTCCTCCTTCTCCCTCCTTCGGGATCGTCGTTGGCTTATTCACTGGCTGGAAGGTTCGCAAGGTTAGACCCTCCCCTCGCTACTTACTATAGGGGAGGGGGGACCGATAGGTATAACCTTCCTCGCCATCCTTCCTCACCTTCCTTTGTCAGGCGAGCCATCCTTCCTCACCTTCCTTTGTCAGGCGAGCCATCCTTCCTTATAAAATATTTGCTTGCTCAATCATGCATGATGGCGCGCAATGCTTCTTCCCCTGAACGAACAAATAGGGCGGGTTCTGCAGCCGATCATTTTAGGGAAAATAAATCTCACGTCGCCATATCTATAATGCATGGCCTGACCCTACAATTCATTCCCCCCTCTACACATGCTATTGCCTGCAGCACCCGAACGAACCATTCACCTCGCTCGATTATTGATTGAGAAAGTGAGCAAACCTCTCTCTAAGCTCTGCGCCCTCCCCCCCTATGAAATGAAGAAATAAGATGAGCTCGGTCCGATGAATGATATCTTCTTAACCCTTCGGAGTCCCCAACCAACCAATAAGTAGTTGTTGGGATGCCCGCTTGGTTGGTACGGGCGCTAACAAAGGATTGGGATCTGGACCCAGCGAATTGTATATTCTATGCTACTATTATATAAGATAAGGGGGTTTCGGAACAGCGAGTGAACTAGGTTTTTGCATCCCATCCTCGAGCTTCCATTTCTTCCGTTAAGGGAGATTCGGGAAAGGATGGAATAGGAAGACGTGTTTCCAAAACGAGCAAGATACGGGTTGGAAAGAGGAAGTTAGCAAAGTTGAACAAGATTGGAATGAGCATAGGAACATGTATCGATGTACCAGATTGGCTAATGCTCCCAGGTTGATGCGATGTATTCCACCGGTTGACGGGGGACTTAATTATTGGTATATTTATCGGTCCAACACGGATTGAAATAGGAGCCGGTTCGACAGGAAGCTTTTGGGAACGCGGTGCACCCGGGTAAATAAGAAACGAGATGAATACAGGGGTTAAACGAGCATCCCACACCCGAAAGGTGCCCCACATAGGTTTCCCCCGAAACCCTCCAGTTACTGAGGTCAACAATGTGGAGAAAGCACCTATTTCTGTACCGGTTCCGGGAGAGCGGGGAAAAAGGGGATGTTTTGTTAATGAGAGCAATAAACTGCTGATAGCCACTGCAATATGAACAGGTATACTCATCCGAGCTGCAGGAACATGTACATGGGTGATTCGATGATTTTCACCTTGTTGAGAATCTGATGGTGCCACCCGAATACTCAAATGAATAGCCATCGCTGTTAAGAACCACCGGAATCCAATGGGGATTTGCGCGTAGCTTCTGGTCTTTGAAATAAAGAAATAAGGTTGTAATAACGGGACGAACATGTTAGAATTTGATCCTAGCTAGTGGAACGAAAGATACATGCATGTATATGGAATACATAATCTATCTAAGGTTATACCGCAAGGTTATACTCGACTGACTATAGGGGGGAGGTATAACCGATAGGATTCCGCATGGGATACGTACATATAATGATTCGATCCTAGCGCTTTGTTCCTCGCTCCGCTCGTGGCACTCCTTGCTTGCGGAGCGGCATACCAAAAAATAGAGAGAAGGTTATCCCCTTTCTTTCCCGTAGCTCAGGTCAGGTTCTCTTCCTGAGCAGAGCTAAGGTAAGTGACCTTACCTTCATGCTCAGGTCAGGTTCTCCCTTACCTTCGGCTCTTGAGGGGAATAAAGAAAAGGCCAGGATCTTACCGCCCACACCGGCACAGGACACTTCTATTTATTCCCCTCAAATACTTTAGGTTAAGGCCCAGGACCGTCTGCCCTCTAGAGCCTTATCTTCGAAGTATTTATTTACTTACTTTCATCTTATTAAAGTAAGGTATAACCTTGGCCTGGAAACCAACCTTATTCATTAAATAAGGGAAATGAAAAGAGTTATGTGCTTATCTCCTTGGCTTTATACTTATCTCCCTGGCTCTCGTTACCGACATAAAGGATACGAGCTCGCGGCCAAGTGAAGGCGTATCCAATTGAATTGAGGAATTTATTGCTTGTCCGCATCGGGCAAGGGATTTCTCTCTCATCTGACCATAGGGAGGATGAGGAAGCGCAAGCAGGCTCTCAAAGGATGAGGATGCGCAAGCAGGCTCTCAAATGTAGGGGTAGGGGTAGGGGAGAGGAATTGATTGCGAAAAAAGCTCGACCAAAGAGAGAGCAAGGAGCGGAGCAGCCTATTAGTCTACGCCGGAGACCGACTTCTACGAAGTCCTTTGGGCGGCGGTTTCACTAAACAAGACACTGAATTCTCCTTCCCTTAACAGGCAAGCGGCCTTACGGCACCTTCTCCGCGTTCCAGTCATAAATTATATATGTAATAACGCTTTAGCAGCCGAGGAAATAAGTGGCTGCTATTATATATGTAATTATGCATTTCTGCCGTAATTACGCTTTTTTTTAAGCATCAAAGAAAACCCAGATTCTAATCAAACCCAAACCAAAAAGCTATTCTATCTATATAGTAATAAGCTTCGTGAAATCAGAATACTTCTAGCCTGGCTTTCTTTGCTTTCCTTTCTTTGTCAAGCAAGCCAGGAAGTAAGTCAAGGCCTGGGTGAGGCGGACATGGTAAGGACAATGAGACGAGCCAATGGAGATAACGTAACGCTTACTTACCTAATGACCTTAGAAACCCTTAAGTTACGAAGTTCACCCGTCACAAAGAAGTCAACTCCACCCCTAACGAGTCAACCTTCCATCCATGCTGCTAACTTTCTCTGGGCCTGCTAGGGAGCCTGCTGGGAGAAGAATGTAGATCTGCCTCTCTCAGGTCAACCATCAATGCGGGTCAACATAAAGAAAGGGATTGATTTCTGCTCAGTCAGCGCAAGTCCAGGATAAGGAGGCCCCCATCTCTGCCTGCATGCAAGTAAAACCTCCATCTCCTTCGATTCAACCCTTAGCTAACTCCCTCCCTCCAGATAAGCCCCATATAGCTCTCCCGCATGCATGTCAAACCTCCCCTAAGGTGAAAAGCAGTGGTGTAGTGGGTGGGATAGAATAACCCGCTAATGAATGATCTTTCCGGTTGTGTTTCCCATCCCAATTGATTGTTTGTTGGCAAATAGCTTTGTTTCTCCGAACTTCTCTCTCAACCTGGCTGGAAGGAAGTGGGGGGCGGTTAGCAAGGTAAAAGGCATCGACCAACCGCATGAAATCAAGTGCCTTTTTAAGGTTGAAGATGAAGATGAAAACATGTATTGCTACCTACTCAGTTGCTAATAGAATCTGTAAGCTCTATCTATAAGTATAATGGAGGAAGATTTGTCAGTCTTTATTGAGAGAATGCGCACTTTGCATTAGTGCTCTGTGCCGCTTACAACTTTGAATCCATTAAGAGCAGACAGTGGCAACCCTTATGTCTCTTTAACAAGATGCGGCAACTCTCATTCCTTACTTTCATAGAAGGATAAGAAAGAAAGGTGATTCTAAATCGGTAGCCAGGTTTCTTTGTCTTTATTCTAATTGTATAGGCTGATAGATATACTCGGAAAGTTGGTAATATTCCTAGGACAAGTTTTAATACTCCTATAGTATTACCAAATCATTTTCCAGAGGCTGCCACTTATCCCAGCTCACCGTTGGTTGACCTATCCAAAGGGCCTATTTATTTTAACCAGTCACGAAGGTTAGACACCCCATTCTATCACAAGGCTCCATTGATCAGAAGGGATATCTTAAGCCCTATCCCATCACCCTACAGCTCCCCTTCATCACCTTAAGTCATGGTCATCCCAACCCTTAAAGTGTTTGTCCATTGATTCAGATCCCAATGGCTGGTCCCAATCCCCCTAATCTTTGACTAGCAGGCAAGATTAAAACCTTTAGTCCTACTTTGCGTCACCGAAGTTAGATTCTTTTACTGCCTTAGAACACCGGAGAGCAGGGGAAGGATGAAATCATTTTATTACTTGTTGTTTCAGACAATCGTATCATTGTTGAATAAAATCATGAGAGGTGTTAAATAGTCTTGTTAGCATGCATCATGGAATCATGGAATCATTGGTTCATAAAGAGATTTGACAGTTAGGGGTGAAAACCAAGCCCCCGAAAAACGCAACTCAACATCAAAGAGAAGAAATACGCCCTATCTATCGCTTCCTTGTCGAGGAGTATCTTGTGCTAGACAGACCATTATATTCTCTCTATTACCAACAGGATACAAGCCACCACCAACCACAACTACTTTGTCTCATGAAACTGGTTCACCATAAACAACATTAGAGACATCTTAGAAACATCAATACATCAATCAATTAGCAGAAAGACACAGAACATTATAAACCAATTGACTCAGAGCACATTGAAACAGGAAATCACCCCCAATACGCCACCTTGGAGCCTTCCCATAACACCTACTTTTCACACTGAACCCCAACTTATCACACCTTGAAACAACACCCTCATACCACCAACCTTTAAGGGACAAACACCTGACCTACCTACCCACTTTTGCATGTTTCACTCTACCCTACACTAGTATTTGACTCTAGCCTACACTCCACAAATACAGGGAATACAGAAGCCCGAGACGGAAGACTAGGAAACTTACAACGAGGCCTAGATCACCTTGTCACCTTTTCAACTACCACCTATATCACTTGACCCTTACCGACTTCTACCTCTTCAATTTAAAGTAGTCATATTATTTACCATCCCTAGAAAGGAATTGAATAAGCAAATAGCTGAGGAGAAGCATCATTGGGATTAGTGGTTCTTCGGGAACAGACCCCACTCACTATGCCATTAGGAACATTAGCAAGGTTATATTCTCAATGAATTAGGGAGGAACACATCAGGTTCATTAGGTTGAATTTATATTAGCATGAGGTTGGTTGAATTCTATAGGCTGCCTTGGAACACTAGCAGCTCCTCAACCTTCTTCGTCGGTTGAGCGGCTCCGCTCCTCAACGCTTAACAACACACAGAACTCTATTACTATATCACTATAGAAGGAAGAACAACTTATGCTTGGGGAAACACTTATACTCCTTAAGACCCTACTCTAACTCTATTATACTATCTTAGGAATTATAATACTATCTTAGGAACAATAGGAAGAATAAGCTTAGCTCTCGTAACCTACATTATTCCCTACCCGTCACTACCAAAATTAGCCTAAGACGGAGGGACAAAAGGCTTGTCGCAGCAAAGGTCCCGAACGGGGAAGGAAGGACGGGATTCCGGTGGTGCGGCGGCTACCGATCCATCGCAGCAAAGCAAGACCACTTGGGACGAAATGGGTTCGTGCCGATCCAAGGTTATACCCGAACGTAGAGAGGGGAAGGCCAAGGATTGTTCTATATCTGCAGATAGCATTGTTACCCTGCGGGCGGGTCCGGAACTCAATAGGAAGGAGTGCCTAAAGGCAATCCATGGCAGGGGAAATGATCGCTTCACCCTGATCGAAGATCGACCACTGAGCCCCTCAAACCTGAACTGATACTGGAACTGAGTCCACTATGAGATTTAATTCTGTCCAGATACGTACGGGTTGGAGGAGAAAAGATCGGATCGATACCGTTGATGAAGTAGCCCAGTAATAGAGGAGTAGAGAGAGAAGCCATCATTATCGGTGACTAAGATGCCGTTGTTCTCCTTATCTGCCCGCTTGATCTGTTGCTGCTGTTTTAGCCGCCTTTTTCATCTTTCCTAGAGTTCGCTACATCATCTCTTCTGGTTTAGGCGTAGACATACCATACCTTATCCAGATCTTCTTTCGTTTCTTTTTCTTTAGTCAGGTTAGAGTTTCTCCTTCTTTTTCATAGGCAAGTGGAGACCTCTTATTTATGTTGTAACGGGCCCGGACTCCGTAGGAGACGTATTCGCAATTGTTTCAGTTCCTTTTTTTCTTCATATCCAGATTTCTTTCTTTTTCTTTTTTTTAGGCAAGTCGAGACCTCCTGGGGAGACTCATGCCCAGACCTTTATGCGCAGATAACCTCATAAGCGACTAACTTCATATGCAGACAACTCCGTAGGAGACATATGACTTTATGCGCTTACAGCCAAGAAGGTAGAGCTCATGCTGAGACAACTCCGTAGGAGATTCATCGGACTCTGCAGGAGACGTATTCGCAATTGTAACGGGCCTGGACTCCATAGGAGACTCATACCGAGACCTTCATGCGTGTTGTGGGAAGACTCTAATCAGGTGTTATAGTGATGAGGCAGTGAGAAAGCAGCTATGAAGGGAGAGATGTTGGGAAGACCCTGATTCATGTGCCAATGTTGATGGAGCAGTAATAAGGCAGTTATTTAGGGAGATAGGTGTGGGAATACCCTGATCAAGTGGCTATGGTGATGGAACAGTTCTAGAGCAGTTATGGAGGTAGTTGGTGAGTGGGAAGACCCAGATTCCTGCTATTGGGATGAGGCAGTGAGAGAGCATTTATTGAGGGAGATAGCTAAGGGAAGAGGTGTTGGACTAGGTGTTGGAATAGGTACCTTTATTGCGATATGATCCCGTTAGCTTCCCAGTTTCAACCCACCATTAGTTCCTTCTTTCCGCCGTTGTATCCTTTCTTGCTGCCGTTTTCTCTATCCTTTTGTTTTCTACCCACCTATAGTTAATTAGTAGATCTATTATTTAGGTAATTTAGTGACTTGTAAGTATACTTATAACTTCGTTAATAATATAATCTTACGAGTGAATAGGAGCCTTGAGGTGAGGGAATAGGAGCTTTTAGGCGAGTTGATCCCGTTAACCAGCTTGATTCTTCTTTTAGCTTGGTAGGCTTATTATCAAGCTAAGAGACCGAGCCATGACCTACGGACTAGATTCGGGCAGTCGTTTCTACCCCTGTTTCAATTCACCTATGGGAAGTTGTTTCTCACCCTGTTTCCACCCGTTCCCAACCCACCTTTGGGCAGTTGTTTTATTCCAACCCCACCCACTCACCTGTTTCCAACCCTGTATCCATCCCTTTTTCCCACTCAGCTATGTGGACTTTGATTTCAACACGCTATGTAGATTGTTATTTCAACACACTATGTGTAGTCATACGAGTTATAGGCGATCTTCTAACGTACCAATAGGTGATATTATCACATATGATAAGAATGACTGGTGATTTCCTTCAGGAAAAAGCAGTATACATAGTTGCATGAAATTACGTAAGTAATAGGATTGATAATAAGTGGGAACAAGGCTTCCTTGAGATAAGGATCTAAGAAGGAAGTGAAAGTCCCCATTAGAAGGGAATTAGAACAAAATAAAGTCTTATTTTACAGTATGCAATATTACCAACCTGGAGCTATGTAGCCACAAGACCCAACAATTGCAGACATAGAATCGTCCCCCCTGCCACAACTCTGCCAAATTTTTGCAACACCAGAAATCTGCAACATGAGCCCCATAATCCTCATCCAACAAAATATTACTATATTTCATGTCTTTTTGAACAATGTATGGCACATAATCATGATGAAGATATGCCTGGCCCTGAGCTGCTCCAAGGGCAATCTTGTATCTTGTGTGCCAGTCAACACCAGCCTGAGGCCCATGAAGCAGATCCCCCGGACTCCCAATTAGGAATATACTCATAGACCAACAGATTGGAATCATTATTACTGCAACAACACCATCGTTAGTACTTATGCATGATCTACTCCAATGTGTCCACCTCAACTTTGAAACCATTGTCATTGGAAGCATCACTTTTACCACTTCTCCAAAGCCTCTTGATGGCCTTTACCATTGCTCAATGTGGCCTTGTAAGCTATTCCCGTCCCATTCACATTCTCTTCATCCAAGCAATATATAATATCATATTCACTGAACCCCAACCTGAAGTCAGCATCCACGCCGATTTGTCCTCGGACTTTTTCCTCCCTGTATTTGCAAAGCTTCGGTACCTTCTGTAAAACCATGTGAGCCCAAGAACGAAAATAATGAGAGACAATGGAAACAAGGAATGAAGCAGCCACCACCAACTCTGTCGCTTAGCCCTTTCACTTTGTTCTTGAGAGCAGGAGTTCGTGCCATTAAAGGCCTCGTGACTACACTGCTTATTATATCCAAAAAAACGATTTTCATAGACAGACTTCCCATTCCCGAGCCTGGGAGGCGCGCTCAGTGCATGCCGGCAGATTGAATGGAGAAAGAGAAGGGGTTGTTCTCCTGCTGTGGGATCATAGAGCAGCCCTCGATGTGGAGATAGGGATGGATGGAAACATGCTGAAACTGGCTGGATAACTGGTTATGAAACACACTAAACCATGGAGGAGATCATTATCCAGCAATTTCTAAATGTTCCACCCCCATGAACATTGATATCTTGCCACTGAAGTCAAATCCTGCTTGATCAATAAGGCAGAGGCTTGTTCTAAAGCCAATAAATCAGCACACACAGGAAGAACACTAAACATGGTGATTTAGTGGGATTTTACACCCTTGACTTGCATTTCATTGAAGAATGCCAAGGCTTCATGGGGATGGCCATTCTTATTTCATAACCGTGGGTACGCTTACCTTGTTCTAGAGCCAATAAATCAGCACACACATGCAGAACACTAAACATGGTGATTGTTGTAACAGAAAGTGACCCCCTTAAAAACCCTTTAGCAGAAGAAGTCTGGGGAGAATGAAGGAATGCCTGGAAAATAAATGATAGGACCAGTATAGAAAGTATCACTAACGAAGAAGGTGATTGGGTTGTTCGTTTAAATAAAATCACTAGAAACTCCAACTTCCAATGTTGCTCTGTTTTGAGCAATGTTATCTCGAAGTATTGGAAAGACTTATGGAATTGAGATTGTTGGTGATGAATCTGCAGCTACTGCTGCTAATTTATATTATGAATAGTGAGGATCATTCTACTCAGCCTGTTCAATATGCATGTTGTTAGCTCGATTCCAGAGAAGAAGAGAGTCCTATCTGTAGACTCTGTTGCGTTAGAGCTTGCACAAAGGCGTCACTGGTCTTCAACATACATGACACTTGTTGCAGGAGTGGTTTTATTAGCAGATGTTAGCATCATGGTATATTTGAAAAGATCATCCAAGAAGAGAGATTACCAATAAGGACCAGCGAAGGCATCAAAACCAAAGGGAAGAAACTAGGTATGCTCACAATGAGGATGAAATAATGAGATGCCTTATTAAAAAAATTTCCTTTGAGTAAGATAGGATGTTACTTTCAGAGGATGAGATTTGTCCTAAAATTGGAAGAATAAAATAATCAGTCATTGGCTCACAGAAGTTTGCCAGAGAATGCAATAGATACAGTGCTTGTAGTGAAGGAGCTATTATTTTGATGAACATCTTTGTCGTTCTCGATCTACACGTGTCACAGGTTACTCTGAAGCAAGCAACCATGTTTATGATCTGCACTTAAGTGAAGAAGAAGCCCCCTGTTTCTTACCAATCCTCCAATGGTATAGGACAAGGTTATTTACATTTATGGATGCATAATGAAAGTGATTGTTGAGAATAAAGATAAGGCCCGAATAAGGCAATAGAGGCAGATAGAAGACACAGGCACATAGTGGTTCCCCTTTTAAGTTCCAAATGTGACAATGATATGGTCCTAAGTTCTTATAATAAATGTCCAATTCTCTTGAACAGAGAATAGTAAAAAAGTACAAGCATACTTAGTTTAGTAGGTATCATACAAATTGTTAATGTCACAACAAGAAGAAATACAAATGGATTTTAGAAAAACACTATCAAAAGGACTAAGTTTACAATAGGATATAAAGGCAAAGGGTTGTTAACAACAACGAGACTAGACTAGAGGGCCTGTCATGTAATCAAGTTGCCAAGGGCTGGGAAATTCCATAATTTAGAAAATTAGGTCCTACATTAAAAGACAAAATTATATACAACTGGATATTGTGACTCACCATAGTGTTCCTTGGATAAAATGGTTGATCCAAAATGATCGCAAATGTAGCCTAGATAAATTATGGGTGCTAGGATGTCCGAGACACTGGTTTCAAGCTCCAATATACCTTGGATGGCTGACGAAAGTTAGTTGTGACTGTGCACATGCCTCAAGAGTCAAAGGGAAATTGTGCACTAGTACAATTTATATTGATTGCAAACTAACAGACTCACCACTTTGGGGTTTGTGGATGCCTTTTTAGTGCAACACCAAAATGTAGGAAGTAGCTTTCAACTATGCTAGCAAAAGTGGGACCACCTTTTGACATGATGATCACTCAATGATGAATTCTTCCGATGATAACAAAAGATAGAAATAAGAAGAAACATCTGCTATAGCCGAGAATAAATGCATGATTGGATGTATGGCAAAAGAATAAAACAAAGAGAAACTTCATCAAAGTCCAGTGTTTGGGTCACAACTTTATGGTTGTGAGGGAAAAACAAATGTCTCTGTTTCAAGCCAGAATTAAGAAGTCCTATAATCAATGATATACTTTTTTTCTCTGCAAATAACCCCCCTTTTTCATCTAAGAGTCCCAAGATAACTAACTTGGATTGCAGTAATGGAAGTATTGGAAATGGTTTACTTTATTGGGAATAATTTTGCATTTAGTCCTACACAGGTACTCTGGAAAAAGAAGCAAAAAGAAACTCAGCTGCCTTCGGAATGATGATATATGGAACACCATGGCTAAACCTTGGTCTCCAAGACTATTGATATGGAGTCGCTTTGTGTAGTGTATTCTCATAGACATGCCCAAGATAAAAAGTATGACGATACTATGATAAAACAATGGAGATTAGACTATGATCTTCAATGTGAAATTCATACCAAACAACCCAAAGGACTAAGAAGACCATGTAAAATGCACTTAGCATCAGAGAAAAATAGAATTTCCCTTTAATGCTAAGCACGTAAGCATTATCTGAAACTTACGCATTGCAATTAGTGTATATGTGTACCCAAGTACTCAAAAGCTTTCATCTTTTCTTTTAGCCAGGATCCCGATACATGCTCCAGAAAGCAATAAAATAAGGTAATCTTGTGATTGTATCCTGGAGTCTCGGAAACGCTGTTTAGCAACTCTGGTAACAGTAAACAACTACTCGTGAATTAAGAGTGGAGAGTTTGAGCAAGAAGATAAGATGTGAACTAAAGAACCATTGGTCCTTAAACTTGTAATATACATATTTTCAATAGATTCGTTACCTTCTCAAGTAGAGTCTAAATTGTTTGAAGAAGTTAGGAGTTTGACGATTGGAAAGATCTTCAAACTTGAAGAAGTGATGGCTAATATTATCCCACTTCCATTCAATGTTACACCAGACTTCTTTCCATAAATCTTGTCCATCGGAGAATCAACGGTCCAGCAGGAATAAACGTAGCCGGATCTTCTCCTTTTCCATGCCTTTGGATACCCATGGATGTCTATCCGCCCAACCACCATATATCGAATTGAAAGGGCAGGTGCTATTGCTCACCGGATTCCCAAACCATCCCACGGGATCAAAATCGATGGTTCGACAAGTCCCGCATGGACCTCCATTACCCGCAAACCTGAAGATAAGAATCACCGAAACCCAAATAAACTTTCGTCTTGTTCAGTATCCCCTCTAGCCTATTATCCTTCTTCAGCGGGCTCTTTCTCGTTGGCTTCTTGGGTGGCGTATCAAAACCTATTTCGAAGCATTCCGTGCGCGGAAACAATAAGAGATGAGCTTGGGTCTCTCATTTTCGATCGATCGGCAGGGACTTGGAGACCAATCCGTTATTAAGATACCAAGTATGCGCTGTTGTTCGACATGTGCCGGGGTCTTTCCAAAGACCTTACGTTTGATAGCAGTATCATATACGTCACAGCAATCGTCATGGTCTACTCAATCTCACTTTCTTCGCTAAGATACTTCTCTGGATTCAGTGTGATAAACACGGGAACACCTGACCTTGGCATGAAATTGTCGATCGAATTTCTCATTCACGAACTCTTCTTTGTTCATGCTGCTCCTGGCTCTAGCCAACTCGCCGTGATATCGATGATTCGGGTTGTTTGTTTGGTCGTGCCTAGGAAACTAGCGTAGATCCTTGATGAAAAGCACTGGATATCAATCCGTCTTAGCAAACCTATTAGAATTAGAAATAGCGATCCCGGGACCTGCAGAGTTCTAATTTACCTCTCCACATACTGTGGTTGTTCCAATTATCCGAATTGAAAGGAGCTTTTCAAAAAGCGAATGCGTACTGCATGTATAGAGCATTTAGCTCAGCTAACGAATACATCCTTAGTAGCCATCAAATTAAAGTATGGCAAAAAATTGGATAGATCCACCTCACCTTCCTACCGTCAGGTGAGCAATTCTTCCTTTTATTAGTGATAATAAAATAGACAAAATCTTCGCGAAGCTCCGCGTGAACTACGAAAAAAAGAAGCGAAAGTTTATGGAAGCCAAACTTCTGGATAGGGAAGTGAACTTTCCATGGAACTCAGTTATTTTCTTCCAATTCATAGTTTATCCGGTTGCTTTCGGTTTTCTACTCATAAAATGGGACTTTATTTGTTCGATCGATCAATAAGGGCGGGCGAAGCTAAGGGGAACCCGTTCTTTTTATTCCCTTTCATTGTCGACCAGGCCCTTTGGAACTTAAAAGTAAGAGTGTGAGAGACGAAAGCTGGTTTGCTTTCTCTGTTTCGGTTCGAATCCGGACGTCTCTGTTCTTCTTTGTGTTCTCATGCTCACTCGTTCAAATGGTGGGGGGCGTTCAGTGACCACCTTTACTTCAAAGAGCGGTTAGCGGGGGCCAGCAATGGGCAGGTCTTCTATACGTCATTACACATAATTACCCCAGCTAGTTACCGAAACGGAAGACTTCAATTATCTATCTAATTGTGGCTCCCCCGCCCCAATAGATGAACGTCACAATGAACGAAGAGATTGATTGATAAGCCCAACCTGCTCGCTGTTGGTGGAAGAGTAACCGAAGACATCTACCGGAAGTCCCGACCCCATTGCCCACGCTTCATGGACCTACCCCCCTTGAGTAATTATCTGATTGTTTATTACGAGCATTACCCAACGCCCCACCCCCTTGCACACGCTACAGTTTCCAACCCATTGACCTCCATCAAGCCAGTGCCCTACACACATGCCCGAACCCCTCCCTTACCAACGCTACATGAACTCACGAAGAAGGATTGATTGATGGATGGATTTATTGAGGGAGGGATTGAGCGATTGATCAAGCCAGCCAGAATGCGATTGATCAAGCCAGCCAGAATGCAATTGATTGAGCCATTGAGGGATTGAGGGCAAGAACGAATAGATTTATTCGCCTCGCCTGCTCGCTGTTGGTGGAAGGGTTGGTTACTGAACGCCCCACCCCAAATTTGTTTGTTCGCAAAGGGTTGGTCGAACCGGGGCTATCTCTCGAAAGATGCGGAAGTTGCTCGGGGACGAGATGACTTAATGCCAGCCAGAGATTTCGATGCTGCTTCTCCACCCCCGATCGAGGAAGGCTTGGGGTTAAGGCCCCCTAAAGGGAAGGAACCTCGCTGGATGTTGGAACCTAGATAGAGCAATCGATTCAATTCTCAGTGATCTAGCAATCTGGATCGATCATTCATGCATTATAATATCGTCCAATTTGTTTCCATCGAAGCGCTCAGAATGCATCGTATAATAAACGTCCCTCGCTCCTAAAAGAAGGATATCAAGTCGAGAAGGATGCTATAACGAGAAAGTGGAGAAGGAGATCAATTCGAGAAGCTCCTCAAGTCGGCGAAGGCACCTATCAGCGGCATGGGGAATGAAATGAATAGTCCCTCCAGTATCTATATCTCCACCCCTTCCATATCCAGTATCTATATCTCCCAGGAATGAATGAAAGATTCAGTTAGTTTCCATCTAACCTTTATGCTCTGTAACCGCCCATCCATAACGCATTCTCTAGGTCGAGCCCACTTCATCATCCCGGGTTATCATATTCGTCAAAGCTTATTTAAGGGTTCGCCCGAAGCATCAGGCCAATTCCAAAACCATTCTTTCGTAGGCGCCCTCCGGGGGCTGATCACAGTCAGGTCAGTATGCTCCCGCTCCTGCCCGAACTCATTTATGCTATGCGCTCGCTCCATGAATGACCAGATACCAGATAGGGTTTGACCCATTTTAAGCAGTTCCTTTCTCAAGCTTTCAACTCCATTTTGGTTTTTTAATGGCCAATATCTATTTTATTTGAACCAATACAATATTGCTGAACACCGTTTCTCTCCGGGGTGTTATGGAAGTGAAAGGGTGCTTTGCTCTCCCACTCTGCGGGGGAGCCCCCCCAAAAGGTGTGGAAATCAATCATTTACCCAGAGTGATTCTCCCCTCCGAGGGCCGAGCCTGACCCGAAGAGGTCATGAGTTTTCTTTCTCATTAGTCCCCACCATGATCCTCGTACTTGGGCACTCTGAGGGAGCACCCAAGCACTGCGGGGCAGATCATGTTATTACGTATATAATATAAACATTCATACGGTAAAGCAAGCAAGAAACCTTGCCTTATATGGATAGAAGGTCCTCGTACTTGGGCATTCTGAGGAGCACCCAAGCACTGCGGGAGAGTTATTACATACAAGGGCTTGCCTGATATGAATTCGGGAGAGAAAGAATGACAAATATTCTCTACAGCGTAGCCTTAACGATATAGATCGTGTTATTACGTATATAATGAATTACCGGAAGATCCGGCGTCCGGAGATAAAAGGGCGAGTGTCTTTGGGTAGTACGCCTACCGGCTAGTTACCGAAACGAAATAGTTACCGAAACGAAATAGTTACCGAAACGAAATACCGGCATGGATATACCAATATATCAACAATCTCTTTACCAGTGGTTTCATTTCCAGATCGAGACCCAACTATATACCCAAAATAGATTGCTGGTAGGCGTAGGTATATAGAAGCTTATACTATCAATACAGACAGTACCTGTAGGGCGTGGGTTGTGAGCTCCGCAGGACACAAGCGTAGCAGGACACCTCTTCCGGGTCAGGGAATGAATGTATTATATCATATAGAATCTCTCTGGTCCGGGCTCCGCGGGACATCGAAAAGAATGAGTCTTGAGCTTCTCCATGTA
>Ga0316215_1000050_pt1 | contig 19876 bp, 10 predicted proteins | sample NRE5metagenome_FD_207796 | JGI IMG/M metagenome (GOLD analysis project Ga0316215, IMG submission 207796) | Spruce roots microbial communities from Maridalen valley, Oslo, Norway - NRE5 | ecosystem: Host-associated > Plants > Roots > Unclassified | place: Norway: Oslo | collected 2017-09-15
GTCCCCTCGGCAAGCCAATCTAGGGCAGTTAATACTTATTTGCCTTCCTAGGACTTCAAGCTTTCACTTAAAGCCTTTAGGTCTAACTATAACTTACGATGCTCTTGGTTTTCCCACCTCAATCCTAGAACCGCAAGTTTCTTAATGAAAAATGCGTTTTAAGCCCATTTCTGACCGATAGAGATGGGTAGATAGCTTCTCCTGCCACTAGCTCCTTTGAAATGATTCCTAGGATTTCAAACTTATTTCCCACACCCCGATCACCCTTATTCATCGGACCCCTACCTCTTCCCCTTCCCCTGCCACACCTGTTTACATGGTAAAACCCCCAGTTGGCTCATCTGTAGAGGGCATAATATTGTGTTCATGCGGAGCCAGGGTAGGTGAAGTTTAATGCTCTGCCTAGGATGAAACTTCTAGCTGAGCTTGCGGGAAATCCTGATCAAGATGTCTATGCTCATGGCTACATCTGAAGGGAACATGTTCGTAATCCAAGGATTTCTTAAAAATAGAGTCCCCCAACTATATATAAATATCCGCCAGGAGAGCCTGATTGAGATCCATCTCAACACATATTCATGCAGACAAAGAATTATGTCTTTCTAGAGTCAATCGGGAAGAGCCAACATATCACCTGAGAATACCTCCAACCTTTTTAAGGATGTCCTCCCTCCAAAGTACCAGTGATAGATTGAAAAGCCTGTTCCAAACTGGAAGACATGAAGAAAGTTCAACAGTCTGATCAAAATCGAGATGCTAGGGTTTCATAAACAAACCACTCTGCCTGCAAAAATAAGGGCATCCTTCAAAGGCCTTATCCCGATCTAATCTCCGTGTCAAATTTGCAAGGAAATATCCATTAGTACTTGGACAAAACTTGAGATCACCTTCCGGGTTCCATTCCAATTGTTTTTGCACCAAATCTCCAGAAACCTAAGACTAGTGAAAAATTCCCATCAATTTGCAGATTAACATATGATGCTGCAAATAGGCGAGATCCTCCGCTACATTCATGCTAGGTTAATCCCAAACTCTTAGGAGATTAGTTGGGCTATTAGGCTAGTCCCTTAATCCACACCACAAAATTAGGGAGGCCATGATGGGGAATAACTAAAAATAGTTTCCCTTCTAGTTTTTCCCTTTCTAGGTTTAGAACTACCCCCTTTTTAGTGTTGTGTTGGTGGTCCCATCTGTCTTGAAGACTGCTTAGTGTCGGAGCTTGTCAGTTGTGATGGGATTAGTTTCCCGGGTAGAACCTATGCCAATGGGGGTACATTCTATGGTACTTCTAGCAGGGGGAAAGGGGATTTCATGTAGCCATGGATAGCTTGCATCTGTTGCCATGCATCTGCTTGGATGGACATCCCACCCTTTTTCAATTTGAATGATTTGTCCAACTCAATCTCCTCTAAGTGGTTTACTAGAGGGAGGGAATGGTGGATCATGCAATTGATATTGTCCAGACTTTGACTCTAGGTTGAATCTATCATATGACGTCTGTTGTTAAGGGTATTTCACCTTTATCCTCCATGATGGAGGCCTTGGTTCTTTCCACCTGTAGCAATTCAACATATTATTTAGGGTGGTGCAATAACAACTTGTCATCCCAGGGAGCAGGAAAGTCATAGCTCATCATCTCCATGATATATCATCCACAAAGTCCTTGAGGGTGGTATGAGTAGTTTTGGCCTTTCTCCTCGGCATGTTTGGAAAATAAAATTTTTTAAAATAAACAACTAGGATTTAGGAAGATTCGTGATTTACCTCTAAAAGATTTAGATACTCAATTGGATGTACAAGTGAAATCATCGGTTGATGGCAGGAGTGAAGGTGTGCTTGAACCCCAGAAGGATGCTCAAAGTTTTTTCTTTCACCATATCTCTTTTATCATAGAATGAAATGGTAAAAATGAGCGGAGATTAATGATATAAAAGGGAAAGTAGTCGATTGTGTAGGGACTAAATGAATCTTTTTTATAATGAATGGAATATTCCATCATTTCATTAATTATTGAATTCCATGACCCCAACCAGCTAGCCACTGTAATGATGGCATGTGGAGATCTTGATTGGAAGGTGAATAATACCTAGCTAGAATCCTTGGTAGAATCTATTTATGAATCTTGGGAAGACCACATGGCAAAAGCAAGTTGGTGTGGGTGCATAATTTGCACAATGGGAAGGGAATAACTCATAAACCTGTAAAAATCTTGGCCTTTTATCTAATAGACAGAACAGAACAGAACATATACAAGTAGACAGAACAGAACAGAGAGGAGCAAGCCCTTAATATGCGGGAAAGAGAAGCATTAAGGTAGACAGAGATAAGCAAGTAGACAGATAGTCTTTAGGCGGATATACGGAGTTGCGGAGTTGCTATATTGGAGTTGAGGAGAGATACTTTTCATAATGATGGGTCAATAGAGATGGACAAGAGATGAATGGAGTAATTTATTGCTTTCCCGCATCGGGGAAGGTGCGGCTTAGCCTTCTATCCATTTTCCCACAGATAATAAATAGCACCATTGGCCCATTTATTGCCACTTTATTGCCTAAAGAGAAGGGAGACAGAAACCATTCCTTTAGCCCCGACCTTTAGCCCGATAGATCACTGCCTTGAGCCCTGTCCTTACCACTTATTTAATATCAATGAATCTCTTGACTGCTAGTCATTTTTCTATTTATATATAAATATAGTGTGGCTTGCTCTGCGATGGCTTGCTCTGGGTGGCTTGCTCTCGAACCTTCCTTCTCTCGAACTCTATCTTTCCACGATGGCCCAATTCTACGATGGCCCACAGCAAAAGAGAGGAAAATAATAGATATGAGGTCTCCCTTCGGTGGTATAAATATATTATAGATAGCTCCCTTCGGTCACATATTAATGTTGGTCTAACCCGGTTAGTAATGAAGGAAGTCCTTAGGCAAGGCATGAGAGTAGATGGAGGTCTCGGCTTCGCCTTCCTTCCATACCGTTCTATACGCCCGTTTACTTCTATACGTCCGTTTACTTCTCGCGGTTGGAGAGAGAAAGTAAAGAAGCGGTCTTTCTTTCCTGATCGATGCGGTAGGTCTTCCTTTCCTGATCGATGCGGTAGGTCTTCCTTTCCTGATCGATGCGGTAGATCGATGAATGATACGATAGATCGATGCGATGTCCATTGCCTGCGTGATCGCGATGTCCATTGCCTGTATCGATATCAATTATTTATCTATATCTATACGTGATCTATAGAGCGTTATAGGGCTACGACCCATGATACGATCCATGATACGACCCATGAATAGTAATTTTCCTTCTTGTGCTTGGGGAGGAGAGCAGAGCGGTCGCATCAAGCCTTCTCGATGGTGGCATAAAGTCGCATCACCGGAGCCAAGAGCCAGCCGATAACGCCTAACCAGCTCGCCTAACCATTGGAAGCACTTTTTTTATTAGTTCAACCCACCCTTTGCATGCGCCTTTGGCCTGATGCTTTGATAGCCCTTTCCTCTAGCATGAGAGCCCCTATCTAAAAAATTGCCTCTAGGCCCTTATCTATTAAGACTTATGCCTAAAGGTGCTTTAGCCGCCCGCATCGGGGAAGGTGCGTTTAGCTCTTCCCCAACAAAGGAAGGGAAGGAAGAAAGGAAAACTTAAACCAAGCATGGAACGTACCTCTCCCTTACTTACGGTTGAGCCAACAAACAAGTTGCCTCATCCTATATTTCTTCCTCTCAAAGAGCATAGCGAAGGGTTGGGATAACCTGCTTATATTTATTCCCCTCAATAGACCAATAATCACCTTAGAGGACTGACTGAAACTAAGGGCAGACTCATGATTTCAAAGTCCATTTCTTCAATAATTCTTGTTAAGGAGCACCTCATTTAGGCCCCAGGACCTGTAGACCATTCATTTGTATTACCTTTAGCCGCAAGGATTAATGAAGTTTACTGCTACCAACTCACCACCTGGCGGGCGTATTAACTAACCTTTAGAGACCTCAATTACCTGAACTTTGAGATTGAAAGGGAGGGAGGCAAAGAATTTGGTGGCCAGACCAATCGTATTACCTTTTGAAGCCTACCTTATTAATGAATGTTGGACAGGTTGGGTTGGATCGTCGGTAACTGCCTTCTTTTATTTATTCACTAAAGCTTTAACTCATGATATTGACCCACCTAGAGATAATAGATAGCCTGCCTTACTTAGACTTACAGTATTTGATTAGATGGAAGGAAGGGCTTCACATAGAGCATCGATCACGGGCGTTCAACTACAATTGTACACTTGCTTGAGGAATACTTAATGGGTAGGCACTATTACTATTGACCTTTCCTTGGCACTTCAATATCTATTTGTTTCGAGCGATCCTTGTCCCCTATATCAGAAACGGGATCCGAAGAAATCTAGCCCCGTTCAATAAAGCCGTGCTAAAATGCAGTTTTGTGCCAATCTAATTTTTAGTTAATGCATCTTATGGGTACACATCGCAGGAGCCGGTGAAGACTCAAGGAAAAACGAAGAAGGCCCGAACAACGACGAGGACCCGAAGCACGGCAACGAGGACGGGAACAACGACGAGTACAGGAGGGACAAAGGCGAATAGGATACAAGCCGCCCACCACCGAAGAACGAGGAGCGGAGCGGAAGCAAGTCGCCAATAAGGGAAGTTGAAGGACAGACAGAAGACTTAGGAAGAAACACACCCACGAGAAGATAAAGGACAGATGGAAGGTCATCCCAGAACAGAAAGATGGTCATCCCCAGAAAGAGACAGGAAGGAGAACAAGTCTGTGAAGCCAGGAAGCCCGGTTCAGTGCATACTTAATAAGGGAAGGATGCCTGGGAAAGTAAGTGCTACCTGAAGGGATGGATGCCTGGGAAAGTAAGTGCTACCTGAAGGGATGGATGCCTGGGAAAGTAAGTGCTACCTGAAGGGGTGGATGGATTGATGGTCGAGTAGCCAATAGGTTTTACCTTTCTAACCATTCTCATGTTGCTGGAGGATGGATGACATGGCACGACACGGACGGATTCTCATTCACCCCTTGACCCGGTTGGACAGCTCAGTTTTTGTATGGGATTGTCGGAATGGAACTGCCGGATTGGATTGGATTGAAGGGAAGGGCTTCAACATAGAAGAGCATTGGTCACGGGCTTCAATTACCACTCACTTGATGAAGAACATTTAGAGGTAGACCAGAATCTTAATGAGGTAGACAACAGGCACTCTTACTATGAACCCTTTATACCTAACCTTTACTGAATTTTTTTTCCTAACTACCCTACCCACCTGTTCGACCTAGACCACTTGAGGAATAAATGCACTTGGTGTAGTTATCGAGTCGGGACTGTCTGTAACCTCTTAGCAGGACCGGATTTCACAACCTCACCCTTATCTTACTGCCTTCACCCTAAAAAGGAAATGGAGTGCTGCCCAACCACACCTTATGCCAGGAATCAGATCTGGAGGGTACGACATTACCCCTTCCCTTTTTATCAACTCGCCCACCGGAATACCTATACTTGTTAGCTCTATAACGCCTTACTGAATGAACGCTTAGTGAGTACCACTATTTAGCTTTTCGAGACGGACGGGCCAACAAATACCTTACTTGTTAGGAATTCAGACTACATTGCTAGCAGGAACTTTAGATGCTTGCCTTAACTTCGAGAGTTCACGGGCTTGCTTGAGCTGCTGGCTCTGGCACTGAAACCTTGAGTATTCACTCCTTTACCTTATGAATTCTTCTTTGTACCACCACCATTCACTTCTGGTCCGGCCGAGCTTGATGGATTATCTTCATCAACTTGAATCCACTGACTAGGAAGAGTCATACTTAGACTTTTAGTGTCTGCTACCCACCTTACCACCGAAAGACCTAGACCTCTTCCTTCATGATGCGCTTAGTGAGTTGGTACTGCTACTTACCCCATATAAGCACTGGATGGATTGTTGATTAGCCGAGGCGAGGGAGGACTTGTCGGAGCTTCCCATGCTCCCCCGCGGGATATCGATTAGCCAATAGGTTTTACCTTTATCAGATATCGTGGAACTGCCCCGGATAGTTTTATTATAAACAGCCGGAACTGATGAGACATGGCTGGATGGGTGGATGGAGGGCTTATAGAAGAGATTCTCTTTGAATGTGAAGGTGAGCAGTGATCTCAGATCTTGGATTACGAAAAGCTTCCATTTAGATGTAATTACTGCATGATTCACGGTCATTTGATCCGGGAATGTCCGTCTAGGGCTAAGGTCAACCTAAAGAGGAAAAGCCCTAGTGCTGCTTCTCCTTCTACACTGGATCGACAAGTTGATGGTCCCTCTGGATCTGATTGCATGGATATGGATCCAAAGGTTAGTATGGGCAAGAATATTCCTGCAGCAGAATCACCAGATCTGGATCCAACCAAGGTAGGAGGTTAATAGTGCCTCCCATATGAAGGTGTTCCTGTAGCCTTATACCATGAATGCACTTAGTGAGTCGGGAATGCTATGATCCCTTATATTAGAAGCTCCGGATGGAATGGGTTTCTCCCTTACCTTAGACCTAGAACCGTCACCTATCACACCCCTCTTATCCACACAGTCTTTTTATTAGCTTCTATATACGTCATATTCTTCAAGTTTTATTTATGAAAGCATTGATCACTCCGTGCCTTCACTTGTCCCATTCCCATTATCTTAGATAGAGAAGAGATAGCCCCACCTCACTATCGGAGGAAACAAGAACATCCTTAGCTAAATGCCTACCCCACTCATTATCGTAGGTCTCCATGTTTGTGAAATACGAGCCAAGGTGCGAAAGCAAGCATAATTACATATATAATTAGATATATCTATGGATTTTCTGATTTTCATTTACAAAATGAGAATCAATTTCCCGAGCTTCAATTTGAATACTATGCGGAGATAAAGACATTAGAGGATGGTAGGGAGAAGGTAGAGCCGAAGGCCTGGGCGACAAATTATACAAGTCAGGGATTATGTCACTGCTAGATGTACCACATTTTGGACGCAGCACACCCATTAACTATTGTGTTCTCTTTTTGCTGAGTAGACTGCATGGAGGATACTTGTGGCTTGACCGCGTGTATCCAATAGACCCAGAGGTGTTACACAGATTTTTAGACTACCGCGACAGGGAGAGGATGCGGATGAGGTGATGATGGCTTGAAATATGACAACAGAAGACATTTCTCGGAAATCTGGCACCCACAGAGGCTTGCGTGGTGTGGTCATTTCAGCCATCCAGGATCCAGAAGTCAGATTTGCGTCCCAGTTGCTGGTGTGCAAGTTAGTGATAAAATGTAGAAAGGATAAATGCCCGGTGGTCCATGCAGCCGAAAGGTATGCGCATGGCATCAAGATGACCTAGGCATGGTATCTTCAAAATGAGTTTGTCCAAGACTGCCTAGATGTACAGGAGAAAGGTAAATAATGTCATGACAGCTGGGTTGTCTTGCTCTTGGCAATGATCTACTGGAAAGCACCAGAGGGGCAACCCTATGATACCGAAGCTACTAAGTATTTTCCAGTGCCCAATTTCAATGGTAGTTCACTAAAGAGAAGCAGCTGCAAGAAGATACAAATCTAGCATTCCAACATTGGTATACGAAGATTATACAAGAAACTGTTGAATCCTATCGGATTCTGCGGAGTCTTGTAAATAAATATGATGAATCCATTTCTTTTTAGATTGACATGCGTAATGTTTTTGTTAAGCCCACAGATCCACATGCACCTGCAGACATTTTATCGTTTTGTATTACAGAGGAGGACATTCAAAGTGCAGTTGCGCAGTGGCCTGACAATCGGACCGGGACGAAACAGCTAATTTATCCTTACCTTATGCAGTCTAACACATCCAAAGAATCTGAGGACATCAGGTGCTGGTACCTCATCACAATAAACTCTGGAGCATCCGTCGGGGGAAAAGGAATCAGCACACCAATCGTTTCAACTTCAGAACCCAGGAAGACAGTCCATACACACAGTCAGCCAAAACAACCTGTGAAAAGCAAATTGATATATACATATAACATTCCAGGCATTTAGTAGGAGATAGAGGAAGACCAAGAGTGACTTCAACAGTCACAGACACGTATAGTACAGACAGAGACCTTTGGTAAATCCCATTTTCCCAAGAAGGTACAAAATATCGTTGACCTTTGACATTCACATATAGAGGTTCAACAGATGTTACACAAGGACTCTTCTCAGCAGTTGGAGGATCTACGCATCATATTACAGATCAGAGATACTACGAAGGAACCAGATTCCCCATCTTGGGAACAGAGTGACACAATACCATCAATGCGACAACAGAGACTATCTTCTAGTCCTGGTAGGAAGGTACTTCATGGTCCGGGGGCCAAGCGCAGGGTGTTTCAAATCAATCCATTGGCTCTCGCATCCCATGGAGGCTCCCGCGTTGGGTGAAACTTCACAGCAGATCCCCGCGCGTAGAACTTTACCTTTCTACCGTGCCTTCCAGAGACCTACATTTGTCTATTTCATAGATTATGAACGAGCTAGATGATTGGCATCGAGCACTTGGAGTGTCATACCAGGGTACCAGAATACATGCAAGAATGGTTGCAGAGCATGAGTCACTCATTAGTGCAGTGGATGAAGCATATGCAGTGATTCCCACTACATCGATATAAGTGGATCCCCCTGCTTCTGCGCAGGAAAAATTGACTCATCTTCAGGGCATGTTCCAAGCACTTCAGAATAAAAATTAAGAGTGAAAGGAAAAGTTGAAGAAAGTGCCCACTCCAGAGGAGATCGAGCTAGACCAACAGATTCTGGTTGCAAATGATTTATTGCGGAAGGTGAGGACTGGGGCAGACGGGCTTTCGGGCCTAGTAAACTCTAGTTTTCAACTTTGGACACACCTGCTACTTGCTCCCGAACCCGTAGTTATTGACCCAACACCCTACAACTTGACAAGCTGCTTCTCTCCAATCGGATACTCCGGATGCTTGTTTAGCTCCCCCCTAGACCTCAGACAGCGAAAGGAGCGTACTGCCTAGCCCCAATGAATGAGGAAGAAGTTGCGCCTTGACGTCTACCCCAGAAGTATTTATTGAGTAAGAAGGATTGAGGAGCTGCTTACCCTTTAGCGCCTGCCCACCCTACTTGCTTGCCCATTATTGACACAGATAGGGAGGTTGTAGCGTACCGGAGTTATGCCTATCCCCAGCCATCCATGAGTAAGAGCTTGTTGCCCAATCCAGAACTAGTGGAGCTGCTGCCGAACCCTCATCCCACTACTCGACAAGATGCCGCCGCCTAGACCTCAGACAGCTCAAAAAGGACCGTACTCGTATAGCCCCAATGAATGAGGAAGAAGTGCCGCCTTGACCTCTACCCCAGATCCATTGACCCAGATCCATTGACCCAGAAGTTAGTAGCCGCTTGAAGCACACCCAGAAAGTGGGGTCACAGATAGATAGAGAGATAGCGTTCAGTCCAGGTGCCGTAAGACCTCCTAGATATACCCCGACCACAGCTAGTAGTCCCGTAGCTGCGAGAATACAACCCCAGCCATCCCTTCAAAGGTCCAGTTCAGCCGCCAAGCCAAAGGCCCAAGACCCGTCCCTTCCCTTAAGACTCCTCAGCCAGCTAGAGCCAGGTCATTCTCAGGCTTCTTATATTAATTGATTGGAGGAAGGTTCCTACTTTTGCTCTCTATTGCCTTTTTCCTATGGAGCCCGCACCCAGCGTGAGCCAGGAGCCATATGGATCAGAATGATCGTCCCCTCCTCAATAGCTATGGCGATAGATGCAAAGGGATCCTTCTTATCGTTCCCTCCTATAGCTAGCTATGCTGAGAGATGCTTATATGTTCAGGGAAGGAATCATTCTTATCCTCCCCTCCTTACCTGATTATGCTCAGGGGGCTTTGAGTGCTATCCAGCGCAAATAACACGAAGGTGGTCTTTCTTCCTCATGAGCGACAGCGACATGGCTATTGACTTGGATAGCAAGGATTGACTGGGATTGGAAAGCATAGGATCGGGAAGTACTGGGATTCGGATTCATTGGTTGGTAATTCGGGACTCGTAATTCGGGACTCGTAATTCTGGAAGCACTGGGAATTCTAAAGCACTGGTAATTCGGTAAAGGTAATTCTGGTCATTCGGGAAGCATTGGAGTAAACAAGTGATTTCCTCACTTTATCCGGGTTATCCCTAATGAATTTAGTTTGTTTGGGGAGATAGAGCTATTAGAGTAGAGATCAGTTCGGTCGGGCATTTCGGGAACTATTGGAAGAATTGGGTACCCCACCCAATTAGGTTAGGTCACCCATGGTTAGGTCACCCATATATCTATTGGAGTTAGTTAGCTCCTTACCCCTCCTAATATCATATATTATTATACATATATCTTTCAATATCTTGAATCGGGTCGCATATTCTCATATATAAGTTGCATATACTCATATATAATATAGTCTTTAATCCATTTCTCTCAAGATCTATCTCTGTCTTTGTGGATCTAATCTATTTATTTAGCATCTATTCATCTATTTAGCAATTCAAACAATACCCGGCCATGCCATAACTATTAAGACAACGGGCAGGGCATAGCTCTTACCAATTTCAGTCAAGTAGACCGGGCCGGGCCGGCGGGCAGGCATAGCGACATTTCTCCGGGCAGGCATAGCGATTTCTTTATGGTTGTTAACCAAGGAATGGTTGTTTACCAAGGAAAAAAGTATAGACCGGGCAGAGCTCTTTAGACCGGGCAGAGCTGAAGAAGTGCATCAGGGTTAGTTTAGGGGAGGGAGAGGAGATAGGACCAACTTCGGGATCAGAGCACAGCAAAGGAGAGCAAAGGGTTAGTTACGCCTTATTATGATGATTGGGTTAGTTCCCCAACGGTTCGGAACGGTTCGGAGAGTTCAAGGGGTTGTGTAGGTAGGAGAGTTCAGAGTTAATTACCGATACGATAATAGGAAAGCTTAGTCCGGGTCAATTGGAGAGCATTTGAGAGGAACGGGACGGGCCAGGAGATAGGAGAGCTTCCCAACGTTCGGGATCAGAGCACAGGAGAGGATATACGCCTTATTATTATTGGTTAGTTCCCCCCCTCAAGAAAGAATGGATTGGTGAAAGGCAGCAGGGTCAAAGGTAGGCAGCAGGGGAGAGTGCCGCCTCATTGTTAGTTCCGTCTCATCAAGGGTTATACGGGGAAAGAAAGAAAGGTTATACCAGGTTCATATTCAGGAGGAGGCTAGAAAGATGATTTATCGCACGTAGGCACACGCCATCATAATAACATATATTAAATATGAAGAAAGAATTGTCTTACCTATCTATTAACTTAACTACTGCATCTGGATAACTTACCTATTACTTAGCCAAGCCACTTACCTATTCCTATTACTTAGCACACTTACCTATTACTTGCCGCTGGGAGGTTACACCTTAGCACACTTACCTATTACTTAAGCCACTGGGAGGTTACTTAGCAACTGGAGCAGTACAAACGCAATGGGATGGCATTATCGGATCAGGATGATCGGATCAGTAATAGCGGCAGGATCAGTAAGAGCAGCAGAAGAGCAGGAGGCTAGGAAGGAGTATATATAGGTAGGAGGAGGCTAGGAATAAATAAGATTATTCCTCTATTCCTCGCACATAGGTAGGCACCTCATAATATGAGAATCTGAATAATAAGGAAGGAGGACATTGTTCACCCGAACGAATACCTACTTATACCTACATCTTACCTTTTCATTAACTGCCCTACCTAATTAACTGCATCTTGATCTACTTAGCAACTCCTACCGGCCCATTTAGTGAGTTAGGATTAGGAAGCCTACCAGCTTAGTCTTAGTGAGTTAGGATGAGTTAGGATTAGGAAGCCTACTAGCCCCATTTAAGCGTCAAAAAAGCATAATTCGACATTCAGCACAGCGTAGCCTAGAAATTTCACTTTGAGAAACCGGATCTCCATTATCCTAGTTGATCCAGAAACAACAATTTGAATGGTCTTCAGACATCCAAGCGAAGTGAAAATCGAGAAACCATGCTGTCGAAGAACCATGCTGATTTACCACCTCCCAAACGAGAAATGGCAAGTCGGGAATATTAAGCTTTGTGTAGGGGAGAATGTAGGGGAGAGGAAAGGAAAAAAGGGTTAGTTACCAAGCATGAGTGTTCTCCAGGGCGAAGCCCAAGGATATCGGAGATCGGATATATCGGAGTGTTTCAAAAGGAAGGATTCATGAGTGTTCGAAAGGGCGAGGCCCAAGCCTCGGAGGGGTGCGATTCGAACTTATACTGGGGTGGGAGCGGTATGGGTACATACCCGGTTCTTATCAATTATTGAACTGTATTGAACTGGATGCATAATATTGTATAATAAGTAAATACATAAAATGAGGAATCCTACCAGCCAATTGAGGTTTCCAAACATCTATTCCTATAAAATGACCTTTCGGCAACCGGACATTATCCCAGTTGATCCAGTCTATCCGCACAAATATCAATAGCATCTGGACGTGTTCTGCTACTTCACTTTACTCTTACCAACTACCCACCTGCTTCAACAACCTAACCACGCACGACTTATCTCACCTATGCCCCACACTTACTCGTTGTACGGGTGGCTTCCCATAGAGCTTTTGGGTGGACCGCCCCATACAGACAGCTTTCACAGGCAGACCTTGAATCACACTTGCTTTAAGATGCTGCTGGGTACCACTATGACTATGATACATTTATGTTATACCTAGAGACCTTATACCTTACAAGTATATGTAGTACAACCCCCTAATAATGAGAAATCAAGTATTATCCTACCTTTATTGACTCCTACTATGGATGCTACTATACATGTGTAGTCTTGTCATCTTATTATTCATCTATAGTAGCCTAGTTTCTTTGTCCAAGCTCTACCACTTAAGCCTCAACTAGAGATAGTCCTTATTCTTTATAAAGAGAAAGAGGTTGTTGATGAATGTATCCCTCCAAAGTTTGAAAGTCTACCTTTCCTTGAATGTTTGGAGTATGATCCTCATGGTCCCATGAATAAAGAGGATCTTGCTGCGCAACCTTATCTTTTATTTTAGTGGTCTAGAGGAGTATGATATTGTGTAATCCAAAACCATAAGGATGGATTTGACAATTCTTTCCCATCTATTTGGTTTACCTAATCTGATCTTTTATCATTCGATTTTTTATATTGAAACCATGGACTATTACATGGTACATACTCCTCCTCATGTTGTTTACCCTCTCTGCTGTCCTTCACCTAGACTGCTCAATCATCGTCCTCTCTCTCTATAGAATCTTTTTGGCTACTTAACATGTTTTAGAGTTCTTGTTTTTGCTTTTTCTGAGCAAGTATCCTACGTGGCTTCTTGAGTTTTTGTAATCCTTAAAGTCAACCAGTAGCACAGCCCATACTATGGGCTTGCATTATATTATAGCACTAGGCCATTTCATGGGAGGGAAGTCTCATTATCCTTCCTTTTATCCCTCCTTATCTCATCCCATTACCTTGAAAGATTATAAGGCAGAGGGTGTATACATTTATATGATGGACTCCTTTAGGTCTGATCATGACCTTCTCCTTATCCACAAGGTACAACTACCTTCCCTTCTTCTCCATAGGTCCCTTGAGCATCTAGTTTGTAACTATGACCCTCATTATTCTTTTTTGCCTTCTATGACTATGGTTGAAGAATAAGGTTGTATTAGAAAAATATGTGCTAGACCTTCTATTGGTTTTTTATACCTTTTGACACGAAAGCGCCCCCCGCCTGAAAGGGGGTCAAGTGGTTATAAAACGCACGCAAATGCCAATTGAAGCGGTTTATAACCCACCCGTTAACCTTCACCATGGGTTGGTATTTAAAGGTTCTTTAACTAATTATCTAGTAAGTTCACTATATTGATAAATTGATCTATCAGATAATGAAGCGTAACCCTCTGCTGAGCCGGAGTGGCTTCTGGTTGGTAATGCGAAGGAGCACATTTCATATTCTCAATAACATTGGAATCCTTGCCTCATGAGCTGCCTCATGTTCGAGAGAAAAGGGTGGAGTACTTGCCTCATTAACTGATATCTCAGGCGGGCTTTAAGGTTCTATTTAAGGTTCTACCCACTGAAGGAGCTATCCACTAGTCAGGTGTTGGGGCTGGCCTCATGAACTGATAGATTCTATTTCTGGATAAGAGGAATCACCAGTGTGCCTCATGAACTGAAAGGATATGTGCTAGGCTCTACCTTCTCTCATGTTCGATATAATAAACATATTTGCTAATCAACCCTTCCCTTCTTATATGAGCATATTTCCTCCCTTCTTAATTTCCCTTAAGGATATATGCGGAGTGAACTAAATGGCCGGTAGCATAAGGAATGATATCTCTACTGAGATCTCTACTATATAAATTCAATTACTAAAGGAGATATCCAAAGAGATCAACTTAGAATAGGCGAAAGAGCCAGAGGCGATAGAGCCATATAACCATTGCCATAGAGATCCCGGGACTATTATCTGGGTTCAATAACTCGAATTTGGCTCTAGTAAACTCGATGAATTCCTTCCTATTTCGGCAATAAAGAGAGCCTTGCCTTCCCTGACTTGATCTTCCTTGCCAGACCTGCCCTGCTTGATATACCCTAACTCGTGCTCGGGATATAGTTATTTGACAGGCTTGCTTTGGTTTATGTTGCAAGCTTGGGGGGGGGGGGAACTTTGAGCTTAGATACTTGCTCACTGAACTTATGGAAAAGAAGGGTGAGAAAGGTTGGTAGCACGGTCGCACATTAAAATAAAGGCAAGGTAGGCAGAGTAAAGGTTAATAGGAAAGGTAAAAGTGCCTACCTCCTAAGCATTCCTTCCAAATCCAGCAGAGTCAGTTGTTTCTTTTGCTGTTGATGAAGCAGTTGTTGGTTCAGTATATTATGCCGTTGATTAGTAGCACCCACCACTACACTACCCACCACCAGGTAAAGATCCAGATCCACCGGCATAGGCATTATATAAAACAGAGGCATAGACAAGAGCAGAGCCAAGAGAGACAGTGAAAACCCTTATAGAATAATCCAATCTATTTTAGGAAGAGAAATTAAATGGCTATTTATAGGCAAGGGAGCGATCTCAAGGCATAGGATATTGTAAGCACAACACTTCGCTTTGCTGGGTGGCATGGCTGGTAGAAATGCCGGTTAAGAATAATAAATAAAAGATATTACGTATAGAAAAGAGAAAACAAATAAGGCATATTCTGGGTGAAGCCCGGGAAAGAAGGGGGTATGCAATCATCGTGTGGTTGTGCGGACTGTGTGCTGGGCTGTCTTAATAACTCACTCAATGGGTTGGCCGGGTTAAGCCCGGCCGGACAAGATCAATAGTGCTGCAACCACTCCACTAAGCATTCCTAAAGCAAGTGGTTTGGAAGCACGTCCAATCACTCACTCACTAAGTGTCGTAAGTAAAGAGAGGGGTGGTTATTGGTAGCACGGTCGCACGTTAAGTAAAGGCAAGAAGTAGGGTAAATATAATAGAATGCTGTGCCCACGCACCCAAGCAGGAGAGGACCACGCGAACAAGCAAGCAAGAGAGGACCACGCGACGAGCAAGCAGAAGCAAGTTAGTTAGTTACGACGGGGAGGGGATTATTAATGAGTGACGACCTTTGACTGAGAAAGGTCGGAAGCAAGTTAATTACCGGGGATGCTTTGATTTAGGGATAGATGGATGTATTCATTAGGGACGAACCCAAAGAAAGGAAGCAATCAAGGCTAGAGAATGAAGCAGCAAGGCAGATAGCGTAGAGGAAGTGAGGCAGGGCAGTTAGAGGCCTAGGCGGTTTAGATAGAAACCTATTCTGCAGCAAAAGTGTGAAACGTCGTAAAAGGCCTTTATTCCTAAATAAAAGATCACTTTCAAGGTTCAGTTGGGGGTATCATATCAGGTGAAAAAGAGCGTTTCCAGAGTGCTAAAATGTAAATTTAATAAATTTGGACCTCCCATATCCCCTTGCTCTCCATTCACTATTGCAGGATGCATTCGCAGACCATATCCTCGAATTGTCTTAAATCAATAATCAAAGCATATCTGTCACAGGTAGTTCGTTCCCCCGGCCGGGTAGGGCACGAGAAGAATGAGAGTAAGACCAACTTCCTTCCCAGCAGTTTCAATAATCCGTCCCAGCAGCTTAGTACCTCACAGCAGTTTCAATATGTCATCTTACTCAGCACGACTTGGGGTTACTTTTCCGAAGAGACAAAAACTCAGTACAAATGTGACTTTTCACGATTGATCTTCGTTACTTGGAAGGGGTCGTGTCCCTTTTTCCCGTAATCTCGTCAATCTCAGCGGGCCTTGTCCTTTCCTTCATCTCTGACTGGATCTGAGCACTTCCCTTCCTTCGGGTCTTGATCGGCTTCACACCTCTCATTCTCTTCAGGATCTGATTACGTCTTATCCATCAAATCCGGATCAGTTATATCGCCCTTCGCATCGGGACCGGGTTACGGCGACCTTTCCCTTCCTTATTGGTAGGTACCAGTTGGATCTTTATTCTATTGATTGATTCCAATCACCCAGTAGTCCTTTCCTTATCGGTAGGGATCAGTTGGATCTCTCTTATCTTTATTTCCTTATTCCCTTGCGGCTGCCGCTCCAGCAGGCTTATTCTTAATCTCTACCACCTTCCTGGCCATATTGGTCGGATGATCGGGGATAGGATGAGTTGCTGTCACCTCCTCCGCCGGGATATCTAATTATTTAGGACCTTGGTCTATAGCTTAGACATGGATTGAGATCCCTATTTGATGGACCTGTTCCTTAGGACCTGCCGTTGGGGAGATTGCAGGGCCAAATAAACTATGGCAGGTTGCTGGCCTAACATTCTGGTAACTAGAATTCCCGGCTATCCGGGTGGCGGAACTAGACGTGTCAGAGAGGGGGTGTTCAGTGAAGGTTAGTCCCCAGGAGAGAAAGGCGGGGTAAGGAGAAGTACGTTTAGTTGCAAGACCAAAGGGAGGGCAAGGGAAGAGGGAATAGATAGATGATTCAGTGATCTTCAATCGTATCAATAGGCCACCTTTTCACTAGCAAATTGACCACCTGGTGGATAGGTCCGATAGGTCTTGCATAGGCCACCCTTGAACTAGTGAAATTACCAGGTACCAAGGCAATTTCCGATACGCCTCCCTTTGTTTCAATTCAAGATAGTGATTGGTGGGCTATCTTACTACTAGCTGAGGCTTGCCATCAAATGGCCCGATAGGCATAGCCGAAATAGGATTCGTCCCGGCTGTCGAGCAATTACAGTCCGCGGCAGAGGAGACAGCGAGCTACCCTTTGTTCGCTTCTTCTCTATAAAGCACGGGAGTTTGGGTGGGGAATCACTAACTGTTGGCTTTCATTCGTCAAAGCATCCCCTCGAAGGTCACTCACTCACTGTGTAATCCCTCCCCGCCCGTTGGGCAACCATCCCCGCTAGGGCACTAAGTTGGCTGTAGTAAAAGCATCCCCGGCACTGGTCTAATCTGTCTTTGGTTGGTACACATAAGGTCTAATCTTTGTTCAAGCTATCTACAAGTTGTGGGTAAAAGCTTTCGGCTTAATGTCCAAATGTCCAAAGCGCTTGGTTTAACTTCACTTCATGCGGGTTCTAACCCACCCGATTTCCCATGCGTCCACCCACTTCATACGGCTAACCTAGTGATTCCAAGCCATCCATCGATCCCACCCAGCCACTGCCTGCCCCCCTCCTGCTAACCCAGATAGCTCAGCGAGCCACGTCCCCCCAGCGATGCCAGTCAGCCGTACCATCCATGCATCCATCTGTCTTTCTTTCAGTGTCTATCCTGTCCCATAGCAGTGAGTGCTTCTTAAACCCGTAAACTAGTAGTTCGTAGCGGTTTGACTCTCCATTCAGGATATAATTGTATCGGATTTTCATTCAAATAGAATCTAATGCTCTTACGCTTCTGGGTCGAAAGCAGTCTCTAGTAATCTGCTCTCTCTTTCCGTGCGGGTAAAACCAAAGCTAACCTTCCTTCCTTAAGATGCGCTTCAGTCCCCAAGAGCAGCTGAAGTGCCAGTTGGATAGCCACCGGTAGTAGCATAAGCATGAGCAGCTCTATACCCATATCCATATCCTGCACCAACAGCAGTGGTTTAAGTATACCCACCGGCATAAGCATATCCATTAGCAGAACCAGTTGTTTACCTTGTTGCCCGAGCAAAGCCCGAAGCATCTCTTCCAGCACCAGCAACTGATCCCATTGCAGATTGAGTTGCTTACCTTGATCCCGCAGAGGCAAAGGTTGGAACAGAGGTAAGAGCACCCATAGTAAAGGAAGGGGAAGCAGCAAAGCCCGTTGATTCAGTGGTTTACCTTGACTCAGTTGATGCAGTGAAAGCACCCGTTGAAACCCCAGTTCCACCGGTTTACTCAGTAGTTTAAGTTACATACCTGGTTTATGATCCAGTGGCAGATCCAATTGCAGATCGTCCAGTTCGAGGTGCAGATTCATAACGAACAAAGGCATAGAAAGCAGGGGGAAAGACAGCAATAGCAAAGGCCGAACAGGGCAAAGTACCTTTGTAAGGGGTTTAACCAGTTGAAGATTGAATTCGTTCCCCAGTTCCAGGTCCGGTTGATCACGTCTCCTCTTTAATAGAAGCATATAAGGGTATAGCACAACGGGCGTAGTTCGAGCCAGAAGCGTCGGGAGCAGAAGCTAAGGAGGAGGGAGCAGAAATACAAATAGCGGAAGCTACGGACACAAAAGCAAAGGTGGCAGTTTAAGCGCTTGATTCAGAGCCAGTTTGAATTATCGATCGATACCCAGTTCCTGTTCGGATGGATTCAGTTCCATTCGCAATTGACCCGGAGCCAGTGAATGATCCCTAGCCAGTCAAAGCGTCCTTCCATCTCTCTAGTAAATCGAAGCGTTCATTAAGCCTTTAAGCACATATTAACCTGTATTAATTAACCCATAGTGTCTTTAAGCCCATAGATATAAAAGAGTCCGAAGCGCCTGGCTAAACAATAGATTCTCCACCCGGCTCCTTAAATAACCAATGATAAATCATTAAAGTGGCTAATAGCCAGTGCAGTAAGCTAGTAAGTAAGCGCTATTAAATACCCAACCTGGCTTAGAGAGAACCTGGCTTAGAGAACCAAGCTTAGGGAACCTAAGAGATTACCCACCTGGCTCATACCAAAGAGATTTTCCTGCATTCCAGATAGGTGTAACCTTTTGCTGTGGTGAATGCACGGGAGAGACCTGTGGGATCGGAGATGGATGGGCAGTAGAAGTATGAGCGATAACAGGCCCTTTAAGAATAAGGCCCGGCCAAACCTAGACCCCATATAAGCCCATATAACCCGAGGATGTAGGTAAGGGATGTCCGATGCTAAGGGATGTCCGATGCCTTGTCCACTCCTACCTAAATATTCCCCCTGCCCATTCGCCGTCGGAGGGGTATTCTTGGGATAAGGATCTCAAAGAATCAATGGGATCCATGTTGAAAGAATTAACATTCATATCTACCTGGGAAGATAGGACAACAGAAACTGAATCAATAGGAATATAAGAAGGAGGATTTTAGATTGAAGTACCAAAAACAGATGCAACGGGAACAGAGGGTAAATTAAATAGGGGCAGAAGGCATTGGAACTGAAGTGGGAGGAAGATAAGTCACATCTTCGGACCTGTTGGAGCATTGTCTTCCACAGTAGATCCCTTTGCTGATGAAGTGGGAGACTCACTTATCTATGTTCTAAATTCTTTGGTCTCTGAACACCTTGGCAATATAGTTACCGAGACCCCTTGTGAATTAGGGATTTCCCCCGAGACAAGAATTGGGATCACAGTAGTATCCGTCTGCAACAATGTCAAATCAG
>Ga0316215_1000051_pt1 | contig 19585 bp, 14 predicted proteins | sample NRE5metagenome_FD_207796 | JGI IMG/M metagenome (GOLD analysis project Ga0316215, IMG submission 207796) | Spruce roots microbial communities from Maridalen valley, Oslo, Norway - NRE5 | ecosystem: Host-associated > Plants > Roots > Unclassified | place: Norway: Oslo | collected 2017-09-15
GGTCGTACTGAACCCAGGATCCCATAAACTTCCGTGGGTGGGTTTGTTCCATTCCTTGTTATCTGGACCGGGATGTAGGAGCTGCAGCTAAAAAGGGTATGCCGTGCGTGTATATACGTAAATAAAGGGGGTTCATTCAAGTGCTTGCGGGGGTTGGATTCCGTCGATCTGTCTCTGGGCTGCTATGGTTCCCCTTTCTAATTGCGGTAGGAAGAGTCCAAGTAAGGCATAGTATATTGTGGGCGGTAACAAAGTGAGCGGGTTCGGGAGGGTATGGATCCCAGTAAATCGAATCTGTCTGGCCAGCACTTTCCCACCCCACGATCCAGCTAGGGCTATCAAAACAAGTAAAAGGCGCATATAAAATATATAACTAGGTAGGGGCAGTTGAAAAGAATAACCGGGTAAGGAGTAGGTAAACGAGACCAATAAGAAAGAAATAGGCAGTTGCAGTTGCGCATATAACTGAGTATAACTGAAGAACTATGGTTAAGTAAGGGTAAGATTCTTGAAGATGAGTATCCCCGATTATTCTGCATTTAAGGGTAAGGTCAAAAGTTATGATGCCATGATTCTTAGCTCCAGGCCATGCTCTTGCTTGGATGACCTTGACAAAATACTATTACTGACATGATCCCAAATGGCTTTTAAGATAATGAAAATGCATGTCGATGTCTAAAAAGGTAAAAAGGTACATTCGTGTTTATAAAAGGCGATTCCTGCGCATTTTGTGGGAGAAAGATGGGCCCTTCCAAAATCCCACTGAGGTATTAAGATCCTTCAAATGCATGTCTTAAATCCATCTGGGTCTCGCGCGATTTGATGGCTATAACATGGGGTATTACTTTTGCAAACACCTAATAAAATAGGCCTTAAGAGCGTTCCAAGTGGTGTTTCCGGATCAAAAGGTAATGTGTTCCATCCGGTCTCTAAAAGTGAATTTGAAGGTCCTATCTGGAATGAATTTGAATCTTGCCTAGATGGATGGTATGAATGTTCTGTGTTTTAAAACCCTCTCAATTGGCAGGTATGACTCCTAAATGTGGCTGGGAGTGTCTGGTTGGGAGGATTAAAAACTAATTGATGTAAGCCGACCACAAAATATCCCTGACTTCTTTATATGTAATATTATTCGCCTACGTGTGAGGAATACTCTATCTTCCTAGCCTCCTCCTGAATATCCCGGTATAAAGCCCGGTATAAAGCCCTCCTCCTGACTGAATATGAACCCGAAACCTTCTTTCCCCGCCCCGTATAACCCTTGATAGGCTATAAACTATGCCATGAGGCGGAACGAAGCCTGTCCTGCTGACTGAGCCCGCTGAACCTGTTGTCCTGCTGCCCTGTCCCCTCCTCGGCCCTGTACCGGTGCACTCTCCGAACCGTTCGTTGGGGAACCTAACCAATAAGAATAAGGCGTAACTGACCCTCCCTTTCCTCTCCTGTCCAACTAGTCCTTGCACTCTTCTTTCTTCTTATCCCGAAGTTGGTCCTAAGCTATCCTATTGGTACCTAACCCTTAACTCTCCCCTAAAAATTCTTATGCACTTCCCTCCTTCTACTTGTTGTTTGGATATCGGATAATTTGTTTTCGGAGGTGGATAGATAATGGAATGTGCTTTGGATGATAACTTAACTTTGCCGCGTTTAAGATGTCTTAAAAAGTTATGCCTATGGTCCTCTCCTGGTGGGGTAATGGAGGTGCAAGAAGTTTATTCATTTTAGAGGTAATATATGTTTGGGATGAAATGAAAATCTGTGCTTAGTACTCCTCAAGTGGGCTAAGTAATAGGTAAAGCGGGCTAAGTAATAGGTAAGGTATAATGCTATACCCGGGCTATACTGTGTTTCCTTGGTGAACAACAAGAAATGAATCGCTATGCCTGCCCGGAGAAATTAAGATAACGAGATGCAAGAACACACAACCCTCCAGATCGAGAAAATGAAGTTGATGGGAAATACAGTTGCCCGGTTCGGGAATGGAACAAAAAAACAAATGATGGTTACTATACTCTTCGAGGAATACAAATATGGGAAGAATAAATTGATAGATAGATATGCATATCCAGACGCTGGAATTGATTGGGGCACAGATTTTATATCCCTTCTTGCTTCTTGGCCCAATCCCTAGGAAATCAGAAATTGATTTATAAATCTTCGTCGTAAGGATCAAATACTCAGGTTCAGATAGATTGATGGGTACTACTGGCTTTGCGGGCCCGGATCTATCCTTTATGTTCTGCCTTTTATTACTGTTTTTTCCTCTTCTCATCCTTCGAAAAGCAAAGTTTCAGGTATATTATTTCCTTACTGTAAGGGCTTTCTTGACTGTCTGGAAAGAAGGATTGTTACTGGCTCTCCTCGCCCTCCTCACCGGTTGGGTGGGAATAGATCAGATAAGTAGCCTCGGGTGAGCCATCCCTCCTCACTCTTCTATGGCTACAATTTATCGATCATATATGGAATCTATTTGGAATTTGAACAAAGTGAGAATGAGGAGCATATATATATGCTGTCTCAGTATGTGACTTCTTTGTACTGGCAAAGAAATCCTTTCGAATCGTCTGTTGATTATCCGTTGATCATAAGATCCTAAGGAAATTGGCTGGAATGGAAAGCATAAACGGGATCTTTCTCTGTTCCTACCCCCATAGTGATCGATCTTTCACCATAGTGATCCGTAAGGTTGGGTGAAGAACTGGGAAATAATCTATGTTTCTGGGAAGTAGGCTGAACCTATGAAAGTCATGCATGCATAAGGTGATCCTCTAAATGCATATAGATCGAATGAAACTAACCTCCAACATGCATGCATAAGGGGATTACATAATATCGTATAGAGACAATACAACTTGGCAATTTTCATTCGTAGAATCTCTTTGTATTAATGGCATATGGATGGAATGGAGGCATTCATTTTCTCGAGAAGATCTACTTTAAAGAAAGGTCTTCTTTCCTCGTTCTCAATTTTGATTCCCCAAACCCCTGTTATTATTGTATGCCGTTAGCTAGAATGAAAAAGAAGCTCTCTCCCGGTCTCACTCATATGTCAGTCAAAACTCCCCACCCCCACCCTCAATCACTTTCACTGAAGAAAACGGAAGCCCCAACCAATAACCGGGCTCACCCTTCCAGGCTCACCCTTCTTTTTTGTGGCATCTTTCGGGCGGGTTCCCTCACTTCATTATTCGCGGGGTGAACGGTAAATTGGGGCGATCCCCGGTACCAGGCAGGGATCTACCCTACCCCACTTTCGAGTCGAGCTGTACTGTTCCTAAGTATGTTAACCATCCATCTCCAGCTACCATCCGCGGAGAAGTGCGGAGAAGTGCGGCAATGCGGAGAAGCTTTTTCGGCCACCTCACTAACTTTATAAGTTCAGGAATCGATCATATAAATTTTCGGGTATAGATAAAGTAAGTTTTTCGGGTATAGATCAGATAAGTGCGGGCCCCTCAAAGAGAAAGCCAGTTATACGAAACAACTGGAACTTAAACAGCAGTAGGTAAATCTCTTCTGTTGTCCATTACGTGCACCAGACGGAGATATAGAATATACTTTCTCCATGCGTTTCCAAGGCCCTCTCCTTATGTATCACATTACTGGTTATCCCGCTACCCAATCTCTGTATATAGATTTATATTCTATGGCTTCCATGATGAGCTTCTCCGCCTAGCGGAACCCTTCTCTGGCTAGCTTACACGGTCTCTTAATTACATACACGGCTAGGAACAGAGGTAGCTCACATGGCTAGTAACCATAGCTAGGAAGGAGTAAACATGCACCTGATGTTTTCCTGTCCTGGCCCGGTTAGTAGCTATCGTATCTGCAAGCTTTCCGTCTCAGGTGCGTCTGTATCATGCGTATGAGTGGTGGTCCCTTGCAGTACCATTCATTCCCGGTTCAGCTTATCGGTAGGTGTTCAGCTGGCCCAGGCCCCGGATAACGCCATGGCTAGCTTGCTAATCGCTGGGTGCTAAACACGCTCTTACCTAAATGCACCAAGAACACAGTAAGTAACTTAGTGGGATGGTGGGGCGATAGAGACTCTTTTTCGTCCCGACGGGTTCGCTTTCAAAGCTTCGGTTCGACGGGACGGTCTCTACTTTCTAACCGAGTTTTTTGTGGTTACGTCGTTCGTTCATTGGCAGAGCTACTTAAAGACCTGGGTGATCCTTATTTACTTACTTTCATATTATTCAAGTCATAACCTTGCCCCCTAAAAGACTGAGCTCTGCTCAGGTTTCAGGTCCTGAAAATTGAGATTTCCTCTCTCTATGCTTTTGATGTTCTTTTTTTTCTCTATATCTCCCTTTGGTCTCTATATCTCCCTTATTCACTTATACGAATGGATAACTTCCTTCGCAATACTTAGTGATGGCTTTCGTAACTTCCTTCGCAATACTTAGTGATGGCTGCCCGCTTGCCTGAGGTAAGGTGTTCCTTGCCCGCTTGTTAGCTGCCCGCTTGCCTGAGGTAAGGTGTTCCTTCCTTTTCCCACTACGATCTGTTCATGAGGCGGGTGATTTCGATCAAGAATATCGTTCATGAGGCAAGCCCCACCACCTGACCTGACTGGCTGTTCCTTCAGTTCATGAGACAAGTACTCCAACCCTTTTCTCTCGAACATGAGGCAAGCCCCTGACCGGCATGACCTCATATAAGAGAGGCATGGATATGAATGACCATGACCGGTGTGCTCTTCAATAACTTGGGGAGACCAAGCAAAGAAGCTATCGGTAGCAGTTCCCGAGCCAGTCGGAGTTGATACGATTGAAGCGGCACCTGTTAAAGCAATTGAAATCGAAGCAAAAACATTTTGCCGAGTAACGGCCTAATAATAGGGCGTGAACTAGACTCTGTAACCCATATGGGTACGTGGTGCCCCAAAAGGATCTGAGTAAGCAGGGGCATAGGCTATGGTTTACTTCATTGACTGAGTCAAGCCATCACCCGCGGTTTACCGGGACCAATACCCAGCATCTGAGCAAGCAGCATTCAAGTAAGGAGCATAGGCGGTTTCAGAGCCTTCAGTAGCACCAGTAGCATCACCAGTGGTTTCTATTGATGAAGTAGTCGATTAAGCACCTGTCGATTCAGTAGTAGATCCAGTTGGTCCTAAAGAAGCAGCTGATTCTGTTGATTCTGAGCTTGATCCAGTTGTCCGAGCATAACCAGTTGATCCACTCGCATAGGCAAAGGCTACGGCACCTAAAGCACGAGTAGCAAATCCAGCCCCTATAATGGTTTAAGCACCACGGTAAGAAGCAGGAGCAGAGCCAATAGCAAAGCCATAAGCAGGGGGCAGCTCCAGGTCCAGTGAAAGCACTACCAGATACGGAGCAAGCAGCATTGTATATAGTATCCGAGCCACCAACAAGAGCTAAGGCAGCTTCAAGACCACAGGTGAAAGAACCAAAAGCAGCTGTTGATCTCGTGCCAGATACTGTAGTAATAGAGTCAGAGGCAGCTAGAGCAGTTCCATATACATTACCCGCAGCATGCCTTCCAGTTCGAGAGCCATAGCCTAGCCCAGACATGGGTGCAGTAACGGAGTTAGTTTACCTCGTTGAGGCAACAGTTGCTAAGGCAGAGCAAGAGCGCGTACTTCTAAGAAGCTTGGTTCCAGCATAAGCCTGTGTTTATAGAAGCTTTGTTCCGTCATAGCTGGCTACCCCATGATCGTGATTCAATCATATAGTAACCCTCATTATTTTTATTATGATCTATTTGGTAAGCCGCCTGTCCGTTCTGTCTTTTGCCTAGGCAGATACCTTTACACATAGGGCGTCTAGGGGCCTAATATGAGTATAAGAGTAAAAGGCATTCATCCTAGCCATCACCTCGCCTAGATTCATATTCTTATCCATATTGGGGTAGCTCCAGCTTAAGTAATGGGTTACCGGGAATTAGAAACGCGTTAACACCTCCAAGTAAACAGGGGCTCTCCCTCACAAGTTAATACAAGTAATCACAAAACCAATATTCGAACCCCATGGGCCAGGATTTTCACTTGTTCCTAACCAACGAGGGAGGGCACTTCGATTGGATCGAACAACGCGCGAGTTCCACAAGATGGCTCAGTCCGTCCTCCATCCGTCCTCCAGCTGAATCTATCCCTTCGTGTCACTCGTTGCCAGGAAATAGTGCCCACCCGCATGAACAGAGGTGCGATGCATCTGCCTATGCCTTAGGTGCTGTCATCGCCTTTGCTAGTAATTGATCTGCGCCTGGAGTAGATTCGCATTGACTTCATATGAATATGGGACTGGAATTGGAGCTACCGCCGTTAGCTACGATGCTGGGTATCGATCTATAAATAAATATAAATATCGAACGGGTAGCTCTGAAATTGGATCTTTATATACAGATATAAATCTAGAACTCGACCTGTACCTGTATATGCACCTAGCTCCGCTGCTAATGGAAGTGGATCTGCTACGTCCAGCTTTTCTGCGCCTGTATCTGCACCTGAATCTGGATAGAGTATTTTACTGAGCTCGTTTTCCGAATCGACCACACATACTGTTTATTATAAAAAGGCCGGCTATTGCGTTCCTGAGCTTCCGGTCCTGTGTTCTTCGCATAGTACTTATGACGCGTCTAATGTAATGCCAATGTAGGCACTTTTATAGGGGTCAAAGGGAAGGAACATAGGTGTTCAAAGCCTTAATTGGGCTCAAGGGGTCCCCCCTGGAAGGAACACAAGCTAATGATGGGTAAACTGCTTATGGCTATAGATTTGGATATGTTGGCTCTAAAACTGGGAGGGATGCTGCCTACTATGACACTAGATCTCGATCTCGATAGATATGGGCAACTAACTGCTGCCTCTCTAGCCGCTTTTCCAACTGGATGTGCCTCATCTTACACTCAATCCGCTGTTGGCTATGCTGCCTACACCCTAGCTTATGTCTTTGCCTCTCTTTCTATCGCCTCTTATGCTGGTACCTCTGCTACCGGGGAATCCGCTTCTGGCGGCACTATGGTATTTACTTAATCAACTGGATCAACTGTAACCAGCTAGGCTTTGGGTATCATAAACTTGGTTATTGGTCATGGGAAGGTGTACATATCCCTTGCTTAGAAAGCACCCCTTCTTTACTATATATGGTTCAACAACTGCTTCTGAAACTGGTTCTTCAACGGGTTTATCAACTGGGTAAACAACTGGATTTGGGACTAAATTATGTATATAACAAATAATATGGTCAAATGCTTTCACTTGGGCAAAATTAGCACGGGATCTCGATAACGAACTTCAGAATATATATATCTGAGCATATGTACGTGGAACTGAAACTCCTGCTTATGGATCGACTGCTAGACCTGGAACTGCTATTTACTCTGGCTATCGAACTGTAAGGTATGCTTCTGGCTCTCGATCAGAAAGGGCTGGGTCACTATCTAGATATGGATCTTCACCTGGAACATACAGAGCATCTACATCCGGCCGGCGGGCTTTTCATCTGGATAACGAGAACGAGCATCAGGATCTCGCTAACGAACATCAGAATCTTCAGCTCGCTTACGAAGGTATGGATCACGAAGGTCAGAAACTGCTGAATCACGCTTACGATCATCAGAAGGAACTGGGACAGATGGCTTCGGAACGAGATCTGCTGCTTATGGATATGGAACTGGACGAGGTAATGGCTTAGCAATTTGGAGGATATGGGTATGGATCTTTATCTTCATATAGATCTGCTATTGAAGCTAGAGGATCTGGGACTGGCACGGGAGTGGTGGGACCTAGGGCTGGATCTCTATCACGAACATCAGCTCTTTCTTCTCGCTCTCGAAACACAGAGGACCTCGATCATCTGTACGTGGAACTGTAACTCGATCAGGAAGGGATACGTAGGGTTATGGAACCTACCTAGCCAAGGTATGCAGCGGGCTCTGGTTCTCGGACTATAAGGGATGTTGTTGTTGGATCCACTATAGGCTTTTCTGCTGCTAGCTTAGTTATTAAGGAATTCCTCTAGTTAGTACAGAATTACTAAAGAACTCATGTATTATCAGATCAGAAGATTGACCAGGTTATGAAATATCTAGTGAGTCAACCGAAGGGTATGAAATATCTGGCAGGGAAATATCTAGATTGAAAGATCTAGGCTCTTCTTATCATTGGGGATAAGACCACGTTGGGTCGTGCATCTCACGAATCACATGCGGAGACCGGAAACACCCATACCCCGATATAAAGATACTGGAATAGCGATAGCGATAGCCGATCCACTCGCTTCACCTACTGCAAGTACGAAAACCCCGGAACACCAATGCTATGATCTCGATATGCCCATTACCCAATCCGTCCATTGACCGATTCGATCAGCCATGTCCCGATCTCGATCTCATTAGCACAAACCCCCTACTATTAATAAAGGCCCTACTATTCCTAATTGCCCTACTTCAATGCCTTTCGGTAAAGAATCTATATGCGGGTTCGATGCAGTAAAGAGAAGAGGCGGGCCTACTATTATTATATTAAGCAGCAATTATTTACTTCAATCGAGAACAGCCTTATTATTAAAAGCGCTACTATTATTATGGAAGGCCCCTCAACCCAAAATTGCAGCTTTCGTCCCCTATTTCTTATTATTTTGGATATAGAGTCGTAGTTTCTCCGGCCCCACTATTAATTAATTCCCGGAGGGACCGGCCTTATAGTAAAGTGTTATCTGCCCCGGCCTCATAGTAAAGTGTTATCTGCCCAGGGCGAGTTCTAGAAAGAAGTGATAGAAATCAAGGGATTGATGCTCGTATATTCCACATTGCGGCTTCTCCTCAACCAACACTGAAGATAATAATGAGGCCAATCCAACAATAATAATATGCCCTACTATTCTTAAAGGCCCTAACACGTAACTAATAGAAGTCAGAATCTGTGCTCCTCCACCTTCCTTTTCTTATTGACCTTTAATACCAGCCCCAGCCCGAATAAAAGTAACTTGCTAGAAAGAATAGGGGAGGATTGTGTTGGAGGGCTTTCTTTTCCCCGTATTCCTGTTGGGGAGAAGATAAGATAAGAATGAGGCCAGGAGAAGGAGAACTCCACCCTACTATTCCTATTGCTAGGGTTTAGGCAATAACTACTAAACGATTAGGCCCTATCACTTCTAAATCTAAACATATCTCTAGAACTCTCCCTATAACTTATTTGGGAGGGGCTGATTCTTGCATAAAGGTGCCGATTTGTGCAGATATTTCGTGTCTAATAGAGGTGCCCCAACCCCTGAAATAATAATAGTAGGGGAGGCGGGCCTAATGTTTCATCTACTGGCTAAAGGTGAGGAAGAGGGGAAGGCCCATCCAAAGATTATAATGCTGCCGTGTTGGGGTTTATTTCTCTCACTTACTTCCGGGTTAAAGAGAAGAGTGGGCAAGAATACGAATCTAGACAGCTACTATTAATAAAGTAGGTGGTGGAAGTTATAGAATAGGCAAATGAAAGCAGTACCAATTTCCAAAGTTGAATCAGCCTTTACCAGGGACAGAGTAAGCAGCGAAGGAGGTAGAGGCAGCCTTACTATGAATAGGGGAGTCATTATCAGATACAGAGTCTGAGCCGGTGGACTTCGTGAATGAAAGCGACCATATTATTATTATATACGAAATGATTGGTGCTCATTATGCGCTCATTGAGTTCCAAAGTAGGTTTCTAATCTAGTGGGAGATTCAGTTTACCGAGTGGTTTAACTTTATTATAATAGGGCGATCAACTGGCTCCGCTACTTGCTCAGATGTTGCTACCGGAATGATGCAGAATTCATACGTTTCCAGTGCGAAGAGTGCATTGTCTATAACAAAAAATGTGTATTTATCGGGATCAATTTCGATCGATTCGGATGGATCCGAACTAAGCGAATCGTACCCTTAAATAATAATAGGGGTAGCAGCCGTTGCGATAAAGAAAATGCTGATGCCCATAATCCTCATTCTCCCCTGTGGATCGCTCTTAGTCTGGGCTCGGCAACACCCTATTGTAAGTTTTCAATCGATTGATTGACTACACTTTTTGATCCTCCCCTCCCTACTCTGCGATTCTGGCACTCCTCAATGCAATTAGAGTGCCCAGCGGGGCTTTTCATATGATGGGCCGCAGTGATCCGATTGATTGCTGGCGCTCTCTATCTAGTTATGTGGTGATTATTAGACCGTCAACGGGCATCTCCAATCACTCCAACTTCTCTGTATTCATTATTGTCAAGATTGCATGAGAATTGAGCCCTACGGGGGCGAACCGAAATCAAGCGTGTTGGCTGGTCTAAGGCATAAGGTCTCTCATGCGCTAGGGGCGTAATGCTTTGTTCATTCATAGTTGTCCAGGCCTTGTGTGATTTTGTGTTCTTGTTGATGGGAAAGTGAAGTCGATTAATTACGGGGTATTACGCGACCGGCGGTGTGCTCTTAACCGGCCGGCCTATTCACCCAAAAGAATTTCCCTATTTATAAGTCAGTCAGTCGATTCGGGACTGGAGGAGTTAGGTGTTACACTGGCTGCATTTTACTTTCTTCAACCACACCACCCTTCTTGACCTTCATGTATTTAGATAGGTTTTCGAATGGCGAAAAATGGGAAGCTTGCTCCGTTCGTCAGTACAGATTTGGATGGAATTGAAGAGCACCAGTTCATATTCATAATTGCACACACAGATCTGGAGTAAAAGGATTCGAACCTTTGCATGTCGGTACCAAAAACCGATGCCTTACCACTTGGCTATACTCCATACGCCTGCCCGAAGGGGGAAAGGAAAAGCAGGGCTCGGCTCGAAGAACGAGCGAATCGGGGAATTACTTGACCGTACCGGGCGCGGGTGCTGGGGAATTATTTGACCGTTATCTCGCCTCCAACTACGATATATAGTTACAGAATTTTGCTTACTGACCTGCGATAGCGAAGGTTATCCCCTATATTTATTCCCCTAAAAGCCTGAGCAGAGCTCACTCAGGACCAGGACCCTACCCTACTTCCCCTAAAAGCCTGAGCAGGGCTCACTCAGGACCAGGACCTTCCCTGAGCATAGCGAAGAAGGTCTTACCTTCGCATCCATCAGGTAAGGTCCCTTGCCTGCCTGAGCATAAGGTAAGGAAAAGCATAGCGAGGATTTCCCTGAGCTACGGTCTAGGTCTTACGTACGCATAGCTCAGGTTCGCTCAGGTAAGGTGAGAAGGTAAGGTCATCCCCTATATTTCTTCCCCTCAAAGAGCTCTGGAAGGTAAGTGACCTTACCTGAGCTCTGCGAAGGGTTGGTGATTATACCCTCTAATTTGAACCCGGTAAGTACCGGCCTTACCTACCTGAGCATAGCTCGGGTAAGGATAACCTTACCTCCCTTCCTTCCTTCGCTTCGAAGGAAGCAAGCAAAAGGATAACCTTCCCTTCGCTATGCTCCCTGAAAGCCTACACAAAATCACACTGCTCTGCAGGCAGGGATATAGCAAATAAGCCCGGTTCCTATCCTCTCTTTGTTCGGAAGCGGGGACTTATACTGTTACTGTAGGGGAAAGAAAGGAATAGGCTTAGTAGGGCTCGAACCTACAATATCACCGTTATGAGCGGTACGTTTCAACCAATTAAACTATAAGCCCCTACGATTCTCTCTACATGCAATTCGCTCACTTCGGCCCCCCCACCCCTTAATCAATCAATCGCGGAAATATGAGGATTGCGCCTCCATCTATCTATTTCCTTATCTTTCCAGCCAGAAATTGTTCATCCATCTCCATTTCCCATTCATTCATTTCTTTCCTATTTCTTCATTTGAAACGAAAATGATTTTTCAGGTTCTCCTTCCACCCGCTTGCTTACTTACTCTACTGACTCTACTTACTCGACTGACTCTACTTACTTACGCGACTTACTCGACTTACTTACTGGCTTTCAATACGTTACGCCTAGCTTTAAATATGCTACGCCTAGCCTGTCTAAGACATTAGTTACTCCTAGCTTGAAATATACCTATGGCCTAGCTTTAAATATGCTACGCCTAGCTTGAAATACGTTACGTATTATTTGATTCCCTCAATACTTACATACGCATCCATCTTTGAGGGAGGTGAGGTTGTTTCTGGCTCGCAATAAAGCTAGGGCCCGGCAACTAAACTAGTAGTCCGTCCTATCTATCTACCTCTCCAAACACAATATCTTGAGTACCAATTATGGTGACCACATCTGCTGGCATGTGATGTTTGGACATAGAATCGAGTCCTTGTAAATGGGCAGAGCCAGGTGCTCTTATTCTACGACGATAGGGACGATTGCTTCCATTACTGACCAGAAACACACCAAATTCTCCTTTAGGTGCTTCAACTGCGGTATGGGTAGAAGAAGCTGGTACGGAAAAACCTTCTGTATGGGGTTCAAAATGGTGAATTGAGGTAGAGTAGACTGATGATCCCGTAGTCATTCAGGCAGGCCGTTCTTTGGACAAGCTTGCTCCTGCTCCCCCAGACCATCTTTCTCTCTCCAAACCTAACGTGATAGTTTCCCATCATAAGGCTCTCTATCTATAGATTGAGCCATTACCAGTTGGACAAGAAGCTGATTCGTCCAGACAGAACTCAGTTGACTGAAAGAACCGGTCCGCGAGGGGTTATCCCTTCCCCGGTGATCCTCGCCGCAAGGTTATACCCCTCGCTACTATAGGTCTAACCGATAGGTATTACTGATGCTGCATAGCGCTTTTTGCTCCAGACCCCTCCCTAGTTCCCATTCTCTCGCTTGTTGAGCGAGATCTGCTACTACATTATATTAGCAAAATGGGGCGGGCGCTACTTATAAAGGCAGAACAGAATTTGTGTAGGCACTATAGATAGATCTATAGTGCATGCACAAATTCTTAACCTCCACAAATGCATAACCTTACCTTTACGGTCTAATATTACTGACATAGAAAAGTGGGATTCCCGGAATAGCCAGCGATAAATATATTTTTTCTGCTCCCGCTTCCGAGCTAGCTACTGATAAATAGGGGCGCGTACTTATAAATAGAAATATTGATCTAAATCTCAATATAACTAGGCGAGCCCACCCACTCGGTGAAACAGCAATATGCGCAACTCGTAAATAAAAATGTATGTTTGTTTCGCATATTATTAATTATATTATTGGAAATAAAGGGGGTTATGCCTGTACACAATGGACTTACTTACTGGCTTTCAATACGTTACGCCTAATAAATAGGGAGGGGCAAGGCAGGCTATGTGGATGGAAGGGGCAACCTTAATGACGAAGGTAGTTTTGGCTTTTTAGCCCCACTATCTTCACCGGACAAGTTAATGGGGGAGCCGTGGCGAACGAAACCTCGGTTCATCTCGCCCCACCCCTATTATTATTGTAATATAGGTGGGGCAATTGCCCCGCACCTGACTGTGATAAGCCCTCCCGAGACCAGTGGACCTCGAATAGCTTCGTAACTAGCGATCGATCAGAGCCTCAGGCTCGGAAATAATCCCGATAAGGCACTTAGCCTGAGCATAGCGAGCGAAGGGTAAGGGATAACGTCGCTGGAGCGTCTTTCCAGTGAATGGCCCAACAAGGAAGGTGGGTGTTAGTGGTTCATCATGGTCAATGATGCTAATCTGTGCTGCTACCCTATTCTTATTCATCGGGAAGAAGAGAAGGTTCTACCTTTCCTGAGGCGGGCGAGGATATTTATACGCTCGCCTAAGGTACGAGGGCGAGGGGCGGGCCCGGCCGGTTAAGTGGTGGATTCCAGAATTTTTCATTTCATAATTGGTGTAGGATTCCGAAGGGAGGGAAGGTTATCCCGGAATGCACTATAGATCGATCGTAGTTGCTTACCTATAGCAAAGGAAAGGTCTTACGCATAGCTCTTCGAGGGGAATAAATATAGTGATAACCTTACCTTCTAGCTCTAAGTGATCTCCTTCCCTTTTCCACGGGAAAGGTCCTGAAAGAAAAGGTAGGTCAACCCTGAGTTAGAGTTCGGGAAGATATGAATGAAAGGCCCTTGCTCTTTTTAGCCCCTCAAGCTATTCCACAAAAGAATGATATATCTCTTTCATTGTATATGATATTATGCGATTATGATACCCGATGCTAAAGCGTAATTACTTAATATATAATGACCAGCAGTCGCCCATAAAGAAAGAAAATGGAGTTATGTACTTAAAATTGACTCATCTGGTAGGGGGGGCTTTATGCACTTAGATACCTGGCTAGTGACCGAAATAATACGAGTCAATACGTTACACTTCGCCTAATGGTCGGATTTTGGTTGAGCCTGCTTGCGCTTCCTCATCCTCCCTATGGTCAGATGAGAGAGAAATCCCTTGCCCGATGCGGGCAAGCAATAAATTCCTCATCCTCCCTATGGTCAGATGAGAGAGAAATCCCTTGCCCGATGCGGGCAAGCAATAAATTCCTCATCCTCCCTATGGTCAGATGAGTGAGAAATCCCTTGCCCGATGCGGGCAAGCAATAAATTCCTCTCCCCTACATTTGAGAGCCTGCTTGCGCTTCCTCATCCTTCCTTTGAACCGGTCGGATGAGTGAGAAATCCCTTCTCGGGCAAGGTTATTTTGCACTTTGATGCAGAGGAGTTTGAATTTGTTTGTATGGGCATAGATAGGAACAAAGAGAGGGAAGGCGCGAACAAAGACCTTCCCAAACATATAAATCATAGTAACTCATTCGATTTGTGGTCTCTGTGGGATTATGCGCTGGAGTAATAAAATAGGTATACTCTTCTATTGTTCCCATATTATCCCACCTCCTGTGGGGTTGACAAATTAGGTTATCTTGGTTTTACTTATGGGTGAGCTTGTCAGGCTTCCCTGCCTGCATCAATTCCTCCATGCACTTGTATGATGCGAGTCTTACTGGCACTATACTCGTTTATGTCGGGGTGGAATAACCGTAATGGTTGCTTCTTTTGGCTTATTAGTCGGGCTTTACATAGCTTCGTGTGGACAGAGTAAGTAAGAAGGGAGTTTCGATAAATGTTTGAAGAAATAGTCGGGCTCCACATAGATTCGTTTGGACCGAGTAAGTCACTATAGGGAGGTTAGAGAAATGTTTATCTGCTGAGATACCGGATGCTTACCGAAAGAGGGGAATTGCACGTAAGAAAAGGGATTATTTTAATGAACCGGCTCCCACCAATCGAAGTTTCGTGCATTTAAGTTTAAGATGGTAGTAAACTCTGTAGTTATCAGCTGGGCCTGAACAGGACCGCATAGAAAGCTCCACAGAGCTATCACTTCTATCTCTCCGTTTTCATTCAGACATATACGTTCATCTATACTATCTTAGTAGTGCGTTCTTTTGGGGTGAGTAATATGTTCGTGAGTGTAAGAGGGCCCCTACCCCCTTGTTGCCCTCTTAAGCGCTCTAACCAGCCCTCCCTCTTAAGGACCCATTAATTCCTGCTGTGATACGGCCCTCTCCTTCCCCGTTACTGTAGGCCGCTAGCAAGCAAAGAACCAGCTATTGGGTTGAACGGCTTCAATGGCCCTTATTATTTTATTTAAGGTCACTTTTCGTCCGCCTTCGGCCTGATTAGATCCAAGGGGGTAAGTGAATCAACCACGCTTTGCTTTGGGCCCGCTACCAGACATGGAACCTTGTGAAGAGAAGCTGGTTCTACTGCGGTTCTTATCAATTATTAAACTGCGTGCATAATATCGTATAATATGTAAATACAGAAAACGAAGCTGAAATGGTACGAAGTCGCTCATCCATCCGATGGGTGAGGAAAGATATTTATGTAAAATAGCGAGAGATAGCGAGAAAACCCCCTACCCCTATCCGCTTCCTTTTTTTTGTGACAAAGACCGCTTTTTGGAGCAAGCACCCAATATACTTCGCTAAGTTCCGTTTCGTTTCTCGATCCACACAGCAGCAGACGTTTAAGCACAAGAAGCACAGGTTCAGTGATTTGATCCAACTCCTCTACTGTCCTTCCTCTCCCGTTGGTCTCACCTGCTTGGGCATCCTTGGCCTTGGCTGGCTTTCTTCTCTGGTTACCAATAACCTGCCGTACGAAGGGGGAAATACTTACTTTGTATTACGGTAAAGACTGAGCTATGGCATAGTCCCACCCCACCAGAGAGGGGGGAAGAAAGCTAGGCTAGATCAAATCAATAGGGAAAAAGCTAGGCGAGATAGGATGGGTTCTAGAGCAACTAACTATGCGGGTCATTGTGGGTGCGAGGTCTCTTTCCTTCCCGGTTAATAAACTCAGTAACACCCCAAACCTTGATGGCGAATGCGACTGCGACGAATGCGAAGAAGAAATCTATCGAGGCGAGGGGAAAGGCTGTGACTCAATCTATCTTTTCATTTTCCTTCCCCAGCTCGCGTATTCCAGCTGGCTCTCTTCCTTCCCAGTTACTCACACTTACTCACACTTACTCACCCTCTATTTGTTCCCCTCAAAGAGATAGCTCAGGTACGGTTGGTTTTTCTTATCTCTCTAGTTACTTTATTATACGTAATTACGTATATAATGAGGGCAGAAATGCATAATTACATATATAATAGCAGCCACTTATTTCCTCGGCGAAGGATTGACCTTACTTACCATAAAGGCCAACTCTTCATTTCACACAGTTAGAGAAACTGAGATCATATCTGTGAGATTTAGATAAGGAAATAGTGTTTGGGGGGTTGATCAGGACTTGACCGGGTTTATCAGGACCTTACTGGTTGACCGGCGCAGGACCTTACCTGAGCAGAGCTCAAGACCTTTCAGGACCTTTTCTGCCCTTTCTTTATTCATTCCCCCCAAGAAAGAGGTGCAACCTTCCCGAACGAATAAGAAGTCAGAATCCTTTGGAATTGGGGAAATAGAGGTATCGAGAGATTGATTGGTATTAGTTGCATTCTCCTAGAGCTGGCGTCAACGAGCTCATGCTAATGCTTGCTAGGACCTGTCGCAAATGTTTCGATCAATGCAAGCAATTGAACCTTCCCCATTCGCATTCATCATTACCATAGCGAAAATGATGGCGGGAACGATGCGCTCACCATTATGCATGCCAGCGCATCACCACGTAATGGCACAATTCAGAACCAGAAAGAACCACCACCAAAAGGAACGACCGCCAAGATACGCATAGTGATGAAATCTCCTGGAAAGAAATTATTGGGAAACAATTTAGGGCGTTGCACACGCAAGATTGGATCGCCTGAAGAACGAGTCTTATATACAGTGCTACGATCACCTCATATTGATAAAAAGTCTAGAGAACAGTCTGAAATGGAGATACATAAACAATTGCTGGTCACAGAAACAGAAACGCATGAATTGCGCAAAAAGTTATTTCGGTCAAAACGCCGTGCGACTCGAAGGACATAAGACTCTTTGGTCAGGCCCAATATTGCCCAGCCGACGGGATGCTCCTACCCCACCATGCGCTCCTGGCCCTTCACCTCATATAAGAGGGGGGGAAGGGGGGTATGGAGCGTGGGGAACAATGCGAGAAGTGATATAACCGGCCGGGAGTGGCGGCAATACTATTGATCAACGCGAGTGAACTGTGCTCAGACGCTTCGTAAAACCGCACCGCATCCATCTACGAGAGGAGCTGTATTGTATTGATGAGTACTCCTTGAGATCTACGGAATGTGATCTGGGACACGATGGGAGTTTGCGTGCCTCGATAGGCAGGCAAAGGATCACCGGAGTATAGCACAAGATCGCCTTTTCTCGCTGCCATAGAGTCAACCTGTAAACGAGGTAAACCCAATGGGAACCGTGGAAGGGGAGGTTCGGTCGATCAGATACCGCATTGGGCAGGAGACGATCCAAAAAGCGAAGGCTCACCCTTACTTCAAAGAAACGGTGAGATAGGCGACAGGGAGAAATAGATCTTTTCTCGCCGGTGCTGACTCGGATCTCGCGAGAGAAACACTATTTCTTATTCTTTAGGCCACTCACTCTGGGAATCAAGTACGGAGCCCGCAAGCAGTGCTTAGTAGATGTCAATCGCACGCAAATGAAGTTGCCAACTACTTACCTTCCGGGTTCAAAAATAGTGATAAGGTGATAACCTACCAGGAGACCTTGCTATGCCTTATGTAACGTGTAAGGGCCTATTTGCTACATACAGTGAAAGCCCGGGACTTATGTCACGAATTTGCCTAACGCCGGCTAAAAATAGCAGTTCCATAGTGTTATGGAGTTATGTCTTCTCCTTATGCTATCCCTCCGAAATGGAATCGTTTTTTACGCTATAGAAACACTTCGCGCAAGGCGGAAGCATCTGGGACCATTGTTTCTATGGAGTTATGTCTTCTCCTTATGCTATCCCTAGTTACCGAAATCATATGAGTCAATACGTTACACTTCGCCAAGGATCTTTGGAGTTATGTCTTCTCTTTATGCTATCCCTAGTTACCGAAATGAGATATGTCAATACGGTAGCCAACGTTAGCGAGGTTACCGCATAGTGAGACAGATAGCTCCTGGCAAGTCCTTACCAAGCCCCATATTAGACGAAGTGTTTCTTTAACGTATTTACATAATTGAGGACACAACACCTTAGAACATTTTCACCCGGTAAGACCTTTCAGGACCTTTATCCATTTATCCATCTATAGGGTGGCACTTGGTGATAGCGTAACAGATGAATAAGTGATTCCCAACCCCCGAGTAATAGGTCGGGGCTGGGCCTGGGAACTATTCCTCGCTCGCCACTTGAGCCGTATGCGGGGGAACTCGCACGTGCGGTTCTTGGGGGGGGGGAAAGCTTGTAAGAGCCTACCCATCCCAATAGCGTCTATTTGGAGCTCAATACGAAATCATCTTTTATCACAAAACCCGTTCGGATAGAGGCAAACCATTGCTCCGAAGTCGGGATTTATGGATGGAATAGTGGCTCGCCCCCCCCCTTCCCCGTAGCTCGGGAAAGGTATAACCTTCTCTATCTAATAGTAATAGTAGCTTCCCGGCCAAGGTGATAAATTTGTTACGGCCCTTAATTCATTTGTGTAGGTTATCCCTTACCTTCGAGCTCAGGTAATACCTTTCAGGACCAACCCGCCCGGTTGCTTCACGTGACCGAACCTTTCTTAGGGATAAGGGGCATTCTTTCGTGTTGGGCGGCACTCGTTTTCCGTTTAGCAGTCTCAGTGATCGGGCCTTTGATCGTCTATTCTATATAAGTGATACCACCTTGAGCGCCTATAACCAACCACCTTGTGTGTATACGCTGGAGAGCGTATATTCCATCTATTATTTATATAGTAAACCACCACATCGATCTAGAATTGGCTGAGATGCTCGCAGCGCAGTCTTGAACGATTATGGAAAGCGATATATAAGTAATTGGGAAGGACGGGGCAATCCTTTTGACCCAAAGAAAGACGCAAGATTGATATGCAGATTGAATTCCAGAAGATGCAGAACCCGTTTTATAGCCTATTCCAGTTCTAGTATCAATGTCTGAACCGGAGCCCGTGGGCCTGTTTACCAAGCAGCGATCCCTACCATTAGTTTCTTTAGTTTTACCCCTTGATTCGGAACCATAAGCACCAGTCGCAGTTTCAATCGCAAATCGAGTTGAATTGTGTTTCGGGGCCCTAAAATCCATTCCAACAGTTCGATATTTC
>Ga0316215_1000052_pt1 | contig 19137 bp, 15 predicted proteins | sample NRE5metagenome_FD_207796 | JGI IMG/M metagenome (GOLD analysis project Ga0316215, IMG submission 207796) | Spruce roots microbial communities from Maridalen valley, Oslo, Norway - NRE5 | ecosystem: Host-associated > Plants > Roots > Unclassified | place: Norway: Oslo | collected 2017-09-15
TATATCGTGTGATAGCCAGAAACAGTGATTGTTGTGAGTTGGTAGCCCGAATGGACCTGTGTACGTTTATTGTGATTGGTGGCAAGGAGAAATCATTCAAATAAAGATGAACAGCGCAAAGGTAAGTGGTTTGAACAGCGCTAAGACGAACTCTAGTTCCATTTTCAGTTCTTTCCTTCCTTGCGTCCAACCACCTCCCCACACACATTCTCAGGTGTTTATCCTACTAAGACCAGATTTTACGAATAGGTTGTTTGTCTGCCCCCACAACATCTGTATGGATGGCACCTACAAGAAGGAAGGGGTTGGGTGTTCTTACCAATTTGTTCAAGCCAAGGCGGAACACTCCAGTCCAGCCTAGTTGTTTCTCAGTCCGCTTATAAATTATATGCAGTCTTTCACAATTATTAATAAGGATAAGGGAACGGTGAAGTAGGATTAGCTGGGCGCACGGGCGGTAAATCAAGGTGGGTGTGGATGTTTCAACGTCTGTCCCCCGGGGGATGAAGGAGGGGTTGACACCCATAAGAACTAGGATGAAGGTAGGTGGAATGAATAAGTACCAGGTCGGCCATCGATTGAAGATGTTTAACCTATTGATTGGAATCGATGAAGAACCTACTCTTGCAAGATCTCCACTGACAGTTGAAGCTGCATTAGGCTAGATCTATAGGGTTTCCCTAGTGTACTCAAGTCTGGGATATGACTGGCATGATTAGCTCTCGGCTTCCGCTTTGGTTTTGAAGTGGATGGATCAAGCTTGTATTAAGAACATTGCTTATATTCTTCAGCTCATTAATAAAGTGGCCTTTCGAAGAATAGAGCAGTATGTTTCAACCTAATTCTGTGCCATGGGCAAAATACATAACACATTCATTCCATGCATGAGAGGTGCATTTACCTAGGAGGTTTATATGCTATTCATAGCGCTCAAGTGGGGTGCATCACTTGGGAAATATTACCTTGCAATCATGAGCTTATGGAGCAACTCTTGATGCTATTCTTAGCCTTGTTTGCAACCTCTTATTCTCTGGTTATATAAACGAGAGGAGGGCACACTAGTTAGACAAGGAGTCAGTGTGATTTGCAGTGTAAGCTTGTGAGGAGCTGCTGTGTGAGTAGAGTAGAGCTGATGTAATCTTTCTTTCTTTTAGTATAATAGATAGAATAGAATAGAGAAACCAATAATGTCCTTATCTATTGTATTATGCTATCCCTGGCCTGCCTTCCTATAGATTTATTATCCGTGGCCCGGCACTAGAAAGATATTGATTATCTGTGGCTTGCTTTCCTTCACAAGATATTAAATGAAAAAGAGTAATTTTAGCGATCGATCCCCGAAATAAGCCTGCGGTACCTGAAACATCTAAGTACTATAGGAGGGGGGATTTCCTCTAATCAATGAAAACGTCTAAGTAGCTATAGGAAGGGGAATCCTTCGATCTCTAGAGATCATCCTATCCTATTCCCCCTAAAGAAAAGATATATATAATATATTATATATAATATATATGTCTATTACCGGAAGCACGCCTAAGAAAGACTGCATATGAAATAAATCAACGATCGGGGCCGCTCCTCTCCCCCACCCAAGATCGTGCGCTGAGGTGGTGACGTAGGAAATGGCCATCCCTCCTCTCCCGTTGGTCGAGCTAGTTCCCTCCTCACCTTCATTCTTCAGGTGAGCTACTTCCTCACCTAACTTACTTGGTAAGCCATCGCTTCAATTATATATGTAATTATGCATTCATGAATTATATACGTAATTACGTATATAATTCATTGACCGGACTAAGAATGAAGACGTGTGTAACAAGGAAGTCGTGTCCGATTTTAAGGCAATAATACCGGTATCGATTGCAAGGCCTTTAGACACTCAACCCACGGGAGAGGAAACACAAAACCATATTTATTAATGAAGTGGGTTCGCTTTGCGAATCGATCAAAGGTCTCCCTTGAAGAAGGTATGCTGTAATCAACCCGGACGAAGTTAGATGCCGGAGATGGAGAAGGATGGTTTAACAAATTGAAACCTGGTTTCTGCATTCAGTAAATCTAGCTGCGGTGAATCGGTCCCTAAGGAACCACCCAATTGTCCCATCCCCCGCTTTGTCTCTCCACAAAACATATATATATAAATTTGTTTACCAATCTGGTAAGGAAAGACCCAGCCTAGTACCATTCGAACCAATCCCCACCCAATCTAAGGTCAGGGTTGGTCCCACCAAGGCAGGGAAGGATAGATTATTTCTACAGATCGGGGAAGGAAATACCCACCAAATCGGGGACGGGTCGGGGGGAAGGGAAGGATCTATTTTATTGACTGATGTCCCTTCGACCGGTCGTACCACGCCTAGTCCCAAGGTTTATAGGTTGGTCCCATCTCGGTAAGGTAATGGAAAAGACCCAGACCTTAGCGTGGGTGAGGAGCGTAAAGCGGGCTCGCCCGACCCAAGAAGGGCGAGGAGCCATTATACTGAGATAAAATTCCCCTCAATTCTAGTTTAGGAAAGATCAAGAAGAACTCAAGGAAGCCCAAAGGGAATACTTTTTAAAATGCATAATTATAGGTGGTTAATGCTGGACTACCACCCCTAGAAACTAGAGCAGATATCAGAACACTACATCTTGGAACACGTTTCATGTCGGAACATAAAGCGTCCCACAGAAATATCTGATCGAAGCGCGACAGGATTCAATATACTAAGGCACATAAGATTGGACTGACTAGTGACTCAATGGTACCGGAAACTAAGCGCTTCAACAGACCGGCCACTCCGTAGTCGAGACTTAGACCGGACCGAGCACACCAAGCATTTAGGCAGAACTCGTATTAGTTTTAGTATTAGGTTCGACACCAGTAAGCAAGTCTAGTTAAAGAACAGTAGAACCATTCCATGAATCTGGACCAAACGAATAGGCCACGGATAACCCCCTAGTTGTCCCCCTACAAGAAAGATTTTACTTCCCCTAAACATTGCTTGTGCTCACGACCATAAAATGTTGCATCGTTGAGAATATAGTTTCTTAGAACTAGAGGGAATGAACCCTGTACTGTCTCCCATAACCCTGTAGCATTAGCACTAGAACCTCTTATTGCGAGCTTTGGGTCAGAGTCGGAGCTAGACTCAGTCCCCTTCCTCTTCATCTGCGCCTCCTCCTTGGGGAAAAACTGTTTCCCTTTTGCCCTGCCTTGAGGAGAAACTAACACCTATGGTAAAATATAAGCGGTGCCCATGGGGGTCTTGGTATTCCAAACATCAGGTCAAGAAAAAACCTCTTTATCTAGTGCTTACTAGGTTAGGTAGAAAGGTATAAGGCCGAGACCTTAAACTTATCCCAATTGAAAACCCCTGCATATAGGTTTTTTTCTTGTCCATCCCGAACCAAAGTTTCTTTCCATGGGCATTTCTAGTATACTTGGGGATCCAGATGGCATTATTCATGGAGATAATCATCATTAAGCACTGCATTTTTGGCATCCTGGCGGACCCGTCGTGGCTCATACTAGGCAGCAAGGATGGTTCGCCCCCATGCTGGTTATAACTACTGACCCTATGGAGGTTGCCATTTAAACATGGCAAACGCAAGTAGGATATATCCATATATGAATGAGTACCCTATTGCATGGGCATTGATCAGGCTACCATTAGTTCATTTAGCAGGGTGGCCCTGGATAGAAAACTTTGCTACTGAGCGTAGTGTTAAGGTGATTCACCTTGCTTGATTTCCTCATAACCTAGCATGCCGCCATGAGCTGGCACACCACTCTCATCCTTGCATCCCTAATCAAGTGAATGGAAGCGTCATGCCCCCCACCCCATTGAGTGTCATGCTTGTTCCACATGCTCGGCTCACCATTCTTTTAGCCATGCTTTCCATGCCCCATAAAAGATCTATAACATTTTAACCATCCATGGACTGATTACCCATCCATGGACTGACCAGTGAGCATGTTCATATCGTGGGAATGAATGGAATATGCCCTACCTATATAACCATATCATTCTGGTTCACACCCACCCCCCCGATCTCAATTTTTGGTGGAGTGCGCAACTTCACCAGTGTTGTCAAACGTAGGGACCTCCAACAGGTTTATGAGTGTTTAATCTCATAAATGAAAAACAACACAAATAAAACTCTGGCTTCGATACTAAGGCTAACTCTCCATTCTCCATGGAAATTTGTTGCTTGTATGTGGATGTCTACAAATTAGGAAACAGATTTACATCCGTCAAGTCATGATCCACCAACTTGGTGTTTTCCTCATGGCCCATCAAATCACCCATTACTTCCACCCGTGGATTCACAACTTATCCAACCAGTGCCACCTTCTGCTTGGGGTCTCTATACTTAGGGCTTGCGGCCTCCGAACTTACTTCACCCCGGCTTGTTACGTTCCCCATAATGAGACTGGTTATGTTTTCATTTATGGTAAACTTGAATAATTAAGGGTAGATATTTCTTAACAACTCAGTCAGGCTTATATCGCTATGGCATGGGCACTGAGCTCCAGTGTGAATGAGAGCTGATCACCACAACAGATAGAAGAAGTGAAAGTGAGTCAAATGCTAAGTATCAGGGATGAAAAATCCCCACAGCATTTACTACTGGTAGGTGGAGCGGGTATCCACCCACTCCACTTGTGCGAGAGATTTAGACTTCCAACATTTACCATTCCCAATACAATAAACACTTAAAGCTTTTAATTGATGATGCTAAGTTATCCCATCAATCCCTATAGGCCCCCTGTTGTCATTCAGACATAACCCTACTCCTATGGCCTTCACCAAAACTCGGCACTACACCTTTCTCGACCTCACTAGACTATGACACTTTACCGTGGACACTGAGTTGAAGCTTCAAAGACTGGACCCCGGCGCTTACGAATTAAATAGAACTAGACTTTACCACAAAAACATGAATTGGAGCATGAAGTGATGTAGTTTGACATGATTGACTTCCCTCTGACCACAAAGGTGTTACATAGACTTAAAAAAAAAATGAAAAAGGACCAAAATATGGGTAAAAACCTTACTCGAGGCATAGACTATATAATATAATGCAGGAAATAAACAAAACTAACAGACATGACTAGAGGAATGAAAAAGAAAACCTAAAATAAGGGACTCCTCTGAGTAGGAGTAGTGCATTAATTTGAGTTAATGGGAAGGAGTAAAGGGCTTCACGCGAGTGCAATTTAACCATCTCGCTCGGAGGATGTGATCTAGCTGGGCCAAACAGACTGCACCAGAATCCCTGATGTATGCAACCAAGAAGGAACCCAACCAGTGCATCTAGAGTACCAATCCTTGATCCTCTCATAAACACCATTGCTCCCCTGACCATATTGCATGTATCCCTCTCAAAGATGGTGTGCACTCCAGCATCACTCATCTTACTCACAGATATGAGGTTCCTCGCTAGACCTTGGAGATGCAACACCCCTGGAAGTGTACCACTCCTTCCGTTATGCAACCTCAGTCAAATTTGACCTCGACCGACAATTCTGGTAGTGGAGTCATCTCCAATAAAGACATCCCCGCCTTCATACTCCTCATACTCCAAGAACCAGTCCCTGTGAGGAGTAATGTGGTAAGATGCACCAGATTCAATCAGCCACGCGTCGTGCTCCGACTGTGTACCCATCGAGGCCAGATAGACATCACCGTTCTCGTCGGTCGATGCCTTCCCATCAGTTCAGTCGACTTGGACTCGTTGGCCACCTTAATTTGTTTTACAGCCTTCAACTTGCAGTCCTTCTTGAAATTCCAAACTTTACCGCACTTCCAGCATCTCCTTTTCGACTGACTTGGTGACTTAGACCTACTCTTCGACTTAGATCTCCTACCAGAGGCTTTGACATTTCCTCTGTAAACCGGTTGACCTTTTAGTAAGGACCTTACCGATATAAGGGTGGGGGCATCAATAGGTATGGGTACTGTCCATCGAGGAGACTTGCCAGGGCGAAAAGTGAGGAGACGCACGAAATAGGACATGTATAAAGAAAGAATGTATAAAGCTTTTGGTCGCTCGACCAAGCGATAAAACGCATTTTAATGCCAAATGAAGCGTCTGTAGGGTTGATCACTCATATAGGCAAAAAAAGCAGCTATTTTTTGTTTTTGTTAGCCAGGGAAGGAAGAGTATGGATTCGGTATGTTCCCATCTAGGTAGTATGTTCTTGCCTCACCCCGGCCGTCACCAGCAGGTCTGGTTCCCGTCTAATCTATTTAGTTTTGCATGAGGAAGCCGAACTCTACCAGGGATTTTCATTCGGTCTCTATAAAGGGGAATCGGTCGCCAAAGGTGTGCACGAAGGTATCGATTCGGGTTGTCAAGCCGACTTACTCACAAGAGGAAATGGTCGGTTAAACATCTTACCTCACAGTAAAAGCACTTATCCTTATAACTACCCCCAGATCCATGTCACATTCACCAGTATCAAATCCAAAATAGAAAGCCCACCTAACTCACAAGAGGAAATCTCCCTACGCCTACCGGAAAACAGAGCCTACGCAGAACGAAATGAGATACCGGCGCTATGCGCTTCGACTTATTACTTATGTGCTTTGACAAAGAGGCTAGCGTCGGGTCCTGGCTAGAGAGAAAGACAAGAAGGGTGGTCGTCTCCAACAGGTCTCCTGGTCCTGCCTGGTTCTAAGCATGGTCCTGCCAAAGAGAATGAGGAAGCATAGTAAATAAATTGGGTTCTACTGCTTCGATTCGACGTTTAGTCGAGATGGCCTTCCTCCGATAATATAAAAGATATAAATCTTTCCACCATAAGAAGGATGGAGATAAGAACCTTCCTCCAACTCTATGGAAGGAGTTACCGCTTCCTTCCGACCTTACTTTCAAATAACCTTACCTCAAATGGTTCAAATATAGAGATTGACTTGGACCGCTTACAGAATCTAATGGCTTCCTATGCTATCATCATACTGGTTTGTCTTGCTGGCTTGGGCTTGCTGGTTGGTCGTACTTCTTGCTTCTTGATCGGAAAGAAAGGGTCAATTTCCATACGGGGGACCGGGGGCAAGCCAATTTAAACATTTGGGAGGGAGTTAACAACATACCCCTATTGATGTGCGTGGGGATATGGCAAGGCAGCTGGGATTATACCAAACGAACGTTTTGAGAGGAGAGGAAACCTGGTAAAGCACAGACATATTGCCTTGGGGCGGGAGAAACACTCATTAGGAAGTGCTTCTTAAATAAGATATTTGGCTCAAGCCAAATTCGAGTTCTTTACCCCAGATTTTCAATACCCTTCCAACCCCCCAACGACACAACTTGGATTTATCCAAAACGTGTTTTATGAGGTTTTTGATCGCCCGGACCCACCCCTGGGTGCCTGCCCCCTGGTACCTTCTTATGGGAATCTTATTGCTGCGCACCTTCTTCTAAATAGATAGGATTTAGACTCTACCCTTAGGATTAGATTCTTTATACCCCGACCAAACTTGCTTTGAGGGTAATTAACTTATAATAGGGTTTGACCTCACCGCTACGCGCCTAAGCCTATAAGTAAGTTACTTGCCAAAATCCCTCGTAGCTATCTGTACCGCCTAAGCGCCTCTTTCTTATGCTGCACCCGCCTTATCAGAAGGAAGATGCAACCTTCACTGCATTACATCAGCGAGTTTACTATAGAACAAATTGAGGTCTTGAACCCGGATGAATCATATGCTTACGAACCCGTAAAACCCAATATTGGATTTATAAAATACGCAGTTGACAAGGGTTTTCGGATTGACCCCGGCGGAACAACTCCAGGGACGAAGTGGTCATCTTACTTCTTGATCGGACGAGAGTCAACATAGATCGATCGGGCGGGGGACCGGTTTATGAAGGCGGAGGGACAATAACTAATTCATCTATTTCCTATAGAAAAATGCGAGTTCTCAACCCAGATGCATCATATTAACTTGGACTCCGTACAAACAAGGTTTTTCTTTTTTATCAAATGCGTGTTTGGAAACGTTTCTCGGATCCACCGGACCCACCCCCAATAAGTAGCATCTTCATCATCTCTCTTTCCGACCAACCCCACAATGTGAAAACTAGCTGTTCGGGTTATAGTTGCTCTCCCGCTCCAAGCCACTCAGGTTATCCCATAATTTTAAATACTGTGGAAACATTAAGCACGAAGTGGATAAGATAGGGTTTTCATAATTTAGCAGGCTTTAACATGTTTTATATATGTAATTACGATGCGGCAAAGCGTTTCCACCCTTGTTACCGTACCTCGGGCGCGCATACTCTTCTAGGAACTCGTACTTCTTAGGTCGGGCTATAAACTGAACCTCGGCTTTGATTGCCTTTATTATATTGCCTTTTATTACTTACCTAAGAGGACACTCTCAAAGCCTTTCTGAACTGCTGCCAGCGAGAATCACCGGAAATAAGCACCCAACTTCGCCACTCTAGCTCCATACCCCCTATAGTGAGCGTACCCAACCTGCTTAACTAACCTATATTTACCCCCTCCCTCACTTACTCTACTTAGTGATGGATGCCCTAACCTCTCCTCTTGCTTCAGGCAGGAATGCTTTGTGGGACCAGCACTATCTTCTCTTTTCGGGCCGGGATGAACTCCCGGATACGCATTGATTAATGAAGACAGACAGCATTGCTAGGAAATGGATGCCCACTTGCTCATGTTAGTGCCTGCTACTAACCACCTGTTCTATTTACCCACCTATAGAGAATAGAAGACGACTGCCTGCCTCACTTAGAAGACTTACTGCATTGGATTGGATGGAAGGGCTTCACATAGAGCAAAGCTGGGCCACTTCCTTAAATAATTGTACTCATAGGAAACCCCTTTTTCTTGGTCCTGGGAGGCAATCGGACGAGGGTCGGGTATAGCTTGCTTTTTACCCAACCCAAATTTGATTACTTACGATACCGCCTTATTAAATCTTCTTATTTCGTGGAGCCACTCTTCACTTCGTTCGAATTTGATTCTTGATACCCCGCCCTTTTAGGGCAATTCTTTAGAACAATGACTGCTTGCAAAATGGATGGGTTAAACAATAAGGTTGATACATACATCCAGAAGGGCGGTCGTATCCTCGCTCCTTCTTAGCGGGATCTTCTGGTCATTAATTATATACGTAATGATCCCCTCCCCTTACCCCGTATTGGCTCTCATGGCTGTCGATGGGTGGAAGTCCAAGGGCATTTTTGGGCTTGAAGGGCGGGGCTTGTCATAGTTTCAAACCGGGGGTCCAGGGTTTCACTGGGCTTTACCGAAGGAGAGAGATTCTGTCCCGAATGCCTACCACTCTTATAGCCCCAAAATAAGGGGCATGGCGACCCTTACATTAGCTTTCGGACTGACCCTACCACTCTTATAGCTCCGAAATAAGGGGCATGGCTTACTGACCCTGATGGATGAAAGGCTTACTCACTTTCCTTGACATATCTGTAACAAGTCTGGCAAACCCTTGATATCTCTTTTTCTTTCTTATACGTAATTACATATATAATAGCGAATCTGGAGATGTTATCGAATCCTCCATAATTACAGCTTATCGAATCCTCCATAATAGCGAATCTATCGATTATTCGTCTTCTCTCTTTTCCCTATCAAATACCTAGAAGCTAAGAGATGTCATCGAAGCTTATCGAGTCCTCCATAATTACATATATAATGAATGAACGCATAATTACATATATAATGAATGAATGCATAATTACATAACCCCAAAACCCAAAGCCGAGACCCAATGCTATATTCCATATGTCCGCCCATAGCATTTTCTGCTTCAATCCGTATTGAGGTACTTGCTTCTTACTTATCCTGTACCTTTCCGTTCCAATTCGTATGAGCCCCTTACGATCCATAGCCCGTTGCTCGTGATCCCGTTTACCAAGTTCCAAAGCCATTACCTAACCTAGCATCTCTTCCAGATCGAAAGCTTGATCCAGCATCCTCAGAATCACTTCGCGAGAGCAAAAGTCTGTTAAAGATCCTGTTCCATAGCTAGCTTGTCCCTCCCACGTTTCCATCCGTATCTATGTTCTTCGCTTTCCCTAGCGGAACCCTCAACCAAGCCAAGTACCTTAGATGCCCTGCCTCACCCGATAAGCAACCCTCCCTATGACCGAAACCCGCTAAGCACTCAACCATCTTCCCTCAACCCGCTAAGCCACCCTATTACCTCAGCTAAGCATGCAAACCCTATTACCTACACCAAGCATGCATCCTGCCTTGCCTCACTCCCTCCCTCGTAGCTATCTCACCTACCTAAGCACGAAACCCTAGGACCGAAACCCGTAGGAGATAAATCCGCAGTCCGCGTTGCGAAAGAAACCCGCCAGCCCCCATCTAGCCAGCCAGCCGGGGTTTCGTAAAGCAAGCCTCAAAGCCGGCAATGTGAATCAAGCCTCCTCGCAAGCCAGCCGCCCGCCATAATAAATCTAGCAACCAGCGATTAGCAAGCAATTGTCCAAGTAATCAGGCCTGGTCCAGCGTAGCACCTGCCGGGAATCAGCGGAGCAGTATTATTTTTCTCTTATACTTAGATTAGCCTCTAAGGGGCTTTCCTTAATCATTTCCTCCATGCACCTCTATGCATGGGAGTCTTACTGGCACTATACTCCAAAGCGTCGTAGAATAAGAGATTATTATATATGAGTTAACGCCACGTAACTTTACGTCAATGTGTGAGCCAACCGTTATCGGGGTCTTAACTGGATCTTTTTGTTAGCGAAACCCCACTTTTCCATTGACCGAAGGAAAGACCGTCCCAAGCCTCTTAACTACGTCTGTGTCCTGCTCGAATCAGGAGGACAAAGCGGGGATAAAGCAGCTTCGGGGCGAACATCCTCACAGAATGGAAGTGATTCTTCTTCACCAATTCGATCGGAAGGAATGCCGAGGTCCCATCAAGAGGTATGACGTAGTATATAGGGAAAGTACCCTACTTATTGGTTTCAACAATCTGTTGTATAACCACTTCGTTGCATTACCATGTGTAAGCAACAGAGGCTTTTAGGGGAGTAGTGTAGATGCTCTCGATCTGTCTGGAACACGATGGCAACGCTTTTTTGCTTGCAGGGCAAAGGCACCGTGCTTGGGATGGATGGAATCGGGGGTATGGGCATTGGAACCGTGATGTCCCGGTCAACTGCATCTTCAGTGTGGCGGTTCTATAGTTGTTTATACCACTTTTTTGCTTCAATCTTGGATCATGGAAAAAAGGGGCTAGGTGAGTATGACTGTTACTACGCAGTAAATTGTAATGCGAACGTGTAGATCTACGACCATGATGAAAGTAACATGGATCAGGCATACTAACCTCCATCTTCTATTTGGCTCTGGGTGTGACGTCATTTCCTTTAGTCCAAGGTATAGTGGATTAAATGGAACACAATGATCAAAGACGGTTATTTATCCAACCAACACAGCAACCTTCCGGTGATATTCCATGTTCCGTCTTTTACTTTTCCTATTTTCACTCGGTCATCAATGGATTATAGATCGACTGGATAAACTGGGTCATTTGGTTATTAATAGTCTCTATGCAACTGGAGGATATGGATCTGGAACTCAATATCTATATTATGCAACGGTATGTGCGGAAATCGCTACTAGATCTTTATGTGTCTCTTATGCTGGTGCTTAAACTACTGCCATTGGTGCTGCTGATGGATCGACTGAGTCACTTGCACTCGTATACTAGCCCTCCTCACTCTACCTGTACTCAAAGAAACTTAACTCAGGGGTACCAAAGGGCCAAAAGAGAGAATCCTATAAGGTAGAGTGACTGGCCCAACCGAACTTGCCTTCATTACAGTGGTAATTTCAGTTCAGAGAGTGGGCGTATCAAGCAAGATTTGTGATAGATTCAAGCAAGATGTGATAGATAGTTCGAACGAACCTGGTCCATCAATGTGGGTGCGGAAGCACGCTCGACTGATAAGGAGAGGGGCGGAGCCACTCGACCGACGGGAGGAGGGAGAGGGAAATTGAGTAAGCTTTGTGGGTGTATCCGTCCGGATGGTAGAGAGGAGTGGGAACATGGCCTGCCTATCGGGAGTTCTCCTTCCTGCGTTCACCTGGTCTTACGAAGATGGGAATTGAAGAAAGAGAAGGTGGCGTCTCCAGATTATAGATAGTAAGTGCCTGACCTTCCTAGTTCAGTTCGAACCCTCAGTAAGCAGAAGCCTACATAGCAGTTCCAATGCTACGCCTTGAACCGCTCGGCCATCTTTCCTACGAGATCCCTTCTAATAAATCAAATTAGTGAATAGCAAGTTCCTTACGAATTCTTTTTGTTCAGGTACGATCAGTTTGATCTTGTGGAAATAAATAGATAATAAATAAAGTAATGATTCAATCCCTCCCGGAAAGACGAAAATACATTTTCTAAAACTTACTCCTATTTAATTTAAGGACATATTAAATAATCCTTTTAAATAATCCTTGTTGATCTGACGATCTTATTCGGATTGCCCAATAAATAATTTGAGATAGCCCTGGAGATGGGTATGATCGGTACGTGATCTGGGGGATTATGGGTGATCAATGCCCATTTTATTGAAAGCGGATCTTCTTGAGCTGCTTCTGGCTAATGACTAATATGAAGGGTAGCGTGGTCCCGGGAAAAGGTTACTCTGAACATGAGACGGGGTGGATGCAGCTTATCCTTTAAAGCGGGGTGGGGTAGGGTCCTTGAGAATAGTCCTTGAGATTAGGCTGGCATTAGGCTTTCTTTCCATGATGCTCTTTCTTGCTTTCCATGATGCCCCTATTGGGTGGGGTCCTTGAGGAGGACACCTTGAGATTAGGCTTTACTGGATATATGAGCATGATACCCCTATCAGGTGGGAACGGAACGCTTCCCCGAAGCTCACCTGGCTTAAGCACACAACGCCGAGCACAAATACGCCATACCTTGAGGGATGTCATGATCCGGGCATGGGTCTTACTTATTCTTGAAAGCGTAGCAGGGCTTGCTTATGAAGGCGTAGCAGGCAGATTCATCTGCAACAGGTAACAGGAGGCAGAGAAGAAGATTAATTGTCCCTCATCTGCAACAGGTGACAGTAAGTAGGCAGGCAGAAAGTATTCATCAATCATTCATACTCCCGGAACAAAGCCTATCTGAGCAAGAAGGAAGGATCTGGTTTTTATCCTATACAAATAGGAAAAGTTCCGTCTTATCCGAGCTTTTTACTATATGACCCTATGATTTTGACTTAGTTAAGGATTAGTTGTTGTGCCTGGCTTCGGAGTTCCCCTATGCAAGCGCCTACAGAAGGGTTCATCTTATCAATAGAGATATGGTTCTTTCAATAAGAAATCTCCTTCCTTCCGTACTCAGAAAGACATTTACCTGTTACTTACCGCGATAGCCCAATTCTACCATTAAGCTAGTGGGAAAGAATGTCCCAACCAAGACCAGCAGCATGGAAGTATAGCTGCGCCTTCCTTCAAAAGAGAAAAGTGCTCCAACTCGACTGGCTTTCCTTCCTTTAAATGGTAAATTTAAGAGTGGGAAGGTTATAATGTCCATAAGGATTGTAGTAATAGCCCCAAGGGAAAGGAAGCGAACTCCCCTAAAGTAATATAGATTGGCCTAGCGTTCGCCGCAGCAAAAGGACAAACCCTGTCAGCCCAACAAGCCCGAACCCGCTCGAACTGCGAAAACAGCCTGAGCCGCTCGAACAACCCGAACTGCGCAAACCACTCTAACAGCATCTCGAATCACACAAACTGCAACCAGGATAAGCTCACGCCACGCAAACCGCCACAGTACATGAACCCCAAACAGCACGCACCACATAAGCAGGATAGGCCCTACTAGCATCCTAAGCCAGAAAGAGAAGCAGCAGGTCAGCCTATAGTAGCTCGAGGAACAGCAGGATCAAACGCTATTGCCAAGCAGCTGTGGAGTTTCCATTGACGAATGAGGCCATACGTAAGCGCTTAGAACCCTCCCCGGGGTCACGAAGTGGCAAGCAAGCAGCGACGCTACGGCGTAAGGCTATACAGGGACCACTGATGCTCCTGCCTTGAGTGCTAATGGGGTTGTCACCAGGTACTGGGTCTTTATAAGCTGGGTCTCGATCTCAAACTAGAGGATTTGGATCTGGAGCTTTCACTTGGAAAAATGCCTTTCCCGCTGCTTAAGGGTAAACTCGATCGGCCAATGGTGGTTCTTAATCAATAGGATCTGGAACGCACGAAGGGATTAGATCTTCCGTAACTGGATAAAGATCAACAACGGATTCAAGGTAAACCACTGGATCAACAGAATGAACTACTTTGGCTCCATCAGCTGCATCACGATCACGAAGGTCAGAATCTCGACCTCTCTATTATGATCCTATATTACGATTCTAAGAATCCCAATCACTCTCACAATCATCTGGCTCTTTACCACCAACTGTAGAACCAACCGAAGACTCAACTGCTGCAGCTACAATATCTGAATAACCAGAAGGTGGTAGGCTGAGGCTAAAGCTGGTGAGTAGCTTTCTGGCTTGGATGGCTGGCTTTGGTGCATCTGCTTCTTTTTACGATCCTAACCTATTCTAACCTACCCATGTAGTATATGCTGCTAGGTATGCTGCTGCCTATGCCTCTACTACCCGTGCTACTGGTCAAACTGGGTCGACTGGCTCGGATGCTAAAACTGGTCAAACTGGGTCAACAGAAGAAACTGCTCCATAAACTAAGCTGCTGGACCAAAATCACATGCTTCATCGACTGGATCTGAACCAACAGAATCCCTCGTCCACGTTCTACTGAGTCAGGTAGGACATCATGGGATAGGCCCACCCGCCGCTGGCTTCGCTTCGTAATGGATCATTCTATTGATGTTAAGCCATGGACCGGTTCCTCCTCCGTCGCTGATCCAATAGTTTCGGTCTTACCCATACCCAAACAATTTCTTTTGGAACTGACTAGCTTTCAAGATCCAAATGTCATCGAAGTGACTCCCGAACCAACTGATAAAGGAGCTAAGGGGGAAGGCGGGCTCTACTCAAAGCCAATATCAATCAGACGGCTCATTCCCCGCAATTTCATGAATTGAATGTGCCGTAGTACGGCGTTCCATACTTGCTGGATCTCGTTCGTCGCGGGGGCAGGGTTCGAACCTGCAGTCTTCAGATCATGAGTCTTACGAGTAAACCAATTACTCCACCCCGCTTCTCTTCCCAATGAATCAATGTTCAACCGGTCCATGATTGAACGCTGTCGCTCACTTCAAAGCAGAGGAGTTTTTTTGTAGAGTCTATTATTATAGTATTAACAACTTCACCGACATACTATATTATATATGTGAAAACCACTCTTCCATAATTCATTCCTTCTCTCGTCGGTAGCTACGATGAATTGCTTTAGCCCTGATATGATAACCATGGAGCCTTTTAAAAGAGAGGGTGGTGATCCGCGCATTCAAGATGTTTCGGAAAAGGCACTAGCGGTACACGATTCCCCCTGCATGAGATCGATAGATATAGCAAAGTCATTCCAAGTGCACGAACCAATGAAACGAGGAACAAAAGAAAAGAATCGAGCGCCAGGTTCATTGAGATGGGTTCTCCCGGGCACTGCAGTAAAGCGCGAAACAAGGCAATAGCTAGTTGAATGAAATGAAGCTCATCCTCTCGAGATGTCAGAACGATTGCTTATCATATTAGAGTTTTATCCTGGCTCTGCTTATCATATTAGGGTGCTTATCATATTAGGTGCCAGCTAGACATAGCTATTTACATGCACGCTTAACAGAACGTTGCTTCAGCCGGGTCTTTTCGTTTGGAAAGATAGAAATGAATGCTATAGTGAGCTTAAATGAAATTAAGGTGCCAGATGCTGGAGGAAGGTTGGGTATGATATGCTGGGGGAAGGTGGGGATGCTAGGGGAATGCCTTCGGGGAGAGACCTTTGTTGGCTATGGAGGGAAAGGCGGCTACTTGCTCATCCATAGGGAAAAGCGGGGTCTTTATCTCGCTAGGGGCAGAAGCGAATAAAAATGGACGGCCTTTTTCTCATTTACGTGTTCCGTCCGGGTCAATGCCTTATTATCCCAAAGCTTAGTGAGCCCAGCCATGCTATTCGGTATTCTTTTAGATAACAATAATGATGAGACAGCGACTGTATGGGGTACTGGGATAGGAAGAATCCAATGCACGATGATGGGATTTAATTGACAAGGACTGACGACAAAGGTTACTCCGTGAGGATGCTCCATTCAGGGGCGACAAGGACTGCTGCCATAAAAAGAGATAATGCTTAAAATGTAGAAGCCAAGAATTGATAATTCCCCTATAGCCTATTATTCTTATTTAAGGGCCCTACTCTTAATTAAAGGTAAAACGAGTGAGCACTATAGAACCTATATAGTCATTGTTGGGGGAGGGATAGCTAATGGTTGACAGTCACCCCACCTACTCCCACCCGTCCAGGAAGTATTAGGGAAGTTCCTCTGGTGAGCCTTATAAGTGATGAGTATCATTCCGATTGAACAGGAGTCTAATCCGCTAAGAGATATAGGTAGGGCACTTGACTTACATGATATTCCGATGATAGAGGAGCAGGGATGAGCCGGGTAGGCCAATTAATGATTCCACAATTCATAATAGTAGGGCGGTATGCTGCCCCATTGTATTAGGTCCGTCCCCATGTGATTAGTAGTCCGCCCTATGCTCGTAAGCTTCCCAACTAGAAATATCCATCCCCTCAATGCTTACTCAGGTATGTGGGATAATATCCCCCTTCCAACATGCGAAGAAGGTAGACCTCCCCATTATCCCACCCCATCGAATAAGGATATCTACCCGCCTCATACGTAAGCCCCTGCAAGCTTCCCTACCCTAATCATTGATAGTTCAAATGGTTCATGAAGAAGCATCACCAGCTAACTAACTGACTAATGAAACCCCTTACCTACTTACCTTTGAGAACTTAAGAGATCCTGATAGATCCCCGCCTTCGACCCTTGCGATATCGAACCTGGAAACGCTCTCAGGAATAGTCAATCCAGGAGGAAATCACAGGTGGCGATCAATCGATCCAAGAAAGAGGTGAGCCACTCGATGTTGGTACTCAATTAAGTCAATGCCAGGAGTCAACGTCTTCTTTTATGTTTTGGAAACGATGCACGATCTTACTTATGGATGCACCTTTTTCGAGAAGTTGATGAGCCCATTGGTGTATTAGAACATATATATAATGCGAGCTTATAAGCTGACCCATATTCCAGGAGGATAGGTTTTTCCACAGAAAACTGCCCCATCTTATGATAAAAGCTCCCCATCATTCACTGACCCATTAGCTCTCTAACTTAATAATGATTACAAGCAAGGCCCCACACAGTACACGGCTTACCTGTTTGTTAGGTGGTACCAATTAGGAGTTATTGATTCGATGGGGCCATAGTAGTTGGGGGTAGGCCCGGTTAAAGCGGACACAGACTTGAAGTGGACATCATCATACAGGAAGCATACATCATGCGGACATCATACGGACTTTAGAAAGCAGACGCGAACTGAATACGGACTAAATGCGGATAATACGGACAGAAAACATACATAAAGGGAACATCAAATGGCTAAAGCGTGAATGGTAGGCTTAAAAGTATTCTTCGAGAGGATGCAGGCAAGGTTCGATCGTCAGGCAAGGTTCATAAGGGTAGGTCGTCAAGGGTAGATTCATATTGAAAGGGTAGGTAGGAAAGGTTCGGTCGGAGGTAATAGGGCTGAGGCAGTAAGGTGAGGGTAAGTATGTTCCCAAGGAGTAGTTTTCAAAGTCTATTCCCACCCAAGGCTGAGTTTTTTCAGGCTGTTCCAAAGGCTGCGTGCATAGGCTGGAGAGTCCAGGGATGAAGTTCCAAAGTCTATTCCCACCAAAGTCTGATTTCCCAAGGCTATTCCCAAGGGTGAGGTCAGAGGCAGAGGTTCAAAGGTCTATTCCCAAGTCTGATTTCCCAAGGCTAGTCCCACCAAAGGCTAATATGTATGAGGCATAGTTTTCAAAAAGGAGATTCCCGAGGCATAGGTCTGAATCTGAGGGTCCAAAGGAAGAGTGAAAGGATCGAGGGCAGTGTCACTATCTGCTGTGCAGTTCCGGTCAGTGGCAAGCCTGGTCAAGTAATTTGTAACACGTGATGCATGTATTGTTGGTTCATTTCATTGTTGCACCTCATCACTCACTAACTCCTCCCACAACTTTATTATTGCATTATATACGTGAATACACACACACAAAAAGCAAGGCACAACCTCAAACTCACAAGTTATTCCTTAACTTATCAACTTATCAAAACTGGTGCCTGCCATTGTAAGTAAGATCGTGATCAGTTCCAAAAGATCCAAGAAGACGTCCTCCATCGGTTCCAAGACAAGAATACATCTCCGAAACATCCAAGAATACATCGTACCAAGCTTAATTGAATGCATCAGCACTTGGAGCAACACCTGGATTTCCTCCTCTCCTCCTGGGGTCGAGTACCAAATGGACGGCATCGAGTGATCGCCACCTGTATGAGTACCGGCTGGCTATCGGAGACCTTCTGTCAAATATGACCTCCTTCCTTATACCTCCTTCCTTATAGGCGACCACCTCTTTATTGACACCTCCTTATCGTTTCCAAAACATCCAAGAAGAATATATTGATGTGTACGTTATATTTTCTCATATTGGGACGTGACCCGGGGAACGATGGGTCCTATAACGCTGGGAATGATCGGGACGTGAGATAAGTATCAAGTAAGAAGCTAATTAATCTGTATGGGTCTGAAGGGGACGTGAGATTGTTAATTAAGGGGGCGTGGTATCATAATATTGAGTAAGAAGCTAATTAGTCTGTCAGGTAATGATGGGTACACTAAATATTGTGAATGATGGGGAGGTGAGATGTTTATCCGGTAAGAGAGCTAATTGGTACGGGAGTAGATGGGGCTTTGATCCGGGGAGTTGCTGGGTCCTAAAGCTGTGAATGATGGGTCCGTGAAGCCATAAGATGTATCAGTCGTAACTTGCCTCCCAAGCCCATCAGTTTTGGGAATCAAATTGAATCAATGCCTCTCCCGGAATCTGTGTCAGTTGGAAGGCCTCTCCCAGAAGATTGGGCTGTTGCGTCTGGAACTGAAAGCGGACAGAAGGCGGACTGC
>Ga0316215_1000053_pt1 | contig 18819 bp, 14 predicted proteins | sample NRE5metagenome_FD_207796 | JGI IMG/M metagenome (GOLD analysis project Ga0316215, IMG submission 207796) | Spruce roots microbial communities from Maridalen valley, Oslo, Norway - NRE5 | ecosystem: Host-associated > Plants > Roots > Unclassified | place: Norway: Oslo | collected 2017-09-15
GGTCGAGTCACTTAACGTACCTCACCCATCGGATGGATGAGCGACTTCGTACCTTTTGGTCGAGTCACTTAACGTACCTAAAGAGTAACACTTTGAGATTATAACTAAGTCTTTATCCGTGAGAAGGCGAAGTTCGAGAAGGGATTCATTGCTTGCTCTTCCGAGAGGAAGGTCAAACTTATTGAGCCGTGAGATTGAGCCGTGAGAAGGAGGCCTGGAGGCGATGCGAAATGAGGTACGTTAAGTGACTCGACCCAAAAAGGGAGAGGAACGTAGTCGCTCTTCCGAAAATCGTTCGCATAGCGTAAGGGAGAACCTTACCTTCCTTATAGATAGCTCAGGTCCCGCTTCTCTTTTCTTCCCCTCAATATGTATCAATACGTTACGCCTTATCAAATAGCTACGCCTTATATTACGATACGACGAATCAAAGTGCAATACAAGCCATGCATGGAAGAACCCACCACCTAGCCAGCCAGGACCAGGTCCAGATAGCCAGCAAGCCCAAGCCATAAAGCTAAGCCAGTTCATTACCCAGCGGCTAAGGCAGAGGTAGTAGGAGTTCCATCACTATCATTAGAGGCAGCTAGAGCAGAGGCTAAGGCTAGGGCAGGGGCACCACCCTAATAAGAATCTGGTCCAGCAGAAGCATATATAGATCTGGTTCAGTCTTTGCCCGCTGCATCCCTTCCAGTTACAGATCGAGTTATTGACCTTTAATCTGTTTACTCATAACCGACCTCGTTGCCCGAGCAAAAGCTACAGTTTTAGCCATTGAACCAGTTGAACCAGAAGCTCGTTCAGTACCGATTATCGATCTCAAAAATGAACCAAGATGCGTCGTCTATAGATAAATCTGCGTATTTCTCTGCTGAATCGAGACTGAATCGAATCGAGAGACTCGAATGATCAATTTCGGTTCTCATCTCAGCGCGAAGAATGCGTCGTATATAGAAACAATTTGTGTTTTTCTCTGCTGAATCGAAACTGAATTGAGTGATCCATTTAGTTCTTCGATCACATAGGTATCAAAAAGATGCGTCGTCTATAGAGAAATGCGCGTATTTCCCTCCTCCCGAATTCTACCTTTTCTCTCTACTGCCAAGGCGAAGGCAAGGGGACAGGGTTCCATACTACCCTCTCCTCTCTACCGCCTGAGAGATGGGATCTGTGAAGCAGGGACAGCCATCTTCTTCGACCGACAAGGAAGAGCCAAGGGGAAAGGCTGGCTTCCAGAACTGCCTTCTCCTCTCTACCGCCAGGGGGGTAGCTGCGCTTTTCAGGACCTTAACTGAACCAACCATTTAGGAACAGGACCGTAAAGCTAGCTTTCTTCATTCCCCCCTGCTCTTTGAGGGGCCAGAAATAGATAAAAAAAGGGCGGCCTTTCTGTCACTTTCCCGTAGGTAGCTCGCTCAGGTGGTTCGCAGAGCTCCGGTAAGACGCTATGCTCACTCAGGCAGGTAATATCTTTCCCTTACTCTTTGAGGGAGAGAACTAGAGAAAGGCGGACCTTTCTTTCCAGAGCTATGCTCAGGTCAGCCATATAATCCAAAACGAAGCTAATACACGAGTTTATGAACTCGGGTGAGGCACCGCCCTTCAATGGTCGCTGGCCGGCCCTTTCTCTATGATTTCCTCCCTGAGCGCGAGTTCGGGAAGATCTGATCTTACCTGAGTAAGACTAGTTTTCAGGAGTTTGGTCTGGGGCCTCTCTCTAGTTACCGCAATCATACGAGGGGCAAAAGAAAGAAACTTCTTCAATTAAAGTAAACTGCCTGCGTACAGTAAGAGGTCAAAGTCCCGGGCCTTACCTGAGCGGAGCTCAAGACCTTACCGCCTTAAAGGTTCTTCTTTTTCGTCAGTCCGGCCGGCACAGGACCTTACCTGACTGCTACAGGGTTTACCGGCACTGCTTTCTACCTATTCTTCTTACTCACTTATTTCTTTGGCTGGCTCTTACCTATGATTTGTCTCTGGCCCGGACTCTTTGATTTAAAGACCTTTCAATTTGAAGCATAGATCCAACAGTGCCATGCGAACTTTCATCCACTCATTTCTTACTTAACAAGCAAGCCTATGCTTGGGCGAACGTAGAGAAAGGGATAACCTCCCCCTCGAATCCCTATCAGTTTACGCCCCTTATTTACTCTTTTAAGAGGGACACCGTTCCACCTCTATACTTCCCACTGAAGAGTTTTGATTCTTCCAATCCAATATAGTCACTCACATTATTGATTTCTTTAGGGCCTCTCCTCATTGATCAATCGAAGGTACAGCTCGCTCAAGCGCTTCCAGAACTGCCATATGGAAGTAAAAGAAATAGGCGATCCAACCCCTAAATAAATGAGTAATTTATAGGGAAGGCTCACCTTTCATTAATCAATAGCTTTCTCCCGGCTCCTAAGGAAGGAGAGCACCACTTTCCACCAACATAACTCAGCATTTACTACTGATTGTCCTTTATTCATTTCTTTCTTTATTGGCTTCTACCTTCCAGACACCTCACCTGCGCCCCTCCTGGACACGCACCAGACTTCTTTTGCAGATTCTAATGCAGGTGAAGAGATCGCGAGCCACGTTTAGCGCGAGCAAGACCTTCATGCGTATGGCTGTTCCCGTGCAAGGGCATGATCGAATGCTCGTCTAGTTACTAATCCATCTGTAAATCGCACTGTCATTCACTTACGTAGATCCACTTAATAACCCAGCCATGCGATTCCGCTAATTAAGATTATTGATGGAAACGTTTTGGGTTGCCCCACATTACTTCTGTCACTATGACATTTCACTGGAGTCACTAGTTAGATGGATAAAGTCCAAGATGCACCTCACTCTGCCAAAGCAACGGGACTGAACAATGCAACAACAAGGGGAATAAAGGCTAAGGAACCAATCCCACACCCCAACCGCAGGCGTTGCCACGGACAAGGACAAACCCCAGGCCAATGAAACCGAATGGATCACCAAGACCAATTAGCCCACCAAGGCAAAGGCAAATCCACCCGCGTAGGAAAAAGCGGCAGTAAAACCCACTTAGACGATAGCAATAGCCACTTGGGTGCACATCCAATCCGTGCTCAAAGGACATCCTGCTTCCCAAATGACCGTAATAATTCCAGATTTAGTCCAAATGTTAGTGGTGGAGGTAGTAGTGGTGGAGAACCTGGGACAGGAAGGTCTGAGTGAATCTTTTTTAGATTCACGGACGCTGCTAGGTCAATGGCTGGCTTGGCTTAGGGTAATTACTGAACATCACATCTAGGAGCGGGCTATGGCTCTACTGGTTACCCATGCAGTGGTTTCCCATCCATGTGGTAGTTCCCCATCCATTAGGTGGATCTCCGAGGAACTAATTATACTGGGTATGCTGCTGCTAGGTATGCTCTTAGATATACTCCTGTCCATGCTGCTAGTACTAGTGGTGCATCTCCTGAATCAACCAAACCAACTTACCTAGGCGGTAGGCTGTGGTAGGCTAAGGTTGGTGGGTCTAGATCTGGAAATGGATCTGTATATGTATAGACTGAACCGACTGCTTAATCACCCGAATCAACCATTGGATCAACAGCTTAACCTATTGCATAATCTACTGCTTCTACTTCCGGGTCTTTATATCGATCTGTTACTATAGGGTATGGATCTACTTATGCTACCGAAGCTACTCGTGCTTATGAATCTGGTACTGCTGCTTCTTCGACTGGATCAACCTTCGTCTCTACAGTTGCTGGTCCCGGCTCTACCTTTGCCTCTGAAATTGAATTCGCTTTCTTTTTTACTGGGTTTTTCTTCTCGGTCGGAGGAACGGCTAGACTATCACATATATAACGAAGATCCTTACGGGCTCTCCCCGTGCAGGCATGTAGGCTGGTGGCATGATATGAATGGGCGGATGATCCTTAGTGAACCTAGAGGCTCCACAGAGGAGCAAGGATACACTCTGCGAAGCCAGACAGATCGCTTAGTCCACGGAATGGGAACGGCAGAATCCCGTGATACAAGTTTTCAATCGGAGACGCACTTCCCGAGGATTGCAGCGACAGATTGGGAACCGGCCCAGGGAAGTACGACCTCGACCAAATAGAGAATTGAGGCACCGACAACCAGGGTAAGGAGATGCAATCTTGGGTACACCCAATTATTATAAGAGCCGGGGTGCGAGGAAGAAATAGACACGGTACGTGGGTCCCGGAGCATGGACCCCCCAACTCTCCACACCAGAGTTCAGGAAGGCGTGAGCCCCTTGGCCGGTGAAGCAGTGTGGGTCATCCTTCTCCTAAGTCTAAGTTCCTGGTCTTGCGTTAAGTCCTCCAAATGATTGAGGAATCGGGGTTGTCGAAGGGGTTGAGAATTAGTGGCATTCATTAAGCCATGGTTCAGAGCGTCCAAGGTGCCCAAAGTGAATCCAATCCCCATAATACTTAAAGTAGTCAAATCCATGCTTTGGTGAGCTGCAGTCTTGATCCAGCTAACCGAATTTCATAAGCAGCTATGGAAGCAAAGCAAGTATAGCCACGAGCAGATAAAGCATAGGCGGCGGAGGACGTAGAGACAAAGGCAGGGGGTAGGAGCAGAGCCCGTTGATTCGAAACCAAAAGTCAAGATAGTAGGAGTAAAGCAAGCAGCATACCTTTCAGTTACGGAGCTAGTTGTTAATTAAGTTTATTCACCCTCAGTATCAGTGGCAAAGCAAGCAGATCGAGATCCAGAGCCTGTTGATCGTGAGCGTGATTATTATGTTCCAGATTGAGACCCAGATCCTCCAGCCCCAGCTTACCTAGTTTCTCCTTATTCATAACCAGCAAAGGCAATTAGAAAGCCAGTTGACCCAGCAGCACCCACTACTATATCAGCAGCACCCGTCACTATAGCAGTTCGAGCAGCACCCCCACTATCTGTAGAGATAGCAGCAGTTATTGTATAAAAGGTTTCTTGGTATCTACGGTTAGTTATCAACCCCTGAGTGTGAGATACCCCTAAGGGCTTGTAATCCTCAGGTTTCCTTATCTCTAGGGCTAATTATCAACCTGATATCTATTCCTTAAGTCTACGGCCGGTTATCAACCGAATCGAGGCCCAAGCCAGTTATTTATTTATTTATTTCCTCTGTTTCATCTATCTATTTATTCTACTTCCCCAAACCCTGCATTTATCTCTCTTCTGTTTATCCCCGTGCCATTACCCTAACATTTTGTTTCCTTCTTACCATATCCTTGCCCTAGCATTCCCACCTTTCGTTAGATCAAAAATAGGATGAAAAATAGGATCTCCATTGCCTGGTATCCAATGAGGTCGGCCTGTTCTTCAGTAGTTGGTAGTCCCTATACTATTAATAGTGCTCGCTATTGGGATTCTTATTAATAGTACGAGACCTAAGCACTAGTCTTTTTCTTTATCAGAGTCGGGGATTACGACCACTACTTGGACTAGTTCCTTGCCCTGGACGGGAAAGGAGGCAAGGCCTTCTTTTCATTAATAAGTAAATTGTCAGTCCGGGATCCTTAAGGTAAGGCAAGGCCTTCAGGGGCCAGTCAAGTATCCTTCAATCTAGGCAGGGATCAGTCGAGGATAAGGTTGGTAGCAGCTATTCTCTACACCGACTTAATAAGTCAAGGCGAGTGGTAAGTCTATCTCTAGACCCTGCACCCTCCAAGCGAGAGCCTTACTATCTCTTCCTTAGGCCAGAGACCTAAGCCCTTAAACCTTAAACGAGGACCTTAGGCCGGAACCCTTAGACCTAACACCTTGAACGAGAACCTTGGGCCCTAACCTAAAACCTGAAACCTGAAACTAGAACCTTACTCTCTCTTCCTTAAGCCTGGACCTTAAACCAGCACCTTAAACAATAGGGGAAGGAGAATTCATTAATAAGTAAATAAGGGTTCAGAGTCTATTTCCGATATAAGTCAAGAGGTATTGATTTATTTCTTTCTTTATGCTAATTGGAGGCCTTTATTTATTTAGCGATTGATTCATCGCTCCATCAATATCCAAGTGGATGGATGAAGAGGGAGGAGGGAATCGATCCCTAGATAAGTCAAGGAATGGGTCAATCGAATCCTTAGGTCCTTTAGTCGAACCTTCAATCCTTTTCCAGGAGGTCTGGTTTAGGCGATAGTCCACCCTTCTTCTTGTGCGCTGCCAATCCCTACTTGAAGTTCAGTGCATCCCGCACCCGTACTTTCCAACCTGGTACGGACTAGGCATTTCGTGAATGGTATACAAATAGAATAAGGAACTAGTCAATTTAAATAGTTTTAACCCCTTTAAACAGATCTTGTGCTCTCATTCAGGTATTTCGTTGTTCATCGCCTTCACCTACATCCTATCACCCTTTTACAGAGAATTTGGTCCTGTTTCACCCCTTAATTAATAGTGTGAAGGGAGAGGTTCATCAGTTGAGCAGATTAGGCTCTTAGATGACGGAAGAGAAAGAAGTTGGGGATCATAAACTATTACGTATATAAGCCCTATTCATTTCAAGCTGCTATCGTAGCTTTCCAGTATAATTTGGATACGCCCCGGATCCATCTTCTCCCATAAGGGACTCGACTTGAAGCATTCGGGTAATCACTCAGCTACGGATGGATCTCATTCGGTCTAGTTACAGAACTTGCAGCCGGGTTACCCCTCCTTATCATAATAGTAGGATCCCGGACGAGCTTTACTCATTCATAACTCGACCAGCCAAACCCCCCTTTTCTATATAAGGGAATGGGAGATGCTATAATGGGATGGCTTACTCAAATCGGGTTATTCCGATTCATGCAAGAACCTTTATCAAACTAGTTGCCTTGAGGGCGAATTATTCTATAGAAAGGGCGGGTGAAACATCACTGGACCAATCCGCCCTACCTAGATCAATTTAAGCTATTACGAAAAAGCATTAAACCCATCTATCTTAAAAACCTCCTATTCAAACCTTTTCCACACCTCCAACCCTTGGTCGGGCTAGAGCTACCAAGGCAGCAGGAGCACCAGCACACTACTTGATACTCTTTGTACAGCAGATAGAGCCAAGCAGTTTGGAACTTACCAGATTCAACAATTCCAGACACTGTACCTGCAAACAGCAGGGAGCACACAAAAAGAGAACCCTCGGGACATATGCAAGTTACCTGGGTTACACGGACCAGACTACAATAAAATATGCTAGTTCTTTATAGGGAGGTGCAATAGGAATGAATGAATGGGCTGTTGGAGCTGCAGCTGGAAGGGGTGCTCCGCCTTACTAATTAGAGTGCAGGAGCTGTTAGCGCCAATTGCTGGCTGGCTGTTAGATGCCTGCACTTCCTTCTATGCCTCGAATTAATAGAAAGGGGGAGCTTGACTAGTCAATTATGTAACTAGGACCAAGCAGCTAGCTAGTAGGAGGGGGAAGATTTTGCAAATTCTCTATAGAAATACCTCGAGACCTTTAGTTCTAATCCCGCATCTACCAATCTTTAGCTCCAAAGAATCAGGAGAATTAGAATAAATAATTATGAAATAGAAAGCCCTACTATTTATCCAAACCAATCTGTTTCAGGTCAACCGGGGATATAAAGGCAGCTTGTTCTTCCCCTACCACACCTGGGTTCCTACTAATTATGATCTTCCACCAGGGATAGATCATGTTGAAGAAATTGTCCATTCGTAAAACTGGCAATGGAGATAAGAGCAAGCAATGCAGCAGTAGTAAGGCGGTTCAAATTTCCGGTGTGTAGATAGTGGCAGGCTCTGCCTCGGAATCGGAAAGAGGTGGGGCCATCATGAGTAAACACACCGCTTTCATTGTACGTACCTCAGACAAAGCTTACTTTTTATCTGGTTCTATGGGCAAACCATTTCTTGCTGCTTCTAGGTCCACCAGTGTTTTTGGGACCATCTGCTCCCCCAGCACTACATAAATCATAAGACCCCCTGAATTGCCATACTTAGACATGCGCTTCCTATACCACAAGGCTTTATTTAGGGTGCTTAGGCTCTCGTTCGCTCTTCATAGCACGCCCGCACGCAATTGTTTTGCGCCGCCCGCCTTTAATAACGGACTTTTTAGGCATAGTCGTCAATTTGAGGTAATGAACTGGATGGAGTCTGCAACCGGGAAAAGTAACACTATTTCATTCTGCAGCCGGCCTGAAGTGATGGTTCCTGGAATTGGTTTGATTGTGGAAAAGTAAAAAGGGAGGAGTTAAAAGATGATTAGTTCTTGCTAATCCAATTTTTGAAACCACCTCTTATATACGTATTAACAACTTTAAGAATATACGGGGTTTTAAATAAGAGTGAGTTGGGCACTTTCCGTAAACTAAATGTTTCAATTAATAGGGGGCTTCCATATTGAAATCCCCGGTATTATAGACAGCAAAAGGAGGCAATTCATTCCAATCTCCATCTATTTCTCTGGGGGCGAGAATACTCGTCTCTTATAGACGTATTAACAACAACAATTTCTTATCCGCACAAACTATTACGTATATAATGCTTGCCGCCCGTACACTCCGTTGATAGAAAATATGATCCCACCCTTCGAATAGCATTTCTTAAAGATCCCGCCAACTCTCTATTTCCACACCTACCCGCTCGGTTTCATGCTCGTGGATCCGAGATTACTCAGATACGTAATAGTTTACTAGGTATGGGTGGGACTACTACCCCGCAACTTATTCAGCAGCGACGTCGCTCATGAGATTTCCCGTAGGGGAATAGGGAAAGGTTTCACCCCCTAGTTATAGGTTTCATCCCCGATCTCAGTTACCCATTTCCACCTATGTATATAAAGCTCTTCAGCTTCAGTATCATTTCATTATTTCCCGCTTCGCTCACGGAACCGTATCCGCCTCACCTCGAATTGAATAACTATCATTCATGGGCCAATGATGCTACCTGGCTGGCAAATGAACGAATAGTAAGTAGGTACAGCTGTAGGTAGTTAGTGATAGTCACTTATTTGATTGCATGGTGGATGCCTCGCGACATTTGTGCTCCTCATACAGCTGGACCGAATTAGTCTTCCTTATTAGCCCAGAATGAGAAGCACGGACAGGTCTTTAGAAGCAATGTAACCTTCGCTTTCGCCTTCCAATGTGAGAAGTCAGAGGGGAGGGCAAGTAAGAAGGGAATAAGGTCCCATCAGCAAGTAAGAAGGCAAGCCTCTTAGATAAAAGTAAGAAGGGAAAGCAAGTCATGAGGCCATAACTTACTTATGCTAGTAAGACCATAACTATTGCTAGTAAGGCCATTCAATCAGACTTATTCAGGTAGGTAGTTAAGGCTTCTCACTCACGCTGTTAGGCTAGATAGAAAGACAAGAGGTAAGGCAGTCTTCTACGCCAAGAAAAGAAGTGGAAAGGGGATAACCTTCCCTTCGCTCACGGGATCTAACGATCCTTCCTTGTGTGTGGCCAAGTAGCTCGTCACTCTGGGTGGCATACCCACTCCCTTCGGTCGTACAAGAATGGATAGAAGGGCAGGCAGGCTCCCTATTGTATTAAATCACATACGATATTTCACTTTCTCGTTCGAGGTAGTTCTAGGTGAGGTATTCATTACATAAGTCATAGCAGGTGCTCCATTATCCTTAGTGTTGGTTACTTAGAAAGGGCAATAATGCAGGATTCTGCGCGATATCTCGTATCGTTTAGAAAGGGAAAAACTAATACTTATTCAAGCCAAACGGAGCTCCTCGGAGGTCCATCTCTCTCTCAGCTAGAAAAAGGAAAGATCGCACCCGAACTATGATCGATCTATTCACTACCGCTCCTCATGGCCAGACATAAAATCTATCTATTCATGAGGCAAGCCTCAAACTAATTGAATGGCGGGTATAAGATCAACGCCCTTCAGAGATGAGTGATAAACCGCGTTCAAGGCCATGAAAAGTTGCTGTATCGCCACTTGAATCCCCCAAAAGAAAGTGGTCTTACAGCGCAGTCAAATGGTGGGCTCCATTTACGAGCTTTAGCGAGGCGGTAAGAGATCTTTCCTTTGCGGTAAGGGACTTCGTACCTCGCTCTAGGGCCGAGTTCTAAGATACTTCGTTCAATGTATACCTGTTTTTTGGCGGTAGCGGTCCTTCCTTTGCGGTAATAGATCCTGCCTTTGCGGTCCTTCCTTCTCATCCACATAGCAGCAATCGGGGATATCTCCCCGCTTATCCCCTCCATAACTGCTCTATAACTGTTTCATCCGCATAGCCGGAATCAGGGATTGTGGAATGAATTCCCCTCTGTAACTGCCCTATAAACGACTCTAGATTACCTTGATGGAGAAAGCCCACCGGAACCTTATTGTGCTTCCCCTAGCCGCGTTCGTTATAAGACCTTCGGGCAGAGATGAGACCTTGGGGGATGTTATGAGTACACCGAATTAGACTTGATTTCATCAGTTCTTCCGGGAAAATGCAGTAGGTATGCTAGGGTTTGTACGTATGCTAGGGAAGGAGAACAAAGGGAAGGGTTTTATACTACGCCAGAGGATAGTAGTACCTTCAGTAAGCAGAGGAATAGGAACAACAATCAATTTTACTTTTACAATGGCTGGAACAAGCACTGATCCTATGATCAGACTCCCTGTATTCCATGGAACCGGGAGGGCTGACGCAGAGCAGCATTGGTTTATATGTGAGGCTATATGGGCAGTAAATAGAGTGACAGACAACGCTGTAAAGATCGCGCAGTTGGAAACTACTTTAAGGGATCACGCGCTGCAGCGATATATGAAGTCTAAAATTGATGTCCCTGCGGGTCAGACAAGCACTTTGGATGAGATAATCAAAAGGTTTTATTAAATAATTCTAGAAACCTAAGTCGGAGCAGCAGTGTGTGGCAGAATTGAAATAAATAAAGCAGAAAGTGAAAGAGACTGTTTGGGAATATGACCAAAGATTGAAAGACCGCATGTAAGGAGTCAATCTTTGTTCAAACTACTGGAGGTCCAGCACTGGGAATGGTTTATTGCGGGATTGCTGCCCCACATTCGCATTCCGTTACAACAGCAAAGGATCAACTCTCAGGAGGACGTGCTGGAGATCGCGATGAAGTTGGAGTCCACTCCTGAGGAACCCAATGAGTCTTCATCGGGTTTGGCGCAGGTACAGACCCAGCTGGCTACTACTTTGACTAACCAGCTGCAGGAGATGTTGAAGGGGAAAGCAGTTTGTGAGCAGGTTTGGTGCACTACATGCAGAACGGAAGGACACCACAGGAATGAATGCCCAATCCTTGGAAATTCTACTGCTTCCACAGGCGCGCCGAATCTGTTCCCCCTGCTGGAGGATCGCAGTGGTATTATATATGTAAAGCTTGGGGCCATGCGCCGACTCAGTGTCCTATGCTGCATAAATATCAGACTTCCGCAAAGACTCCGTTCTGTTACTTCTGTAAATCCATGGGACATGATGTGAAAAATGACAGAAGTTTGGAACTGATGATAGAGCGCACCGCAGATGCTTACCGTGTGCAGGGAACAGAAGACAACCCTGGAGCAGGACGGGGAGACTTAAGAGGCAGCTACAGAGGTCGAGGCTGAGGAGGTGCATATACTTGTAATAACTGTGGGGAGACTGGCCATATTTATCGATATTGTACGAAGCCCCGACCACGATGTCGGCACTGTCGCGACACTGAACATGACACAGAATATTGTCCTGAATTGATAGCAAAGTGGGGGAAGAGAATAAGAGAATATGCAACATGATTCTTGCAGAACCAAGGAGAGAAGAGCATCTGGAAGAACCTCGAGTGCACGCGGTGACTCAAGGAGGCGTGAGGACGGGATTGGACGCAGATAGAATTCTAAAGGGAAAAAGAAGAAAAGCTGTCCCTATGCCACCCAAGTTTTATGCTGCGCGACAGAAGCAATTCCTGCGCGACGCTGTGGAATCTCTGAGGAACGCGCCGGAACGACAGGAAGACCGTTGCCCCTGCAGGGAACGCGCACCTCAGCTTGAAGACCAAATAAGTACCTTTTTGAAGTGCTGTATCAATATCTTGAGGGATCCCCAGGTTTCTAACAGATTTATTGAGTTACTTACGAAATGGCTAGTAAGGACATAAGAGGACAATGTACCTATTGCTGCACCTCTGAGATAAATGTGAGGTAGGTTAAAAATAAGAGAATAACAGGCAGAGAATTGAAAAAGGCTATCGGCATTGGAGGCTACGTAATGCAGGATGTGATGTTGGATCTAGGATCCGATGGTAACATTATCACGAAGAAGACTTGAGGAGAATAACCAGATCTGGAAATCAGGGGTTAGCAAAGAGAGTCCCAAAACTCTTTGATTATAAGGTACAAACATCAGAATTAGGAGGTCTTGAGGGGCAAGATGAAGGAGGATACATCTCTAATTCATCAGAGAAAACCATAGCCATCCTAGGGAAAATAAAACCCATAAAGACACTGATGAACTCGATCGACCTGGAGGTACCTATAGGAAAAGAAAAAGACCAATTGACCTTGCCCTTTGGCACTCTGGTTAACCTCGGCTTGTTTGGTAATGGCGTTTTGAGGCTGAAATGGGTGCAAATGTGCCATCTCCAGAAGAAGAGGACGTTAGGGCTCGCCTGACCAGTTCATTATATAGATATCTCTTTCTACTCCACTTCGTCTATTTTAGCCCAACTACTTCATTAATATGATCGATTATGAGAGCGGAGATCCCATACGAGGCTAAAGCGTAATTACATAAACCGACAATAGCGTACGTAAAGTGAGGGAGCTATCTATAATGTAGCGGGCAACAAGAAGGCTCTTCTGCTATCAGGGTTTAGTCGAACCAGAGAGAGTTAGTCTTATTCAAAGATTGAGGGGAAGAAAAGAGAAGCGGGACCTGAGCTATCTATAAGGAAGGTAAGGTTCTCCCTTACGCTATGCGAACGATTTGAGGTACGTTAAGTGACTCGACCAAAAGGTACGAAGTCGCTCATCCATCCGATGGGTGAGGTACGTTAAGTGACTCGACCCAAAAAGGGCGAGGAACGAAGTCACTCATCCATTCATGGGTGAGGGTGTTAACGCTCACTCATCATATGGGTGAGGGAGAGGAACGTAGTCGCTCGACCATAAGGGAGAGGGGAATAAATCAAGGGACCTTACCCTTTTCCCTATGGATCAAACCTTTCTCAATTCTTCGAGAGCATAATTACATATATAATGAATGACTGGAAGAAAGCGATCGACCGAAGCGACCGACGGAATGTTGAATTAAGTCCGCCCTGAGTTTCAGTCCTGAGTGATTTCTCGATTGAGGGGTGGGATGGGGTGTGAGGCAGATGAAATGCCTACTGTATCAGAAAGAATGCATCGGATGGATGCCCGGGCATTGAGAGGGAAGGATGCTTCCAAAGGCGAAAGGCCAGTATATAGCTGGTTTTCCGTGAAATCTATTTAAGTAGAGCGTGCTTCAGTAGAGCGTGCGTATAATATGGCCCGAGGTAGAGCACGGGATAGGGTGACTTTACGAACCTTATGCTAGGGTGGCCCAAAGCTTTACCAACCCCAAGGAAACGCCGAGTACAGGCTTAATCAATCGTTAAGGTCTCTCCTCTGGCGGGCCGAACCTATAAGAGTCAACCCCATACCTAAAGGAAGCCCCTATCAGAGTACGACCCTATATCCATGGGGCCTATAGGGTATAACCTCTAAGTAAGGGAGCCGCCTATGCGGGATGGACCTATTCTGCCTCAAAGTGAAATTCATCGGTAACTCATACAGTTATAGGCGGATGCAAGCGGTGGATAATGAATGTCATAGTGAGGGATAAGTGACCGGGTAATCGGGTTAACTCAAATATGTTTCCCCTAGCCTCATCCACCGATTAAATCATTTACGAAATAAAGAATCTTTCCTGAACTGTACGAATAGGTCTTGGTGGGAAGGTCTTGGTCGAGTAGTCTCGCTAACGCTCGATTGGTGGGAAGGTCTTGGTGGGTCAGTCAATAAAATCCTGCCTTCCCCGACCTTAGAGTGAGTAGGGATGGGACCAATTGGGTAGGAACTAGGCGTGAGTTGTTAGCTCCGCGGGGCATCCTTACGAAGGTATGAACGCATGGGTAAGGATACGAAGGGCAGGTGGAACTCAATAGGGCTTGTTCCTTTACTCAATTCTTTCTTGTATTGGATTTGATAGATGGCTTTAGCCCCAGCAACACATCCCCCTCGAGTTAACATAAAAGACCCCCCGCGACATCCCTCATGAGTGAACTTCCCTCATCAGCCACCTTCCTTCCATTTCTATCTCTCCATATATCTCTTGATAGGGCCGAAGAGCTAGTCAACGTGAGAGGGGCAACATCCATAAGGAAAAGACTTCGAAAGTCCTGAAAGGCCTTCTTCTTGATTGAAAGGTGAATTTGAGGGGAAGAAAGAATCCTTAAAGTACCTGAGCTCGAAGAGATAATCCTGACTTAAAAGTAACCCGCTCCTCTAAGTAAGATAGATAAGGTCCTGAAAGGTTTTATTTGGTCCTGAAAGGTCTTATTTCCGGCCCTTTTTCCCTTGCCTTTCCCTTGCCCGGATGGAAGGATTGGGAAACCTGAGCTCCCGTCAACCCTGATGGATAATGATAACCACGTATGTCTGCGGAAGGTCTTGAACCGTATGGTAGTGCATAGGCGATTCCATCTTTTTATCCATTAATATTTATATACTATTCTATAATAAATAGTTATTGGAGCCGGGGAATTGTCATTTTCTCTTGTCCAAAACGCTAGGCCAATCCATGCTTAAGGCACTGATCTCCAGAGGCACCGAAAGCCATTCTCCAGGCACTTAAAATAAGGCCAGTCTCTGCAGAAAGGCCATCATTCATCGATGGCTATGACGTATATAATAAAGCGTGCAACCGGGCTCTTATGCGTTAGTGGAGATTGCTTATCCGCTTCGGGGATCGGTAACGGGAAAATGGGCATTTGCGGGTAGAGCTGAGAACACCTCCAAGCTGGAGTGATATGATAGGATGAAACGGCTCTGTAGCATGGGAAGCAGATCCAATCAATCCTAACGAATAGTGCAATGGAAAGTAGGAATGTGTCACAGAAACCATCGATGGGGATGTACCATTATGGTTTCATGATAGCGCAGGACACTCGACTCGACTTTCCCGCCCGCGTTGACTCCAAATGACGATGGCTTATAAGAGTTTTGGGCGTTGCTATCTGTGAAGTGTACAATCCTAATATTAGGAACTTAAGAAATGACATTTCGCTCCTTTCACGTTACCCGCCCCGCGGTTATGGGCGTATGGTCTTGGATCCGTCATTCGAATTGCAGGTTACTTGACTGGGTAATGGAGTCTATTTTTCCCATTCCGAGTCAACTATTTAGTCTATTTGACTGGTGTTCCATCCGCGTATGGAGTATAGCCAAGTGGTAAGGCATCGGTTTTTTGTGCCGCGTACGTGAGTTGAGTGAAGATAGAGGGAAGGATTGAGAGTGAGAAAAGCCTATGCTTGGTCAATCCATTAGCGCTGTGCTATCATATGGGTAATGGAGTTCGTTCAACGGAAGAGTGAGTGTTTCTCGATCCAACCCGGAATAGAATAAGGACGATACGGGAATAACAGGGAGATAACGAAACTAGAATGGAGGAATGTTGGTTTATTGGAAGGCTGGTCAACGAATCACTAGCGCTGTGCCGCATGCCCCGGAAAGCTTGTTATCTAGAAAAAAAAGGGGGGGCTTGCCTGAGCTTGGTTGATAGACTTTCTTTTTTTCCGGAGGGAATGAAATGCATGAGTGAAGGAAGAGAGAGGGAATCGAAGCAGTCCATTCCTTTCATCTCTCTTCGAAATGTCCTACCCCTTTTCGCCTAGTGGAAGATCACAGAAATCCGATCTCGTTTAGTTCCTTGATTCATCCCGTGGCGCAAAACCCATCAGCCGGGCATCGATACAGGTTCCTACAGAGAAACCTTCTACGATCAATTAGCGATCATTACGATTGACATTACAGACGATTAGTGCTTGCATTACGATTAGCGGATCGGGAAAGCGTTTAGATGTTCTTGTTGCTTCCCAACCGGAAAACGAACACGCTTTGTCTAACATTGGTATCAAGCAAGGGTGGAATGCTAGTTCGGCTCGTCAGGGCTGTCTACAACCATACATTCTTTCCGGTTCAGGGCGGCATTTGATTTATGGAGAAGAAAGGCGTTGGATCCTCAATGCAGGGGGGCTAGCTAAACACCACATACAAACGGGGCGGGTGCTCCTGTTTTTTCCCGTATCAGACGATTTGGGGGAAGGGAATTATTTACCTCGAGCTCGAGCTAGTGGAAGAGAGTGGATTGCCTCCTAACTGAAGCGAAAGAGAACAGCTGGTAGTCTCTATTCCAACCGGTCTGATCATCTGGTTTCGGAATCAGAAGAAGCGAAAGGAGTAATTGGCTTGTTCTTTGGATGGAAGGCCAGCACCGGGAAATAGACCAACTAACGTAGATTTAGATATGGCTAACACTGGGAAACAACCTTGCTATAGTTTAATGTCTATGCTCAATCCAAGTGGGCCATTTATTAAGAAAATTTTGCAAATAAAGATTGGCTAATCAATCTACTATAGAATCCTAGCACCCGACTACCTACTTTAGGCGTATCAATTGTTTGGTCACTCAAGAAACATTGGAGGAAGGCGCAGTGTTTTCGAGCTTATTGATTGCGCTTCGCCTCCCGTGACCGACTGACTGGTGTCGTCTACAACATCGTTAAGTCGTTCATTAATACGTATAGGATAGACTCGGGCGTGTTGTTGCTTGCATATCATATTAAGCTTGCCTTGACACCAAGAATAAGAAAGAGTGCATTGAAGCCCTCGACAACCTAATTAATACATACGAGCGCTCTCCTTATTAATTAAAACCTCTCCATTTCTACTATTCCCAAACTATTCATTACGTTAGCTCAAAAAAGAGGGCAAGTTGGCTCCGTTAGCAGGCTTATAATTCCTAAAAAAGGACTAGTAACTATTTCCACCCTATATATATATATAACCGTACGCTCGCATCTAAACTAGCTTATTTTCACGACAGTTCCGATCCAACCGCGTGAGTGATTGATTCGATTCATAGATAGGTGGTGGGCCTGGACACTGATGGAGTTAGTCGATTGATTGATTCTATTATCCCCTTTTGAGATGAGGACAATAACATCTTTAGATAGGGGGGTCCCACGGACAGGCAAATGAAGGCTAGACAGGATACCTTGCCGGGAGACCTAACCGTAGCAGCCATACCTCAATCTTCTACCTCATTTTTATTTAGATAAATATCATCTTTAGGAGGTAAAAGGCAAATTACCTATGGGGCACCCAAAGTGATTTTATTCTTAATGAAACATACATTTTATTGCTCTTAACTACCTCCGCGCTGACCCTGAACGCTAACGGAACAATGGTGACTACCTCCTGCAACAACTAGAAGACATAGCGAGAGAGAGACGATGAGGATAAGGTTCAATGCAAGCTTTCAGTTCATGCACTCGATAAAGAGCCGATTCAAGATTCGATGTCAGGTGGCGATGCCGGTACTCACTCGATTCAGGTGGAGATGCCTTCTTGTATGTTTTGGAGATAGAAGATTTCTTCTTGGAGGATGTCTTCTTGTATGTTTTGGAGATGTCTTCTTGTATGTTTTGGAAAACCGATGGATTGATTCTGTTAATTGCATCCATGGTACCCGTTCACCTTAACAACGTGCCACATCCACCCTACACAGGAAGGTACGGGACGGGAAGCTACGGGACGGGAAGCTGCACAGGGAAGGGGCCCACGTAGCCGCCCTACAGGACATCCCCACAGAGCCAACCTACACAGCCGACTGAAGCGCCGATCGTAGCCACCCGACAGAGCCAGTCATAAACAGTCATTGTCAGACAGAAGGTCATTGCTGATAGCCGCTATTTGATCCAGGTGGCGATACACTCTTGATATGCCAGTACTCCATGCTAAGGTTCAATGCCAGGTTTCAGTTCATGCACTCGATCCCAGAGAAGAGCCGATACAAGAGTCGATGCCAGGTGTTTATGCACTCGATCAGGTGGAAATGCTTTTTGGATGTTTTGGAAACGATAGAGGATTTCTTCTTGGAGGATGTCCTCTTGTAGGTTTTGGAACCGGTGAACGATGCTTACTTACGATGCACCTGTTTTGAAAAGTTGATGAGCTGATTGTTGTATAATGACATATATAACGCAGGCTTAGAAATTGACTTATTGATTCACTTGATTACATCTTACGAGAAAGGCGTTACCAACTGACCCATCTTACGATATAGGCGTTCCCACAAACAACTGCCACATCTTCCGATATAGGCGTTCCCACAAACAACTGCCACATCTTCCGATATAGGCGTTCCCACAAACAACTGCCATATCTTTCAAAATAGGCGTTACCACCTGCCCCAGATTCCGATATAGGCGATCCCACGGATGAATGACTGCCCACATCACCACTGGACGACAGGATAAGGCCTCCCATGGTGAGGTGAGGCTCAGTGGGGCCAAAGCAACGGTCGGGACCCATTGCCGCTTTCCTCAGGCAGGGTCCGGTCGGTCCGTTCCTCCCATCCAAGGATAGAGCAGAAGTATATACACCAAGGAGTCTTTCCAGCAGCATTTATCTTACCGTAAGCTAGCAAGCACCGCTCTTCCCGTCAGCAAGCATCCCTCCCATTAAGATCCGTTAGGGAAAGAGTTAGCTTGCTTATCTTCTTTCCATCCAATAGAGATCTCTACGATCGAGATTCTTTCCAATCGATTGTCCGAGCCCCAGAGCCAATAGAGTAGTGGCGGCTAAAAAGAAAGTAGTGGCCCCAGGCTGAACCCCCCTTGCTCCTGGATCCGA
>Ga0316215_1000054_pt1 | contig 18546 bp, 15 predicted proteins | sample NRE5metagenome_FD_207796 | JGI IMG/M metagenome (GOLD analysis project Ga0316215, IMG submission 207796) | Spruce roots microbial communities from Maridalen valley, Oslo, Norway - NRE5 | ecosystem: Host-associated > Plants > Roots > Unclassified | place: Norway: Oslo | collected 2017-09-15
ATAGCAGCTTCATGTCCTTGATGATGTGTATCAGTTAAATGATAATTAATTATTCTAATAAAACCTACTAAAATAAATAATGTACCAATAATAACATGTAATCCATGTAAACCAGTTGAAGCATAAAATACTGTACCATATACTGAATCACTCATTGTAAAACTGGATTCTGAATATTCATAATATTGTAATGCTGTAAATATTATAGCAAAAATTATTGTTAATAATGTACCTAAGATAGCTCCTTTTCTATCTCCTTGAATTAAAGCATGATGACCATAAGTTACAAATGCACCAGATGATAATAATAATATAGTATTTAATAATGGTATAGCAAAAGGATCTAATGGTGTTATACCTTGTGGTGGTCATACTCCTCCTATTTCTATTGTTGGAGATAAACTAGAGTGAAAGAAAGCTCAAAATACACTTAAAAAAGCAAATACTTCACTAATAATAAATAATACTATACCTATAGTTAGACCTTTTTGAACTTGTATAGTATGATGTCCTAAATATGTACCTTCTGTTATAATATCTCTAAATCAAAGTATCATACCAAATACTGTTAAAGTAAACCCTAAACTTAATAATTGTCCTCCATGAGTAAAACCTTGCATATACATTACTGCACCCAAAGTTAAACTTAATAATGAAAAACTAACCAAGATAGGTCATGGTGATTGATCAACTAAATGATATGGAAAAGATTGATATTGATTTCTGTTTATTCTATTCATTTTCTTTTAAAATTTTGTTTGTTTTGTTTTTAATGCTAAAGTGTAATTATTAATTTATTTTGTCGGATATTATATAACCTATATTTAAATTAATCATAATAATTTTTTTTAATTTAAATATAAAAATTAATAATTTTTATTGTATCTAAAATAAAATTAGATCTGATTAGTTGCTTAGAATGTAATTTGGATAAAATGATTAATAATTTAACCTCTTTTATTTGTTTTGTTTGTTTTTGTTTGTTTTGTTTATAATTTTAAATAATAATCAATTATAATTAAGAATTTAATATTAATTTTAATGATTAGGAATTTAGAATTTGATTTAATTAATGAAATCAAAGATTATAAAAAATTAGAATTAATAACTAGTTTAAAAATGTGAAATCTGACGTAAGTATTGCTGCAGCTGTTACAGCTTATGCTAGAGTTTACACGATTCAATATAAAACATTATCTCAAATAATTTTTTATAATACAAATATTTATTCAATGTTTGTTGATAAAGAATTACCTCCAAATTTAGTTGGTAATGATTTAAGACAAATGACAGATGAATTAGATAGAGGATTTATTAATAAAGCTTATTTCTTAGGTATTAAAAAATATGGTTACATCGATAATAACGATATTACTCACTCAGTATTTTCAGGTATAGAAAGAAATAGTTTAAATAGAAATGAAATAGAACAAATTAGCAAAGGTTTTACTATTATTAAACCATCACCTATTAGATTCTATAAAAACCATTTCAGATTTAAACATTAATATAAAAAATTCTTTATCTCCTTCGATAGTTTTAACCTAAGAAAAACACTTATTAATAATAATTATATTTCAATTAAAATTAAAATTAAATTCTTAATTACAATTGATTATTATTTAAATAATTAAACAAAATAATATTATTTAATTAAAAATGGTTTCAAATTGCGACAAACTACTTTATCACATGGTTTTTGTTTTACTTTATAATTAAAGTATAAAATTAAATTTATTTAATAAATTAATATTTAAGTATTTGATGGGGATAATTTAATAAATAAAATATAAAATTAAACAAATTAATAAGAATTAATCTTTAATAGTTTGTCCAGTTTTAATAGTAATACTGAATGTACCTCTTTTATTTTTATTAACAAATCTATTAATATTAATTAAACTAGTATTAGTTCTAGCTAAACTACCTTTTTGAACTATTTTAGATTTAACTCTTCTTTGTAATCTTTGTGTTAAAACTCTACCTGCTAATTTTAAATAAATTCCAGATAAAATAGAAGGTTTATTATATCTATTACTAAATCCTGTGTTAACTTTTTTATTTTGTCTTACTTTAAATAATTTTTTATGAATATATCTAAATTTAATAAAATTACTTAATATACCGATAAGATTAGCTAATATATTACTTTCATTTTTGGGTGAATAAATTCTTATTAATTCTAATTCTACTGATTTTCCAAATAATTGACTTAATAAATTAATTAAATTTTCTAATTTATTATAATATAAAATTACAAAATTAGAATGTAAATTACTATTGTAATATTTGTTTCTTAAAGGTTTTCAATAATAAAATAATGTAATTTTTATTAAATTTGGATTAATTAATACTATTGGTTTACTTATTATACTTGACAGATTAAGAAAAGCTGATTTACAAATTGTATAAATATTATTTAAATTTTTATTTATTTGTTTATAAGGTCTATTAGTAAATGTATAAATATGATTAGTATAACTTGCTAATTTAGAATTAAATGGACTAAGTAATCTTATATATTGTCGTTGATTCATTAATATTGAATTTGATTCATTTAATATTAAATTTGATTCATTTAATATTGGTTTAGTCAATTTATTATTTAAATTATTTAAATTTTCTGATTTAGATAAATTTAAATTAAATTGATTTTTATTTAATAAATTTAATTTTAATTGAGATTTATTAGATTTAATTATTGTATCACTTAATTCAATTATTGTTTGTAATTTGTTTTTAGTTTTGTTACTTCTTACATTTTTTTGTCTTGCTAATTCTATTTCATTATATATTTGTTTTATATTGTCTACAGATAATGAAATTATTCCTTTATTTATCTGTTTTCTTAATAGAGAAGCACCATGAATAGAACTTAATTTTATATTTGAATTAGTTTTGTTATTCAATTTGTTGTGTGTTTTATGTGTGTTTTATGTGTGTTTATATCTAATTTAATATTAGATTAATGTAACAAAGTCTAAATTAAAATATTTTAATTTTATTAGACTATTCAGATTGTTAATTAAAGATTAACCTCTTCTTTTAAAACTTTTTATTTTATCCAAAATCCTTTTATATTTTATTTTTATTTTAATTTAATCATTGTTTATTATAATAAAAACACAAAAGTTCTTTTATATATTATTTTAATTTAAATAAAAAAGGGGGTAAATATAAATAAAATATTGTTTTTAATTATTGTTTAATTAAAATAAGGTTAAATATTTAAATTAATTGTTAAATATTATTAAAAATTACTTAATAAATTAAGAATATAATAATAAGAAAGCAATCATTAAAGAGAATAACCCAGTAGCTTCAGCTAAAGCGAATCCTAAGATTGCAAAACTGAATAATTGACCTCTTATTTGAGGGTTTCTAGCTGTTGAAGCGATTAATGAAGAGAAGATTAAACCAATTCCTGCTCCAGCTCCAATTAAACCTGAGCAAGCTAAACCTGCACCAATGTATTTTGCTGCTGCTAACATTTTGTTTTTAACAATTTTTATAATAGCGTCTAATATATATTATATTTATAATAATATACACTTTTATTATTTTAATTTAAAATTATTTTGATTATAAATATTCTTAAAGATTTTAATACTAAAAATTTAATTTTTTTTTAATTTCTTTAAAATTAATCTTTAAACAAAAATTCTAAAACAAAAAAATAAATTATTATAATGAATACGAGTAATCAGATTCGAACTGATCACATCTACTTGGAAGGTAGAGGTTATACCAACTTAACTATACTCGTTGAATTTTAAATTTTTAAATCACATTAAACAAAAACAAAATGTTTTTAATTATTTCTTTATACTTTTATATATATTATAATTTAATTTAATTGGGGGTAAATATAAAAAATATAATATAATTTTGTGTTTAATGATATATTAAATAAAAAATATCATTAATATAAAAATGAAACACAAATCTAAAAAAGATCCTAATTATAATAATATAAAATTTTAATAAATCTAATAAATTTAATCATAAAAAAAATAAATAAAAAACTTAAAAATACAAAATATAAAATAACTGAAGTAAACAAAACTAAATTTTCAATAAAGTTAAAAAAATTAACATAAATTTCTCCAGGTTCTAAAGAACAATGAATGTTAACTACATTAATATTAGTTGGTGCATCTCCACTTATAATAGTAGTATTATTTTCCATATTTGTCATTTTAGATATTTTATAATGTTTATGATGATAAGGAACCATATCTTTAAGAAAATTAATATGATCTTCAACTTTTTCAACTGTTAATAAAACATAATTTTTAAAACTAGAATCTCCTGGTGAATCATATAATTCTTGGTGAACTGTTAAATCTAACGTAGGTCCAACACCTAAACCAAAATTAAAATAAAATGTTGGTTCAGTTGGTAATATTTTTAAATAAATACTAGATAATTTTACTCCTACAGCATATGCTATAAGTTCTCCATAATTTTCAACTAAAGAATTTAAACCTTTAATATATATATTATTATATAAAGTTAAATATTCTGTACTATCCATATAAATTACATTATTAATTAAATAAATATATAATAAATAATATATTAATATATTTAGATATATTACTTTAAAGAATAACCCTGAGTCATTATTATTTATTTTTGTTTGTGTATTAGTATTTTTTAATATTATTTTTATTATTACATATGTTATTAATACTATTAATATTTTAATATTATTATTTGATAATATTAAATAACTTAATATAAAAATTAAACTAATATTATTAATATTTATACTTATTAATTTTGTATTTATTTTCATTGTTTATTAATTTATTTTTGGTTTCTAAAATTAGTACTAAAATATTTGTTTGTTTGTTACAATTAAAATATTTTAATAACGAAGACAATTATTTAATAAAAATTATAATATAAATTTATTTCATTATATTATTCACTATAAAATCAGATTAATTATTATTAAAATAACTAATTTATTATAAATTTAATTATTATTTTAATAAATAAAATTATATATTATCATGTCATTATTATTTATTTATAATAATATAAAGCGAGATTTTCCAGATTCGAACTGGAACCCTTCTAAATGACAATTAGAAACTCTACCAATTAAGCTAAGATCCCTTAAGTTTTGTATTAATTAAAATTATTCTTTTTTAAAAATGTATAAAAATAAAGAATTAAAACAAGAGCAAGGTGATTCGAACACCTACCAATGATTTTGAAGATCGTCATACTAACCGTTAATACTATGCTCTTTTATTTTTATTATGTTTTATAAAACATAAAAATTTATTATTAAAAAAGGGGGGTAAATATAAACAAAATAATTAAATTCTAATATTACAAAAATTAAAACTATTAGAATTAAACATTAAAAAGTAAAGTAGAAATAGAAAAATGTAAACCATCTAATATAACATTAGGGAAAATACCTAATAAAACAGTAGGAATTAATAAAGTTATTAATAAAATAAATTCTCTTCTAGAAATATCTTTAATAGGTTTTAAATGAGGAGAATAAGTACCATAAGAAATTCTATTATATAAATAAATAGAATAAATAGCAGATAAAATAATACCAGTAGCACCTAAAGCTGCAATTATAGGACTTCTTTCTCATATTCCAATTAAAGATAATTGTTCACCTAAGAAATTTAAAGTTAATGGAATACCAGTATTACTTAATGTGAAAATGAAAAATAATATAGTAAATACAGGCATATAAGTTACTAAACCTCTTACATAATGAATAATTCTAGTTCCTGTTCTATCATAAATTATACCTCCAACACAAATAAATAAAGCAGGAGAAACAAAACCATGAGCTAAAGCTAATAATATAGCACCTTCAATACCTTGAATTGTATTAGAAAATAAACCTAATATAACAACACTCATATGTGCTACACTTGAATAAGCAATTAAAGCTTTAGTATCTTGTTGAATAATTGTAGCTAAAGAAGCATAAATTAAAGTTATAATAGCAATAGTTTGAATTAAAGGAGAAAAATAATTAGTAGCATCAGGTAAGAAATTAATTAAAACCCGTAAATAACCATAAGTAGCAAATTTTAATATAGTAGCAGCTAATAAAATAGATCCTGCTAAAGGACTATCAGCATGAGCTCTATATAATCATCCTGTTAAAGGTCATAATGGAGTTTTTACTGCAAAAGCTATAAAAAATCCTAATCATAAGATTTTTTGATTATTTAAATTAATTTCTGATAATGATATTATTTGAAAATCAGTTGATCCTACATAACTATATATTTGAAGTATAGCTAATAACATAAATAAAGATCCAGCTAAAGTATATAAAAAAAATAATAAAGCTGATCTTATTCTAGCTTCACCTGAACCATAAACTATTATTATTATAAATAAAATAGGTAATACACTTTCAAAGAATATATAAAATAATAATAAATCTAATACTACAAATACTCCTATTTGTAATGTTTCTAATAATAAAAATGATATTAAAAAATATTTTAAATTTTTATTTATATTATTATAATTAGATAATACTGCTATAGGACTTATAAATGTTGTTAATAATACAAAAAATAATGATATACCATCTATACCTATATTTAAATGACAATAACTTAATTCTATGAATTCATATACAAATTGATATTGACTAGTACTTGAATCAAATTCTAATCATATATATATTGAAACTAAGAAATTTATTAACATAGTTATTAATGTTATTCTTTTCATTCTTATTTTATTTTCTATAGAATCTTCTGGTATTGTTAATAATAACAAACTACCTATTATAGGGATTAATAATAATAAACTAAGCATTTTTAGATTTGAGATTTTTATTCGATTTTTACGACTAGAGTGTCTATTTATTTTGTATTAATTGTATTATAGCCTTAATAAAATTAAATAGATTAATAATAATATTTTATTATTATTTTGTTTTGATTTATTATAATTTTAAAATAAAGAAATCAAAAATAATAATTTAAGGGGATTTATTTTTAATAATATATTATAAATAAAATAATATATTATATTCTTTTACAGAGGTATATATAATAAACCTCTTCTTTTAAAATTATATTTTATTATATATATTTAAATCGTAAATTAAAATATAAAAACAAATTGTTTTGTTATTTAATTTTCTTTAATTAATAATCGGACACTGTGAGATTTGAACTCACGACTTTATTCAAGTACTCGTTTTCAAAACGAGCGCCATAAACCAGACTCGACCAAGTACCCTCTAAATTTTAGTTTTAATAATTAATAATAATAAAAAATATTAAAAATTAATAAGACCGAAGGGAATTGAACCCTTATACCATCCATTATGAGCGAATTGCATTACCAATTATGCTACAGTCTTTAATTTATTTTGTTTTTATTCAATTTTAAATAAAAATTAATTATTAAAACTCAAAGATGTGAATAATTAATATACATTGATTTAAAATATTAATACTATGCTCTTTTATTTAATAGTATTTTTTTATAAATTATATATAAAAATAATAAATTGTTTTGTGTGTTGGTTTAGTTTAAATTTTTAATATATAATTAATTCTTTAAATATTTATTGAATTTTTTTGTTTTTATTAAATTAAAACACAAAATTATAATTAATATAAAATTCTTAGAGAATAAATTATTAAAAAAGAAAAGGGGGTAAATTTTAGTAAGATGAACTGTTTATTTAATTTTAAATTAAATTAAATAAATTTTAAGCTAAAAATGTAACTTAATTTTAAATCTCAATTTAAGATTGAACAGGTAACATATTGAAAGGATGTAATTGTATAGGACTATCTAAAGTTCATTCTAATGTTGTAGCTGTTTCTGTTTCATTATTAAATTGTTCTGTAGATGTAAAATAAGAAGGTACATTTCAAGGATTATTATTAACTGGACTTCCATTAGCAAAAATATCATAAATAATATAACCAAATAATACAGTAGCCATTATTGAAATTACTGAACCAAAACTTGATATTTGATTTCATCCACTAAAGGCATCTGGATAATCTGGTATTCTTCTAGGCATACCTGCTAACCCTAAAAAGTGTTGAGGGAAGAAAGTAGTATTTACTCCTACAAATAATGTTCAAAAATGAATTTTACCTAATAATTCATTATATGATTTTCCTATTATTTTAGGTGCTCAGAAATAAAATCCAGCAAAAATAGCAAATACAGCTCCCATTGATAAAACATAATGGAAGTGAGCTACTACATAATAAGTCATTAAATTTTATATTTATAAACACAACAAAAATAAATATAAAATGTGCCCATTTTACAATGAGGATCGGACTATATCTCATCTAATAATTAAACTTAATTAACGTTCGACTACCACGTATAGTCTCTACGGATCCTACTCAATATAAAATTTTAAGAGTTTTGTTTAAGAAAATTAAGAAAATATAAACATAATAAACAGATGATAAAATCTATTACTATATCTATTCTTTTATTATTTGGGGAATTTTAAGTAGAGTAATTTTAATTAATAAGAATTAAGTAACAAAATATTAACCATAAAAATTTTGAAATAATAGAGTTAAAGGGAATCGAACCCTGATTCAGAATTAAGAATTTCTTATCAGAACCATTCAGCATTAACCCTTATTTGTGAAATTTTTAATAAAATTAATCTAATTCATTTTTATAATTTTATTTTACCTTTCTAATTTTCAATTTCTAAAGAAAGGGGGTAATTTTGTTAAATAATTATTTCTTAATCTTAATTTTCTTAAATTTTATTTGATTTTAAACAATTTTTCTTAAAATTTTATATTTTTGGTTTCCACGGTATTGCCTTCTAAACTTGTAGTATGGAAACAGCTTTTGTTTCCATTTAGAAGGTTTCACCGTTAGCAATATTGATATAAAAACAATATTACCGATAAATTAATTTAATTTATCACAGTGGTAAGACAACATGACACTTATTTAAAAAGATATCTAAATTTAGTAAATGAAAGTATTTTTTCTCCAAGTAAAGGATAATTAGTACAATGATTAATAATTTTTATTAAAATTAATTTTCTATAAATTTCAATATATCAAAAATCATTTTTAATTTTTCTAACTTCATTTTGAATATCAAAATGATTTTTTATTGTATCTATTATATATTTATCATTTTTTTGTCCAATTGAAAATGAGTGATTATTAGATAAACTTCTAATAGAAAAACAACCTTCTGCTTCAATAAAACCAGATAATCATTCATTAAAATAATTGCAATCAATATTAACAACATCTATATTTGGATTAAGATATTTTTTATCTCTAGCATTTAAATATCATTCAACATTATTTTGTTGAAAACATTCTAACATAAATGCTAATTGAGCTCTTAATCTTGAAGTTAAAGGAGGATAAGAAATAAATATATTGATTAATTTATGAATAAGTTTTCTTTCATTTACTACTCAAATTACAAATTTATTATTTTCAATAATTCTTACATTTCCTCCAATATGTTTTTCAATTAAATTTAACATTGTGAAATTTTCAACGCAATATTTTAATTTAATAACTAATCTATATTGAAGATTTTTATGTCTTCAATGATTTACTTGGATACTTCCATCACCATCCATTAATCCTACTCAAAATTTCTGGATATAATGAGGATCTTTTTTTATTCTATCATGTAAAGCTAAATCTAATGAAGCATTAGCTAAAATTACTCCAGTTACACCTCCTATTGTGAATAAAGCTAAGAATCCTAATGCGAATATTAAAGGTGTTGTTAATCTTAAACTACCACCATATAATGTAGCAATTCAAGAGAATATTTTAATACCTGTAGGTACAGCAATTACCATTGTAGCTGCAGTGAAATAAGCTCTTGTATCTACATCTAAACCTACACTGAACATATGATGAGATCATACTAAAAATCCTAATATTCCAATAGAGAACATAGCATATACCATTCCTAAGTAACCAAATATTGGTTTACCTGAAAATGTTGATATAACTTGACTAACTATACCAAATCCAGGTATTATTAAAATATAAACTTCAGGATGTCCAAAGAATCAAAATAAATGTTGGAATAATATAGGATCTCCACCTCCAGCTGGATCGTAGAAACTAGTATTAAAATTTCTATCTGTTAATAACATTGTTATACCACCAGCTAATACAGGTAAAGCTAATAATAATAAAATTGCAGTTACAAATACACTTCATACAAATAATGATAATTTGTGTAAACTCATACCATTAGTTCTCATATTTAAAACTGTAGTAATAAAATTAATAGCTCCTAATAATGAAGATACACCTGTTAAATGTAAACTAAAAATAGCTAAATCAACAGATCCACCAGAATGAGCTTGAATTCCTGATAATGGTGGATATATTGTTCATCCTGTCCCTGCTCCATTTTCTACTAATGCACTAAGTAATAATAATATTAATGATGGAGGTAATAATCAAAAACTTATATTATTTAATCTTGGAAATCTTTTAACCATTTGACTATTAAGTCAAACCTTTATTGCTCAATTCTACAACTATTAAAGTTAATTAAATTGAATTAAAGAAGTAGTTTCCTACCTGGACGGACTATGTCTTCACCCTTAACTTGCTGAGTCTTCTCAATAAAATAGAATTTCTGACATTGAAGTATTTTAGGGGCTTCGCGTGTAGTCTCTGAGGAACCTACTTAAAATTACAAATTTTAAACAAAACAAATAGAGAATAAATATTTACAAAATGAAAGTGGGTAAAAATTAAAAATAATTATATTTAAATTTATCAAATATTACAATAGATTTATAAATACAAGGATTAAGTCATTAATTCAATTTGTAGCTAAATCTTCCTTGTTAAACATAGATATCATTTCCATTAAATCTGCTTCAGAAATCGAATGTTCAGCCATTTCTCTAGAATATAGGCTACATAACTCAAATAATTTTAATTCCTCAATAGGACATACATTAAAATCTACATCCGGCATGATAAATTTGTCTGAACCACACATACTTTCAACAAATGGTGCCATAAATGTATCTGAATCTTCTAATATATTTTCAAAATCAGATGAACTAGCACTATCAAATAAACTTTCATTATCAAATGTACTTTGATAATCAACATCTGCATCAGAATCATTGTCAATTATAGCATCTATATTTTCGTTATTTATTATAGTTACTGCATTTTCGTTAATTATTGCTTCTATCTCTTGGTTTGTTAAAGCTTCTTTATTTTTATACAGAATATCAGTATAATTACTTCTAATTAAGTATAATAAAGAACAGCCTAAGATAAAACCACAACCGATTAAAATATTATAATCGAATAAATTATTGTTTGATAATAAAGTATTAGTCATTTTTGTTTTTTTTATATGTTTTAATTTTTGTAATACTAAAGTGTAATTATTAATTTAGATCTTATATAAGATTTTCATAAATGAATTTAAATTAATAATTTTTATTGTATCTAAAATAAAATTAGATATGATTAATTGCTTAGAATGTAATTTGGATTAATATAATAAAATATTAATCCACTCTTTTAAAAACAAAGAAAAAAGATTTTGTTTTGTTTTTGTTTTGTTTGTTTTTGTTTGTTTTGTTTTGTTTATTTATTTGTAATTTTTTTGGTTTCCTGCACATTCTTCCCATGTATACATAAGTATTACGACTAATTCAGTTGAAAATACAACTTTATAAGTTTAAACTTCAATTAGCTGTCTATGTATCTGTTAACTGGAAAAATAATTCCAAAATCGAGAGATTCTATGCATATAGCGAAGTAATAATTAAAAAATTTACACTTTTTAACGGCATTTCCTAGTTTAGGGTTTAAATATAATAATATGTAATTTATAAAGATAATAAATTTAAGTGGTTTCAAGTAAAGTAAGTTCTTTGTCTATTCATACCATTTTTTACAGATTCTGTTTTATTTATACCTTCTTCTGTATAAAGTTTGTTTTCAAATATTAATAAAACTATTTCTTTTCAGTCTTTGTAATCCAAATATTTACTTGAAAATAGTGAGTATTTATCTAGATAATTTATTATAACATCTAGAGACATTTTACTTGAAGCTGTTAAAGTATAGTATTCATTACCTGTAGACTTTTGTTTTCTAGTCAACAATGTACAATTAAGAAAATTTGATATATCTGTTAAAACATTAAAATAACTATTGTTAGTTATAGGATCTAACATTCTTTGTTCGATTCTTAATCTACAAGATATTTTTCTTTTTTTTGCATTGTTTTCTAATTTAGTATGTTGTACAGAAAAACTACCATTTGAATCTATAAATCCACTTAATCAACCATCTCCTGATAAAGAACTATCTTTCAATGGTAATTTAATAATATTTGTATTATGGTTTTTATTTAATCAGTCTATTAAATTATGAAGTTGACATATTTTTGGTGTTCTTAATTCACCATTTAATAAATGAACTACTTTTTTTAAACCTATTACAGGTGAAACAACTAAAACACAAGCATTATCTCGTGTTTTATATCTTATAAATCCTGATCCTATTATTTCTAATAATTTTTTAGCTAATGGTTCATTTTTCAGTCCAAAAGTTATACAAAATCTTGGATTATGTTTCTTTTTTTGTTCAGGGTTTTGAATTCAAATATGTCCGTCTCCTTCAAATAGACCTGCTAAATATCCCTTATATATATTATTTTTAAATTTATTGTTATAATATCTTATATTTAACCCATGGAACTCCTTTTTGTTTGCCATATCTGGAGCTCCAATATGGATAGGTAAGAAATAATTACCAAATCCTCCAATTAATGCTGGCATTACCATAAAGAATAACATTAATAATCCATGAGCAGTTATTATTACATTAAATAATTGATGATCTCCTTGTAAAAATTGAACACCAGGTGAAGATAATTCTAATCTAATTAAAACTGAAAATCCTGTAGCTATCATACCTGCAAATATAGCAAATACTAAGTAAAGGGTTCCGATTTCTTTTGCATTAGTTGAATAAAGTCGTCAATCCATACAACAATCCTCACTTTTCATATTTACTCCTCTATTTTTATTTAATCAAACAAAAATTTCAAAAAAACATTTTTCATTTTTACAATATAATTAAAAATAATTATATTTAAACGGAATAGAGGTGAGTCGAACACCTAAGGGATAACCCGAACAATTAGCAATCGTTTTAACTTTCCAATGTAAACTATTCCTTAGTTATATTATTATTTTTATAATAGATTATAATCTAATTATAATTTCTTTAATTTATATTTCTTTTAAATTAATGGGGGTAAGTTTTAAAGAATAATATAAATTTATATTAACCATTACATATGTAAATTATTTATAAATAGCTAATATAAGTTCATTAATCTCACTTTTATATAAATCCGAAATTGGGAATAAATCAATAATATCTTTTAATTTATCTATACTTACTGAATGGAAATCCATATCTTAAGTATATAAATCTATTATTTAATTTCTTATTAAATTATTAATTTAAAGTTAAATTAATGTAAGTAGATAGCATCTTTAATATAAGATATTACTAATAATACAAATACATAAGCTTGAATAATAGATACAGCTACTTCTAATCCACATAAAGCTAAGAAGAATGCAAAAGGTATTAAAGTGAATATAGCTATAATAAAGCTACTACTAAACATTTGATATAAGAAAGTAGATAAAATTTTTAATAAAGAATGTCCAGCTACCATATTAGCAAATAATCTTATACCTAACGATAAAGCTCTAGCTAAATAAGAAACAGTTTCAATTAAAACTAATAATGGAACTAAAGCTAAAGGAGTTCCAGATGGTACAAAATATGAGAAAAAATGTAATTTATGAATATATAATCCAAGTATTGTTACACCTGTTAATATTGTAAATGATAAACCTATTGTTACTATTACAGAAGTTGTTATAGTATATGAATAAGGTATATTACCTATTAAATTACTTATTAATATAAAGAAAAATAATGAATAAATAAAAGGTAAATAAATTTCTTTACCTAATTGTTCTCTTACCATTGTATTAATAGTTGTAAATATACTTTCTATTGCTATACTTCATTTCGATGGTAAAATTTTGTTTTCATTATTACTTATAATATGTAAACTTAGTATTATAAATAATATTAATAATGAATATAATCCTAAATTACTTAAGGTTATATTAATATAACCAAATATAGGTGCTATTATACTTATTAAACTACTTACTTCAAATTGTTCTAATGGAGAATGTATGATTAAATTTAAATTTTGTAACATTTATTTTTTGTGTTTATTGGGTTTCTAAAATTTGTACTAAATTTATTTTTATAAATTTAATAACGAATAACAATTATAAGATAATTTTATAATCTAATTCAATTTTAATTAAATTATAAATTTAAGTTATAAATAATTTGATATTTTGTATTATTAATAATTTTTGTTTTAATTTTTATAATAAAAATTCTATTGTATATTTTTTATATACTTTTTTGTTTTTGTTTTTGTTTGTTTTTGTTTTTATTAAATATTTAGAATACTTATATAAAATATATAGCCTTTACCAGATTCGAACTGACACTAACAACTTGAAGGGTTGCTGTACGACCATTATACTAAAAGACCTTATTATAATTAATTTAATTTTTTAAACTTAGATTTATTTATCGTAAATTCAACCATATTCTTTTAAATTTAAATTAAATTAGATTAAATAACTAGGGTTGGTGGGAGAGGTTTTGTTTCGGTAGCACTTAAAACTTTTTTTAAATAGTGGAGGTTTTAAGCTTTAGACTATTGTTATAAATTAAAGAAATATTGATAAATTACATTCATTTTAACTAAACTTTTCCCCAAAGAGTTCTATGGTTAGAAATAATTCGGTTATTATAGGTTCAATTCCTATTAACTCTAAATCTCGGTAATTGTGGAAAGAGTAGGTGTAAATTCCTTTTGATCCTTAGAAGTAGTTGGATCTAAGAGTAGGGTCTAAACCCGTCGATACTTTATTAAATATTGCTTTTTATGACTCAGATATAAGCAAGAGACTAAGCTTAAATAAAGCAACAATATTTAAAATGCTGATGACAAGGCTAAATATTAATCTAGTATCTTTCAATAAACCGGCGACCACCTAAACCCAACTTATACAACCGTCTAGGCCTTGAGCTATCAACTGACGATAAAGGATGAAAAATTAATACAAAAATGAAAACAAATTTATATTTAGATTTACTGAAAAGTACTTCTAATACTAAAATCGCTTTACTGGCAGATGTTAAAACAAGTATAATTATAGATAAAAGAGGAAAATTTAAATTCTTTTTTGCCCCTTTTTTATGATTTAAAAGCCGTAGAAATGTTTATATTGAATTTAGATAACACTTCTTTTTATACTGTAATTCCTTTTATATCTAAATACGGTAAAGTTGAAGATCCTCATATAATTTTGAGTAGACAAATTTTACTTACAGGTTATTCAAACCCTAAAACAGTTTATGATTTTATTGGAGAACAACTAGGAATTGCTTTAAACGATTTCGGTTTATCTACTCCTAAAATTCATAATAATCATTATTTAATTTTTAAATATAAAAAAATAGTTTTAGAAATTTAAATACATTTTTATAAAAATTACCCCCAGTATACATTATGTAATAGATTTTCTAGACTGAATCTATTTCTAGTAAATCTATTTATCTAGCTATTTATTTACTTATTTATTTATAGGATTACTTGGGTAAAGCTCAGTATGTTTATGACGAAGCCGATTGAAAAATCTTTTCCCAACAAACTATGCTTTATGATAATTTATAAACTCATAATATAGTTATAGTTGCAGCAATTACTGCCTATGCAAGAATTCATATGAGTCAATTCAAAATTTAATAAGACAGAATGGGAATCGAACCCTTCTACTAACTAATGAGATTAGCGTGCAAACCGTTACACTAAACTGTCTAAATATAAATATAATTTAATAAATAAATTATAAAATATTGAACACTATTGTTGTAAAACGTATACGAACAAAGAGACTTGAACTCTTAAGGAATTACTTCCACTCCTGCTTAAGAAGAGATTGTTTACCAATTTCAACATGTTCGCTTATTACATTTGCTACTCTTTTATATTTTGTTTGTTTTAATTTTTATTTTAGTTTTGATATACTTTTATAAGATAATAATGAATTATTTTGTTTTTGTTTGTTTTGTTTTGTTTATTATAAAGAATTTATAAAAACTAAATTATAATAAATTAATCCAAAAATTAAAACCAACAAACTAATATATAATAATAAGGGGTTAATAGGAATCGAACCTATGAAAAAAAGTATTAACAGTACTCCGCAATAACCTCTCTGCCATAACACCAAAGTTATATTAAAATTTAAGAATTTTTATTAGAATAATAATTAAAAATAACAAAATATGGTAGGCACGATTCGAACATGCTGTATGTCTCCTACCCAAAAGGAGCGACTGACCAATTTGTCATCTACCATTTAAAATTATTAATAATTGTTTTAATATTTGAGCAGTAAAGGAATCGAACCTTTTACGGCGCTAACCAATTCTTTTACAGAGAATCACCATTACCAATCGGATCACCTGCCCTTATTTATAATTATATTTTTAATTTTATTTATATAATAATTTAATTATGAATTCTGAAGTATATTATTTATATTTAATTATAATAAAACATGATAAATAAATAAATATATACTTAGAATTGAAAGCACCTGGACTTGAACCAGGACTTTCTCCTTAAAAGGGAGACACTCAACCACTCAAGTTCTGCTTTCTTAGAAGTCAGTTTATAATTTTATTTTTACTATTTTTATAAATTATATATTATAATTAAATATTAAATAAATTAAACAAATTATTATATAATCTACTGAGTTGACCAGATTCGAACTGATATTATTCATTACCAAAAAATGATGTTTTTCCAAATTAAACTACAACTCATATTTAATTATTTTGTATTATAAATATTAATAAAATTTAATAAAACAAAAATAAAAATAATAATAATATTTGCCAAAAACTGGAATCGAACCAATATCAAAGTCTTACAAGGAATTCGTTTTACCAATTAAACTATTCCGGCTTCATAAATAAAATTGTTATTTAAAATATTAATAATTATATTTATATAATATAAATATATTAATAAATAATAATGCCCCGAGAGAGAATTGAACTCACATTTCTATATCTTCAGAATAGCGCTTTGACCACTAAGCAATCGAGGCTTAAATTATAATATTAAATTTGTATTATTTTTAAATAAGAATTTGAATTTTAGTATAATATTAAATATATAAATTAAATTATATATAAAGTATTAAAATTTTAATAAAAATTATATTTATTAATAAAAATAATAATATAAATAATAGTTTAAAAAATAAACTATAATTAAACAATAAAATATTATTTGGAGAAAGATAGACTCGAACTATCATATTTGTAATGCAAATACAACTGATTACCAATTATCAGATTTCCCCTTAGTTTAAATATTCTTTTATATTTATTATTAATTAAAAATAAATATTATATAGTAAATATTTTTATTAATAAACAAAAACAAAAATTTTAATTAATAATGGGGATATAAATGAAATAAATGTAATTTATAATAATATTATTATAAATTAAAAACAAACAAAATAATATAATAAATAAAATTGATTATTTTTTATAATTAGTTTGTGTAGAATTAGCAATAGAAATAGCTCCAGAACCAATTTCTAAAATAAATCCTATAGTTAAAACTATAAAGAAAATTAAAGCTATACTAAATCCAAAAGTACTTACTTTATATAAAGTAACAGCAATAGGGAATAATAATAAAATTTCTAAATCAAATATTAAAAATAACATAGCAACTACATAAAATTGAATTTGGAAATCAGTTCTATTTTGTTTTCTAATAGCTGAATAACCACATTCATAAGCTGAAATTTTAGATTCATCCGGTCTATGAACTGAAAATAAGAAATTTAAAAATAATAATACTAAAGCTAAAATAGGAACAAATATAAATAACATTAATAAATTATTCATTAAAAATTAAATAAAGATAAAGAAAGTATTGTTGTACTATTTAATAAAATTGATGGTTTAAGAACAAAGAATAAAATAGATAATGTTAAAGTAGATATAATAAAACTATTTGTACTACTTATTTCTATTTCTGAATTAGAATTTAAATTATTTATTATTTTTATTTCTTTATCACTATATTCAGATGTATTTTCTTCTTCTGTAAATATTATTTTTATTATTTTTAAATAATAAGAAGCACTTATAATACTTACAATTATAGCTATAATAGACATGAAATAATATCCATTTTGAATTGCTGAATATAATACAAACTGTTTAGAGAAAAATCCTATTAAAGGAGGTATTCCAGCCATACTAAATAAACAAATTGTTAAACTTATTGATAATACAGGATTTAAGAAAAATTGACCTTTTAATTCAGATATATAATTAATATCATTTTCT
>Ga0316215_1000055_pt1 | contig 18533 bp, 42 predicted proteins | sample NRE5metagenome_FD_207796 | JGI IMG/M metagenome (GOLD analysis project Ga0316215, IMG submission 207796) | Spruce roots microbial communities from Maridalen valley, Oslo, Norway - NRE5 | ecosystem: Host-associated > Plants > Roots > Unclassified | place: Norway: Oslo | collected 2017-09-15
CTGGTCCCCGAGCTGGTCCCCGAGCTGGTCCCCGAGCTGGTCCCTGAGCTGGCCCCTGAGCTGGTCCCTGAGCTGGCCCCAGAGCTGGTCCCTGAGCTGGTCCCCGAGCTGGTCCCCGAGCTGGTCCCTGAGCTGGCCCCCGAGCTGGCCCCCGAGCTGGTCCCCGAGCTGGCCCCTGAGCTGGTCCCTGAGCTGGCCTACCATCGCTGCCCCGGCCGTGCACGCGAACGGCGAGCCAGTCCACAGCATGAACAGGGGCTGGGCCAGGCCGTGGGCGTCGTAGAGCGCGCGGACAGCCTTCTCGGCGACCTCGCGGCTGACGTCGTGGGTGGCCAGGCCGGTGCTCATCCACTCGCCGCGGACGGCGGCGATCCGGTCGTGGTCGGCCGCGGTGAGCGTGCCGTCGTACTTGGTCACTGGTCCTCCGGTGTCCCGTATCCCGCGAGGTGCAGGATGGTGAGCAGGTCGATGGTGCGCAGCATGGCCGGCCAGGCGCGGACGGTGGCAGGCCCGGAGCCGTCCGGGCGCCAGATGACGAACGGCAGGCCGTCGCGGTCGCTGGCCTGGCGCAGCCACGCGCCGGGCGCGAAGTCGCGGCGGGCCTTGACCTCGCAGGCCAGGCCGGGCGCGTGGGTGATGTCCTTCCCCGGCCGGCCCGCGCCCGCGGTGTCGGCGTCGGGCCACCAGGTCTCGCGGAACAGGGCGGCCACCAGGGCCTGGGTCTCGCTGCCGCGGTCGCGCCGGGTCGTCATCGGCGGCGGCTCCGCTCGTACATGGCCTCCAGGACGTCCCCGGCCTGCTTCTCCGACAGGTCATCGACGCTGACGCCCTGGTGGCCGGTGACCCTGTCGATCAGCCGCGCGCGGGCCCCGGCGTCCAGGCCGAGGGTCATGATCCAGCCGGTGATCATCTCGCGCTGGCTGCCGGTGATGGTGCCCGGGTCGGCGCACTGCCCGGCATGCCTACCCACGGGTCACGCTGCCGTCCTGCTGGCCGTCCATGAAGGAGGCGACCGCGGCGAGTATCTCGGCCTGGCCGCCGTAGTAGGTGTCCTCGGGGTGCAGGCCGGCCAGCTCGCGGGTGGTGGACTCCAGGTCGGACAGGTAGGCGCGGAGGACATCGCGGCGGGTTGCCTCGAGGTCGGCCGCGGTCTCCGCGTCCAGCTGCTCGCGGCGCGCCCCGGTGAAGATCCCGCCGATCCCGCGGCTGGCCGCGGTCTCCGCGTCGCGCAGGATCACCGTGACGTTCTCCAGGTCGTCGCCCGCCACGGCCATTGCCGCCTCGGCCTCGCGCAGCTGCCGCTGGGCCGCGCGGCGCCTCTCGTGCGCGTCGTTATAGAGATCGCATGCCTTCTCGTACTCGGCGTCCTCGGCAGACCAGGGGTTTGTGTCCATGTCTGAAACCCTACAGTCTTGTCGTGCCACCCGTCAAGCAGGTAGCATCATCCTATGGAACTGACGAGATCGCAGGCAGTTGAGCTGCTGACTGAATATGTCGCGGTGGTCCGGTCCCGCCCGGCCCGCGTTGGTGCCGCCGTTGATGCCGGGCTCACCAAGAGCGAGATCGCGCGGCTGCTGGAGATAGGCCGGGACACGGTTTACCGGGACCTCGAAACTCTGGAAACTATGACGAAACTCTGAAACTAACCGCGAAACCCCGCCGGAATTCTCGCGCGCGCGTACTTACTTGCCTGTGGTAGGGCCTGTACTTCGGTTCGCGAGTGTTGAGCTGGTGACCAGAGGTTCCGGTCCGCGAAGCGGATCGGGGAGTCTGAGGGGCGGAGCCCCTCAGTAGGAGGGGGGTAGGGGGACCTCGGTCCCCCTGAGTGCAAGGCCCCCCGGCGGCGGGTAGCGGGTCCATGCTACCCCTTGCGAAAAAACCGCGTGACCTGCAAGAACGCATGCCTGAACCCCGAGAGGGCATCTCGGGATCTATAAGAAACTTCTATGGGTCAGCGGCTACCCATCACCCCCGCTTATAGGTGGGGGCAGCAGTGAGGCCAGCTGCTCCAGGAGCTGGCTGGCCTCGGCATGGCTCAGGTTGAAGCGCCTGGTGCCCCGGCTGCGCCCGATCTGGACGTGGAACCATCCGTCCGGGCGTGGCTCAACGGCGACCATCCCGGCGGGAATCTCAGCAGGCAATGCGCTATTCTTTCCATTGGTGAAGTTGCGCGAGAGCGTAGCCGGCTTGAGTACCCGGCAGAAGGCCCCCTCCGATCTATCCCCCCTTCGGGGATTCCGGCGGGGGCCTCTCTCGTGCATGGCCGGGCCTGCGAGGGGCACACTGGGCTCATGTTCGCCATCATCGGGCTCATCGCGTTCATCATCGCCGGGATACTTCACCTGGTCGGCAAGGACGGCGGGGCAGTGACCTGGCTGATCGTGGCCGGGGGCATCTGCTACGGCATCCACCTGCTGTGGGAGTGGCGGGCCGCGCCGTGGCGCCGGGGCCAGCCGCCCGTCAGCTAGCGCCGGCTTCCTGCTCCGGGACCGGCTCGCCTGCCTCGGTCAGCGCCGCCGTCAGCTGCTGGCTGTAGACCAGCTGCCGGTCCAGCTGGTTGTTGACCAGCTTGTGGACCTCGTCCACCCGCGTGCTGACGGTGCCGACGCGGCGGAACAGCGCCACGACACCGGTTCCGGCTGATATCAGGCTGGCGATGGCGATGCAGATAGCGGCCCAGCTCGCGGCGGTCATGGGTCAACGCTAGCCTGGCCAGCGTGGGAAAGCGCGTGGCGATGATCCGCCTGGACTGGGACCGGTCGGCGTTCCCGATGCCCCGCAGCCTGGGGTTCTACACGGTGCACGTGGATCCGGAGCCCGGCTGGCCGCTGGGCCGCAAGGGCCTGCAGATCACCGCGGCGTGGGAGACCCTGGCCGGCGCCGAGACCGCGGGCCTGGTCACCCTCGACGGTGACGTGGCCATCGACCCGCAGGACCTGGCCGCGATGCTCGCCGCGGTCGAGCAGCACCCGGCTGACGTGCTGATCGCCCCGGTGCGCCTGTGGCCGGCCAGCACGAAGATGGAACGATGGATCTGGGGCCACGGCAAGGGCGGCTTCTCCAGGAATGATCCCGATGATCCGGACATGTTCGGGTTCAGCTTCACGTACCTGCCCGCCCGCCTGGTCACCACGATGATCGCCCAGGGTCTGGCCGACGTGACGTACCCGAGCGTGGACGCCACCGCCCGGCGCATCGCGCGGGAGCTGAAGCTGCGCTGCCGGGTCGTCCGGGAGGCCAGCCCCAAGCACATGAACTGGTGAGCTACACCCACCACCGGGCGGACGGCTCGGCGAACCGCGGGCCCTTGGCCCCGTCGTCCAGGTAGATCCGCCGCGACTGCGGCATGGCCAGCACCGCCCGGTCCGCGGCCTGCCCGCCGGCCTGCAGCCTGACCCGCACCGCCCGGCCCATGATCTTCCCGCCGGGCGCGATCCGCACGGTGCCGACCTCGAACCGCAGCGACCCGGGCCCGCGCGGCGATACCCGCTTGTCGGCCAGGTCAACGCCCTTGCCCGCGTAGTAGAAGTTCCGGTGCACGTAGTACAGGCTCCGCACGAACGACCGGCACCACATCGTCCGCGCCGACCCTGACCCGGCGTCGTCGCGGCCCAGCAGGTTAACGCCGTGGCGGGCGCCCCACGCCATCCACTGCGGCGACGGGTTCGCGACGTAAGTGCCGGTCCAGTCGCCGTGCCGCATGTGGGCGCGCTGCAGCAGCCGGGCCGCCGCCGCGTCGAACTGCTCCGACACGGGATCCCTCGGGAACGGCATGGGACTAGTATGCTGCGCAGAAGGCATTTCCACAGGCTGGGGAGGCACGGTGCCCACGCGGCGGATCTTCGAGCTGATCGTGATTACCAACGTCCTGTTCTGGCCTGCCCGGTCCACGGTCCGGCTCTGGGGCAAGAAGCAGCTCGCCTCCGCGGCGCCCGGCTCGCTCCTGTACACGACCGGCGAAGTCATCGTGACGATCCTGTGAGGCTGATGTGACGACTCCTTCCGGCGCGGCGACCAGCGCCACCAGCGGCACCGTCGCCGGACGGCCGCAGCCGCAGACCACCGCCGAGCCGATGGGCGGCCCGTTCGTCCGCCACGCCCCCACCGGCCGCCGCGCGATGTACACCGCGGCGGCGAACTTCGGCGGGTTCATGGCCAACCCGATGGTGTCCAGCCCCGGCTGGAACAAGGGCTACCGCGTGCTCGTGGTCGCCTCAGGCGGGGTGAACTAGCCCGTGGCCACGACCCCGGTCGCCGCGGCTGACGCGCCGTGGAACACCATGCAGCTCGTCCAGATGAAGGACGCGTTCGGCACCCAGCTCCTGACCGGCCCCGGCTACGAGATCGCCAACCTCGTGCCGCTGTACGGCGGCCAGTTCGGCCTGGACGCGATGCGCTCACCGGCCAACAGCCCGCAGTTCACCGCCGTCTCGGTCGGCACCGCGGGCACCGGCAACTACCAGTTCTCCACGTACTTCCCGTTCGAGTTCGCCAAGGGCTACGGCGTCATCTCGGGCGCGAATGCCGCGCTGCTGCCCGTGCTGCAGGTGAACATGGCCGCGAGCGCGACGGTGCTGACGACGCCGACGACCACGCTGCCGACCCTGGCCGAGACGGTGGACAGCGACTTCTACTGGCTGCCGAACGTGCCGACCGACCCGCCCGGCATCGGCACCACCTGCCAGTGGATCTTCCAGCCGTCCAACCCGACGATCAGCGCGGGCGCCAGCACGGTGGTGCAGCTGCCCCGCCTCGGCGGCTACCTGAACATGATCATCCTGGAGCTGCGGGGCACCACGGGCCTGCGGGTCACCGAGGTCGCCGGGTCCGATGAGGGCTGGCCGGTCCGGCCCAAGCTCCTGGTCGACGGCGTGCCGATCCTCGACACGCTGTTCTCCACCCTCGCCGAGGACCTGGCCATCTCCACCGGGATCGGCGCGGCGGCCGGGAACACGCAGACCGTGGTCGGCGCGGCCGCGAACGCGGGCACGATCCCCGTTCCCCGCCCCTCGGGGACTATCGGGATCAACTACAAGAACTCGCTGTCCCAGCGCGACCTGGGCCTGATGGACACCGGGGAGACCTACCTCAGCACGAACCCGGGTACGCAGCTCGAGCTGGCCGGGTACCCGTGGGGCGCGCACGCCGCGAACGGCCCGAACACGCTGAACGCGATCGTCGGCCAGATCGTCCCGTCAGGTGCCCTGATCCAGGGCCTCCCGGAGGTGTAGGGCATGGCCGGGCTGAACCTGAACATGGGCCTGGGCGGCCAGGCCGCCGCGGCCGGGTACACCTCCGCCGGCGTCCCCGCCGCCGCGCAGACCCCCACCGGGCCCCGCACGATCGGGCAGCAGGCGTTCGGGGTGGTGTCCGGCGCGCAGGACGACTCGGGCGGCGCCCCGTTCTACGCGGTGATCCTGGGCGGCGGCGGCGCGCTGGCCCTGCTGGCGTTCATCTGGTGGTCTCTCCCCCGTTAGGAGCACGTCGTGGATGGTTTCTGGAAGGGCGCGATCGTCGGCGTCATCGGCTACTGGGCGTTCCAGCACTTCACCGGCATGGGCAACACCGGCAAGGCCAAGGCGTAACGCCATGACCCCGGGCAAGACAGCCGCCGTGATCGTCCTGGCCTGCGTCGCGTTCGTCGGCGCGGTCGTGGCGCTGGAGGCTGCCGTTGCCAGCCGGGGCCACTACCCGCAGGCGGCGGTCTAGGTGGGGCCGCTGATCCTGGCGTGGGCGCTGGGCGAGGGCATCATCGTCTGGCGGTCCGCCGTCAAGGACCACCAGCCGCCCGTGCCCGGCCAGCTGCTGGCCGCGACGGGCCTGTTCGCGCTGCTGGCCCTGGTCGCCGAGTACGAGCCGGCCCGCGGCGCGGCCATCGCCCTGGCCTACGGCGTGGACCTGGCCGTGCTGCTCCAGGTGCTGCCCGGCCTGAAGCCGACCCCGGCGAAGAAGACCGCGAAGACCAAGACCCCGGTATCGAAAGTGAGCACGGCATGAGGGTGACCGGAGCATGGACCGCGATCGGCGCCGTCATCTTCGGCGTGATCCTCGCTGACTTCGTCGCGCACCCGTCCGGCACCAAGGTGCTGGCCAACACGGCGACCTCGACGGAGAAGACCACGATCGGCGGCCTGCTGGGCAAGGCGAACCGCTGATGCCCCGCTACTACCTGCCGGGCCTGCCGCCCGGCGCGGCCCTGTCGGCGTTCATGCCGCACTGGGACGACTACGCCGCGTCAGGCGCGCAGATGTACAAGGGCGCGCTGACCGGCCAGCCGGGGACGCAGGCGATCCCCGCGCCGACCCATGACACCGTCCCCAGCCCCGACCTCGGGGACCTGGCGCAGGCCGGCACGGCCCGGAGCTCGGACGCGCCCGACGTGTGGTTCCCGCAGCAGTATTACCAGCGGACCCTGGACGGCGGCGGGACCATGGGCCCGGTGACCCCGGTGCGGATCTACTCCGACAACATGCTGCCCGTCCCGGCCGTGGACTTCCGCGGCCGCCCGGCGCTGCTGTCGCTGCGCCTGGCGCAGCGCGGCCAGCGTGCCGTGCCGCAGCCCCGGCCCACGCCAGTCTGGACGTAGGCGATGGCTGACGCGCCTGCGGCCCCGAGCACGGCCAGCCCCCCGCCGAAGGGGAAGAAGCCCGGCAGGAAGATCCTCGGCATGCCCCTGCCTGTCGTCCTGGGCGTCGGCGCGGGCGTCGCCGCGCTGGCGTGGTTCTGGTGGCGGTCCCGGTCGGCGAAGGGCAGCTCGAGCACGACCAGCACGACCACGTCGGCGAGCACCAGCACCGACGTGGGCGAGGAGATCGCCGGGCTCCAGTCGGAGATCGATCAGCTGCTGGGCCAGGGATCCGGCGGCGGCGGCGGCAATATCAGCATCCCCGGCACGACCCGCACGACGATGCCCGCGACCGGCCCGGCGACCAGCAAGACGCAGAAGCCGTTCCGCCCGGTCACCGGCATGCACACCACCGACGTGACCGCGCACGGTGCGAAGCTGTCCTGGGCGGGCCTGCCCTCGGCCAGCTCCTACCGGCTGACCGTCAGCCACGGCACGGACGTGATCCACAACTCGACCGAGACGGGCCGCAGCTTCACCCTGACCGGACTGAAGGCGAACACGACGTACCTGTGGAAGGTCGCCGGGGTCAACGCCGGCGGGCAGGGCCCCTACGGCGGCCCCGTCACCTTCCACACCAAGCTGGTCGGCGGCACCGCCAACCCGGGCGGCGAGGACAAGACGCAGGGCAAGAAGAAGCCCGTCCTCCAGCAGTAGGATCGGGTCATGTCGCAGCTGATGCGCCGCCCGTTCCCCCGCGGCTACGCCACCTGGCACCCGCACGTCAGCGCCTGCCCGCCGAACTCGATGCAGCGCGGCGGCGCGATGGTCATGGCGCAGCTGTACGGGCCCGGCGGCCTGGTCGGCCCGGTCGGGTCCACCGACAATCCGTATGTGGGGATGGACCCGTCCGACCCGGTGACCTGGGTCCGGCCGTACAACCCGGCGCCGGGAATGCAGGCCCAGCTGAACTTCGACGGCGCGAATCCCAACCAGACCCAGACCGTGTCGCGGAAGGGGCGGGGCAATGGATGAGCAGCAGCCGCAGCAGCCTGACGCGCGCAAGGTGCTGGTCAACTCGCTGATCCAGGAGGGTATCAGCCTCGGCGCGATGGTCGTCGTCCTGCTGGCGCTGAAGAACCGGGAGCGCCTGATCCTGGCGTGGCGCACCTGGTCCACCCGCGGTGTCCGCAGGCGCGAGGCGTGGGCCCGGGCGGTCGAAGTGCAGTTCGAGCAGGGCCTTCCGGAGGTCCGGCGGGACGTCCGCAAGCTGGAGAATGAGCGGTGGGGCGCGTGACCCAGCGCCTGAAGCGCCGCATCGCCGCCGTGGGCTCCCAGCCGGCCGCGATGGGCGACCAGCACCCCGCGGGCACCGCGGCGACGCCCATGGTCTCGTCGGCGTTCCAGCTCGCCTACGCGCCCGTCCAGGACTACCCGTGGTACACGGTGGCGACCTACCAGCGGCTGACCCCGGTGTGGACCGGTGACGGCGCGCTGGTCACCGGCCGGCTGCCGGGCCCGTGGGGCGGCGTCTACCCGGCCGGGCGCCCGCCGGGCTGGGTCGGCGCCCGGTAAAGTTCCACGTGAAACTACCGGAAGGAAACCCAGATGAGCGCCCTCACTGAGCTCTTGCAGGCCGTAGCCGACCTCAAGGCCGTCGTCTCCAGGCTGGTCGCGCAGTCCACCGACGAGGTCGTGGTGCAGCAGGCCGCCGATGACATCGAGTCGCAGGTGGCCGACCTCAAGGCGCTGGTGGCGTCGCCGGTCACGACCAGCACGAGCACCAGCACCTCGACCAGCACCGGGACGACCACGTCCACCAGCACCAGCACGTCCACGACCACGCTGGTCCCCGGCCAGCCCGCGCCCGGCCTGGTGTAGCCCGTGGCCGATGGCCAGGATGATGCCGTCATCCTGATCCTGCTCATCGGCGAGGCGTCGGGGGTGTTCGCCGGGTTCTGCCCGTCGTGGTTCACCGTCGCCTCGCCGTTCTTCCATGAGCAGGCAGCGAAAGAGGGCAACGTCGCGCGGATCCGCGCGGGCGAGATCGCCGCGACGGCGATCGTCCTGGGCACCGGCTGGGCCGTGTCCCGCGGCCGGCCGAACAACTTCGCGCTGGCCGCGTCGATCGCCATCTCCGCGATCTTCGTCGCAGGCTATGAGTTCCAGATCGCCCACCCCAGCAAGAAGGGCCCGGAGGCCGCGGACTCGAAGGCGTCGCCTGCCGCGATGCTGGCCTGGGATAATCCCGGCTAGGAGGCTTCCATGGCAGCGTTCGGCATGGCGATCGGGTGGTTCGGGTACGGGTTCGCCAGCTGGGGTTACTGCCTGATGCGCGGCTACGACGTGAAGCTCACCGACTGGCTGAACCCGATCCACCCCTACACCGGGGGCTGGCCGCCGCCGCAGATCCCCGACACGTCGATCCTGCCGACCGGGGCGAGCGGCACGACCTCGACCACGAGCAAGACGAAGAAGAAGACCACGACGAAGAAGAAGGCCTGATGGCCCCGGGCCCGGGCGCGGTGACGCCCAAGCAGATCTGGCTGGCGCTGATCGGCGCCGGGGCCAGCCCGGCGCAGGCCGCCGGGATCATGGGGAACATGTGGTTCGAGTCCAGCCTGAACCCCGAGTCTCACGCGATGGACTCCAACGGGAAGATGGCCTACGGCCTGGTCTCCTGGAACGCGGGGTCCTACCCGAACGCCTCATCGCTGGTGACCGGCAACGCCCTGGCCGACCTCGGCTCGCAGGTGAAGTTCCTGGTCTCGACCGGCGGCCTTAAGGCCGCGCAGGGATCGACGGCGCAGCAGTCGGGCAGCAACTTCGCGGCGAACTACGAGCGGTGCCAGGGCTGCCAGTCCGGCGGCCAGCAGAACCAGCTCCGCTCGGCGAAGGCGGCAGCTTTCTTCGCCGCGGCGAAGTCGGGGAAGTGGCCGACGTCGGGCGGGTCAGGGTCAGGCGGCTCGGGCGGGGCCGGGCCGGGCTGCTTCATCGCGATCAACGACCCGGCCAGCAGCATCCCCGTGGTCGGCGGTCTCTTCCCGTCCGGCGGGTGCCTGATGTCGAAGTCGCAGGCCCGCGCCGTGCTGGGCACGCTGATCCTCACCTCGGGCGGCGGGATCATGATGCTGGGCGTCCTGATCCTCGCCGCCTACGGGCTGAAGTCCTCGGGCGCGGGGAAGGCCGCCGGCCGGGCGATGGAAGGCGCCGCGGGCGTCGCCGCGGTCGCGTCTCCTGAGGCAGGTGCGGCGGTCCGGGCCGGGTCCGCCCGGGTGCGCGGCCAGGCCAGGCCCAAGCCGAAGCCCAGGCCGAAGGCGAAGCCCGCGGCCAGGGCGCCCGCGGCGAAGAAGGAGACGGCCAGCCAGCCTCCGGAGCAGCCATGACCGCCGCGCTGCTGTCCGACGCCATGAAGTACCAGGGCGTGCCCTACAAGTGGGCCGGTCACCTGCCCAGCACCGGGTGGGACTGCTCCGGGGCGGTCGGCTACTGGCTCGGCCACGACCTGGGGTTCACCCTGCCGGGCGGCGTCCAGTGGTCGGCCAGCAGCCACGGCCCCGCCGCCGCGCAGTACAAGATCTGGCGGGGCGCGCAGACCACCAGCACGCCGGCGCCGGGTGACCTGTGCTGCTGGCTGACCCACATCGGCGTCTACGCAGGCAACGGCAACATGATCAGCGCGCTGTCCCCGTCGTTCGGGACGGCGATCACATCAGTGTCGGACGGGCCGAAGGGCGAGCCGCTGTCCTACCGCCGGGTGACCGGCGTGGCCGGGTCCGCCCCGGTGACCGGAGGCGGGGCCGGGTGCATCACGGCCATGGTGTTCGCCCCGGTGCTGCTGCTAGGCCACCTTGGGGGCCTTGGTCATCACCATCGGCGCCCTGATGTTCTTGTGGATGACGAGGACATGGAACGGCGGCAGCTCGTCCACGATGTCGGCGAGGGTCCGCCAGTCGCGGCCCATCGACTCGGCCACGGCCTTGATCATGTTCCGGTCGCGGGTGGGGAAGATGCAGCAGAACGTGGCCTGCCGGGTGGCGTGCTTTGAGACCCAGGCGGCGGCCTGGAAGCTGGTGATGACGCTGGTCTTGTCCCGGCGAGCCGTGATGAGCATGCGCTCAATATTGGGACCCAGGCGGAACATCCGCTGTGATGACAGCAGCTCGAACTCGTCCACGTAGAGTGTCCATCCGCCGGAATGGCGGGCGTAGGTGATGGCATCGCGCATCAGCTCCTGGAGCGCCAGGTCTTCCTGGTCGGTGCGGGCCTGGGCGCCGACGATCAGGTGCACCGGCCGGCCTTCGTCCAGGTCTTTCTGGACTTCCTTCGGGAACCGCTTGCGGGGCGGCAGGCCGGTGACCCGCACGTATCCGGACGCGGCCAGGGTCTCGTCCTCGCCCTTCGGGTCGAGCGCGAGGACCCACTTGCGCAGCTTCAGGGTGCCCACGGCCAGGGTGGACTTGCCCTCGCCGGTCGGGCCGACCAGGGCCCAGTGCTCGCCGGGCTTCCACGCGGGGGCCAGCGGGATGCGCTCCCCGTCCCGGTCCACCCTGCGGAGCTTGCCGGTGAGCCAGGGCAGGAACTCGCGCTCCCAGTCCAGGTAGACGACGTTGCGCCTCGGCCCGGCCGGCGGCGGGGCCGGGCGCGTCACCGGCATGGTCATGAGCCCAGCCTAGACGGCCATCACCCGCTCCTGGGCGGCGCGCACCGTGGCCTCCTCGGCCTGCATCGACGCCACCGGATCATCACCGGCCTGGGGGGACTCGAACAGGGACAGCAGCAGGTCATCCACCGTCTCCCCGAATTCGGCCTCGAACTCCCGTTCCCGTTCCAGGGCCTCGCGCATCTTGGGCCCGGCGACCTTGCACCAGCGGAGCATCAGCTCCCGCAACGGCTCCATCAGGAATGGCTGCATGTCGGGGTTGACCTGCATGGCGGTGACGATGACCGGCGGGCCGAGGAGGACGGCGATGGCCTCGGCGCCCTTGGTGGTCCGCGCGAACGGCTGGAGGATCCGGTCCACCGCGGTGCCCTTGACGGTGTCCTCGAGGATCGCCCCGGCCACCGGGGCCTGAATCTTCAGGAGCCTGGAGGTGGCGGGCAGCGGGCGGGCCATGCCGGCGAGGGCCCGCCACGCGGTGGCGATCAGGTCATCGACGGGGACGCGCGGGTGCTTCTTCTTCGGGCCGGCCTTCGCCTTGCCGCGGCCCTTGCGGAGCACGGCCAGGCCCTGGCCGCGCGGGGTGCGGATGTTCCGCGGCTTCCGCTCGGCGGTGTCCTCGGCCGGCGGGGGTCCCGGCTCGGCCAGGCCGCCGAAGTCGTCGTTGCCCGGCTCGGGGCCGTCGCCGTTCAGCGGGATGACGTTGCCGTCGTGGTGGGCGTCCCAGGCGTCGCGGATGTGCGGGGGGACGGGGCCGCGGGCGGGGACGTTCTCCAGGCCCTGCTCCCTGGCCCAGCGGCGGATGTCAGCATCGGTGGGCATCAGGAGATCTCCGTAATGGTCAGGGGGCACTTGTGGATCCGCCCGGTCAGGTTCAGCTCATCGAGCCGGGTCGCGGCCGCCTCGAGGGTGACGCGCAGCGAGCGGGCCTGCGGGCTGAGCGCGTAGCCGATCGACTCGAGGTGGCCCAGGCGCAGCTGCGCCGACTCGGCGGTCGCGGCCAGCTCCCGCGCCTCGGGCGGGAACATGCAGACGGGGCAGGAGTCGGAGCCGCGCTTGGAGAGCTCGGCGACGTGGCCGGGGTGGGTGAACGGCCTGCCCTGGGCGTCGATGACGATGCCGGGGCCGCACAGTTCCATGACCTGGCCCTTGTGGCCGCACTGGCAGGTCATGCGGCAGCGGATCTCCGCGGCCCGCTCGCACTGCCATTTGTACAGGGCGCCCTCGTACTCGGGTCCGTAGACGCCGCCGAGGAGGTGGCGGGGGCCGCCGGTCTCGTGGCCGTAGGGGTTGCACCTGCGGGTGGTGACGGCCGGGGCGGTGCTCATCACGGGTGGCCTCCGGGCGGCGGGGTGGTGAAGCGGGGCGCGACTGGCGGCGCGGTGGCGGCCTTGCGGGCCACGGCGGCCAGGTGGGCGTTCAGGGCCTTGTGCGCGGCCTGGGCGCGCAGCCACGCGGCCAGCGCGCCCAGCACGCCCACGACGCCGGGAATGAGGGCGGCCTCCAGGGGGGTCATCAGTGCCACCCCATGATCTTCTCGACGCGGCGGCGGGGCGGCTCGGGCGGCTTCTCTCGCAGCTCGGCGACGGCCTGCTTGAGGTTCCCGAGGTCGGCTTCGTGCTCCTGGCGCTTGGTCTCGGCGTCGCGGCGGGCCAGCTCCCGCTGCACTTCGGCGGCGACGGAGCCGGACTCGTCCAGGTGGTCTTCCGTGGTGGCGGTGGCGTCCTTGTGGGCGCCGCCGACGACCTTGGTGATGGCGGCCTCGATCCGGTCCACGGCGGCCTCGATCTTGCTGACGCGGCCCTCCAGCTCGGGCTGGTCCTCGGTGTCGTCATCCGCCATGGCGGGGCCTCCCCTTGATGTAGTCGCGCATGGACCGGCCCGGGTCCAGGAACCGGAGTGCCTTCTCCAGCGGCTCGCGGTGCTTGTCGATGAATGCCACGACCTCGGCCAGCCCGTCGTGAATATCATCGGTCCTGGCCTGCTGGACACCGACCTGCCTCAGCACCTCGTGCACCGTGGTGTCCAGGTGGTCGAGCCTGGCGGCGAGGGTGTCCAGGGTTTCGGGCGTAGTTTCTGTAGTTTCCGTAGCCACGGGGAAACTATAACGCGCCGGGGGCGGGGGCGTATGCTGGCCTGCATGGATGACGACACCCCGGTCAGCGGCCCCCTGGACAAGGTGTGGGCCGCGTTCGGCCTGGTCGCCGGGATCGCCCTGGTCTGGATGGCCGTCGATCTGCTGCGCCCCCGCCGTGAGGAGACCAGCGATGACGCACAGCCTGGCTGAGGCCCCCGCCGCGGGGCCGGGCATTGACCTGTCGGTCTTCGCGACCCTGTCGGCGCACCTGGGCAGCCTCGCGCAGGCTCTCCAGTCTGAGCAGCGGTACCGGGACCGGTGCCAGAACGCGATCCGCCTGGTCCCGCTGGTGCCCCAGCAGGCGGTGATTGCCGGGTCGGCGTTCACGATCACCGGGCCGCCGGACGTGATGGGCCCGCACACCGGGTACGTGATGGCCATCCAGCGGCTGGTGATCGGCGGCCTGGGGGTGGGATCGACGCCGGACTTCGCGAAGTTCTACCGCGGCCCCTCCACCGCCGCGGCGGTGTCCGACGTGAACGAGCTGGCGGCGGTGAACGGCAACACGCCGTTCTGGCATCCGGGCCGGACTGGGTGCATCATCCAGCAGGGCGACACGATCCTGGCCGCCGGGACGGGCCTGACGGCCACGGGCACGGTGACCCTGGCCGGGGAGGTCATCCTGATGGAAGAGTGGCTGCTCCCGCATTTCCTGATGTAGGGGATTCCCGTGGTGAGAATCCCGTGGGTCTTCCACGAGCAGGCAGGCGCGCGGCAGCCCCGCGGCATCCGCTACCGCAGGCCCGCGTCGGTGTCGCCGCTGGCGTTCACCCGGCAGCTGCAGGGCGTGCCGCTGACCGGCGGCCAGGCCCGCGGGGTGATCGGCGCGGGCGGCGGCGCGACTATCAGCATCGGACCGCAGGGCCTCGGGACGATCTGGTATCCGGTGATGTGCACGATCTCGACCACGACCGGCGCGCTCGACATCTCAACTTGCGCGGTGTACCTGGGCTCCCAGGCGCAGCAGAATCTTCAGGGCGGCCAGTCGTACGCGGGCGGCGGTGACGTGGTGGCCCTGTCGGTGTCCTCGATGACGGCGGGGGACCTGCTGATAGCGGTGTGGTCGGGCGGCAACCCGGGGGACATCGCGGTGATCAACATCACGGGCACGATGGACGCGCTCGCATATTAGCGCTATCGTGGTGGCATGGCAGACGACAATACTGATAGACCGGCTACGCTGAGCGTGCGGATCGGCCGCCCCGCGTATGAGCTGCTGCGCAAGGCGGCGTTCGAGGAACGCGAGCCGATGAGCGTGATCGTGAACCGGGCGATCATGCGCGAGCTTGGGATAATCGGCCCGAAGTGATCTCGCGGCGGGACCTGGGGAAGGCGGCGGCCATGGTCAGCATGAGGGGCACGGGCGGCAACCCGCCGCGCCGCCTTGACCAGCAGCGCGCCTACCCGCCGACCGGCGTCCAGCCCGGCTCGCTGACGAACATCTTCCGCGGCCGCCTGGTCATCGTCAAGGGCAAGGGACCGCCCGGATCGGGCCTGTATGTGTATGACTTGGCCGGGGAGCTCATCGCGTCGATAGCTGCGACCGGGGGCACGGGCCCGCTCGGCGGCACGGTGGTGCCAGGCCTGGTGTCCTACTCCCCAGCCGGGGAAACATTTGTCCAGATGTTCGGCAACGAGCTGCAATTCGGGTCCAGCAACCCGGCGTCATTCGTGGAGACCAGCGGCCTTATCTTTATGATCGACGCGACTACGGGCGCGGCCCGGCCACAGCTCCAGATCCAGTCCCCCAACGTGGGCGTGGCCGCCGACGCGATGTACGTCGGCCTCTACGGCGAATCCCACGACGGCACGCAGCTGCCGCAGCTGGTGATCGGCGCGGGCGCACTCAGCGCCATCACGTCCGCGGCGGTGGACATCCAGGGCACGGTGGCCATCACGACCGGATCGGGCACGGGCGGCCTGCTGACGGTGACGAACACGGCCGGGTCGGCCAGCAAGCCCGCCGTGCAGTGGAACGGCCTGAACTCGGGTGACGCGATCCTGGGCGTCGACGTGTCCGGTGACACGTTCAACCGGTTCAAGATCGACACGGGCGGCGTTCACCTGTGGGGCCCGGGCAATGCCACGCAGGACACCAACCTGTACCGCGGCGCGGCCAACACCCTGCAGACTGATGATTCGGTGGCCCTGTCGAATCAGAGCGTGTCGGCGGGCCTGGCGGGCGCGGTGCTGCTGTCCGGGGCGTCGGGCACCCTCCAGCTGGCCAACGCGTCCGGGCTGATCCGGAATGCGGCGGGCGCGGCCCCCGCCACCGTCCCGGGCCTGACGGTCAACGGCACAGCGTTCGCTAACCTGGCCACCGCGACGCTGCCCGCGAATGACGGCAACGTCGTCGGGGGGGTCTACCGGCTGGTCGCCGCGGGCAACGGCACGTGGGGCACCACCGAGCAGCTGACCCTCCAGATCGCGCTGGGCTCCACCGGGATCGGGTCCATCCAGATCGCCGCGGCCGCCTTCGCCTCCGGATCCAGCATCCGGTGGAACGCGACGGCGACGTTCGTAATCGCGTCGACAGGCAGCGGCGGGACGGTGGTCGGCCATCTCGACGGCAGCATGAACCTGACCGGCACGGCGCTTAACCCGGGCGTGGCAGCCAGCAACACGCTGCCTTTCAACTGCGGGCAGACCACCGCCGCGGCTTTCAGCACGATCGCCGCCCAGACATTGAATATCCAGGCCGAGTGGGCCGGGACAGTCGGAACCCCGAGCATTACCAGCCAGTATTACTACCTTGAGAGGGTCGCCTGAAATGGATGGCATCGGAATCCTGAGCCTGCTGGAAAGCGGCGCGCACGCCGCGATCTGGGGGGCGATCCTGACCGGCATAATCGGCCTGACCATGGTGGGGCTGCTGACGGCGGTGCTGGTCCTGCTCCTGGACGTGCGCCGCCGCCTGGAGGTCGGCGCCGTCGTCCGCCTCGCCCCGCCCCCGCCGCCGGGTGTCTCATCCGAGTTCTATCCCCCGCCGTGGATCAACGAGAAGAGGCCAGCAGCATGAGGACCATGTATGACGCCATCGGCCAGAACGCCGCCGCGATCCCCCCGGACGCCGACCTGGTCGCCGGTTATGCCCAGGGCGGATTCGCCTGGGATCAGGCCGACTGGGCCCGGTTCCCGCACGCCGCCCACGTCCGCATCGCCACCCTCACGATCGACTACCGGAACACCTCGGTCGTTGACTCGGAGATGGGCGCGCTGTCCCCGGCGCAGTGCCGGAAGTTCATCACCGACCGGGATGCCTTCCGGCCGCACACGGCGACGGTATACCGGGACTGGGCGGGCCTGCCGCAGCTGCTGAGAGCATGCGCGGGCTTGTCCTATGACCTGTGGCTGGCCTGGTGGATCCAGCACCCGCCGACCCCGGACGAGATCGCTAAGGTCCGCGCGGTGCTGCCCGCCGGGGTGGAGCTGGTCGCGTGGCAGTGGGCGAACCGCGGCGCGTTCGACGTGTCCTCGGTCCTCGATGACGACTGGCACCCGGCGCCGCGGCCGTGACCACGCATCCGAAGAGGTCCTCGGCCAAGCCCAGGCGCCCGCACCGCCTCCCGAACGGCCTATCCGCGGGCCAGGCCCGGGCGGCCGGGGTAGTGCTATGCGCCGGCGCCAGGGGCGTCACCGAGGCGCGGTCGTTCCTGATGCTGGCTGGCCTGATCCCTGACCCGCTGGTCAGCAACAACCACCTGGGCGCGACCGGCTGCGCCCCGATGATAGGGAAGCTATGAGAGCTACTAGAGCTATGACATTCGCCGCGCGGGCCGCCATCGGCATGGTGGCGCTGGCCGGCCTGGCGCTGACAATGGTGTCCCCGGCCAACGCGACCGCCCAGCGATTCCGCTGTCCCGCCCATTCCATCTGTACCTATGTCGGCTGGCACCTGAACCGGGCACCGCTGAACCTGCCGGTGCCCGGCGCCATCGAGCCTGACTCGGTGTTCAGCATGTACGACGCGCGTGTGCCGCAGCTGGCCGGGTCGGTCCGCAACGCGCACAACGAGGGCGACCTGTGGGCCTACGACGTGCACGGCAACAAGCATGTGTGCACCGAGGCGGGCCGGTGGCTGTCGCTGCGGCACCAGTTCGGGAAGGGCTACCTGCTCACCCCCGGCCAGTCGCACGGCTGCACCGAACGGCACCCGCACTTCGGGCCGGACCTGCCGCTGACCCCCGGCGGCCTGGGCGGGCTCAACCCCGGCGGCTGCAACCACTCCGACACGGTGATGGAGACCTGCCTGCCGGTGGGTCCCCTCGGGAGGCGATCATGATCACGATCCCCGGATGGCTGGCGTTCATCCCGCTGGCCACCTTCCTGGCCGGACTGGGCTGCTGCTGGCTGCTGATCCGGCCGGGGCACCGCGGTCTGGACCTGGCCTACGACGAGGGCCGCCGCGACGGGCGGGCCGCGGCTGTCCTCGAGGAGGGGGCGGCGCCCTGGTGCCGGAACTGCGGGACCTGGATGCACTACACCAGCGAGTGCCCCGAGGTCGGTGACGGCCAGCTGGAGCCCCTGGTGCCGCTGGTCGATGAGGACACGAGGCTGCCCGACGCGGACACGCTCACCAGGATGTATGCCGAGCTCGGAGGGAGCGATGACCTGCTCGAAGATCCCCTACCCGTCGAAGGCCAAGGCGACGCGGGCCGCGGCGCAGCTGAACCGGAAGAAGTTCAGCGGCTGGCGGGGACGCCCGTTCGTCCGGCCCTACCTCTGCCCGGAGTGCAGCTCCAGCCCCGCGGTCTGGCATATGACCAGGAGCAAGCCCCTGCGACGAGGCTGACACCCGCCCAGCGGCGCCGGGATAAGCACAAGCGGCGCGGAGCCTACACCGATCCGGAGGACACGGCCTGGGACCTCTCCGAGGGCGCCGAGCGGGTCTCGACCATCGCCGAGCTAGCCCAGCGCGCCGAGTTCGGGGTGTGGGAGACGGAGCTGGCCGGCCAGATCGCCTCGGCCTGGGACTGGTTCGATGAGACATTCGCTACCGGACAGTTCACGGCTATCCGGTAACCCACGGCAAACCCTAGGCAATTTACAGTTACTATTCCCTAGTTTGGGGGATGACAATGGCCTATCCATGCCTCGATTGCTCCATCGACACCGTGCCCCTGGGGGGCGGTCGCGAGTATTACGAGGTGTGGGATGTACTCTGGCACCGG
>Ga0316215_1000056_pt1:0-10000 | contig 18517 bp, 7 predicted proteins | sample NRE5metagenome_FD_207796 | JGI IMG/M metagenome (GOLD analysis project Ga0316215, IMG submission 207796) | Spruce roots microbial communities from Maridalen valley, Oslo, Norway - NRE5 | ecosystem: Host-associated > Plants > Roots > Unclassified | place: Norway: Oslo | collected 2017-09-15
CGAAGTAACCTCTACCCTTTATACCTTGAAAGCAGGCAAACGCCTCTAAAGACTTATAAAGAAGTAAAGACGAAAGACTTATAAAGACTTAACTTAAACGAAGTATACGGACTTGAAGTATCTCCACACTTCGAAAGGTCCTTACCTAACCTAAACGAAGTATACGGAAAGACTTAAACGAAGTATCTCCAGAAAAGAGGAAAGACTTAATATGGATACTCCTGAAGTATCTCTGGAAAAGACTTAATGAAGTATCTCCTGGCCTGGAAAGAATTAATGATCTGATGGGGGGGCGGCCCATCCTGGGTTTACTCTACTCAGCCCGAAGTCAATAGCAGGCACAAAAATACCATTAAAGTGACATGAAAATTCACTGCAGAAAGAATCTGGGGTCCGGAAGCGCATTCCTATATGACTCTACATCCTTAATAACCGAAAGGGGATGTTCCGCTTTGAAAGGCGGATTCTACGACAACACGCTGCTGTCGGTAGGAGTTTATATACCAGGCCAGGTACATGGAGGTTTAGAGGGCTGGGATCATCAAAAGGAATGCTGAAAGAATGAATGATGATTGGAACTCATAAGGAATGTTCGTTCCCATTCCGAACCATGTTAATTAGCTCTATTCCCAATTCGCTGTTCCCATTCTGCCTGCTGTTCCTATGCACTCGCTCGACTATGGAGCTGTTCCTATGCACCCGCTCGACTTAGCCAGTTAGTGAGCTGTTCCTGTGCACTCGCTACAGAAGGGAGAGGTCATTTATGCGACCTTCTCGACCGGAGGTCATTCTGGTTCGACGGGGTCAAAATAGCAGGTTTCTCACCCCCAAAAGCTATGACCTGGCTCCTTTACCTAATATCAGTCCTGTTCAGTAAATACCTAATATCAGTCCTGTTCGGTAAACCAACCCTGCATCTGGAGGTTATGCAAGCGCTTCTGGTTCAACTGGAGCTGGAATTGGAATAGGCTCGGGTCCAACTAATTCTGAATCTGTAACCTTGCGGGCGGTGGAGATCTATTTATAAGGAAGGGGACTAAAGTGCCGGAATAACACACTTAGATGGCCGCCCACTGGAAACACTCTTTTTTACCTGATAATATGATAACCTACCTCCAACAGCGACGGAAAGTGACATTTTATTTTGGAATAATGCCATTTGAAGACGTTTCGAACGACTAGGGGGAATGTCCGGCTGGACTCGCTAGTCTTGCTGCAATTGCTGGCTGGTGGGCAGAAGAAGGCTAGCTGGCTGACCTAGCTGGGATCAATTATTTGATCGCTGGCTGGGCTGGGCTGGGGCCTAGTCAATAGCTGCTCAATTCGTTCATTTATGATTAATTGAACAATCACATTCATTCTGGATCGCGCATCTCAGAAGGTGAGTTACACTTATTCTAAGACGTACGTGGTTCGCTTGCTTCCAATGGGCATGTGGGTGTTCCGATGAGGCGTGCTCCGTCTTTGATGAGAAGAAGATCTTAGGCGGCGGGCAGGTTAGGTCAAAACCTCTGCAAAGGCCATTTTAGCTTGCTTTAGCCCCACTTTCAACCTTGATCAGGGGTTGTGTTTCCGCCTCAGGCTCGAAAGGCAATTTTAGTAGCTAGGTGCGTTCACAATAAATGGATACGGTGTGACACTTTCCATGGAGGGTATAACTGGATAAAGACGAAACGCTTGCTAACGAGGTTTGTTTCACGTAACTATTTTGGGACGAAGAACTGGTCAATTTGAGAGCGAAAAGGTCCAAATAAGTTCTAAATTCAACACCTTGGTACCCGGTCATTGTCAAAGTGGAAAGGTGGCATATCAGGATGATAGAGAGTGACGTGAAACAGATGGTCAATTTGATGATATCTGGTCCTCCCTGAAACAAGCGAGTGACCGGGCTTTGACTCTTGAATGAATAAATTGAGAGGTGGCGGACGAGGCAACGAACGAACTGTGGCAGCTATGCTGCTTTTGCAATTGATTGACGGCCAACATATTTATTTGGTGGAGCAACTTGTCCAGAGGACGATAGCCAACATCATTTCACTCGTTCCTTCTCCCTTTCCTGCTTATTGAACCCTCCTTCCTGCTTCGAACTTGACTGCCTTCCGAACGACTTCCCTCCGATGAATAACTTTACGGCTTCTGAGACTCTCCCTTTAATTTATTGAACCTTCCTCGCCCTTCTTGGGTCGGGCGAGCCATCCTTCCTTCCGACGAAGACGAAGACCTTGGCAGAACGCTTCCTCGACAAACCCGAGCACCAAACGGGCCATCCGAACGATTGCCATCCCCACCGACCGGGCCATCAACGCACAAACCTGCCTGGCCACAGAACAGCGCACCTGTCACCAACACGGCACACCTTTCACCCCGACAAACCCTGCCTTGCCATCGAATCCTACTTACACCCTTAGAATCTGAGAACCACTAAACACAGAGCCATCGACCCAAGCAATCTATCCAGGCCAACGAACTAGAGAACCTGCCAAGCCAAGCCTGAGAACCAAACTACCACCATCGAACCACAACCGAATACCTATCGTTACAACGATACCGTGCTTATATTTATTTGCTTTCTTATACACGATAATACTTAACTAGCGAACTACCTGAACATAAAGGAAGGGGACTAAAGTTAGGGAGAAAAAGGAACAGGGACGCTTAGCTATTCAATAGTAGGATTAGACCTTCTCTTTCTTATACGTAAATACTGTGACAAAGCACAGGCACGCTGGCGCTGAAACAAACAAATTGCGGGCGGGCAGAAAAATTGAGAAGGAAAGGGAAGAAAGACTGTGACGGGAGAAAACGATTATATGGCCATTTGAGCACCCTGGAAACACTATTTTAGACTTTATATAAGGAATACCCCAACTGAACAGAGAAAGTGACATTGACTTTCAGAATAATGGCGTTTTACGGCGTTTCACACAGCTTGGTTCGCGGGGTTAGGGTGAAAATAAGTATCGCTTAATCAGTCAAGAGGTAGGTAAGGTTGCTTGCACTATTGATTGTTCCAAGATTGCTTGCCCTATTGTTTTTTCCATTGCTTGGGGGTAGGGGAGACGAGGTTCAGTTCCCACAGCTTAGTTCGGGTTAGACTGATTGTTCTTGGACCATTGGTTAGCGAGACGTAGTGGACGGTGAGATTGCTTCACTCCGACCGATAGGGAGGGGCTAATGGTTCAGTGAATCTAGAGGTAGGCAGATAAGGTTGCTTGGCTTTGGCTCAGGTTAGATTGGTTAGATGGTGAAATTAGTTTCCGATGATTTATTACAGGGTGATAACCTAGATTCGGTGATCTATTGTTTTAGATAGCTCTGGGTGTGAGTAGCTAGCGATAGAAGGTTCTTGCCCGTGAAGTAGCAAGCGAGGGAGTACCAGCCCAAGAAAGAACTAGCAAGCAAGGGAAGTTCTGAAGCAAGGGAGTACCAGCCTAAAGTTTGATTAGGGATGACCACCTTATAATGTATCATAGGCAGTAGAATCAGTAAAGAGGTAGGGTTCAGCATTAACCGGACTATTGATCGGTAAAAGGTTATCAGCCCACGAACTATCACAAGGTGAGGATCCAGCGCAATAGCAGCACGAGGTCGGGGTAAGAGGGGGTAAGAGATCAACCTGCCTGAACGTAAGAGATCAACCTGCCGGAACTATGGCTTGTAGGTTGACGAGCCCATGAGCAGCACGGCACGAGGGATGCAGCCAGCACAGTCTAAGTATAAGTCTAAGTCTCAATGACTAGCTTCGCTTCACCTTGAGATGGCTACACCTTGCTTTGCTTGGTGAACGAGGTCCAATAACTATTTCCTTTGCTGGAAGGTCCGATAACTATTCCCTTTTCCCTATTCTAGATCCTTTTTCCCCATGATTTAGACGGGGTGTTCTCGCCTAAGCGGTGTGGGCCATGAATCGATCTATCGTATCATTGTTCGGGAGTGGGCGATCTATCGTATCATTGTTCGGGGGTGGGCCCGCCTTCTGACCTGCCTTCTGACCTGCCTTCTGACTTGCCATCTGGGTGTTAAGAGGAAGGGGTGTCTCAAGACCTGCCTTCCTTCCTTTACTTTGGTTGGCTCACTTTCTACTTACTCTGAACTAGCTTTATTACTATTCATTAGGTAAGGAACTATTTACACCCACGAGGAGGGATTGGAAAGCTTCCGATAAAGCTTTCTTTCCTGACCTTACCGGTCAAGCACTTGCCTTACCTTAATATTCATTGACTCATATATAATCTACTAGTATATTTATTATATGTAACAAAGAACTGACAAGCTTTAGAATATGATATTAGGGGCTAGTTATGCTGCTAGCTCTGTATATCACTCACAAACATATTTATATGCATCATCCACTGGACCCACTTTATCCACTTATGATACACCTACCCTTCCTTGAATAATGGGTATGCTTATTACTTTAATGCTCCCCATTATGCCTTACAGTATGGGTATGTTCGGAAGCTCTATAAGCAGTATATGTAGAGGAATTGCATCTTGTGTACTAAATAGATAAGTATTTATATACCTTTGAATATGGGTATGCTTATGGCTTTGATGCTCTTGGTGGTTATGGGTATGGAACAGAGCGAAGGGAAGCTGCGGGGTATGAGTCTTTATCTGGATCTTTACGGTCAACAGGATCAACGTATGCTTCTTAACCACCTGGACCTGGTCCTGCTACTGTAGCATCTATAGAAAGGGCTGCTAGCTATTAAAGGGGTATGGATATGGGTATGCAAGGGATACTATCGAAGCTACTGGTGTTGGATCGGGCTATGCATCTATATATGCTTATGGGTCAACCATAGGATCTGCTAATGATCTCCTTTATCATTTAGTCACTAAGTAAGCCCATTGGTTCCCGAATTTACCAAGTAAATCCAGCCCTAACCCCAGCCTATTCAGTAGCCAACAACCCAACTAAGGAGAAGATATAAGGTATTTCCTCTATCTATAGGGATACCCCTAAAAGAGTACGAACATATATCTATGGAACTTGAAAGGTAGAACCTAGCGAACACCTCTAAGTTCTGGAAAGAAAGATCCTGGTCAACCCACCCGCAGACAGTGCTACAATGGATTTCGGGGTCAAGTGGAAATGAAACGCCTTGCCCATAGCCATTTGAAGCGATTAAAGTACTCCAGCCTATTGGGTCAAATCAAACGGGTCGGGCCCCGCAACGCAATGTCCTCCCACGAAGCTGTGACGATGCTCCTCCCCCACTGATTGGATGTGCTAGATTGATTGGATGTAATTTAGATTACAGTCGCTTTCCCCAGATAAAGAAGGAGAAAGTGATTCTTAGCCCTAAGCTTTGCTTTGGTAAGGTCATCACTCTTTGCTTGCTCGATAGCGGAACTTAAATGCATAATTACATATATAATTGAAGCGATGGCTTACCAAGTAAGTTAGGTGAGGAAGTAGCTCACCTGAAGAATGAAGGTGAGGAGGGAACTAGCTCGACCAACGGGAGAGGAAGCGCCACCCTAGCGACGGTGCGATGGTTTTGGTTAAGGGAAATTGGCTTTTCTGTTCTGCGATGGTGCGATGGTCCAACTGCGATGGTTTTACGGAGGGGAAAGAACGTTTCTGTTCATACAACTGCGATGCTTTGACCGAGTCTATTTGAGCGGTTCTGCGATGGTCCAACTGCGACGGTTTTTGTTAAGGGAAATTGGCTTGTCTGTGCAGACAACTGCGATGCTTTTACCGAGGATGCGCAAGCACGCTCGACAGGTGAGGGAGAGGAGATTTGAGCGTTCATACAACTGCGATGGTGCGATGGTTTTACCGAGGGAAAAAGAACGTTTCTGTTCATACCACTGCGATGGCCAACTGCGATGCTTTTACGGAGGGGAAAGAACGTTTCTGTTCATACCACTGCGATGGTCTTTTAGAGGGGCAAGGTCAAGGTCAAGCTCAAGGTAAAGGTAAAGGGTTGTAGTTGAGGTGACACCTTAGTAAAGGTCAAGGTCAAGGTCAATGGAGGGTAGGTTTATCAAGGGTATTAGGCCTACCACTAGGAGAAATACTGACTCTGCTCCTACGTATGGATACCCATCAGCAGCAAAGGCATAGGCAGCTAAGGTAGTAAAAGCAGCATTTCTCCCAATTTTATAGCCTTTTTTGGTGGGGGTGGGGCCCATTTAACCAGATATAGATACAGATCCAGTAGCTGAAGTTGACCGGGTTGTTCGAGAGTAGCATCTCACAGATGTAGGCCCAATCTCTCAATCAATCAATCAATGGCTAACTTGGATCACCACACATCTTCTACCCTGCCAAGTATCTATCCGTTTATTCATCATAGGCTCAAATAGAAGTACAGGCTGTGTTTCGATGAGCCTAATCAAACGAGCTCGGATGCTTAAGCAATAGGAACTTTCATTTCTGAGTCACCTGGTCACCTGAATCAACGAGTTAAATTGTAGCTCCTGTATTATACGCTACCTTGACCTCCGCCTAGGCCCCTTCATAATAGTTGCTATAGCATTTGTCAAAACACTACTTATTATAATGTCCGGAAATGTCTTAAGGTATGCTGCTGGTGAAATCGGGTCCACATCTGGCTTTCGAATTCACTTTCGAATTGGCTACGCAACTTCACCTGGTTCCTGCTTCTGCGGACTCAACCTCGTCGTACTTAGCTCAGTAAAATGCAACTGCGTCTGGATAAACTTCACCTGGAACTGCTGGGGACTCCGTAGGTTCTGCACCTATATTTACACCTAGAGAGAGAGTTATAAAGGCATTGGAAATACAACCGGTTTCATTCCAACTCTTGCGAGCACATATTTCGGAAGAGACAGTGTGTAAGCCCAGCTATTGGCTTATATGTCGCTTAAGTTAACCAATTTATATTTACAGATGCATTAAGGTGCCGTAGATGCTCTTATCGTTCAAATAAACCATTCATATCCACGGGTACATTAGGTCCGAAGATGCTCATGGTGTTTACCATTATTCTAAGGCACAATAGACGGCGCAATAGACCTTTCCCTATTGTATCCATATATTCAGAGAAGCATCCTTTCCAATTCGTTCGAGTGCAAGAACCCATAGATTCACCACTTAGTCTATATAAGTTCCCGTAACTATAAAAAACATGGGCAGAGGGGCAGAGGTCAAGACGGCGGAAACCCCAATTTCAATTTTCATAGTCTTGTGCGAAGTTACCATAGTTTAAGTTATTTTCTCCATATACACTTATTATTGGTTCATAGCTTAAGTAGCGTTGGCCCCTGTCAAGATAAGAATAGGGCGGTTGCCCGGTAGGCGGCTATGGCTACATGCCTTAGAAAGTAGTGCACAATGTTCTAGCAACAGTTTGAATCACATATTGAATGGATCATTACTGACCCATCGCCAGATCGAGACTCCGCAGGGGCATAGGTGAGAATGTCCGGTGTAGCGTTGACTTATTATTGCCCAGCCTATGGACACTGCACTTCTGATTTTCTCTGGTGTATAATTAGGAGGAAGCGGGTAGGTCGATTGTCGATGCACTCTTTGTACGGGCGGAACCAGAGAACGCGCTATCAGGAGTGATCTTACTAAGCAAAATGATAGTTTACGTCTTCTGCTACTCATTTAATATCCTGCGACAACATGGGATCCAAATCCACCCGTTACATAACATCCCGTTAGCGGATCCAGCCGTTAGCTTTGAACCAGCAAATTGCTTCGTAGCATTCTCTCCTGTCCCTACTTTTTGCACATTCCTATGCTTTCTTGCGCTAGAACCAGCTTCTCTTCACTCAGATCCAAATCCAGTTCCTTCCGTTTGAGAGCTCAAAGCATCTCTTCCAGATTGATAGCAAGATCTCATAATTGTACCGGACCCATTGAAGCAGCACCTGCATTAGAAGTAAAGGAACTAGTCACACCAGTAACAATAGAAGCACCCACGGAGGTAGAGGCAAAGGCAAAGGAGCAAGCAGCCATTGATTTCGTTGACCCAGTGTCATAAGCAGGTTCACCCGACACGGATCGAGATGGCGAAACTAAAGCAGAAGATCCTCTAGTGAAAAAGGCCAGCGACTTTATCATCAGTAGAGGTTGCATTTGATCGAGCAGAAGCAGAGGCATTTCATTGAAGTTACCCAATTCCAGCTGCTATAGAGGCATTATCTCTTCGCTCAGGTCCAGATTCACCAGCAGCAGAAAAGCACGCAGCTATAGGGGCAGCGTTCCTTCACTTTGATTCTAGGTCTCCGACTTTAGACCCTCCATTTATTGCAGAGTTTCTTCCTTCTTTAGTCCCACCACCGGAAACAGAGGCAATTGATTGGTTGAAAACAGGAGCAAAGCCGCTTTACCAAATTCGGAGGGGAAGGAGCCAAGCTCGCATCCTTTCCAGAGCTCCTTTGTAGAAGCATCCGTAGCAAAGGCATAGGCCATAGAGGTTTCCCCAACATATGATCATCCAGATTGAACACTAACATCCTCACCCATTTACCACCTGGGTTAACCCGTCTCGGAGGCTTAAGCACCTTGACTGGCAGAAAAGCTTGAAGCATACCTTCTTCGTTTCTTCGTTCGGATCCAAGCCTAGTGGGAGATCGAGTTTACCTCATTCCCCCAGTGCAAATTGGAGACTCATTAGTTGAGTTCGAGCAGCATCATAGGTGGTAGTCGCATAGGTGGAGGGAGTCATATATTCATTTAAAAAGGCAAAGGCTTATGTAGCAGGCGACAAGAAAAGAGGATTCGATTGACTTAACAACAGCGGAGACGGGTGGATCGATCCCAGCATCCCCTTTTTTTCTATAACCAGGTCGAGATTGAGCCCAGCATAAGTTACAAGGGCAAAGGTGGAGTAAAAGGTAGGGGTTTTGCCATTTATGGAGATCTTCTTAGAAAAGCAGGTCCAGGTGCGGATAAAGAGATATAATAAAAGGTAGAGTCTGTTCGAGATTCTCCGGCAGTGGTTTCATCCATCCGTTGACTCAGAAGCGATTAACTGGGTTGAACTAGAACCAACATCAGAAGTAAAAGCAGCAGTTTAGGCGAATGAAGTTGTTTAAGATGTATTCACAACAAGTAGTTCAAGAGCTTATTCCAGCGTTTGATCTATAGCCAGTAAATGTGCCAGTGCTAGCCCCAGCCATAATATCGCTAAGTATATTTTCCAATCCCAGCTCCTTTTTACCTTGTTACAGATCCGGTTCCAGCTCTAGGTGTTCCATATCGAGATCGAGAGACAGAACTACCAATGGCAGAAGCACTAGTGTATCCAGCTGCTGCTTCCCACTCTAAGGACCAACCCAGTTCTTCCCGGTTTCAAGCCCAATAGCTTCCACCACAATGTATCTAGCAATTGCTGATCACCCAATGGCTGGCTCTCATGTTCGGGTAATTCACTGGGTCAATAGGATCTGGGATAGAAAGGATTGCTATTAACTAACTTTTGATTGCTATTCCCGCTCCAGTGGAGATTGCTTGCTTTCTCGATGGGAATTGGTAATCGCACATATGAGACTTCTTGCTTAACGTAAGGCTTGCTGCTACCTTAGCACAAGCGCTAAGCGATAATAATACCTTCCCTAAGCCTTAAAAAACGGGGCTAAACTGACAAACCTACCTCTTTCTACGAGCGCTGGAACTTGAGTACCGAAACTGAACTACTGGTTTTTCTTCGAGTGCTGGCTCTCTTAGGTGACGCCTACCCGCTACCTGCAATATTATTTAATGCTCTCCTTCCTGAGATCACGCAAGAGAGAACTTATGACTTCGCGGATGGAGAGGGATTCGAACCCCCGGTATTCCTATCAATACTTCGGTTTTCAAGACCGACTCTTTAAACCGCTCAGACATCCATCCCCTTCGCGCTTCGCCCGCCCTATCTATCCGCGCGCTGGCAGGTAGGGGCTTATCTATGTGATTCGGTACGCTTTGCTTGCGCCTATCGGCGGACTCTATTGCCTGCCGGTTAGCGAAACTTTTCCGGTAGTACGAATCGCTACGCTTCGCTTGTTTCTATATGATAATATGCACCTT
>Ga0316215_1000056_pt1:17500-18517 | contig 18517 bp, 7 predicted proteins | sample NRE5metagenome_FD_207796 | JGI IMG/M metagenome (GOLD analysis project Ga0316215, IMG submission 207796) | Spruce roots microbial communities from Maridalen valley, Oslo, Norway - NRE5 | ecosystem: Host-associated > Plants > Roots > Unclassified | place: Norway: Oslo | collected...
CGGCTGGGATGCTCGATCTCTAACTGGCTTAGAAACAGGAACATGCTATGGCTCCGCTGTTGGGATGGATACTAGCGCGGGTACTGGCTTTCGAACGGACTCTGCTACTAGGACTAGGAATTGGCTGCGGAAGCACTATTATTGAACTTAATAAATGATCAGAGTTGTATAGTAATGCACAGCAACGACCTGCCCCATGCATAAGGGATTATCCTACTCAGGGGCCAAGAACAGCAATGACAGAAAACTAATTATGAGGAGCCTAGATAAGTGCCGGGGGTAATAAGGTGCCTAGATAAGTGCCTGGAGGAGCCATACTTATTATCTAGTCTAGAAGTAGGTAGACTTACCTAAGAACAGAACGAATGAATTGCCGGAGAGAGAAATACGGCTGGAAAGAAAGAATCGTTAGCCAAGAAGAAAACAATAAGGAGCGTGATGTCAGCATAGATAGCATGATAGAAGGAAGAAAATAGGGTACCTTACCTGAGCTAGATTGAGGGAAGAATCTAATATAGTATTATTGATATAATATTCTTACTTACTTCCGGCCCCTCAAAGAGTTAGAAGGGCCTTCTGGTTATCTAGGATTGTTCAGACACATCTTACTGAAATGAAAGGACCAGGCCAGACCGGCCTTTAAAAGCATGCCTTACTGGAATTAATTCAATCTTCTTCAAACCGCCTAGCTGGAAGTACCCAAACCATGAAAGGAGAAGCAGAAGACCTTGCTTCTTTCACGCCCCAGCCAGCAGACACAAAGGAACGAAGAAGGTGAGATTCCACTTTGTCTATTTTAGCCTAACTTTATTACGCCTTAAAAGACTATAAGGTGAGATTCCACTTCGCTAAAGACTATAGAACATTCAGAGGCTTTCAAGTCCAGGCCTGACTTTTTCAAGCCAAGGAAGGGCAAGGAGATAAGGAGGGAGAACCTGGCATTGGAATGACTTACAGATAGGGTGTTGTGTCTTCCCGGTTATGGACTATCTCTAGTTACCGACATTATTATATTAT
>Ga0316215_1000057_pt1 | contig 18468 bp, 14 predicted proteins | sample NRE5metagenome_FD_207796 | JGI IMG/M metagenome (GOLD analysis project Ga0316215, IMG submission 207796) | Spruce roots microbial communities from Maridalen valley, Oslo, Norway - NRE5 | ecosystem: Host-associated > Plants > Roots > Unclassified | place: Norway: Oslo | collected 2017-09-15
GAGGCGTATTCGCCTGTCACTACGCTTAGGCACAATCGCTCACACATAACTGGTAACAATGGACAACACGCACCACGAGACGTATTCTCCACCAGGAACCGGGCTTCTTCAATAATACATACATGCCTGAGATCAAACGTACCTGGGATTACCCTACCTAATTAGCCCGCATAGCCCCTTGGGGGAGTCATTATAGCCCATTAGTCCAGCGGATTAGTACATGTTACTCTAAGTTTGGTACATTTGTATGTGTTCCCAGATAATAGGAGTGTTCCCACTTTCGAGTCGTAAGCATTTGTCGTTATGAAAGCGCTCAGCCGGGGGTTGATAGGTCGAGGGAAGGGGAGTAAGTACATGCAGAAGTTTAGAAATAAGCTGTCTGTCTCTTAGTAAGTCAAATGTTGCTTTTTATCCTATTCTTTCCCTTCTGCTGCTGGTCATTATAGCTATAGCTACAACTATAGTTGCAATCTTATGGAATGAAAACGCGAGTCAAACAGGGACTATAACTGCGATTGAATCATCTATGTCAGCGGGAATAGATGGAGCACTTTTGTACCTGTGGATCTATCATGCCAATGTAGTAGTGAAAACCTATGGGTTCTCATTACCAAGTAAAGTGTTCCCGACATCGAGAAGCATAGCATAAGAGATGAAAAGGAAGGATGGAAAGCAGTCAGGGAGGGATTTACCAAGTACCACATCACTAGGTGGGTGGGGGTATATCATAGGAGAAGGAAGGATAGGGGCTAGACCGAACTACCTTCTTTCTACGTATATGGTTGGAAAAAAGGAGGGGTTTTAACCTGGGACTGGTAGGTCATGCGGTTTGAACCTGGACTCTATCTAGGCCAAAGAAGAATGCTTCAGAGATTGTTAGTTCCATTCCACGTTCTCGTTTTGCTTTTGTCTGTTCCTTAGCCAACTAGTTAAAGCTCTGCATGTAAAGTTTCACACGGTTGGTGCAACATCAGAAGGTTCACTCACCGGTTTTAGCTTCACCGGATTGAAGTTAAGCACCGATCGAAGACTAGCTCGGATTCAATGCAATACCAGTTATTCCTTACCTACCCACCTAATTCTAGTTCATCTTTTGAGTCATTCTTAGTCCTGCATTCCCCAAAATTCCAATTTACCAATTAGGGTTTTGCCATATTGGAATTACCTACCGCTACTATAGTGGAGGTTCACTAAACGAGGATTTAGAAACACCTACTGAACAAGGATGGATTTCTCAGCGGGAGCTAGCTCTAAGTATGTATGTATGGTTCTCCAGTTTCAGCTTCGACTGATGGAAGTTGACTAGTTCCAGCAGCATTGCCTTAGGTTCACTCACCTCGGAAAAAAGCATTCCGATTCTGCTTCCGCTTCTGATCCCGCTTTTAGTTAATGTTTCTAAAGTGGATACTTCTAAGGGAATCCCGAGACCTACCTTACGAAGCACCCGGGGAAGACTAAAGTACAACTCATCCTAATAACTCCGTTATAGCGCCATCGGGAGCCTTACGTATAAAGTACTTCCACTTGGTTCTGGGCGCTGTAGCCCAGGGGTTGCTCTCGAGAGAAGTAATACTGAAGAAGTGCCGTGAGCTCTTCCCCGAAGCATCCTTCCTGATTGCATAAATCCAAATCGACAGAAGCATAAGCAGTTGACTCAGTAGCTGAACCGGTTGGAGTAAAAGCAGCTGTTGATGTCTGTCTATTAAGCATAAGATTTAGCTTATCCAGCATAAGTAGCATAACTAGTTGGAGTACCAGTTCCAGGTCCAGCAGCATAGACGACAGAAGCGGATCAAGTCTTGGATTAAGCAGTGGATTAATCCATTAATGCGGCACCTCTAAAAGCACCTATAGAGGTGGGAGCAGTGGACTCTGTTGATCCAGCCAGTAGAACCCCATAAGATTAAGCACCACCCATCAACCCACCTGCTTCACCAACCTATATTTACCCCCTTACCCCACTTACTTATCACCCATTCAGCCAGGAACACCTTCGTACGGGAGGCATGCTAGTCACCCCTTACCCAACATCGAAGAACTAAGAGCGTTTCCAATACCGGAAGCAGCTCCCGCTAAAGCAATTGTAGCTGCTCCAGCACCTATTAATTTCGCACCTTCCAGCATATCGAGAAGGTTTCTGTCTTGTCAGTTCTTTTCTCCCCATAGTCTTTCTCTTCGGATTTGGTGTTGATTTGTTGATTTGGTCGGATTTCGTCGTTCGTTTTATCATTTCACGTCTCGATCTCGATCGAACTCTCATCCAATTCACTCTGCGTAGATTGACTGAACGCAGAAACCCTGGAACTGGCAGGCGATCGTGTGGGAACACATGATTCATCATTACTCATGTCAGCATTCTCACTTCTGATATCTCCAGGTCCCTTTTTAGAAACCATTCTTGATACCACCAAGCCTTCTCGGATCGGTTCTACGAGAAAAGCTTTTTTCGTATCGGCGGTGCAGGGGACAAATTGATCACTCACTTAAAAGTGAAAACCTTCGCGTAGCTTACTCAGGTAAGTGATAACCTGACCTTCGCCGAGGAAATAAGTGGCTGCTATTATATATGTAATTATTGCATTGAAGACCAGATAGGACCAGAAAGGAAGGTAGGACCAGTCAGCGTCACAGCGTCACCTTTACTTTCTCCTCCCACCCATCTTTCCTTATTGGCTATCCCACCCAACCTTTTCATATTCTAATTGCCCACCCAACCCTTAAAGATACTTGCACCCCACCCTTGCCCTTAGTAGTAACCCGAGTATGCCTTGTTCTATGTAGTATGGGGTTAATAAGTATATGAGTAGGTATGCTCCTCTCTAATAGTTCATTAGTAGGTATGCATCTCTATTAGCCTAGTAAGAAATCCGTATCCTAGGTATACGGATCAATTCATTGGAGCGAGATGAGGAATAGTAATTCGTGTTTTGGGAATCTTTCCTTTCCACCCCTAAAAAATATAGGTTTTATTCAGGGGAAGAGGGGAATATAGTTTTTTCCCTCCAGTATAGAGTTTGTACTTTCCCCTTCCTTCCAAACCCCTTCCTTCATGAGAATTCCTTTATAAGGTCTTTTCTAGTGTTGTAAAGAAGAGTAAAAAGAAGGTTTTAGAATTAATCCTCTTGGTCTTGTAATAAGGAGTCTGTGTATCGTTCCTCGGTCTTTATTGGTAAAAAGAAGACGGAGGGCCCGATAATAAGAAATGCTGTCGGAGAATCGTCTTCACCTCTCTCTAAACCTCCGGTCGAATGAGAATTCCTGCAGATTCCTCTTTCATCTGTAGGTTAGGGTGTAATGATCTATCCGACCTACGTTTCATAGAATATCGACTAAAAGGAGAGGGGAGGCGACTAGGACCCTATGCAAACTTCCTTCCTTCCCCAGCAATATAAATAGAATAGAGGTGGGTAGCATTTCGGTAGGCAGTAGCTCTGGTGTTTGTATTGGATCTCCTCCGGTGACTATACACTCTCCCCGCCTTTATTGGTTCGACCGCTTATACTCCCACCCAAAACCCGGCGAGGTAGGTAGCATTGGTAAGCATACATCCCTTCGGTATAGAGATTATTCATACGGTAGGTTGTTATAGCCTACGGACATTTATTCGGTATATAGAGATAAGGTAGGTGGGTGGTTTGTTTATTCGTACGGTAGGATACATCCCTATTAGCATTAGTAACCATATTAGCATTGGTAGGTCGGTAGGATACATCCCATCATTGGTAAGCATACATCCCGATTCGTAACCCCACCAATCCCAAATAAATAGAAATTCTTTTTATTCCCTTCCCTAACCTAATGTTTTTAATGTGTAAATAGATGTAGAGTGTAATGAAGGCTATGTGAGAATCCCGACCGAAGGGAGGTGGATCTTCGGGTGTTCTAGGCTTCCTTGCAGTATAAACATCACCTAATGACAAACTGATCCTTGACAAACCGGGCAGTATAGACCTCCTAGCCTAGCGGTCTAAGAAAGAATAATAGCGTTGAGTCAATCCACCTTTCTATTATTTAAGGCAATCGTAAATGGATAGTAACACTGGACAACCCTGATTAACCCCCACTATAGTCATCATTCAATTACGAAACTTAGTTAGTTATCTTACGTGCTTGGGTCGTATCATCGGATCGGAACTTGACTATGGAGGATTCATGAATTACTCCCAGATATAATATTATATTGGGGCAAAAAATAGGTTCATTTTACTGGGTAAGTACGAAATGCGCGCATAGGTCATTATTACAGGTGCTGCCCCGCCGTGGGATAGAGGGGGAATAACTGAACTAGTTTGGTTCTTTCCCCGGCCTGGTCATGATACTGACTCTGATGCCGGTTCTACCTATACGGGTGAAACTAAATCAATTGGATCTGCCGCAGCTGGGTCTGCTCGAACGGAATCAACGGAAACTGCTCGCTTCGGATCTGCTCCTGCCTTTGCCTTTACTGTTACTTCTTTTGTTGGCTTTGCCCCTGCTTGCTCGGATGCTTCCTCTTATCCTGTAACCTTTGCTGATGCTCGCTCAGATGCCCAATAATATACTATTTGGTAACCTAGCACGGGTACAGCTGGATTTGGATCTGCATATGGAAAAGGAATAGGCTCTTTCATTTTATCTGCTTCCAATGCGTTTGCCTTTGTTTCTTACCACGCTGAGGGTGGGTAAACCGGGTACTTCTGGATTTGTGCCTAGGAGCCAAAGCATCACCATTTCTCACGTATTCCAGCTGCCCAAAGCCAAGCTATTAAGCTACGTGCTCACATATGTAAAGGTAGCAGCATCCCAACCAATTTGAGACTTAGATGTTTACCCAGTCGATGCATTATGCAAAACAGGCATAGCGCAAAACAGGCTACTAAGTGACCCGCCCAAGAACTGGACCCACAGCAGTAAATCCTATATCGTGTGGATCACGGGAGAAGCCCATAGCAATAGCAATAAAAGCATAAAAGCCCATAGCTTACTTCCAAGCAGGGCCTCTACTACCTCGTTTATATTAAGATCCAAATACAGAGCCAATTAGAGAGCCATAACCAATTACCGAGTGGAAGCAGCACCCCCGGTATAAGTATTTTCACAAATCGCAAAGGCATTGGATAGGACGGAAGCAGTGGACCTCATTGACTCAGCAGCGGTCCTACCCAATATAAAAAGAGCAGAGATAGCAGCAGGAGCATAGGGAGTAGCGAAAAAAATGGAGGCATCAGTGGCAGCAGGATAACCAAGAGAGGTAGATATTGAAGCAGCGGATTAAGTTCCAGATCGAGACCCAGAGCTACCTGTTTAAGAGTAACCTGAAGCACCATAGGCAACGGAGAACACAGCTGGAGCAAAGCAAGCATCGGTTGAAGTTGATGACCCACCAATTTGATAGCCTTTTTTGGTGGGGCCTACAGACGGAATCTATTTTTGATATATAATAATATACTAGCCAGCACTTGACTATGAAAGCTATGACCTCCCCTATGGATGGCGTCCCATGGACAGGATCCCCCAAGATTGAGTTTTTGGCAAGAACAGAGCTAGTCTCAATATCACTGATGCAGAGGCAATAGAGAGAGAGGAATAAGCACCACCCTCGATAGGAGTTGAAGTTCACCCAGTTCATTATCCAGTCAAAGTCCCTCCAGATCCCGTGCCTTTTTTATTGAAACTATTGCATTATTAGCCGCTGGTTCTGCGGCCATAAGATAAAATAACTAGACTTGGAATTCAATCTCGAACCGTCTCTGCTACCTTAACTACCTCTGTTTATAGTGCTGGGTGATCAACTGCCTCTATTGACTCTGCCTCCGTCCCTGCTGGTGGATATGGATCTCCTATGGGTAAGGGTCAAACAAAAGCTGGATCGTCCGCTGGTTAATCTGCTCGAACAGCTACTTACTGTATTTCGATCTCGAACCTAGGTGGTGGGAGCGTAAAGATTGATATGCCTGGCGGATCGAAGCATGTGAATATTTCACCAAATATCCAGATCATCCAAGCATGTTAAGATCATAATGTCACGCGTCAAAAAGCCGTGGAACCACTAGAAACTTGAATTGGAGCTGCCGGTCCTGGTGGCTCTTCTGCTGGTGAAAAGGCTACTGCTACCTCTCTCCTATGTGTAGGTGGATTAGGCCTTTGCCTTTACTACCTATGCTGGCAGATCAACAGGAACTGGGATCTCCAACTATAGGATCCGGACCTTCAACCCCGTATAAAAGAATGTATGTGTGAGGCTGGACACTTAAAAGTTATGCCTCTGTCCTAATGCCCGCTGAAGCTTTTACTTGGGCAACTGCGGATGGGACTTAAACCCTTGCTGTGGAACTTTTTAATCAGCTCGATCGACGTGTGCTTCAACGGCTTACGAATCAATTGGTGAAAATGCTGCTACTGAAGGGTGCTTTTACCTTTGTTTTACCAACCTCTGCCTATGCCGGATCATTTACTGTTGTTTCATGGTAAATTAGGTCAACCGGATCTTCATTGGAATATGGTTCGACCAGGTAAGTCCAATATGGAGATCTAAAGACCTAGGCCCCTTGGCACAAGCTCTCGATCTCTAGGTCTCCATCGCCCTTTACTCTGCTGACTTTGTTCCACTAACCGCCTGTGCTGCTTTTGTGGGAGATCATCATAAATCGTGTGGATAACTATAGAAAGCCAATCGCTATAGAAACAGGATAGCCAATCGCCAATCTAACTCCAAGCGAAGTGAAAGCCCATAGTTTACTTGACTTCCAAGCAATTTCTATAGTCCATAAGGCCATACTAGCCAGGACTAGCTGCTACTAGCACGAATATGATGAGACCAAGGGCATACATACCCTACCATCAGAATTACTAACTTATGCCGGAAAGCCGGGAAGCTAGTCCCCAGAGACAACTGATGACGTGAAGCCAATCGCAGCAACTAGATCTGGATCAAACGCAACTTAAACTGGATAATTCCAAATTGAATCTGTTCGATCTGGATCAACAAAGTAAAAAGATGAAAGGTCGTTGTGGAGATCCTGAGAATCTCCACCGATGAGTGGAATGTACAAATTATCGGGACCCACTTCCTTGTTGCCAATCCGGATTATGAAACTCTGTGCAATCTTCGAAAGGGCTATTGAGGATTATCAGGATGCGTCAAAGAGGTGCCTTAGGCTGAGTAGGTCATAGGGTCCACACGTGTACGCTAACCACGATTCGGTAAACCAGTGGCTAGAGTACATAGTGCAGGTTCTGGTTGATATTCACGACTCGAACCACTCACTCTTATACCTGTAGCGGTCGACAAGGGTAAATCTCCGCGATGTGTGGCATCTGATCTCTGAAGTGTGCTTCAGTGCTGCTTTATTCGATGGAGAAGGGCTCTGAGGCTTCTACGTTTAGGTAGTACGATGGGCGGCATTCGCAGGCGAAGGCTACGGGGATGGATGGAACTCACAGGTGCTTTCGGGGAAGTTAAGAATACACTTGTGGACAAGAACCATGACCCCGATGTGCTGTAGCCCATTTCGAGAGAGAGCAGCTAAGCAGCCATTCTTCGAGACCTTCGTTGACAAATCACGGGGTACTACCTTATTCAAAGCAGTACGATTGCCATGCGGAGAACAACTCATCACACAATCCGGGTCAGACTGCTGATACGAATCACAACAATATAGATACTAATACGTATACGCCTTGCACCTATTCAAAGCAGTAGCGCTATCGCTACATCGATGACCGTATGACTAAGCAGTACGATTGACCGTCGGAGACTACGCATACGGAGAAGAAGGGTAAGAAGCCTGCAAAGTCTAATCGCTATTATCTGAAGCAGAAGGCTCAAAAGCGTAAGGTGTGTACGAGTTATGCGACATAGAAGCATAAGGTGTATCAGGCGAAGAGGGCTGTTAATAAGTAGGGGAACAAGAAGGCTCATTAGTGAATGAAGGCGGAGAAGGCTGCAAAGAGGGGTAATAAGGCTTTGAAGAAGTACTCGAGGGGTTGGTTCGAAAGCCCGCAAATAGGTGTCTGTAGTCTTTTAAGGAGGTTAAGTAGGCTCACAAGGAGGTTCTGAGGTCTTTGAAGTAGGACTCTTGGCAGGTCAAAAAGAGGTCTCGTCGTCAGGCTGCGAATAAGCAGCGGAAGGTTCGTAAGCAACTCTTGGAAGAAGAAGGTTTAAGTTGAGTTGCTACTTGCATTTGCATTTGCAGTTGAAGTAGTTGCTCTTGCTGTTTAATGCAACTATTGTTAATCGCAAGTAGATCGATATTGTTAATTGATTCCTCCCCATAAAGGTCTCGCAACGCTACTCCATGCGCTAAACGCTCATCACGCTCAACGCTAAAGGTCGCTATAGGCTCAAGCTCGCTATGAAGCTACCGATTCATTCTAGAGGCTACCGCACAACGGTACCCGTTCGCTCTCATGCTCTGCTCGCTCAAGCTCTAAGCTATACCCGGTCTCGCCGCTACTCCTCAAGTCTCGCTTACGTTACGCTATGTCTCGCTGAAGCTAGGTATCGTATCGCTCACGCTATGTCTCGCTGAAGCTCAAGTCAAACCTCGCTATACGCTACGACCCTCGCTATAAGTAGCTCAACCCGCTAGTCGCTATCGCAGGTAAATCAAGGTCGCTATTCGCTATTCGCTATTCGCTCCCCATACATCTAGGTTCTCTCGATTCGATCTAAGCCCTTCACTCTAAGCTGCTCGCTACCGCTAGAGCTATAACTAGGTCTCGCTCGCTAGAGCTAAAACAAACCACCATGGTAATTGAAACCATGCCGAAGAATACTCCGGATCATCCAGTGAGGTTATTTAGTCGAGACTCACCACCAGTGAGGTTATTTAGTCGAGAAAGATAAGTGAAGTTCTAGAATCAGTGCTGCAATTGTGTTGTGTTCTATATAATAAGTATAATCGTCGGGAGGCTACTACTCAGAAGCATATATATACGTAAAATATATATCACTAGTTTCACTACCTCACTAGTTTAACTCAATGGCTGATCATTATAAATCGCACTGCTGCTTTTCTGTAGTCTCCCTCCTCGGTAGACACCTCAGGTCTTCTCACTCAGAACTCTGATTAAAGTAAGTACCCCCGGCTTCAGGGTCGAAATGCATGGTAGCCCGAAAGGAAGGTAGACTCTGGTTCAGGGGCTTGAGAGCGAAAGGAAGGAGGCTCAGGCTGACAAGCAAGTGACTGATCACAAGCCAATGAAAACGAAAACAAGCAGCAGGTGCAGTAGTGGCTGACCACTGCCACCTACAAGTAGAAATCGAACTAGAAAGTGAGCTCTGCTGCTTGCTGCTTGCTGCTTGCTGCTGCTCTGTAGAGAACGAGAAGGGCTCGCTCTGACTACTCGTGCAGCTTCTATACGTTATGGATCGTAGTAAATCCGCAGCTTATATACGTTATGGATCGATAGCTTCTATACGATACGTGAAAGATGTCCCGGAACTTTCACTAGTGGTCCTCACCTCACTCTCTGGCTGATCATCATAAATCTCATTCAATGGCTGCTCAATGGCTTAATAGTAGTGCAGAGTGAACTGCAAAGAGTTCTTGTCAGGCTCATCATAAATCTCACTGTAGTTGAAGGACCGCCGGTAAAAAGTAACGTAAGCCCGAAAGTAAGAGTTTCTATACGTCGCATAAGTCTCATTCAAAGGCTAAGTAGTACGTTCAGTAGGCTGCTCAGTAGGAAAGTAAGGTTCAGGGGGGAGTTGGCTGTGAAGAGGGAGCAGTTGCAGGTTCAGGTTCAGGTTCATAAGTAGGTTATGTAGCCCGAGGAGGCAGTGGCTTCAGTAACTGGTTCAGTTGCTTTTGAGTGAGGGTATGTAGCCCGAAAGGCACAAGTATATTCTGGTTCAGTGGCTTGATAGTGAGGGTCGACCGGAAGTAAGGGAGGTTGAGTCGCCCGGAAGGGCATATTGGCTCTGCTGGCTACTCTTTTGCTCAGTGGCTCTCTGGCTCTCAAGCACAAGGGTGGACTGACTTAAAATAAGTTCTATACGATAGACTTTCCCTTCGCTTAGCTTCGCTCAGTGCCCTGCGGATAAGAATCATCAGACAGACTCCGACGAACAAGCACAACCGCCCTTCGAGTAGCCCCGGGTACCTCTCGGGCGGCTCACACGCACTATTGTTAAGCGAATTACCAAGCCAATTAGATTTATTGCAATGCTTGAAATGAGACACAGAAGCAGGTGAACTCAAAGTACTCTCAGGCTCAAAAGAACTCTCTGAAGCGGGGGAACTCTGCCTCACGGGATACGGGTCACTATCGTAATGAAACGAATGATACGAACGAGAACGAAAAGGCTCCGGAGACTAGTGACGTAAAGAACTATACCTCTAAAAAGGCTCCGGGTACCTATTCGAGTAGCTATCCGCCTTCGTAGAAAACGAAGTGTACCTCTTGGGCAACGAATAAGCAGGTGAACGATCGATCGGAAGGACTCGAAGGGTACATCTGCCTGCCGGGATACCGGTCACTATCGTAAGTAAACGACTGAGACTTCCAAGCAAGAGAAGACGAAGTGGCTTACCACTGCCAATGACAATACCTACTAGAACGATCGGAAGGCGTAAGGGGAACTCACTCTCAAAAGGAGAACTAGACCTTTCGATACTGCGTCACCTTGAACGAGAACGAAAAGCAGAAGGCTGATACTAATACCTATTGGTAGGGTCATCTAAAGCAGCAGAACAACAAGCAACGCAAATCGTTTGACTATCGATAGGTGTGGGATACACGGGGACACACAGTGAGTCTTACCCGCGTAGTAGCGGCACTGCGCTATACCCCACAAACCATGATGGTGAAGCAAAGTGATTTTTGTTGTTGTCCGGGTATCGTATTATAAACCAACTCACAACAACTAGTACTCGCTCTACGTCAATAACTAACAGTCTTGGGCTCCGGAGACTCACTGCTGTACACACTCAGTCCCGGCTATGCAGCAACCTTTGGTCAATCTCACAACTCTAGCGACGCTATATACGCACTACGAAGCAGAACGACAAGTCACCTGGCTATCGGGTCTCTACGTGTACCAGTTTTGCAGGGTATACACGTTTACCAGTCTATGAAGAATTGTTATGCGTCTCCGAATCGCAAGTAGAAGTATCAGTCTACTCGCAAGGTTGATCAGAAGGTTCAGAAGCATACCTCTAAGCGTTGCAAGTCGTTTCATCCGAATCGCAAGTCTAGTCGCAAGTTGAAGGCTCAGTACGACACGTTGTGAAACGAAGTATAAGGTTACTCGCAAGGCTATGGCGAAGTGTCAGTCTCAGAATCGTCAGTCTGGTCGCAAGCGTAATGCGTATCTATCGTACGTATAAGTCGAAGTAAAAGCATAACTATAAATCTCCGGCAGATACTAACTACACTTGTGGCCTATCGACCCTTTGGACCATTGACATTGACGACTCTCCGCCTGACCCTTCGGGGGAACATCGGAACATCAACTGTACCCCGATCGTTATCGTAAGTAATAAGGCGAAGTACTAGAAGGCTAAGGCCCAGGCCATGCTGTGCCAATGCTTTATAGGGCGTTTCCAAAGGGTTTCGATGGCGTTTACGAAGGGTTTACGCTTCCGCTTACAATTCCAATTCCGAGTCGAACCCGAAAGTACCCCGAAGGCGTCCGCTTCAAGTCGTTTCGTGGGTTTCGATTCTTATTTGAAAGTAACCCTGGCATCCCGAAAGTAGGTCGATTCCGATGCAGCAGAGTCGCTTTACGAAAGGGAGGTTTGCTTTACGCCGATGGTTTACGAGTCGTTTCGATTGCCAGTCGATTACGCCTTACGATCCACTTCCGCGGGCTATGACAACCAGCAGTCGCGTAGATTCCGAGTCAAGTAGTCGCCAAGTCAATGCCGGATACGCTTCGAAGTCGCATGCCGCATTGCCAAGTCGATGACGTTGAAGGCCATGAGCTGTGCTATGCCGGGTAAGCTTCTGAGCCATGCCATGCAGCGCTAAGACGCGGGGTAGTTTTTTTATTACGGAGACGTTATCGTTCATGCCAGGTCGCTTGCCAAGTCGCTACAGTGCTATTTCGGAGAACGCCGAACGCTTACCTGCTGTAATGCCCGGATAACGCTTACCGTGTTCTATACGATTGATACGATTGAAAATCAGAATCAGACAAACAAGCACAACAACTGGTCCAGGTAGCTGCTGACGTTTGATGTCGAACAACAACAGGTACAGTGGTCGCTATGTGTACCACTTGTAACTCTTAAAAGCAGTTACGAGAGCTCGAAGCCGGACAATCCGGAGCATAATAAAAACGACTAGACAACGAACAACCAGTTCGAGAGCCATGATGCTGCGGAGAAGAGTTGTACTTCTTTGCCTTGCCTCTCGACGACTCTTCGCCTCCGCCTGAGCAATCCCGTAAAGCAGCTAGTTTGACGCGTTCAAGGCCCTCGAGAGCCCCGAAGCATTTCGATTTACAATCAGAAGACCCAGAGCCACGTTGTGCAACCCGGAAGAAGCACTCGCTATAGGTTCACTAAATACACTTTACAACCCACGGATAGCCACTAGTTAGACAACGAAGAAGGCTCGCTCCTCTCTTTCTATTGAAGGACGTATGCCGTATCGATATGCTTTCGACGAAAAGAGCCTGTGGTTCTCCGAACTCATTGAGAGTACCTTTTGCGAGCAAGTGTGAAGCGAGTATAGCGGATGAATAGAGGTTGGGGAACAGATTGACTGTGACAACACAGTACTATGCCAGCATGAAAGATGGAACGTGTCGTCTGTAGAGTCCACACTTCGATGAAAGTAGAGTTTGTTCTATAGCGAAGGTGGCAACAACCCAAGACCAGGACCTTACCTTCCAAGACCATATCTTCCCGAACTCTAGCTAGCTCTTTGAGGGGAAGAAATAGAGGGTCAACCCTTCGTACAGGCAGGTTGGGGTTCTTAAAGTCAAGTGCTGAGGTCCTTCGAGGTCAACCTTTCGAAGAGAGAGTTGGTCTCGCGCCGCCGTCAAGAAAGATTGAACACTAACGAAACTGGGAACAAGTCAGGCATCCCACCCACCTATCTAAGCTCAGAGCCTCAGGTGAAAAACGAAACTGGAGCGAAATCTAGAGTCACCCTAAGGGCCGGACTCGAACCGGGGCGGGTTTTCCCGAAGCCCCTCCCTGGGTTGAATGACCGAAACAGGAGCTTACCTCACATCCTGTTCCGGCGTTCGATTTCGGCGCGATTCACAAGTATATCCTTGTCCACCCCTTAGTGCTACCGTCGTTAAGGAACACTTCGCCTAATTCTTCAACGTCCCGGCCCACTAACCTAACCAATGACGTTACGACCACTTATATTATACCTACGTGACTCAAGTTTGTTTGTCACTCTAGCTATAATAAAACTTGAATGCTGGAGCAAAAACTAACATGAAAGGCCCTTATTTCCTTGCCCCCTAAAAGTTATTACCTCCCGCGCAAGGTCAACCCTGAGTGAGTTATAAGGCCTTTCTTTACCTCCCGATCCCGATTCTTTCTCTAAATAAGTAGCAACAAAAAAGCAACAAACAAGAACCTGGACTTTCCTTCCTTCGCCTAACTCGGGTGATAGGTTTACTTTCAGGACCTACCTGCCTGATAGGCATGCGTATATGGTCCGGAAAAACATACATAGATCATGGGAATCCTGCCTAGGATCTGAGCTCCCCTTCTTTCTCCCTTCCAGCACATAGATTTTCTTGCTTGCAGGCAGGCATATATTATTTCCTGCCGGCATGCTTAGTTGGGGGATGTTCTTGACTGCTTAGGCATATTCTAGAGCTAAGTAAGGAACCAGATAGGGCTAAGTAAGGTCCTGTAAGGCTAACTAATAAGTAAGGTGGCTAATATAATATAATAAGGCCAATAAGGTCCGGCTAAGCTAATAAGACCAACCAAGAGAGGAATGGATGGTGCACATCTCTGTGTGGGGTATGCCGGCCCTTCTTTAGCGCTTACTTCCTTCCTCATTCACTAGAGTACACTACCTACTCCATCCATATTGTTGAGGCCGTTGAGGCGCCCTAGGTGCACATCCTTGGCCTTGGCGTTCGGAGCTTAATCAGTTCCTTAACCGTCTTTCTTTAGTTTTCGCAGCAGCTAAAGAAATCAAGTAGTTCTGCAACCTGCCACAGAGTGAGACCTTTCAATGACTTTTTGGTTTCACCGAACTAAGCGGATGCATGCCTTTCTGTCTGTGGGTGGATCACCACTGCTTTCTCAGCCTTCCTTTTGATGGATGGAGTGGAGCCGTGAGCCGGACTCGTCAGGCAGGATGGGAGGGGTGGGTTGGTTAGAGATAGGCATGCACGCGCTAGTGGTATCAATGATTTAATGCGAAGCGATTGGCGACAGATAGTTCGTCGATCCCGCGGTCGAGGTTAGCCTGCCTTATCATCAGCATGCATGCATAGCGGGCATATCTTGCCTCATCCATCTCTCGGCACGAGCCATCTCAATGCAATGTCTAGCTAGTTTGTGTAAGTAGATGTTCATTAGGAAGGAGAGGCCCGGTTCCTACAGTAATTATTTATCCCTTCTCCTCTATCTGTACCTTCAGGCAGGAACTTGTCCATGAACGATCGATAGGAAGCATCATCAATTGGCGATTTCAAGCAGACGATAATGGGGGATCGAAACACTACACTTAACAACATCCGCTTCTCGGACCCCCTCTATATTTATTTATCTAAACATAGAGTGGATTTGGGGAGGCTATTTGTTTTATATTATACGGGTATTTATACAGAGGCAGGCGTAGCTATTTGATTGATACGGGTATTGATACTTGCACCGCTTATGTGTATGGAAAGCTGCTCAAATAGCGGGATTTCTCTCTTTCTTTGCCAGGTGGAGCGGGAGAAGAAGGATCGGACCCGGGCTCGGAGAGGTGGGATATTCTCTTGCCGGGCTCTTCGATAGGTCGCCTACTACTCTTTCGCCGGGAGTGGCTTGATTGGTTACTCAACTTCGATGAGAGGGGTTGGGTAATGGTCTCTTCCACCATTGGCATACATAGCTGGGATCGGTATAGAAGGTAGGGCATCTTTGGTATCCATATATCACGAGTAAAAGAGGACATTTGATCCGGAACGGGCTCGTGTTCCGAATCGAGGGACAAGAGGGATGCCCTCTTTTCGATTATTGTGATGAAGTATAGAACCGTATGGATGAATGATTGGAAGGGGAATACTACACTCGACCTACCGGAAACGAATAAAGGCCATCGGTTCAGTCGAGCGGCCTCTTACGAATAATAGGTGTGGGAAAAGGGATTGGTTCGAGTCCTGCAGGAAGAACAGAATGGAATTGCAATTCTTATTATTTCCACCCACCATTAGGCTCGGATACGGTTATAGGAGCCTGAACGGGAAGGGCCGGTGAACTCGTGCTGTTCCATATTACGAGAAATACACGAATAGAGGAGGAGACTAACTGGGCTAAGGGATAGATAAGCCCTTCCCCTTCTCTTTGGGCATAGGTGGTACTCGACTATTGCTTCTTCACTGATCGGATGAATAAGACGGATCGTGGTTTAAGGCTCTAGTGGCTGGAGGAGGCGTTCTATTCTTTTGTTCCCACCCGCAATGAGAAGAGATAGGTATGGGTTCCGGGCGGCGAAGCCTAGCGATTCACTGGATGTACCAATCCTCCTTCTCGACGCCGGATAGGGACATGACACGACGTTACTTCTTTCATGAGTATCGGATTCGCAAGCATCCATGCGTAGTGAACCAATACCCCCTTGCTTCGGTCTTCCACCTCCCGCCCACCACGGCACCAATACCTCCGTAGAGCGCATTCTCCCGATCGCCGGTAAACTAAACTATAGTTGCCCGCTGTTACGAACGAATCCCCTCGGGCTTCTTCGGCGGTAGCCAGATAGGGTTTTCGGAGAAAGAAAAGAGGATCTGGCTTGGACTTAAGGCCTTTCATTTACTATCCATTGGGTAACCATGGCAGTGATCGGGACATCTTCCCCTCCGGTGTGGAATAGAGAAGGGACGACCGGGAAGGCGGTCGGGCATAGAGGGGGCAAATACCGGCGAAGGAGCTAGGCGGATCCGGGCTAGATGGGAAACATTAAGCGAGCTTGGGGGGAAGCGGAGAAGGAAACGTTTCAATCTATAGTTCCCCAATGATATGTTTTCACTTTCTTCATTCACGGTTGGGGAAGGGGCCCACGCAGCCATAAAACCGAAATCCTGTTTTACCAATCCAGTCTCCGACCCAGGTGGGCTAGTTAGTCAGCTAGGCTAGTTGGTTGGCTAAATCTCACGCACTAATTTTCTAGAAATGCATTTATTGAAGACCCCGCAGATCGAGAAGTTGTTCGTTCGGACCGGCCGGAGAATAGAAGTTTCCCACCCTGAACGGTAAACCTAACCCTCCACTTCTTCGCCCAATCAATCAAACTTCAGGATCGGAAACGAGAGAGAAGTAGATTCGTATATGATAGAAGGATAAGATGAATGAACGCCTGGACTTCAAGATCGGGAATAACAACGGAAAAGAGAAGTCGGATTCGAGCCGGATACAAGTTCAGTTCTTCCCGCCCGATGGATCAAACTGAACATAAGAGGTTGGGCAGTTGGTTCATTCTTCCCCCCACTTCTGCCCCCGTCTTCCCTCTGTAATCCCATCAGTTTACTGGGGATTTATTCTTGCAAGCAAGCAAAGGGGGGCATCTGATCCTTTAGTGATATCCGATGATATTTATACAGGTTTGGGTCCAGGCCCACGGAGAAAAGGCTATGTTGAACCACTCGAGCTGCCCTTCCGAACCGACTAGCCAGCTCAATTCCTTCCCCTTCCAACTGCATCCGAATCTCCCAACTATGATTCCTCGCGACTGTTCCGGTGTGGTATAATTAAACCATGCCTAAAGAACTTCCCCTCAATCAACGGTTGGGCTCGATAAGTAGTTGGGCAAAGATGGGCCAGTAAAGATGAGCGGTAATGTGTGCGGTAATGTGCGATAGATACCAGTAATGTGCAAAAGCCAGTAATGAGCCAGTAAGGTACGTTAAAGGTGCCAGTAATGAGCCAGTAAGCTGCATGAAATATGGAGCCAGAAATGTGGATGGATATAGAAGGAATATTTATGATCAGAGGCTTCTTTCCGACAGAACATAGAAATAAGGAAGCGTAGATTCTTTCCGACAGAACACCTCCTACAGCGTGCCCTTCTACTAATATATATATATATATATATATATATATATCCACTGGCCCTACTACTAAAACATGCCCTCCTAATAAGTAAGTCTCCTTTTTCTCCGTTCTGAAGAGAGCACCTAGCTGGTCGGGGGTTATCCCCCGAAATCCCCCTACCTTCATAGCCATTATCTACCTCGCTACTTTCTTTGGCCAGCCTGCCTATATCTTTGTTCTGTGGCTTATTGAGATGATCTAGTTAGGGCTTCTCTCCCTTCTTCTGTTGGTAAGGTCTTAGTATGGAAGGAAAGCGAAGCTGTACTTCCATTGCTACTACTCTTGCTACTGCTGACTATGGGTGGGTGGTTGGTTAAGGCTTGTTTATGAATGAGCTTGCCGGCGTAGAAGCGTCGAAGCGTCCTTATGAAATAGATTGATTGGAAATTGGCCTTCCTTCCAATAGGGTAGTTTTCTCTCTCCTTGCTCTCTGGCCTTTCCTTCAAAGGTCCGGAGGTCTTGTCCTTGCTCTCAATAGCGGAAGAGCAAGCAAGAAATTCCTCCTCGGCTTCCGAAAGCTGAGCCTTCCTCCTCGGGCAAGAAATGACCTTCTTTCAGGAGGTCCAGGGACTACCCGAACCACAAGCCATTATTTAGTAAGGGAGGTGGGAGACGCAGGCGGCAGACAAACTCTTCCACATGCTCCCACTAGCCCCACTGCAGCTGTTGCTGAGGCGGGTCCCATAGGGGCGGGCGGGTAACTCCTGTTACTTTGTATTACTTTGTATATGGATACGCGAGTACTTGTGGGCGGGAAGGAAGCACTTGTTCTGCTCTGTCTGCGGTATAAATAGGTGGGAAACTCTGTATGCGTGTAAAGGACCGAAGGAAGGTAAGGATGATAGGTGAAATCCTGAAAAGTGAGTCTGTCTTCGCTCATACTGTCTTATCTCTGTACAAAGAATTGCAACTGTAATCCCCAGGGTCCCCTATGTTCTGTCGCCCAACCCTAGCCCTTTCAGTCAAACTTATGTAGTGGCGAAGCATCTTATTCTGTTGCATAAAAGGCTGTACTCGCGGTGGTGGCAGTCCTCCCTTAATTAGGGGCAGTCCAGGCTATCTTAATGAAGGTTGGGGTGGTGCTCCCTCCCTTGCATAAAGGACTTGACTCGGGGAGGGCAGTCCTGGCAACGCATCTTCCTTAAGAGGGCTGGCTTTACGAGATTGACTGGCCTCGTTAAAGTAAAGCGAGTGAATTCTAAGAATTTGTAATCTATGCCCTAAACCACAGCCTTTCTGAAGAAGCCAGTCCCACAGGAAGAGG